>Ga0105048_10001815_pt1 | contig 34533 bp, 36 predicted proteins | sample MAT05_FD_78382 | JGI IMG/M metagenome (GOLD analysis project Ga0105048, IMG submission 78382) | Freshwater microbial communities from Lake Fryxell liftoff mats and glacier meltwater in Antarctica - MAT-05 | ecosystem: Environmental > Aquatic > Freshwater > Ice > Liftoff microbial mat | place... | reverse complement strand
TCGAGGTCTGTTTGTACTGCGACCACGAGATCAACACCCTGCTGTCGGGTCTGCCGATCAACGTCGACATCAACACGACGTCGGGCTCGATTCGCAACTACCACGCGCGCATCACCGTGGCCCCGCGATTCGCCCGCTTCGGCGGCGACAACGGGCTATGGATCGACTCGGCGATTCGCCCGATCTTCATGCGTAACGCCGAGCCGTCCCTGCGCTACCGCAGCCGCGTCCACACCCACGACGCCGCAGATGCGCTCGACATCTCCACCGTCGACAACGCCGATCCGAGCGTGCGCCGCGACGACGACACCACGTGGTCGTTCGACTGGGCCTACGCTCAGTTCGCGCAGGCGTTCGACCCGTCGACCGATCTGATGACGTTCACCGCGGAGCTGCCCGAGGATTCCATCGAGAAGCACGCCGGCATCGACCTGCGCGTCGTCGGTCTCGAGATCACGACGCAGGATCCCGGCACCGCCTGGCCGAGCCCGAGCTGCGACCCCGACATCTATGCGTGCATTGCCGCCGCCCCGGCGACGCAGTCCGACCTCGGCGAGTGTGGCGACTACCGCCCAGTGCAGCGCTGTGCGTTCGCCGACGCGTGCGAGGTCCAAGGCCCGCAGCCGCTCGTGCTCACGCCGATCGACGCGACCGGTCTGATCGGGGCACGTGATGCCTACACCGCGGGCTGTGGCACCGGTGGCGACTGGTGCAGCCTCGGTACGCCGCTCGCGTACTCGGTGCCTGGCTGCCCCGACGAACAGCTCACGATGCAGCGCCTCGCCCAGCTCGTCGCCGCCGATCTGCAGGGCTTCCCCACCGAGGGCGGTCAACACCTCATCAACGCCCAGCTCGACGATCTGCCGGCGTTCTCCACCACATACTCCGACGCCGGACCTGCACTGCGCGAGGCGGCTGCCGCATTCACCGGCAGCGGCCACGTCGAGGCCTACTACATGACCACCGAGGTCCCGTGCCACAACTGCACCGACTTCGTGGATTCGTACGTGCTGTTCTACTCGCTGGTGAACCGCGTCATCGCGTTCCAAGCGGGACACGGTTTCGATTCTTGAGGCTGATGGCACCGGCGGCGTTCGGGTACGATGGCCTGTCGTGACTGCGCGCGAACTCTCCATCTACATGGATCCCGTCGAGGTCGCGCAGCTGTCCGCCGCGTTGCACGTCGCAGCACCGCGCGTCGCGCTCGAGTGGGGCGCCGGGGGCAGCACCGCGTTCTTGTTGCGCGAGGTGAAGTCCCTCGAGCTGCTCGCTTCGATCGAGCATGACGCGGCATGGTTCGAGAACGTCGGTGCGAGCATCGACGACCCGCGATTGCAATTGCGATGCGTCGTGCCGGACGTGCCTCCCACCGCCGAGGAGCTCCGGATCAAGCGGGGCCAGCAGGTCTGGGACGCCCGCGCCGAGCAGGAACCCGCGCTGATGGCCACCTATGTGGCAACCGCCGACTCGTTCGGCTCGCACTTCGATTTTGTGTTCGTCGACGGACGCGCGCGGCGCTTCTGCCTGCGCCGTGGCTGGGAGCTGCTGCGCCCCGGCGGGCTCATGGTGCTGCACGACGCCCAACGGACCGAATACCACGACGCGATTCCGACAGCCGCTCGGACCTTGTTCTTGAAGCCGTGGGTGCGGGGGCAGCTGTGCTTGATGGTGAAGCGGAGCTGAACCCCGCAGAGCACCGAACGCGTGCTCGTCTACGCGTGGATCTCGAGCGGCCGCGTCAGGTTCCGAGCAGCTTGCGCAGCGCCGCGTCGATGTACGCCGCATCGCGCTCGCCCCAGTCGCCGCCCGCGAGCGGCTTGCCGATCGGCTTGCCGCGGCCGTCCACCCGATAAAACGACGGGATCTGTGGCGCGCGGAAGCCGAGCTCGTTCAGTTCGTCGTCGAACATGTCGACGTCGACGCGGACAAGGATCGCGCCGCGCAGCGCGTTCGTCACCGTGCCCGCGGCGATCAGCTTGTCGAGCTTCTTGCACGGCGCACACCAGCCGGCCCACAGCTCGACGGCGGCGACGCGACCTTCCTTTTTGGCACGTGCCGCGATGACGGTGAGCTGCTCGGCGAGCGGGCCGGCCTGCACGTCGATTTCGATGATCGTCGCGACCTCGGCCGTCGGTGTCGTCGCCTCGGTCGGCAGCGGCTCGGGCGGTGCGGGCTCGCTCGGGGGCGCGGCGGTGTCGACGGTGGGCAGTCGCTCGGGTGATGCGGCCGGCGGCGTCGTCGCGGCTGGCTGCGCGCGCGCATCCTCGCGCGTGCACGAGAGCAGAATCATCGCGATCGCAAGAACGCGCATCAGGGCTCCGCCTTCGTCCCCGGCTTGCGCCCCTGTGCGATCCAGGTCTCGAGCAGCTGGATGTCCTCGGGCGGGAGCGCCGGCAGCCCGAGCGGCATGCCGCGCACGCCGACGATCGGCGTGCCGACCACCTCGGATTGCCGCGCGAGCAAATGCGCGACGATGCGTGGTGTGCCGTCTTGCATGGCCTCGAACAGCGAGTGGCGCTTGCCGCCATCGTCGAGACTACCCGAGCGAATCCCTTCGTGCGAGTTGAGGTCGAGTGCGCGCTTCGGGAACCCGAAGCCGCCGCTGTACCCCGGCCCGCCGTCGCCGATCACCTGCTCGGGATCCGAGTGACAGTGCCGGCACGTCTTGTGGAAGATCCGCGTGTCGACCTCTGCGTACGTCACCTCGCGATCGAGCACGGCGAGTCGCGCATGCACTGGCTCCGCCGCCACGATGCCGAGCGGCGTCTGCACGACGAACGCCGCGACGTCCAGGATCTCCTGCGCGGTCATCGGGATCTTCGGCATCGTCGCGCCGGGCATCACCTTCGCCGGATCGGTCAGCCACTGCACGACCGCTGCTGAGCGCAGCCGCTTGCGCGCATGCGAGAGATCCGGCGCGAGCATCTGTCCGAGCGCGAGCGTCACCGGATCGATCGCGATCGGCAGGCCAGCGGCGGACAGCGGCGGACCGCCCGCCATGCGGTGACACGTGCCGCAGCCCTTCGCATCGGCGATCTCACGACCACGCGCAGGATCGCCGAGCACGGGCGCCGCCGCCTCGGCGTCCGGAGCGAGGAACGCCGCGATCGCAGCGACGTCCGCCGGTGCCAAGGCGAAGCGCGGCATCGTCGGCTCGAGGTTCGGTCGCAGGTCGTGCGCATCGGCGAGGAACGCCGCGATCCACGAGCGCCGTAGCCTTCCGCCCGGCGCGAGCAGCGGCACGTCGACGAGCGAGTGCACGCGCTCTTGGTAGCCCGCGAGCTCCTCGGGCGGCACCGGGAACGTCCCCGCCTCGATGTCGCGGTGACAGCCGACGCAGTCGTACTCGAGCTTCGGCTTGTCGACGCCTTCGATCGCATGACAACGAATGCACTCGTGCCTGGTGACGAGTGTCTTGCCGAGCGCGATCGCATCGACGGCAGCCGCCGCCTCGAGCACGGGCGGGACCGGCTCCGGCGTCACGACCTCGGGCTCCGCGACGACGGGCGCCGGCTTGCTCGCCACAGGCGGATCACCACACGCCGCGATCGCGATCGCGACGAGCCAGCCCCAGCGACCTCCGCTCATGCCTGACAGGCGGTGCCGCCGAGGTCCTTGCAGCGCGTGATCGCAGCGTCGCGCAGGATCTCGTCCGACTCGAGCTTCGCGAGCAACGCGTAGCCACTCGCGGTCGGCATCAGATCGCGCGTCGATAGATCACGCAGCATGTCGCGCGCGCGATCCTTCTCGAACGCCGAGAGCGCGAGCGCCTCGGCAAGCTGCACCTCGAGGATCACACTGTCTTGCTCGAGCGCCGTCTGATACGTGAGCACGAGCTGCGCCCATGCGACGTTGAGCTGCCTGTCGTGTTCGGTCACGCCACGCATGTCGGGCGCGACCTCGATCGCACCACCGCTGCGCACTGCCGCGACGGCAAGGGCTCGTTGCGCCCGCTTCGCCAGCGGCGCTGCACCCTCGGGTGGCAGCTCGTGCAATCCGGGCACCGCACGGCGGGCGAGCTTCGCCGCCTTCGCATGGTCACCCGCGGCGAGCGCCTTCTCGGCGGCGACGACGTCACGCTGGGTCGGGTCGACCTGCTGCTTCTTCGCGAGCTGCGGCATCTTTCGCAGGCAGGCGTCGGCCGGCGCCGCGGTTCCCACGGCCAAGAGTCCCAACATCAGCAAGGTCGCAAGACGCTTCATCGGGCCGAACCTCCGAGCGGAGTAGACGACCGAACCTGGAAAAAGGTTCCTCTGAGCGTCACTCGGCGTCAAATCCGTGATAACGCGAGGGATTCCTGCGTCCAGACGAGGCGCGATCTCGCCTCAGAACGCCGGCTTGTCGCCGTAGTGGATCGACAGGACGCAGAACGTCGCGACCCCGCGCGGGCGCCGGACCTCGATGTCGTCGCCCGGCTCCTTGCCGAGTAGCGCGCGACCCATCGGGCTCTCCATGCTGACCTGGCCGTCGTCCGCGTCGGACTCGTCGGGGCCGACGACGCGATAGCAGAGCTTGCCGCCGTCATCGCCCTCGAGGATGACCCACGCGCCGAAGGCGACCCTGCCCTCGGAGCCGCGCTGCTCGTCGGGATGCACGATCTGCATGCGCTCGAGCCTCGCAGCGAGGAACTCGAGTCGCTTGTCGATCTCGCGCAGCCGCTTCTTGCCGTAGATGTACTCGGCGTTCTCGGACCTGTCGCCGTGCGCCGCCGCGGTCTCGACCTCGGAGGTGACCTTGGGCCGCTCGACCTTCCACAGGTGCTCGAGCTCGGCGCGAATCTTCCGATGGCCCTCGGGGGTGATGTAGATCGGTAGCTGGGCCATGGTGTCACCGCGCACCCGCGAGATCATCGCGGGTGCGATCGATTGGCGTCAGACGTCGATCTGCGTCGTGAGGGTCATCGGCGCGTTGAGCAGTCGCGAGATCACGCAGCCGCTCTTCGTGCCCTCGGCCGCCGCTTGGATCTTCTCGCGATCCGCACCCTTCGCGACGACGTGGGTGTGCAACGTGATCTCCGTGATCGTCGGCTTGCCCTCCACGCGATCGAGCGTGAGCTTCGACTCGGTCGTCACGCTCTGCACCGTGATGCCCGCCTTGCCGAGCTCGGCGCCGAGCGCCATGGAGAAGCAGCCGGCGTGCGCCGCAGCGACGAGCTCCTCGGGGTTCGTCTCGTCGCCGTCTTCGAAGCGGCTCACGAAGTTGTACTTGCGCTGATCCAGCGCGCCGCTCCCCGTGGTGAGGTGGCCCGAGCCGGTCTTGAGGTCGCCGTTCCACACGGCGGTTGCCGAACGCTGCATCTGAGGTGCTCCGAGAAAGGGGGAGCCCGGGTTGTGCCACAACGCGGCGGCGGCAGGGCCGTGGGTGGCCGCGGTGCTCCAGGACACGGGCGCGCAGCTTTTCCGCGTTCCCCGGTGATCGTAGGGCGCGGGTCGGCGACTACCCCCGCATGCCGCTCGTCACGCGCTCTTTCGTCGCCGCGCTCGTCGTGACCCTCGCCCTTCCCGAGGTGGCCCACGCGCGGCGCGAGCCGTCGGTCTCCGACCCCGCCGCGCCGCTGCCGGTCGCGCCCGCGGCTGCGGCACCCGTCGCCGCGGCACCCGTCGCCGCGGCACCCGTCGTTGCCACCGCTGCACCCGAAGCCGCGCCCCCGATCGCCGATCCGTGGACGAGCCCGCCGGTGCCGGTCGCGAGCTCGGTGCCGCCGCCGCGCCTCGTCGCACCGCCACCGCCCCCGTCGCACGGCGACGGCAAGGACATCATCGCGATCGGTCTGTCGACCTTCGGCGCGTTCTATTTCTTCACGTCGCTCGCGGGCGCCGTCATCATCGACAAAGCGCGCGATCGCAAGTACGACGAGTACGGAGAGGTGAAGGCGATGAACACCAAGCGCCTCAACTACGGTCGCGCGTTGCTCGTGCCGGTCGCAGGTCCGTTCATCGGCATCCGCTACACCGACTCCGCGAAGGAGCGGTGGGGCGCAGTGCTCACTGGTAGCGTACAGGTCGCGGGCGTGATCACGACGGCGGTCGGCCTCATCCGGCACGCTCGCACGAGGCGTGCCCAGCGGTTCGGCGTCGGGGCAGGGATGGCCGCGGGCGGGGGCGTCGTCTCGCTCTCCGGCCGCTTCTGATCGCGATCACCGCGCGAGGTCAGCCCTCGAGGTCAGCCCTCGAGCTCTGCGATCAGCTCGCCGAGCAGTGCGTCGATCTCCGCGATCGTGCGGCCCGCCTCGTCGTCGTCGTCGTAGGCCGGGCACGACCACGATCCACCGAGGAGGTCGTCGTGCAAGGCGCCAGGGCCATCGGCGGCGACATGGAGCGGATCGTGCGAGTCGTGCGAGTCGTGACCCACGGGTAGCATGCCGAGAACATGGCGGGGCGCCCGGCTCGTCGCTAGTTTTCGACCAATTCGGGCTTGTGCCATACTCCGGCGACCCCGCCCCGATGGCCACACTCCGACAGGCGACCGCCCTCATCGAGACCGTCGGTCCGCACAAGCTCCCGAAGCTCGAATCAGCGATGGAGAAGGCGCTCGCCGATCTCGGCTGGGAGCGCACGTACGAAGGCAAAGACGCGCCGCCGCCGGTCGATCCGGCAGCGCCCGATGGCGCGTCGCAGTTCGTGCTGATGAGCAACGAAGAGGGCGCCGCGGCGATCCAGATCAACGAAGAGCTCGTCGTTCGCGATCTCGCGCGCATCGTGTCCGAGAAGCTCGACGTTCCCTTGCTCGTGCTGCTCACGACCGGCTCGTTGTTCGGACGCCGGTCGGTCGAGGTCGTGTGTCGCAAGTTCGAGTTCAAAGGCGGCGAGTCGACCGAGCTGACGGTCATGGCCGCGCACACGCGTGACGTCAGCGACGTCGAGCACAACGAGCTGCGCCAGGCCGACAACGCGCTGCGTACCCGCATCAACGGTGCGAACGAGTCGCTGCTGCGCGCCGAAGGTACGGCGGGCTTCAAGGCGAAGAAGTTCACCAAGTGGAAGCGCAACGTCCAGGCGGTGAAGTTCAGCTCGCCGCGCCTCAGTCGGCTGATGGATCAGCTCGAGGCGTGTGAGACGTGGAGCGTCGCCGAAGAAGCTGCGCAGCGCGTCGTGAAGCTCGTGCTCGCCGGCGGCGCGAAGAGCATGAGCTACCTGAAGCCCGACGAGCTCGCCGAGCTCGAGAAGGCGCTGTCGACCCGCCCCGAGCTGGTGCGCCGTCGGGCTTAGTCAGTAGGACTTCGCGATCAGCACGCGCTGCTTCGACGGCGCACCGCTCTTGATGCACGTGCCCGGCTCGGGCGCGGGGCCCTGACCCGGCAGCGGGATGCAGCGGATCGTCGCCTTGGTCTCGGTCTTGATCGCGTTCTCGGTCGCGGCGGTGCCGTCCCAGTGGCACCACGCGAACGTGCTGCTCTCGCCCTTGAACGTCTCGAGGAACTGCTCCCAGGTGTCGAGCGACACGGTCCGCTCGTCGCGTCGGCGCAGCGCCTGCGCGTACAGATCGTCCTGATACGTCTCGAGGCGCGCGCGCGCGGTCGCGAGGAACTCCGCCTCGGGCAGGAACTGCTTGCCGCTGCCGGCAGCACTGTCCACGCGCATCTTCAGGCACACCTGGCCTTTGTCGAGATCCTTCGGCCCGAGCTCGATGCGCATCGGCACGCCGCGGCGCTCCCAGTGATAGAACTTCGCGCCCGGTCGCAGATCGCGATCGTCGATCTTCACCTCGAGCAGGTCGCGATAGCGGGCGCCCGGTGGTGCGATGTCGATTTCGCCGAGCGTCTTCGCGATACGGTTCGCGGCTTCCATCACGCGCGTGCGCTCTTCGTCGGTCTTGAAGATCGGGATGATCACTGCATGGATCGGTGCCATGCGCGGCGGCAACACCAGGCCCGCATCGTCGGAGTGGCTCATGATCAGCGCGCCGACGAGGCGCGTCGACACGCCCCAGCTGGTTTGCCACACGTACTCGAGCGCGCCGCCCTCGGTCTGGAACTTCACGTCGAACGCCTTGCCGAAGTTCTGCCCGAGGTCGTGGCTGGTGCCGGCCTGCAGTGCCTTGCCGTCCTGCATGAACGCCTCGATGCAGAACGTCTCGACCGCGCCGGCGAAGCGCTCGGACGCGGTCTTGATGCCGCGTACGACCGGCGTCGCGAGCATCTGCTCGGAGAAATCGCCGTACACGTCGAGCATGCGCAGCACCTCTTCCATCGCCTCGTCGTGGTTCGCGTGCGCGGTGTGGCCCTCCTGCCACAGGAACTCGGTCGTGCGCAGGAACAGCCGCGTGCGCAGCTCCCAGCGAATCACGTTCGCCCACTGGTTGATGAGCATCGGCAGATCGCGATGGCTCGAGATCCACTTGCCGAAGAAGTGCCCGATGATCGTCTCGGAGGTCGGCCGGATGACGTACGGCTCCTCGAGCTTCTCACCACCGGCGTGCGTGACGACGGCGAGCTCGGGTGCGAAGCCCTCGACGTGCTCGGCCTCGCGCGTCATGAAGCTCTGCGGCACGAGCAGCGGGAAGTAGGCGTTCTGATGGCCCGTCGCCTTGAAGCGACCGTCGAGGTCGCGCTGGATCTTCTCCCAGATGGCGTAGCCGTACGGCTTGATCACCATGCAGCCCTTGACCACCTTCGCCTGCTCCGCGAGGTCGGCCTCGCGGATGACGTCCTGGTACCACTGCGGATAGTCCTCGGCGCGCGGTGTGATCTTCTCGGCCTTGTCGTTCATCGGGTCTCGCTCGGAGGCCCGGGAGCATGCCACACGAGCGCGCGCACCAGGGCGATCGCCGCGAACACGCCGGACGCGAGCACAACGCCGAAGAACAACAGCGGCGCGGTGTGCCCGTGCTTCGCGAGGCGGATGACCCCGCCGGACAGCGTGTCGTACGGCAGCGTCGTGAAGCCGACGAGCGCGCTCGACCCCGGCAACCAGTGCGAGCGCCGCAGGTAGCTGAAGTCGGGCGAGCCGGTCGTGGTGAGGCGCAGCATGTGCTCGAAGATGCTGTGCAGCGCCAGGTGCAGCGACATCAGCACCGCGATCGCGAGCACGGCGTAGACCGCCAGGCGTCGAGCGCGAGCGAGCGACGGCAGGCGCTCGATCAGGATCGCGAGCGGCACGAGCAGGAACGGAATCACGGGCACGAGGTAGCGCGGACCGATCGACCATCCGCCCCACCAATCGCTGCGCATCACGACGAGCAGCCACCGCGTCACGCATATCGCGAGTACGAGCCACGCGACGGCCGGGACTCGCCGGCGCAGCGCGGGCCACATCGGCAGCGCGAGCGCGACCGGCAGCGCGTACAGCACGACCGCGCGACCGGGACCGAACAGCGTGGCCGCGAGCCCCTCGCCCGGGAGTATCCACCAGCTGTAGTGATCGTAGCGGCCGGTCTCGAACGGATCGCCGAAGCGCAGCCACTGCCCGACGAGCAAGACCACGACGCCGCACGCCGCGACGACGATGCCCGGCGCGACGGTGCGCAGCGACTCGCGGCGATTCCACAGCGCGTACCCGAGCAAGCCCGGCATCGCGACCAGGTTGAGCACGTGCACGTGGCACGCGAACGCAGCGAACGCACCGGCGCCGATCGACCACCGGCGTGCGCGATGCGGCTCGCCGCCACCGAGCGCGCGATGCATCTCGGCGATGCACCATGCGGTGCCGACGAGCGTCGCGGCCGACAGTGGCTCCGACAAGAACGTGCGGCTGTACGGCCACGCGAGGGTTCCGGTCGCGTAGACGAGCGCGCACCACGTCGACGAGCGCCACGCAAAGCCGATCGCGACGAGCCACCGCATCAGCAGCCACGCGGCGAGCGGTGTGATCCACACGTTCGTGAGCGTTACACCGAAGCGCGTCCAGTCGGCGACCTGCGAGCGCGCGTGCAGGTAGTAGTGATCCGATCGCAGCGCGTGACGCCATGTCGTCGGTGCATGCGCAGCGCCGAGCCTGCCTACCGCGTACCCGGGAAGTGCCGAAATCGCGAGCGCGTGACCGAAGAAACCGTAGCGCTCGCCGCTCGCTCCCGGTGCCCACCCAAACGTGCCGTCGGGTCGACCCTCGAGCTCACCGGTGCGTCGCGGGATGCCTTCGATCTCGAGCGAGCCGCGTTCGTAGAGCGCACGGGTCGTCTGGAAGACGATCTCGTCGTCAGGAAAGAGGATGCGCCCGGGCGCCGTCCACAAATAGAGAACGACGCAGACCCAGAGCATCCACCGCCCCGCTGCGCGGGAGCGACTCGTCTCGGACTGCGTCGTCGACATGCTCGGCCAAAGGGCCGGGGACGTCCCGCGTCAGCCCGAGGTGCCGCCGGAGGTCGACATGCACATCGAAGTGTCGAAGGTGCACATCACCGGGTCGCACGCGAGCGTGCCGCCGTTGAGACCTAGGCTCATGCAGGTGAAGCCTTGCAGGTCCGCGCCGTCGCACTGCTCGCCGGGGCTGATCGCACCGTCGCCACAGCCCGCTGCATCGGTGTCGCTCGTCGGTCCCGACGTGCCCATGCTCGGATCGTCGGTCGTCGCGTCGGCGGTCTCGCTGTTGGAGGTCGCGCTGTTGCTGTCCTGCGTCGTCGCAGGAGCCGTCGTCGTGTCGTCGCCCGAGCTCGACGTGCCCGCTGACGTCGACATCGTGTCCGATGCGGAGGCGGTGAAGCCGGGATCCTCGACGTCCTTGCCACAGCCGATGGCGATAGTGGAAACGGCGACGAAAACAAAAGCGAAAGCGGTGCGCGCCATGAAACGACTGTCGTCGACCTGCGGCAGTTGGTCAAGCGACTGCAGCGCTTCGCGAGGGCGCTCGGGTCGCGACCCTTGCCTGAGCTTACGCACTGACCCGCGGGCCACTCGCGTTCGGAATTCCGAACGACAGCCGGAAGCGCGAAGACGGACGCGCGGCGTTGCGCGATGGCGATCTCGGGCAGCGAAACCACCACGTCGTCGGCCTGGTGGTTACCGCAGGACGGCGAGAGGTTCCCGGTGTGACGCGTCTCGCTGCCGCCAGGCACACTGATGGGCTATCCTCTTCCGGTGCCAGAGGCGTTTTCGACGGGTCGTGGACGTGTTGCGCGGGTGGTGGGTCGCCGCTTCGCCGTCATCTTGACGGCTGTAGCGATGGTCTGGCCGGTGACAGGGCAGGCGGCACGTACACGTGCCGCGATGGGCCCCGCAGCGCCAGCCGCGGGGCCTGCTGGAGACCCGACGACGCCCGCGCCTGCGGCGACCACGACCGCGCCCGATCAACCGAACATGGACGAGGTGAAGCGGATCTACGCCGCCGGCAAGGTGAAGTACGAGACGAAGAACTACGACGGTGCGATCGACGAGTGGACGACCGCGCTCGGCATGTTGCCGAACACGCCAGAGAACCGCGAGATTCGTAACGACCTAGTTTACAACATCGCGACCGCGCAGGAAAAGGCGTACGACATCGACAAGGACGTTGCGCATCTTCGCACTGCACGCGCGTTACTCCTCGACTTCCTCGAGGCGTACAAAGCACTGTATCGGCCCGACGAGCAGACCGTCGCCGAGTTCAAGCGCGTGAACGAGCGCATCGCCGCGCTCGATGCGAAGATCGCCGAGGCCGAGAAGAGCGGACCGCCCCCGACCGCCCCGGTCGGCGTGAAGCGCCGCCTCGATCTCGAGGTGAACCAGATCCTCCGGAACGATCCCGTGCTGTCGAAGCAGTACAAGAGCGGCCGCAGCATGGTCATCGGCGGATCGATCGCGCTCGCTGCCGGTGGCCTGCTGCTGCTCGGGGCGGCGGCCGTCTCGGCACAGAACGACACCTCGGGTGGCAACTCGGTCACGGAACGCGAGAAGCAGACGAACCGCAACGTTGCGGTCTCACTCCTGGTGGTCGGTCTCGCGGCGGCTGCCGGTGGTGCCGCGCTGCTCGGCGTCGGCGTGCCGAGAAAGCGCAAGGCCAAAGAGGCCGCGGTCCAGCGTGTGGTGTTCGCACCCACCTGGGGCACGACCCCCGACGGCGGTCGCTTCGTGGGTCTCGGCGCGTCTGGTCGTTTCTGAGCGCTGCTCGTCGGCCGAAATCGGTTGCACGGGGGTTTCGCAGGCCGATAGTTGCGGGCTCGCGCCGTTGATCCTTTTAGCAGCCGCCACGTACACTGGTCGCAGTGGTGGGAACGCTCGCGGCGGTCGACATGCGCGCCGTGTCCGATGGGACACGTGTCGGCAAGTACCAGCTGCTGCGTCGTCTCGCGACCGGCGGCATGGCCGAGCTCTTCCTCGCCCGCGCCCTCGCGATGGCCGGCTTCGAGAAGCTGGTCGTGCTCAAGCGAATCCTGCCGCAGCACGCCGAGAGCGACGACTTCATCAAGATGTTTCTCACCGAGGCGCGGCTCGCCGCGACCCTGCATCACCCGAACATCGTGCAGGTCTACGATATCGGCGAAGAGGGAGGTCACTACTTTTTCACGATGGAGTGGGTGCAGGGCCAGGACCTGCGCAAGATCGTCCGTGCTGCGCGCAAGGCGAACCTCGCGGTGCCGCTCGAGCACGTGCTGCACATCATCGGTGGCGTTGCGGCCGGGCTCCATCACGCGCACGATCAAAAGGACACCGATGGAACGCCGATCGGTATCGTCCACCGCGACGTCTCGCCGTCGAACGTCCTGGTCACGTACGACGGCGCCGTGAAGCTCGTTGATTTCGGCATCGCGAAGGCGGCGGCGTTCCAGAGCAACACCATTGCGGGAACGCTCAAGGGCAAGGTCCCGTACATGTCGCCCGAGCAGTGTCGTGGCGAGAACGTCGATCGGCGCAGCGACATCTTCTCGATCGGCACGCTGTTGTGGGAGATGACGACCGGCGTGCGGCTGTTCGCCGGCGACAACGAGGTTGCGATCATCAACCGCGTCGCGCGTGCGGACGTGCCGACCCCGACATCGATCCGCTCGGACTATCCGCCGGAGCTCGAGGCGATCGTGATGCGTGCGCTCGCGTCGGATCCCGAGCAGCGCTACCAGAACGCGATCGACCTACAGATCGACCTCGAGGACTTCTCCCGCGAGCATCGGCTGCCCGTCAGCTCGGCGCGCATGGGCAAGTTCATGCGCGAGCTGTTCGTGGAGGAGATGGCGACACAGGCCGCGCAGCTCCACGCCGAACGCGGCGAGCGTGCCGATCCGCCAGCGGCCGCGAGCACGAGTGGTCCGGTGCCGACCGTGTCGTCGGCCGCACTGCCGCCGGTGCCGAATCTCGCGGGTCCGACGGCGCAGACCGTCGTGGAGCCGGGCGACATCCTCGAGCTCCCGAGCGAGATCATCTTGCGCACGCCGACGCCACGCGTCGAGTCGGAGGTGTCGCGCAGCAGCGTGACGCGTGCCGAGCCCGGCTCCTACGATTCCGCGGACTCGTTCGCCGTGCCTCGACGCCCGCTGTGGAAGATCCTCGCGGGGGCGTCGGTGGTGCTCGCGATCGGTGGCTGGGGGATCGTCGCGATGCTGCCGTCGGACCCGCGCGACGTCGCGGCGACGCCGGCCGCCGTCGTGGGGGGCGCGGACGTCGAGCCCGACGCCAAGTCGTCGCCACCCGCGAAGACGCCCATCACACCGACGCTCGCTCCGACCCCGGCAGCCCCGACCGTGGTGCCGCCGATCGCCGAGGAAGAAGTCGAGCTGCTGCCCGATGGCCCAGGGCCGGACGCGAGGAAGCCGGTTGCGCCCGCGAGCCCGCCCGGTGGCGACAGGCCGCGTCCGAGCCCGCCGGACCCCACCGCCACGGCGACCTCGCAGCCGCCCAAACCGGGGCCGAAACCACCGAAGCCCGAGAAGAAGTCGGACCCGAAGAAGCCGACCTCGTCCTCGGATACAGTCAAGAAACCCAAGTGGGATCCCGACAATCCAATGCCGCCGATGTGAGCCGTGTTTGCGTGCGACGTCGGCCATGGCGCGCGCGGACGCTGGCTACGCTCGTGACTGCAGCGCTGTGCATACCGGCCGTGGCGCATGCGGTGCCGACGGATCCCGAAGCGAAGGGCCACCTCGATCGCGGCAATGCTGCGTACGCGAGGGGCGAGTACGACGTCGCCGTCGCGGAGTACCGCAAGGGCTACGCGAAGCAGGACGATCCCGCGTTCCTCTACACGTGGGCGCAAGCGGAGCGACAGCGCGGCAAGTGTGCCGCGGCGGTGCGGCTGTATCAGCGCTACCTCGCGACCGATCCACCGGAGATCTCGGTGGACTATGCCCGCGACAAGAACCACAAGTGCGCCGAGCAGATGGCGGGCGACGAGCCGATGCCGCCGGGCGGTGACGATCCCGTCGAGGATCCGATCGCGGATCCGATCGTCGACGAGCCTCAGCCCGAGCCGCCGCCGGTGAAGCCGGACAATCGTGCGAAGTGGCCACGTGATCCGCTCGGCGCGACGTTCGTCGCCATCGGATCCGCGGGGCTCGTCACGGGCATCGCGTTGTTCGCCGTCGCCAGCCAAGAGTCCGGCAAGCTCGATGCCGCCGACAACTACGGCAAGTTCGACGAGCAGCTCGCCACGGTGCGCAAGTTCTCGATCGGTGGTGGCATCGCGGTCGGCGTCGGTGCTGCGCTGCTCGCCGGCGGCATCGCGCGGTGGATGATCGTGCGCAAGCGCGAGCGGGCCGGCGGCGATACGGCGGTGTCGGCGATGCTCGGTCGCGGGATGCTCGGCGTGTCGATCGGGCGCCGATTCTAGTCGGCGGAGGTCGTGGCATCGCGCTCGCGTACGAGCGGCCAGGCCCACGCCCACAGCGCGACGAGTGGGACGAGACTCCAGATGCCCGGCAATCCGAGCAACAGCCCGAGGTTGCTCGCGAGTGCATCGGTGCTCGCATCGCGATGGAGAACGTTGCCCAGCGCGAACTCCCAGAGCGGATCACCGTGCTGCGGCGCCTCGGGCATCGCGGCCGTCGCGAGCAACAGCTGGATCGTGCTCACGCCCGCGAGCACCGCAAACGCGTGCGGTACGGCGATGCGCGCGTGCACGAGCCCGAGCGCGAGCAGCCCGATCATCGGCACCGCATGACGCGGGCCGATCGCCGCGCCGCCGTCCCACATGTAATAGCCGGCGTTGAGGAGCAAGTAGTAGATGCACACGGCCGCCGCAACGCGAGCCGACGTCGCGTCGAGGAGATTCCCGGTGCGAACGAAACACGCGCGCGCGAGACCCCACACCGCGAGCAGCAGGACCGGCGCGACGTAGAACAGGCCGCGATACGCACCGAACGTGATCGCGAGCAGCGCGGACGGATCGGGCGTGCCGATGCCGTAGCGCACGCGCATGCCCTCGGCGAACTCGGGCAGCCACACCCAGTCGTAGCCGGTCGAGAGCGGATGACCGAACGCGACCGTGTGATACACCGCGAGCACGATCGTCCACGGCAGTGCACCGGCGCCGAGCCAGACGGCCGCGTGCACGCCCTGACGCGACCACCAAAAAAGCGCGAGCAGGGCCGCCGGGACGATCGCCGTGTACTCCGTGGCCACCGCGAGGCCCAGCGCCATGCCGATCGCGATCGCGATCGCGCGGTCGGGGTTCTTGGGCGCGAGCACGACCGCGGCGAAGCCGAGCATCAGCAGTGCGCCGCAGATCTGATGGCCGTACAGCGCGGTGCTGTACGCGAATGCCGGCGTGCCGAGTCCCCACACGAGTGCGCAGGTGCTCGCGACCACGACGCGCCCCGCCGCCATGCGCAGCGCGACGAGCCACATCGCGAGCGCACCGAGCACCGAGATCACGCCGACGCTGAGCACCGTCGCGACGTACGAGCCGAGCCGGTGCGCGCGGTTGTACACGAGACGATCGCCCGGCTTGCGCTCGGCGATCGTCGGCGAGCGTCCGGCTTTCGCGGCGCGGGGATCCTGCGAGATGACCGCGACGCCCGGCAGCTCGCCGCTGGTGATCCGCGACAGCAGGTGGAACGCGGCGTAGGGGATCGCCGCGAGCAGCGACGCGCCCGGCGCCTTGTCCGAGTAGAAGTGAACGTCACGGAAGCTCTTGTCGCCGGTGGTCTCGTGGCTCTCGTCGATGATCGTCGAGCCGTGCTCGACCAGCGCGCGCGTGAGGGCGAAGCGCGAGTTCTGATTCCAGCCGGGCGACGGGACGAAGTATGCGTAGCTCGCGAACAACACGAGCGCGAGCGTCGACGTGACCTTCGCGTGGGCTCGAAGTGGCGCACACAGCTCGCGCAGCGTGCTCAACGTCGACCTTCGTCTAGCGAAACGCCGGTGCGAGCTTGCCGACGATCTCGGACAGCGCCTCGCGCGATCGCTCGGCCGCGGCCGCCTCGGGTGCTTGCGCGAGTCGTTGCAGCATCTGGTACGCGTCGTCGTAGCGCCGCGTCGGATCGCGATCGAGGTTCTTGCGCACGACCTCACCGAGCTTCGGCGACAGGCCCGGCACGCGCTTGCTCGGCTGCGAGATGTCGAAGCGCGCGACGTTCTCGCGCGTCGCGGCCGCGTCGGCGCCCGCGAGACAGCGCTGCCCGCGGAGCATCTCCCAAAGCATCACGGCGATCGAGAACAGGTCGCTCTTCGCGTCGGCGGCCCCGGTGAGCCGCTCGGGCGCCCAGTACGCCGGATCGCCCGCCTGCTTGTCGTCGTGCTCCGGCGCGAGCCAGCGACTGCCCGCGGCCGAGAAATCCCAGAGGATGACGTCACCGCTGCGCGAGCACAGCACGCTCGCCGGCGACAGCCCGCGGTGCACCACGTGCAGTGGCGCGAGCTCGGTGCCCTCTTCGAGCTCGACCTCGAGCTCGTGCATGTGGCGCACGGCATCGACGATCTGCGCGATGACGTAGACGGCGACATCGTGGCCGAGCGCGCGGGGCTCGGAGAGATGACCGCAGAGCGTCGCGAGGTCGATGCCGTCGACGCGATCGAGCACGACGTACGGCAGGCCATCTTGCTCACCCGCCGCATGCACCGTCGGAATCGATGGATGGTTGAGGGTGCGCAGTAGCCGGCTCTCGTGCTCGAAGCGGGCGCGCCGGGCGTCGCCGTCCGCGCCGCGCGTCGTGTCGAGCAGCTTCACCACGTAGCTCGGCGGTCCGTCCGCAGGCTCGTCATCGTGCCGCGCGGCGAACGATCGGCTGGTGTGCCCGAGGTCGCCTAGCGGTTCGAGGACGCGATAGCGACCGAGGTGTTGCAGCTCCATTGACGGGCACGAGTGTGCATTGTGGTCGGCGGCCCTGTCTACTGAGGTAGACTCTCGCGAAGTGGATGATCGCGGGGACGTCGTGATCCTGGGCGCGGGGCTCACGGGTCTGTCGTGCGCGCTGCATCACCGGGGCCGCTCAGTGCTCGTCGAACGCGAGAACCGCGTCGGCGGCAAGGCGTGCACCGATCGCAGGGACGGCTTCACCTTCGACATCACCGGGCACTGGTTGCATCTGCGCGATCCGAGGAGCAAGGCGCTCGTCGCCGATCTGTTCGCGCCTGGAGATCTCGTCGAGATCGAACGCTGCACCAGCGTGTTCACCCACGGCGCAATGCTGGCGTATCCGTTCCAGGCCAACCTCTTCGGGCTGCCGCTACCGATCGTCCACGAGTGCCTCGTCGGGCTGTTCGAGGCGGGGCGGCGCACGGACGAGCTGCCCGCGGGTGCGAGCCTGCAGGCGTTTGCGGAGCGACGCTTCGGCGCCGGGATCGCGCGGCACTTCTTCGTCCCGTACAACACGAAGCTGTGGGGCGTCGCGCCCGACAAGCTCGCGAGTGCGTGGGTCACTCGCTACGTGCCGGTGCCGGAGCCGGCGCAGATCCTCGCGGGCGCGATCGGTCTGCGCCAAGAGGGACTCGGTTACAACGCGCGATTCCTTTACCCACGCGCGGGCGGCATCGATGCGCTGGCCCTCGCGCTGCGCGGGCGACTCGAGGGCAGGGGCGACGTCGGCGTGCAGCTCGGCACGGATGTCGAGGCGATCGATCTCGCCGCGCACACGATCACCGCCGGCGGGCGGACGATCGTGTACGACCGCTTGGTCTCGACGATCCCGCTGCCGGTCCTCGTCGATCGGATCGTCGACGTGCCTGCGCCGGTTCGCGAGGCTCGCAGCGCGCTGCGAGCGATCCGCTGGCGATACCTCAACGTCGCGACGCGAACACCCGCGCCGACCCCCGAGCACTGGATCTACGTGCCCGAAGAGAAGTACCCGTTCTTTCGCGTCGGCATCTTCACCAACGCGTCGGCTGCGATGGCCCCGCCCGGCTGCGGTGGCCTGTACGTCGAGCTGACCGATCGCGAGCGCGAGCCGGATCTGCCGACGATCTTCGCGGGGCTGGCCGAGATCGGCGCGATCACCAGCCCGGCCGACGTGATCTTCACGGAGATGCACGACATCGATCACGCGTACGTCGTGTTCGACGACGCGCACGCCGGCGCGACCGCGACGATTCACAGCTGGCTCGCGCGTCACGGCGTGCGCAGCTGCGGCCGCTACGGCGCGTGGGGGTACAGCTCGATGGAAGATGCACTGCTCGATGGTATGGAGGCGGCAGCGTGGCTGCAGACATGAGCGACGCGAGCGCGCCCGGGTTGTCTTCACGGCCCTCCGGGCCTGAGGTGTCCTTCGTGATCCCGGTCTACAACGAGGAGTCGATCCTCGAGGAGAGCGTGACGACGCTCTGCGCGGCCCTGCGTGATCTGGGCTGGCGGTTCGAGATCATCCTCGCCGAGAACGGCAGCCGCGACGCGACGCCCGAGGTCGGTGCGCAGCTCGGCGATCGCTTCACCGAGGTCACGATGCTGCGCCATCCCGAGCCGAACTACGGCGGCGCGCTGCGTGCGGGCATCCTGCGGGCCCGCGGCCGCTTCGTCGTGTGCGAAGAGATCGATCTGTGCGACGTCGCGTTCCACGTGCGCGCGATCGAGCTGCTGCGCAGCGGTAGTGTCGACATGGTGATCGGCAGCAAGGCGATGCCTGGTGCGGACGACAACCGACCGATCGGGCGGCGCATCGCGACGCGGGTGTACAACGGCATGTTGCGCGTCGCGGTCGGCTTCCGCGGTACCGACACGCACGGGCTCAAGGCATTCGTACGCGAGACGGTGACGCCGGTCGTACGCTCGTGCGTCGTCGAGCACGACGTGTTCGCGAGCGAGCTCGTCGTGCGTGCCCATCGTCGCGGATTGCACGTGCTCGAGATCCCCGTCGACGTCCGCGAGAAGCGAGCGCCGTCGATCGGGCTCGTGCGCCGTGTGCCGAAGGTCATCCGTCATGTCGCGCGCCTGATGGTCGCGATTCACGGACGCGCGGATGGTTGACGCGACGCAGGTGAGCGTCGATCTCGACGGGATTGCCTGCTACCACGCGTTCCACGGGCTGCCGCCGCCCGCCGCCGCCGTGCACGGCGTTGCGCTCGTGCGGTGGTTGCCGCGGTTTCTCGAGCTGTTCGCCGAGCTCGGTGTGCGCGCGACGTTCTTCGTGATCGGCCGCGAGCTCGAGCGTGCGCTCGCCGACGACGGACCCGGTGCGCGGCATCTGCGTCAGGCGCTCGCCGACGGTCACGAGCTCGGCAATCACAGCTACGCGCACGCCTACGACATGGTTCGCCGTGACCCCGCCGAGCAGGCCGACGACATCGCGACGTGCGATCGCCTGCTGCGCGAGCTCGGTGCGACACCCGTCGGTTTCCGCGCGCCGGGCTACACCCACGACGCGCGCCTGCTGTCCGCCGTCGCGACTGCGGGGTATCGCTACGACAGCTCCGCGCTGCCGTCGCCGATGTACTGGGCGGCGAAGGTCGCCGCGATCGGCTGGCATCGGCTGCTCGGTCGCCGCTCGCACTCGATGGTGCGCGGCGCCGCTTCGTTCTTCGGCGGGCGCGATCCGTACGTCGACGCGACCAGCGGGCTCGTCGAGCTACCGATCACGACCCTCGGTCCATTGCGCCTGCCGCTGGTCGGCACGTTCGTGCTCGCCGGTCCGCGGTGGGTCCGCAACGCGCTCGTTGCCGGCGTCGCCGAGCGTTCGAGCGTGCACCTCGAGCTACACGCAATCGATCTCGTCGACGAGCAAGGCGACGGCATCGACGATCGCCTCGCGCGGTTGCAGCCCGAGCTGCGCACGCCGCTTGCGACCCGTCGCGACCGCCTCGCCGATCTGCTGCGCGCCCGCGCTGGCTTCGAGTGCCTGCGCGACGCCGCCGCGCGTGTCAGCTCGGGTCCGCGCCCTTGACCCGCTTGCGCGCGCGCGTCATCGACGTCTCGCGCCGCACCGCCATCGTCGCGAGGCGGTCAGCGTCTTCGTTGCCGTCGAGCCCCGCGTGTCCGCGGATCTTCAAGAGCTCGATCTTCGGCAGCTTCTCGAGGTGCTCCTTGATCTCCGCGATGAGCTCGAGGTTCGCCTTCGCCTTCCACCCGCCGATCAGCACGCCGAGGCTCCAGCCGCTGTCGGTGTACAGATGGATCGCGCGCTCGAGCTCGTCCTCGCGCAGCTGCTGCAGCCCGCGGAGGATCGCGCTGAGCTCCGCGATGTTGTTCGTGCCGCTGCCGATGAACTCCGACACCTCGACGATCTCGTCGGGACGTTGCAGCAGCACGCCGATGCCCGCCGGACCCGGGTTGCCCGAGCACGCGCCGTCCGTATAGATGATGATCGTGTCCTCGTCGGCCGGCACGACCGGGCTCTCGCGCAGCGCCGCTTGCGAGCCGGTCTGCTCCTTCGGGCCGCCACCCATGTCTTCGTCGGAAACGATCTCGTCGCCGCCGACGTCGATGAGGTTCTCCGGTCCTGCGCGATACGACTTGGACGTGCCGAGGCGATAGCGAACCTCGACGCGGCCCCGATGCACGATCGGTTTTCCAGTGGCCAGCACACGCACGTAGACCGCTTGTCCCTTGAAGTCGAACCTCTTCCACGGCATGGCAGTGCCCAGCGTACCAGGACGCGATCCCGCTTGCCGCGCATACCCGCGTCGACTAGTGTCCGCTCTCGTCATGAAGCGCACGCTGTGCACCGCGATCTTCGCATCGGCTCTCGCCGTGGGCGTCATCGGCCTCCCCGGCTGCAAGGGCGCGGGTGCGGATGCCGCGAAGCTCATCCCCGATGCCGCGACCGTCGTCGCCGGCATCGATGTGGCTGGGCTCGTGAAGTCGGGCGTCTACATATCGAACAAGGACCAGATCGAGAAGGACGGCAAGGCGGTGCTCGATGCGGGCAACGCGTGCAACCTCGGCGTGGACAAGTTCAAGACCGTGACCATCGGCTTCGACCCCGCAACCGGCGGCTTCGCGGCGGTGATCACCGCCGAGGGCGTCGGCAAGCTCGAGAACCTCGACTGCGTCAACGCGAAGATCGAGGCGCAGGACGGCAGCAAGCCGTGGACCGTCGAGGAGAAGGACGGCAAGAAGGTCCTCGCGATGCAGGACGGCGCCGTCGGCTACATCGTCAACGAGGGCTCGCTCGTCGTCGCGTCGAAGGACTGGACCGGCAAGGTCAAGGAGCTGATCGACGGCAAGGGCAACTCGGTGTTCGACGGTCCGCTCAAGGACGTGATCGCGCGCGCCGACACCGGCAAGACGATCTGGATCGCGGGTTCGATTCCCGCCGAACGTCTGAAGGGCACGCCCGGCGAGGGCGCGAAGGATGCGGCCGGCAGCATCGACCTCGGCAGTGGCATCGACATCTCGGGCTCGATCGCGTTCGCGAGCCCCGACGACGCGACGAAGAAGAAGGACGAGCTGATCAAGCAGCTCGAGACCATGAAGCCGCTCGCCGACACGCTCGGGGTGCCCAAGCCGGTCATCGACAGCGTCGAGATCGGCGCGAGCGGCAGCGCGGTCACCGTCCGCGTCCGCGCGACCGAGGACGACCTGAAGCAGCTGAGCGAGCTGCTCAAGGCCAAGATGGCCCGCTGAGTCTCGCTTCCCCCTTGCGGGCACGCTTTTCCCCTTGCCGGAAGCGGCGGCGGGGGCGATGTTCGCGGCCCGCGTCCACCAGGGCACGGGCCGCGTCCATGTCGGCCGCGCGCAACACCCCTCGTAGCTGCGAGCCCTCGGGCTCGATGGCGGCGACGACCGAGGTCACCATGATGAAGAAGTCACCCCAACAGATCGTGAAAGAGCGCTTCGGCGAGAAGTCGAAGCTGATCGATGCCGTGGTCGGCGTCGCCGAGGCCCAAGAGGGCGAGAGCAGCGACGGGCACAAGCGCCGGCTGCGTAACGTGAGCAACGCGAAGCTGCTGCACCTGCTCGGCATCGCCGAGCGTGTGAAGGAGCTCGGAGGTCGCGACGGGGTCATCAAGAAGATCCTCGAGCTCAAGGGCCAGCCGAAGGACCACGAGTACGGTGATCGTCTGCGCCGCCTGACGCTCGGTCGCGTCGTCGACATGCTCGCGTCGCTGCAGCGCGCGGCGAAGAAGACGGCGGCTGCGAAGCCGGCTCCGGCCGCGAAGAAGGCCGCGAAGAAGACGGCGAAGACCGGCAAGACCGCCGCGCCGGCGTGAGGCCATGCGTCGCGGGGCCACGCTCGCGCTCGTTTCGATCGTCGTCGTCACTGCATGCAGTGACGACGGCGTGCCGATGAACGACGCGAGCACGCGCAGCGACGCGGACGAGACCGCCGACGCGGAAACCCTGCCGTCGACGATCACGACCGACACGAACCCGTCCACCGATCCGAGTGGGACGTCGGAGAACCCGGACTCGACGGCCGGCGACACGACAGGGATCGATCCCACGGACGCGACGACCACCGACGCGACGACCACCGACGCGAGCACGTCGACGAGCGACGCGACCGGCCCGACGTCAGGGTCGACCAGCTCGGACTCGTCCTCGACCGACCCCGGAGAGTCATCGTCGTCCGCCGCATCGTCGAGCGAAAGCACGGGTAGCGGTGCCTCGTGCGGTGACGGAATCATCGAAGGCGACGAGCTGTGCGACGGCGACGACCTCGGCGACGTCGAGACCTGCGCCGATCTCGGCTACAGCGGCGGACCGCTCGGCTGCGACCCGGCGGCGTGTCTGTACGACGAGTCCGGGTGCAACGACGAGCCGGCCTTCGCGATCGACTTCTGTCGTTTGCAGTTCCCGCTGTCGATCGTCGACTCTGCAGGTGTCGCGGTCGACGTCTTCGGTCGGGTGTACATCGCCGGGCTCACCGACGTTTCGCTGGTCGGCAACGATGTCGCTGCGAACGTCGCGATGCAGGTCGGCTACGGCCCGGATGGCAGCGACCCCGAGCAGGATGCTGCGGGGTGGACGTGGACGAGCGCGGCACCGAACGCGAGCTACGGCGTCGGCTCGCCGTCGTTCGAGCTCAACAACGACGAGTACAGCGGCACGATGATCCTGCCGCCGGTCGGTGAGTACGACTTCGCGGTGCGCTTCACCGGCGACGGTACCGGCACGTGGACGGTGTGCGACGGCGGCGACGCGGGCTCTTCGGACGGCTATGCACCGGCGGACGCCGGGCAGCTCACGTCGCTGTAGCGCCGCTCACTGGCCGGGCGGTCGAAGTCGCTGCGGCGGCGCCGTACTCTCATGGGCACCGGTCCGGGGGCCGGCCCGTCTGCATCGCACCTGACCAGGACGCCGCCGGAAGGCTCACGCCGTCATCGCTGCCACTCCACGCGCTGGATCAGTCGCAGCAGTGCGGCGCGGACTTTCGCACCCGCGCCCGGCGATGTGAATCGCTCGACGCCAGTCGCGAGCACATCGACGAGCATCCGCAGGTCCGCCGCACCGAGGTCCGCCGGATCGACGTTGTGCCGCGTCGCCTGTGCCTTGAGCACCGGCCACGGGAACGCCGTGTGCTCTGCGAGGATCGCGAAGACCTCGGCAGAAAGCGGGCCGAGCTCGACGCCCGGAGGCGGCGAGTTCAGCCGCTTGTCCATGCCGATCGCAGTCGCGCTTCGTGCTCGTCGAGTCGCCCGGACGGAGCCATGATGAACTCGCAGTGCTCGTCGCCGCGGGCGATGCACTGCAACTCGCGTCCGTGCACCTCGACGTTGAACGCCTCGCTGCACCAACCCGCGGAGTAGCCGGCGCTGAACAAGCAGGCGCACGCGGTCGGGTGCTGCGCCTTGGCGCGGATCACCTCCGACTCGAACGTGTTCGGGTGGTAGTAGTGCAGGAAGTACGCGTCGTCCATCGTCGGTGCGCTGTCTTCGAGGATGTCGACGGATGCCCAGCCGGCGTACGCGAAGTGCACCGGCCCCGCCGAGAGTCGGGCGACGCCGTCGTCGAGCTTCAGGCGCTCGCAGAAGGATCGCGAGTCGCTGCGCCCGATCTCCCGTGCGGTGTTGTAGATGAAGCCGCGCGCGGCCTCGTCGCCGAAGGCCTCGGAGAGTGCATCGAACCACGAGAGATACAGACTCTCGCAGCGCATGATCACGTAGCGTTCCCCGCCGATGTGCACGGTGCCCTGGTCGGGTCGTCGCACGAAGTCGGAGAACAGCTTCTCGACGTAGGCCTCCGCTTGCGCGAATGGGGCCTCGAACGCAGGGGGAACACGGACCGCTTTCAGACTCATCGCGTACCTCTGGAACATCGAGGGTACCACCCGCATCGAGGCGTGAGGCAAGGACAGCGCCGGTCCTGGCTTCGATCGAATTGACGACGACGCAAGCCAGCTCAACCAGTCGTCGTGCCGTCGCTGCTGCCGCCGCTGTCGCTACCCGGGCTTCCGCCGTCCGTGGTCGATTCGCCGTCGTCGGCCGTGCTCTGATCACCCGCATCGGTCGCCGGGATGTCTTCGCTGTCGCTCTCCGTCACGAGCTCGCACACCTCGTCTCGCGCGATCGACTCCGCCTCGCACGGCTCGCTACCCTCACCGTCACCGTCGCCACCGCCAGTGATCACCTCGCAGTCGAGCTTGGCGATGCACGCGTAGTAGTCCCCGAGCGCTTCGGCGCAGCCGGGCCCCTGGATGCTCGCGTAGCCGAAGTAGCTGATGCAGTAGCCCATGAACGAGACGTAGCTGACGCCGTACTCGTCGCCGCTGTACAGCTCCGAGTAGCAGGCGACATAGCGCTGCGCCCACGGGCCGCAGGCCTCGATCGCTTGCTCGAGCTCGTCGCGACCGTCGCCTCCGGTGGCGCTCGCGGTGCCGGCGTTCGGATCGTCCACCGCTGCGCCACACCCACCGATCGCGAGACCGCAGCCGAGCAACACCAACAGATCGCGTGAGCTCGGCATGGGATTCTCCTATCGCTTGACGATGACCGCGACGCTCGCGGTGTTGCCGAATCCATCGCGCGCGCGCAGCACGACGCGATGGCTACCCTTGCCGAGATCCGTCGGCAGCACGACCTCGAACGCCTCGCTGCCGCTGTCGTACAGCCCATCGGTCGGGCTCGCGACGCGCAGCGGCCCGCCGTCGATCGACCAGCTCACGTCGTGGATCCGACCCGAGCCGTCGGTCGCCGTCGCCTTGACGCGGCCGCCCGCCACCGTCGGCGTCGAGATCGCGGGCCGCTGCCTGTCGACCTCGAACGGCGGGCTGATGAGCTCGTCCTTGCGCGCCTTGCCGGTGCCATTGGTCGGCTCGTCGCTCGCGACGACCTCGACCTCGTAGACGCCGTCCGGCACCGTCGAGATGTCCCACTTGAGCTCGCGCTTGGTGACGAGCTCGCCCTCGGGGTTGAGCCCGATCCACGCGTCGTCACCGGTGCCTTCGGGACGCACGCGCACGTCGTACATGAGCTCGTCGTCGTCGCGTGCATCGACCTTCCACGAGATCGTCACCTTCGGATCGGTGTCGCCCTCGTCGATCGTCGGGCGGTCGACCGCGATGAGCGTGAGCATCGGCGGCAGGTTCTCGGGCGCGTAGAACGCCTCGACCTCGCGCAGCTCGGCATCCGGTGCTGCGAGCACGACCTCGAGCTGCAAAAACCGACGATGGGGCAGGGCGGACAGGTTGCCGCGCCACGATGTCGACTCGCGGACGAGCGTGATCGACTTCCACTCGCTCCACCGCTTGTCCGGTTCGGCGGTCGGGCCCGAGCGCGCGCGCAGCTGCAGCGGACCGTTGCCGCGCAGACGCACGGTGCCGAACGTCGCCGGTTGCGAGGTGTCGAGCACGTCGGTCGTGTAGCGCGCCGACTTGGCCGCCGCCGCACCCAGCTCGTACACCGCCGCGCCGTGGGCCGCCGCCGCGATCACCTCGCCCTTGGGCCCCTCGCACAGCGCCGTCGCCTGGCGCTCCTCGAGATCGGCGATCGTCGCGACGTCGCGCGGGCCTCGGACGCGATAGACCTTCGCATCGTCGCTCGTCGCCACGAGCACGGTGCCGATGTCATCGAGCGCGAGCAAGCTCGTGAAGTACTGCTTGTCCTTGTCGAGCCACGTCTCCCACGTCGCCTCGAGCGCGCGATCGAGGTCGCGCTTGCTGCCGAGATCGACGTAGTGGACCTTGCCGGACGCCTGGATGTTGCGCTCGCCCTCGAGCGCGCCGGCCGGCGCCTGGCCGACGAGGCTCGTGCGCTCGAGCGTCTTGGTCAGCGCATCGAGGCTCGACAGCTTGCGATCCGCGAACGTGTTCACCGCCGCGACGAGACCGGTCTTCGTCAGCGCGAGCGCGCGCACCTCGTCGCCCGAGAAGTCGTACAGCATCTCGCCGTCGGGCTTGCCGGTGACGCGATAGAGCTTCGCCTGGGGCGCGACGCCGGCGACGAGCTGATCGCCGACGGCGACGAGCGCGAGCACGTCCTTCTCGTCGACGTCGAGCAGCACCTTCGGGTCCTTGCCGGCGAGCGACAGCGACCACACCTCGCCCTTGGGGCCCGTGCCGGCGACCAGCCGACCTTGGTGCACGACGAGCGCCCAGACCTGCTCGACCTCGAGCGTCGCGAACGGCGTGACCTTGCCCTTGCGATCGACGCGCACGAGCTTGCCGCCCGGCAGTGTCGCCGCGACGATGTCGCCACCTGGCAGCTCGGCCATCGCGCTGACGACGACGCCGTCGAGCTTCGCGACCTGCTCGACCACCAACCGCGGCAGATCACCGCCGGTCGCGACCTCGGCCTCGCCTTCGCCGGCCTTTGCCTTGCCCTTGGCCTTCTTCTCCTCGCGACCCGCACGCTTGCGCTTGCCCGGCACGATGCGCTGGATCGTCGCCGCATCTGCGGTGCCGATGAGCGTGCCGGACTTCGTCGACAGGCACGAGAACGCGCTCGTGCCCGGGACCTCGCCGCGCGCCGGATTGAACCCGACGGTCAGCCGACCCGACGACTCGATCGCAGCGCCCGAGGTCTCGCCCTTGTCGAGCTCGACCTGGTTGGAAATCGTCCAGGTACGGGTGCCGCCGGCGGTCGCGGTGCCGGGCAGGGCGAGCGCGGTGCAGGCGAGGCCGAGACCGAAGCTCGCGGTGACGCGGCCAACAGCGGATGTGATTCGAGCGGCCATGGTCGTCATTTCGAGCTCTTGCGCGGCATCACCTCGACACGGAGCGTGTGGATGCCTTCGATGATGTTCTTGGTCGGCAGGACGCGGCGCGCGGCCTGCTTGAAGCGGATGGCGGATTGCGTCGAGCTCTGATCGGCGAGCGTCTCGAGCACGCTGTCGGGGAGCTCGTTGAGCAGCCCGTGCTTGGTCGAGAGCCCCTCGTGCTCGCGGTAGATCGTCGCGATCATCGCCCGCGACGGATACGTCTGCACGATGGTCGTGAGCAGATCGTCGAGGTCGCCCGGCAGGGGACGATACGGGCGGATGTAGTCGCCGCCCGCGATCTCGATCTGGATCTCCTCACCACCGGCGTCGTCGGGGACCCGCAGCGGCACGAGCTCGATCCGCTCGTCGCCCTTGTAGCTGCGCAGCGTGACCTCGATCTGCGCGATGTCCCCGGCCCGCACCTCGCTGTCGCGCAGGCGGATCATCGTGATCGAGTCGAGCGGCGTGCCGTACTCGAGCTTCACGTCGTGACGTACGCGCTTGATCGAGCCGACCTCGAACGGGTTGTCGAGCACCGCGGCGAGCAGCGCGATGCTGCGGCTACCGCCGAGCATGCGGCCGATGACGCCCTCGGGAAAGAAGACCTCTTCTTCCATGTGGACGTCGCGCGGCCCGTCGCTGGTCTCGAGCGAGACGTCGCTCGACACGGTGACGACGACCTCGGTCGCATCGCGGGCGGCCTCGTCGACGCCCTCGGCGAGCACGACCGCGACGAGGTTCGGCGTGAGAGACACACCGACGGCGACCTCGTTGTCGTAGCTGCGTGGCTTCAGATCGGGATCGGGGCCCTGGATCGTCGCGCTGATCGGGATCATCGGCGCGCGCAGATCGGTGCGCAACGCGATCGCCGGCTGGCGGTCCTGGTACATGAGGCCCTGGATGTCGAGCGGGCTCGACAGCTTCACCGATCGCTCGACGCTGGCGAGGATCGTGTGCACGCGGGCATCGGCGATCGGGATGTTCGTCGGGCCGTCGTTGAACATCGAGTGACCGAAGGCGAGCAGGCGATCGCCCTTGGGGCCGACCCACGTCACGGTGCCGTTGCCGGCGACGGAGCTGTCGCCGCGCACCATCACCACCGACACCGAGTCGCCCATCTTCCACTTCTTCGCCGACTTGCTGCCCTTGCTGCCGTCGCCACCACTGCCGCCACCGCGCACCGGCTGCATGCCGAACGCTTCGACGAGCATCTGCGTCGCACCGGCCGATAGGCCCGACACCGCGAGCGGCACGGTCAGCGGCGTGAGCCCCTCGGAGGGATCGAGCTCGATCGCGCGACGTCGTGGCGGCAGCGGATCCTGGCGCAGGCCGAGCACGGTGTCGGCCCAGCCCTGCGTGCCCGCGCGGGCTTTGCCGCCGCCGGCTTTGGCTTTGGGATGCGGCAAGACGTCGGGGCGATACGGCAGGTCGCCGATCTCGAGCATGTTCGAGATCGGCGTCAGCGCACCGAGCGGATCCTTGTTGAAGCGCCAGCCGTACGACAGCGCGCCGACGAGCTTGTCGCCGATGAAGATCGGGCTGCCGCTCATGCCACCGACGATGCCGGAGTGCTCGAGCCGCGGATCGCTCGACTTGAAGAGCACCGCATCTTGTCGCGGCAGATAGTTGCGGATGACGTCGACGACCTCGATCTCGAAGCGATCGGTCTCGGTGCCGGAGAACACGGTCACCGCGTGACCCTTCATGCCGGGCTTGATCGCGGAGACCGGCATCGTCTCGACCGCACGCGCGGTGTGACCCCCGAGCAAGGGCGAGCCGAGCGCGAGTGCGAACAACGACACCAACGATAGGATGGGGACGATGGTTGCTTTGAGCTCAGCCCGCATGTCGCACTAACGCCTTCTTCATCGTGCCGACGAGATCGTCGACCGGGCTGTAGTAGTAGATCGTGCGTCCGCGGTTCTCGTTGACGAGCGATGTGTCGGCCTTGCCGGTCTGCGGATCGATGAACAGCACGCGTGGCACGTAGGTGCCATCGGGTGCGAACTCCAGTGCGCGCGGCACCTCGTCCTGATCGAGGTTGACCATCACGAACTGCGCGGACAGCTCTTGCAGCTCGGGCTCGGAGAACTTTGGCTGCAGCGCCTTGCACTGGCCACACCAGCTCGCGTGCACGACGAGCATCAGCGGCCGCGCGAGCTTCGTCGCCTCGGCGAGACCTTCGTCGAAACTACGCCATGCGATCTGCTCGCCGAAGCCGTTCGCGGGCGCGGTCGCGACCTGCGGTACCGGATCGGTCGAGCGGTGCGGCTTGGGCGAGCCGTTGTCGGAGTGCGGCGCGTCGATGCAGCCGGTGGCGCCGAACGCCAGCACGGTGGCAACGGCCATCAATCGCATGAAGCACTGCACCACGGAGTCCGCCGTAAGATATCAAGGGACTCGCCACGCGGCCATGCGACTAGCGAAGGGTTTGGACGGGATAGGCGCGCTCGCGACCGGTCGCCTGCTCGGGCGACGCAAACGCTTCTTCGCCGACATCGAGCTCGATGGGGGAGCCATCGTCGTCGCCCACTGCCCGAATACGGGCCGCATGCTCGGGTGTCTGGAGCCGGGCGCGGCCGTCGTGGTGCATGACCGCGCATCGCCCCGGCGATCGCTGCAGTGGACGTGGGTGCTCGTCCGCGCAGGTGCCTCCTGGGTCGCAGTCGAGAGCGCGTGGGCGACACTCGGTGTGCGCGAGGCGTGGACCGCGGGGCTGTTGCCGGAGCTCGTCGGTCCGCGGCAGTGCCACGCCGAGGTGCCGTACGGCGAGGGCGGTCGCATCGATCTCTTGCTGTCCGACGACGATCGGCCCGGGCGCACATCGCCGCGGCGCATGGGGCGGCAGCCCCACACCCATCCGCAGACCCAACCAAAGATCTGGGTCGAGGTGAAGGCGACGACGATGATCCAAGGCGATCGTGTCGCCGCATTCCCCGATGCGGTGACCGCTCGTGGCACGCGACAGCTCGCGGATCTCGTCGCCCAGATCGAGTCAGGCGATCGCGCCGCGGTCGTGTTCGCCGTGATGCGCGGCGACGCCGATGCGTTCACCGTCGCCGCGTCGATCGACCCACGTTATGCCGCAGCGCTGCGCGAGGCGTGCCGCCGCGGCCTCGAGCTGTACGCGATCGCACCGTCGATCCGCGTGCAGCGTCGCGCCGGCGTCGTGCAGGCCGTCGACGTGCGATTCGTTCGTCGGCTACCGATCACGATCTGACGTCCCCTGCAGCATCAACAGCTCGGCTGGCTCGGCACCGGCGACGATCGTCACGTCCGCATCTGCACGCACGAGCGCACCGTGGCGCACCGCCAATCTCGGGCCTGGCTTCGTGCCCGCGAGCGTCACGCCGTTGCCGCGGAAGGCATACAGCGTGCGCCCGGTGTCCGCGCTCGCGCGCGGCAGCACGAGCGTCGCACCGGCCTCCATCGTGATCGTTCAGATCGCGACGTCGGCCTCCGCTTGGCTCGCCCACGATTCCGGCGGTGGCGCGGGTGCCTGCGCAGCGCCCCACTTGCCGGCAACGATCATCACGCGGCTCGTGCGACCCGCATCGTCGACGACGGCGACCTCGGGGATCGCCTCATTCCACAGCATCGAGAAGTGCGGCGTCGCCATCTTCGAGCGCGCGGGCAGGTTGAGCCAGATCTGGAACAGCTCGAGCGGATTGGGTGCGTCGCGCTCGCGCAGCGGGAACATCTCGGCGTGCACGATGCCGCGACCCGCCGTCAGCCACTGCACGTCGCCCGCACCGAACCGCGCCGTCGCACCGAGCGAGTCACTGTGATCGATCACGCCGCCACGCACGATCGTCACCGTCTCGAACCCGCGGTGCGGATGCTGCGGAAAGCCGGGGATCACGTCGCCGTGATACATGCGCCAGCCGTCGGTGCCCGCGAAGTCCTGGCCGATCTCGCGGCCTGCGAGCGACACCGCGGGGCCCATCCGCTCGTTGCCGGCGGGATAGGCATCGTGGTGATGCACGCAGAACAGGAACGGATCGGCTGTCGCCCAAATGAACTCCAGCGGCACGATGGCGAGAACCGGATCGTCGTCAGCCACCACGCAGCGCCTTCAGCTTGGTCTCGATCTCGAGCACCGCGGCCTGGGCCTTCGCGTAGTTCTCCTCGACGATCTTCTTGCGGCCCTCGAACGTCTCGAGCTGGCGCTGCGGATCGGGACCCGATGAGATGCGGTCGCGCACCGACGGCAGCCGATCGTAGAATTTCTTGCGCGCCTCGAGGGTCTTGCTCGCGCGCTCGAGCCGACCCTCGTACCACGCGATCTCTTCGGCCTTGTTCGCGAACGCCGGCGGCGTGTCGTCCACCGGCGTGCCGCCACCGCCCTCGGGTGCCATGCCGAGGTTCGGCAATCGCACCGCGGGGTTGATGCGGCCGCTGCCGCCCGGTGCATTGGGATCGTCGTACGCGCGCGCAGCGACGCCGGCACCACCGCCCTTGCCCGATGCTGCGACGGCTCCGTCGCCGTTCTCGCCCTTCGCGGACGCACCCGCCTTCGCGCGTTTTTTCCCATCGGCCTCGTCGGCCTCGGACTTCGGCCACAGCGCGATTGCGGCGATCAATGCGATCACCACCCCGACACCCCCGATGATGGGCATCATGCTGCGGCGTTCGTTGGGCTGCACTGGCGCACTGGCAGGCTCGGACGACTTCGATTCCATGACGCGGGAAGTATACAGCAGCCCCACGGCCGAGGCCCGGGTCGCCCCTCGGGTCGCCCCTCCCTCGCCAGCCGTACGAGTGGGGGCCTGGATCGACATCCCGCTCGTCGTCGACACGGCGAGCGACGGATATCGCCTCGATCGGTTCCTGGCCCAGCGGATCCGCCGGCTCTCCCGCACGCGCGTGCAGTGGATCATCGCGGCGGGGCAGGTGCGATGCCCCGACCGACCCGGCCAGTCACTGCGTGCGGCGTCGCGGGTCGCGGCCGGGCACACGGTGATCGTGTCGCGGCCTGCGCCGATCGAGCCGCCGGCACCGCACACCGCGACCGTGCTCCACCACGACGACCATCTGCTCGTGCTCGACAAGCCCGCGGGCCTGGCGGTGCATCCGAGCGCGCGATACCACCGCCACACGCTGACCGCGGTGCTGCGCGACGTATTCGGTGCGGGCCACGGCTGGGAGATGGCGCATCGTCTTGATCGCGAGACTTCGGGCGTGATCGTGTTCGGTCGCCGCGGCGGCAGTGCGAGCACGCTCAAGCGCGCGTTCCAGCGGCGCGACATCCTCAAGCAGTACCTCGCGATCGTGCATGGCACCCTCGCGACCGCGACGCACGTCGACGTGCCGATCGGTGCGGCCACCGGATCACGCGTGAAGATCAAGATGGGCCCACGCGCGATCGAAGACGGTGGCCTCGTGGCGAGCACCGCGTTCGATCCGCTCGCATACGGCGAGTTCAGGGAGCGGCCGGTGACGCTCGTGCGCGCGCGTCCGCACACCGGGCGTCAACATCAGATCCGCGTGCACCTCGATCATCTCGGTCACGCGGTGATCGGCGACAAGCTGTACGGCATCGACGAGTCCGCGTTCCTCGCGGTGCACGATCACGGACGACTGATGGACGATCTCGAGGCCGAGATCGGTCTGCCGCGCCAGGCACTGCACGCGTGGTCGATCGAGCTCACGCACCCCGGCCTCGGGCGACGCGTGCGCTTTACTGCACCGTGGCCGGCGGATCTGCGGGCGATTGTGGATCTGCCGGTGCCCCAGCGGGGGGAAGGTGAATCACCTTTCCCACCAGCACCTTGATCGACACCGTCTTGCCGTCCTGCACGTCGACCTTGATCTGCGCGATGTCGTGACCGGGCGCGAGGCGGATGCGGCGGTCGGGCAGCACGATCTCTTCGACACCGGGCTGCACGCGCGCGAGCCCGAGTCGCGCCTCGCCCGACGACCACACGAGCTGACGCGGCCGCGAGTCGTCGTCGACATCAGCGGAAAGATCGTACTCGGGCAGTGTCGGGCGGGCTGCTTCGGCCGTCTTCTCGTCACGCCAGCGACTGACCTGCCACACCGTGCCGCCAATCGCACACGCCATCACTACAGCGATCGCGATGCGCAGCGGTCGACCGGCCCTGTAGCCGTCGAGGCCACCCGGCGGCGCACCTGCCGGTGGGTCGGCGAGTAGCTCGTCGTCGGCGCCCGTCGTCGGTGCCGCCCGGCCGACGTCGGCCAGACCCGACGACGGCGGTGACGACATGAGCTCGTCGTCGGCCATCTCAGCCTTCGGCGTCGCGGTTCGCCTCGTCGATGAGCCGCGCGCCTTCCATGAGCAGATGCGTCGTCGACGACTGCACCGTGTCTTCCATGTCGACTTCCATCGCGTTGAACGAGAACGCGCCGGCGCGCCACGTCAGCATCACGTACACGGACTGTCTGCCGTCGAGATCCGGACGCGCGTCGAGGCGTGCAGAGACGATCTGACCCCTGCGCAAGAAGATGCGGCCGACGACGCCTGACTCGAGCTCCTTGAGCGTGATGACGCCGCCCTTGCGCTCCATCTCCATCATCACGAGCAGGCTCGACAGCCCGAGCTGCTCGAGTCGTCCGCTCATCGCGGTGTTGCGTCGCTGCTCGGGAAATGATCCCGTCGCGGTGACGTGCGCCGGCGGATCGGCCGGACGCATGCCCGGTGGAATCGCCGTGACAGGCGGCGCTCCAACGGGTGGATACGGGCCCGAAGGCGGCGCTGCGGCCTGTTGTGGCGGTGGTGCCGGCGGCGGATACGGATACGGCGCGGGTGCCTGTGGTGGGTATCCGGGCGGCGGTGGATACGGGTACGGAGCCGCCTGCTGCGGATACGGATACGGCGGATAACCCTGCGGCGGATAGCCGGGCGGCGGCGGCGGATAGCCGGGGGGATACGGCGCGGGCGGATACGGATACGGCAAACCCGTCGCCGGATCGATCGTCGCGTCGCTGCGCGCGGGTGTGAACTCGCGATTCACTCCCGAGCTCGTCTGGTTCTGACCGGCGTTCGTCCGGTAGCTGCCCTGGCCCTGACTGTTCGACAGCGCGCTCGCCACCTTGCGCTCGAGATCGCTGAACCGAAACGGCTTCGCGAGGTAGTCGTCGGGCGAGAGCCCGAGATCACGGAGCCGACCCTCGTCCTTGCCGAGCGCGGTGAGAAAGATGACCGGCACGCTCGCGAGCTGAGGGATCG
>Ga0105048_10001813_pt1 | contig 34538 bp, 29 predicted proteins | sample MAT05_FD_78382 | JGI IMG/M metagenome (GOLD analysis project Ga0105048, IMG submission 78382) | Freshwater microbial communities from Lake Fryxell liftoff mats and glacier meltwater in Antarctica - MAT-05 | ecosystem: Environmental > Aquatic > Freshwater > Ice > Liftoff microbial mat | place... | reverse complement strand
GCGGGCATCATCGACAGTTTTCCCGGCACGAAGATGGGGCTGACGCTCGACAGACTGCGGGCAACGCTGGCGCAGTACCACGGTTTTTCGCGCGATGACTTGAAGGCGAATCTCGCAGGTTTCCTCCGCCATGTCACACCGGTGGCCGAGGAGGTCGGCGTGCGGCTGGCGATTCATCCGGACGATCCACCGTTTTCGATTCTGGGGCTGCCGCGCGTGGTGAGCACGGAGACGGATCTGAACGATATTTTACGGATGCACGAAGGTTCGGCCAACGGACTTTGCTTCTGCACGGGTTCACTCGGCGTGCGTCCGGACAACGATCTGCCGGCGATGATCCGCCGTTTTGCCGATCGCATTCATGCGGTGCATCTGCGTGCGGTGGCGCGTGAGCCGGGCGGCGTGTTTTATGAGGCCGATCATCTGGCGGGCGTGGTCGACATGCCGGCGGTGATCCATGAGCTCATCAAGGAACAGGTCCGTCGCCAGCGCGCGGGACGCACCGACTGGCGGTTGCCGTTCAGACCGGACCACGGCCATACGATGCTCGACGATCTCGCGAAACCGCGTCCGGCGAATCCCGGTTATTCCTGCCTCGGCCGCATGCGCGGTTTGGCGGAGTTGCGCGGCGTGATCTGTGGGCTGATGGCGCGCGACCGATTGGGCTGAGGGCGGAGCCGTTGGGATTTTCTGTCAGACTTCGGTGACGTCTTGGGTCAGTTATTCCACTGCGCCGTTGGTTGGTCAAGCTAGCTGGGATGCGAACTGGCCGCCCCAAACCCGCGTTGATCCTGACCGCGCTGCGGGCGCAAACCGTGCTGGCCAGCCGTCAGCGCAACGCCCATGAAACAGAGCGCGCGTTGCCCCCGCCTCGCTCCGCGTTCGCCCTCGCTCCCGTTCCCTATGCCGCCCACCACCCCCAAACCTACTTCGCCCGGCCGCCTGCGCTGGCTCATCCTCGGCCTGCTCTTCGGCGCGGCGACCATCAACTACATGGACCGCTTCATCCTAAGTGTGCTGAAGCCGGTCATCATGCAGGATCTGCACTGGACGGAATCGAACTACGCGAGCGTCGTCTTCTGTTTCCAGCTCGCCTATGCGGTCGGCCTGCTCGGTGTGGGGCGTTTCATCGACCGGCTCGGCGTGCGCACGGGACTCGCCATCGCGATCGGACTGTGCGCGTTTGCCTCGGCCAGCCACAGTCTGGCTACGGGGCTTTTTGGATTTTGCGCCGCGCGTCTGGCGCTCGGACTCGCGGAGTCGGGCACCTGGCCGGGCTGCGCCAAGGCGGTGAGCGAATGGTTCCCCCGCAAGGAGCGCGCCATCGGCATGGGCTGTGTCAATGCCGGCTCGGCCGTCGGTGCCACGATCACGCCGCTGATCGTGCCAGTGATTTTAAAATTTATCGCGTGGCCATTTGCCTTCCTCGTGACCGCGTCGCTGCAACTCCTGCTGCTCGTCGCGTGGCTCGTAGGCTACCGCAGTCCGGACCAACACCCGCGCGTCAAAAAAACTGAACTCGCCTACATCCGCAGCGATCCCGAGCCGCCGGCGGTAAAAATTGCCTGGGTGCAACTGTTTCGTCATCGGCAGACGTGGGCGTTTCTCATCCCGAAGGGTCTGAGCGACCCCGTTTGGTGGTTTTATCTGTTTTGGGTGCCGGGTTTTCTCGCGCAACAATACGGTATCCCCGGCAGATCTGCCGCCGAGACCACCGCCTTCTTGGCCACTCCCGTCATGGTCGTGTACATCATGGCCGACATCGGCAGCGTGACGGGCGGCTGGCTGTCCATGAAGTTGATCAACCGCGGCTGGAGCATCAACGCCGCGCGCAAATCCGTCATGCTCGGCTGCGCGCTGTGCGTGCTGCCGGTGGCACTGGTCTCGCAGCACATCGGCCTGTGGCCGTCTGTCCTTCTCATCGGCCTCGCGGCCGGGGCGCACCAGGCGTTTTCCGCCAACCTCTTCACCGTCGCGACCGACACCGTGCCAAAAAACGCCGTCAGCTCCGTCGCCGGCATCGGTGGCATGGCCGCGGCCGTTGGAGGCATGTTTGTCGCAAAGGCCGTGGGCTTCATCCTCGACGCCACACACAGCTACGCGATACCCTTTCTCCTCGCTCCGGTGGCCTACCTGATTGCGCTCGCCGTGCTGCACACGCTGCTGCCGAAAATGGAAGTGATGCGACTGGAAGCAAAATTCTAAAGAGGCCAAAATAAAAAAAACGGGGAAACCCTCCCGGTTTTTTCGGCGTCTAGCCCTTCTTCCCATGATTAAAATCCCACCGCTCCACCGTTACCTGCTCCTGCTCGTTCGCTGCTTCACGCTGGGACTCCTGTTACCCGCCGCCGCGGCCGCCCAAGCCGAACCAACGGCCAACCGTATTTTTTATATCACCCCGGGCGGCCACGACACGGATACCGGCACGGCCCCCGACCACGCCTGGGCCACTTTGCAAAAAGCCGCCACCACCGTCACTGCGGGCGATACCGTCATCATGACAAGCGGCCATTACATGATGAAGGAAGCCATCCTCATCACCGCCAAGGGTCTGCCCGACCGCCCCATCCTCTTCAAAACCACGGGGGCGACCCGCCCGCTGCTCGATTTCTCAAAATGCAACGACCTGTCCACGATGAAGCGCGCTGCCGGCATCACCTTCGGCGCCGGGGCGGCCTACATCGTTTTTGACGGTTTCGAAGTTGCCCACCTACCCGCCGCGGGCATCCGCGCCGAACACTCCTCACACATCACCCTAAGCAACTGCTTGGTGCACGACATTCAGCGCGTCGCCATCTCCATCGGAGCGGACAACTGCCTCGTCGAAAACAACGAAGTCTACAATGCCTGCATGGCATCCTTCGGCTGCAACGATCAGGGAGGCGGCTGGCCGCAGTCCGTCAACACCACACGCAAGCCGCCCATCGCTCCTGCCACGGTGAGCACGATGGCCTACAATAATGTTTTCCGAGGCAACCATGTTCATGACTCCTGGGGCGAGGGCATCGACGCCATGTATGGCGACGGCACCATCATCGAAAACAATATCATCCACGATGTGATGAGCGTCGGCATCTACCTCGACCACGGAAACAACACCATCATTCGCGGCAACTCGATCTTCACGACAAAAGACCAACACGGACGCGGGCCTAATCGCGACCCGATGAATGGCATCCTTCTCGGCGCGGAATACCTCAGTGACACCCTCGAAAACCCGCCGCATTCCCACCTCAAAAACATAGAAATCTATAACAACGTCTGTGTCCGCGTGTGCAAGGGCATCGGGCAATGGATCCACGAAGCCAACACCGACAATCGCAATATCTACGAAGGGGTCCGCATCTATAACAACACGATCGACACCCAAAACGAAGCCTACCCGGCCATCTGGTTCGAAGCCGAACTGATCGCAACAACTAGCGGCAACGAATGCAAAAACAACATCCTGCGCGGTGCTCGCTCGTTCTCAGCGGCAAAAGGCTTTGTCTTCGAAAATAATCTCTGGGTAAACGGCATCCCCGAAACCGGTGATCACGCCAATAGCTTCTCCGGCGCCGCCGGCTGGGTCGATCCTGTTGCCAGCGCCAAGATGGAGGGCTACCGCCTCAAACCGGATTCACTCGCGCTCAACCGAGGCCAGCCGATCAAAGCCCTTTCTTTCGACAAAACCGGCACCCCCCGCCAAAACCCGCCTGACCTCGGCGCCTGGGAAATGAATGACAAACCCGACGTCACGCCCGGCACGCCCGTCTCCGCGCTTACACTGCTTAACCCAATCACACCGCCAACTTTCACCCCAGGCGTAAATGTCATCCGCAACCCGCGCTTCGAAGAACAGTCCAAAAAAACAGCCGACGCCGCATCCGACTGGCAAGCCACCGGCGATACCGAGGCGGTGAGCCTCGTCGCGCCAGGCCTTCCCGGTGTCGAGATCCCTCTCCGCGAACCGGGACACGCACTCGCCCTAGGCAAGGCCGGTAATTTCAACACCACGGTCAGCCAAACTGTAACCGGCTTGGTCGACGGACGCTACGGCCTCCAAGTCCGCATGCGCTCCTTTGGCAAAAGCGGAAAATTCTCTGTCGAAGCTGAGACGGCCTCGGGCGAACGCCTGCGCAACGAGCTCCCGGAAAAAACTCAACGCCAAGCCCAAATAAACGACGAAAACTCCTCGTCCCGTCGTCTTTGGAAGCAACTGAGCCTTTCAGAGATCGCCGTCACGGGTGGCACGTGCACCGTGCGCTTCCACGGCGAGGGCGCAGCAGGCGATCGCGTGTTGATCGACGACGTGTTTCTTGTCCGATATTGATTTACCTCAGCAAAAACGCCCCCTCGCCTTTGTTTGTGCACAACCGAGCCCAAGGACTTTTATAATGAAACAGCCCCTCCTCGCTCTCCGACCGAATCGCGTCCGGCGCAACTACGCTGGCGGCCGCTGCCTCGATCGCTGGGAAAATCGGGCCGTCCCTCAAGACGGCCCGCAACCCGAGGACTGGCTCGCATCGACCACGCCCGCCATCAACCGCGGCATGCCTGACATTCCTGGCGAAGGGCTCGGTCGCGTGCGTGACGCCGCGGGGCACGAGTATTACCTCGCCGACCTCTTTCGTGAGCACGGCGAATATTATCTTGGGCGAGAACATATCGAACGGTTGGGCACGAACCTCGGCTTTCTCGCCAAACTCCTCGATTCCTCAATGCGTCTGCATACGCAAGTCCACCCGACGCGCGAATTCGCCCAAGCCAAACTCGGCTCTCCCTACGGCAAATTGGAATGCTACGTCATCCTCGCGATCCGCCCCGGCCACCCGGGGAACCTGCGCCTCGGCTTCCAGCACGCGCCGACGCGCGATGCATGGCGAAAGATCGTGGTTCGGCAAGACATCGCCCAGATGGATGCCTGCTTCGAGCCGATCCCCGTCGAAGTTGGTCAAGTCTGGTGGGTGCCCGGTGGGCTGGTGCACGCGCTTGGCGCGGGTCTGCTGCTCCTCGAAGTGATGGAACCGTCCGACCTCGTGGTGCGCTGCGAATTCGAGCGCGAAGGCATCGTCGTGCCGACTGAGGCCCGTTTCATGGGGCGCGATCTGGATTTCTGCCTCGATGTTTTTGACTACACGCAGCGCAGTCCGGCGGAAATCAACGCGCTCTGCCGCGTCCATCCCATCCTGCTCGGCCAATCTGAAGCCCACGAAGAAACGCGTGGCCTCTCCTTCGCTCAAACCCGCTGCTTTGAAGTCCGCCGCCTGCGCGTGCGCAGCGCCTACCTCTGGCCCGCCGCAACCCATGGCCGCCTCGTCATCGTGGCCCGCGGCCACGGCCGCGCCCAATCCGGCCCACATGAAATCGCACTCACCCCCGGCGCGCGTTTTTTCGCGGCCGCCGCTGCCGAACCTATCACCATCACTCCCTCCGGACCGGATGAGGTTGAACTCTGCGTGTGTCAGGCCTGCGGCAGCTGAACGGCGCACCCCGCTCCGCCGCCGCGGTTGACCACCGTCGGCCCCGGCACCCACAACGCCGGAAGCTGCACGATACGCGGCTCGGCGGGCAGGCCGCGTTCGTTGCGGTTAATCTGAGCAACCACGAGATCGATCGCCGCCGCGCCGACACCGATCGGGTTACTCAACACGCCAGCGATATTCGGCCGATTCGGCGAAAGCGTGAGGCACGCATAAGAAACCCCGGCCAATTCTGCGCCGCCCGACCGCAACCATTTCAAATGATTCTCCGGCTCCGCGCTGATCACCGCGTCGAGCCGGTGCCGCGTGCACCACGCGAGAAACTCCGCCCGTCCGAAACGCCCGAGCAGAGGCCGGATTTCTGGCACGCCTATTTCTTCCTGCTCGGCCAGATAGCCGCCGAGCCATTGATGCCGCGTGCGTCCGTCGAGCGCGCCTTCCAACACCAGCCCGATGCGTCGGCAACCAGACTCGCGTAGCTGCCGATGGGCGAGTTGCACGATCTGGACATAATTACTGGTTGCGCAATGCAGCGCCGGCTCACGCAACGAAAGTCCCAACGCCGACGCCGCAAATCCGGCGAAATCAAAATCGATCCGCTCCATGCCGCCCGGCATCGGCGCCACCACCACGCCCACCACCCCGCGCGAACGCAGCGAACGCGCCAGCCGTCCGCCCGCCCAGCGCGGATCGCGCAGCCAGAACGTCTCCAGCCGAAACCCGAGCTCCGCCGCCCGCGTTTCCAGCCCCTCGGCCAACCCATACGCTGCCGGAAAAATCGTACGCCAGTCCGCCTCCCCGACCCTATGTATCACCGCCAGCGTCGCCCGATAGTGCGTTTTCCGCCCCGCACGCACTTGCGCCATCAGGGCCGACACCATCGGATCCGGCCGGTAGCGCAACCGCTCCGCCGCTGAGCGAATCCGCGCCTGTGTCGCCGCCGGAATCGAGGCGTTGCCCCGCAGCGCCAGTGAAACCGTCATCCGGCTCACGCCACAGGCTTCGGCAATGGTCTGCTGAGACGGGCGCGGCGCTTTCATTTTACGTGTAAAGTAAGTCTGGAATCGCCCGCGGCAAGCCCACTGTTCAACGTTGCACCTTCATGCCCTCCGGTTTAATCCACCCGACTGCCTCCACCCTCGCCCAAGGCCCGGCACTCCCGGCACCAGCCGGTAAACGCGCGCCCTTCGGCTGGCCCGTCGCCGCCGTGCCCACACTAGGCGGAGGTTCACTCACTTTGAGCTGGGTAAAACCACCTGCCACCGCCACGGCTTCCGCGCTGCGCATCACCACCGGCATCGACGACCGCGAGTGCAAACGCATCGCCGTGCGCACCACCGAAGGCCGCGTGCTGGGCGAATTCGACCTGCGCTTCGCGCACGCCCTCGAAACATTTTCACTGCCACTGCCCGCCGATCTGCCGTCAGCCTCCTTCACTTCTGGCCTCGTGCTCGAAATGACCACCGGCACGTCGCCGCTCTGGCTGCTCGCTCCGGCTGTCGCCGCCGAAGCTCCTGGCATGGCGCCGCACCTGCTCGACGCAGCCGCGCCAATCGATCCCGTCGAAGCATTCCTCAACCACCTGCATTCGCCCGATTGCCAGCACACCTGGGGCTGGATGGAAGGCTGTGTGCTCGACGGCCTCGAACGCCTCCACGCCGTGTATCCTGAACGCGGTTACGACACCGTTCGCCGCGCCCACCTCGCCCGTTTTTTCACAGCCGACGGCCGCCTCCTTTCCGAGACGCCGCGTAGCCAACCGCACGACGACGCCATCGACAACATTGAGAGCACCGTGATGTTCGCCGCGCTCGCCTCCGCCGACCCGCGCCAGCCCTGGCTTGACCGCGCGGTAGCCTACTGGCGGCACGAAGCCGGAGCCGACGGCGCCGTGCTCGACGGCGCGATGCTCTCCGCCGAAGGCAGCTACACGATCGGCTGGCCGATGGCGCGGCTCGCCACGTTGCGCAACGACGCCGCTCTCGCCACCGCCGCCCTGCGCCAGCTCGAAATCCGCCGCGAACAGCTCTGGCACGAAGATAACTTCTGGCTGCGCTGGTATCCAGCCAACCACGACCGCACCTTCCGCAACTGGGCGCGCGGCCTCGCCTGGCATTTCCTCGGCAGCGTGCGCACAGCGCAAGAACTCGCGGGCGATCCGAGGCTTGACGCTGTCATCGCCGACTTACGCCGCCTGACCGAACTCGTCCTTAGGCACCAACGCGCCGACGGCCTCTGGAACTGTTTCATCGACGACCCGCAAGGCACGCCCGACACTTCTGGCTCGGCCGGTATCGGCGCGGCTCTCGCCCTGGCGGGAGCCCACGGCTGGATCGAAGCCAAGTCGGCTCGCACCGCCGCCTCACGCACCTGGCGCGGCTTGCTGCCGCACCTCACCGCCGACGGACGCCTCGGCGGCGTCTCCCAGTCAAACCGCGGCGGCGAAGAACTCCAACGTTCGACTTACCGCGTGTTATCCGCCATGGGCGCCGGCCTCGCCGCACAGCTGCATGCCACACTGCAAATGACAGATGGACACCCCCGTTCTCACGCCTAAAACTCACCACTTCCCTCCTTTTCCATATGCAACCTAAATTCCGTTATCTCTCCGATGCTTCCACCCTCGCAAAGGGTGAATCCGTCAAGGGCCCTGCCCGGGTCCTTGAACTCAAAGGCCGCAAGGCCATCAACCCGACGAGCATTCACACCGCGATCAAGCTCGAAGGCGGGCACACCTTTAACCAACGCAAAGGTTCGGTCGTGCTCTGGTTCTTCGGCCTTGAAGACCTCGCCGCCAGCTTCACCGCGGACCACATGAAGATCAGCAATGAATTCTTCGACAACTACACCTTCCTCTCCGACTACGAGGTGCCGCGCGACTACCCCAAGGGAAATTTTTGTTTCATCTGGAATCGCTTCAACGAATTCCGCGCCAAGTTTTTTAAGGGCACCGTTTATCCCACACACGAAGGTTTCGAGCCCCCGCAAAAAGCCTGGGTCCAGGCCGTCCCTTTCAATTATTTCCAGCAGCACCGGTGGTACCAGCTGGGCGTGACCTGGGATGACGACGCGAAAAGCGCCGTGCTCTACGTCAACGGCGTCAAACTCGGCACCAGCGATATTTTCAACAAAGACTTCAAACGCGACATCGTCGGTGACGCCCTCTACGCCGGCTGTCCCGCCCTCGCTCACGGCGAAATCGCCTTCTACGACACCGTGCTCACCGGTGCCGACCTCTACAAAAAATACCGCGCCGAGACGCCCGACTACGACGCAGCGATTGAAAAAGAACTCCGCCACGCCTTCGAAGGCACCGACCTGGAACCATTCACCTTCGATCCCATCGCCGCCGGTTGGGACAAAAAGTTAGACATCGATTTCAAAAACCCCGTCGAGCAGATCAAGGAATTCTACGTCCAAGGCCACACCGCCTCAGTCAAACCCACCGGTCACCCCGAGGGCTTGCTCATCGAGACGCCTGAGCTCCGCTACGGCGCCCCCGAATCGTGGGAAAGCCAAGTTTACATCTGGAGCAACAAAACCTTTGAAGGCGACCTCTACGCCGAATGGGAGTGGAAAGCGATCAAGCCCAACGGCCTCAGCCTCTTCATGATGCACGCCTCCGGCATGACCCGCGAAGACTTCATGGCCGACTACCCGAAGCGCACCAACGGCAACATGTCCACCGTGCACGCCGCCGACGTCCGCAATTACCACTGGGAATACTACCGCGAGATGAACGATGTGCGCAACGACACCGGCACCGCCTTCAGCCGCAAAAACCCATTTGCCTATCGCATAGGGTTCGGCAGCGCACCGGAACCCTTCACGATCAACCAATGGCACAAAGCCCAGATCGTGCAGCGGGGGAATAAAATCCTGGGGGCTATCGACGGAAAAATCCTCCTCGAAATCAACGACAGCTCGCGCAACAACTCCGGCGCCATCCTCAACTTCGGCCACATCGCCCTCCGCTGCATGGTTCACTCGGCCTTGGTCTTCCGCAACCTGAAGGTCTACACCGACAAGCTGCCCTTCACCGAACTGCCGCTAAAGCAGTAACCCGCATTGATTTTAGGTCGGGCGACCGCCGAACCGCGCTCCGGTAAAAGCATCGCCCGACCGAAAATCTACCAGCGCGTTTGTTGCAGAAACTGAGGACCGGGGGCCGGGGAGCACACGCGTCTCGCGTGTCGGTTTGGGCGTCCCGCCCGAACCATCCGAACCGCTCTCGGCGGGACGCCGAGAGCAGCACGCGGGACGCGTGCGCTCCCCGGACCAACATAAACCAAGCCGAAGCAAGCTTCGGCATATTGCACCCATAAAGATTAAAGCTCGCTCAATGCACGCCGCTCAGTTGAGCGATGCGCATGAAACCCCAGCCGAGCAGGCCCGTCACCGGCAACGTCAGCACCCAAGCCCAGACAATCCGACCGACGATACCCCACTTGACCGCGCTGAGACGCTTCGACGCGCCGACACCCATGATTGAGGTCGAGATGACATGCGTCGTGGAAAGCGGGATACCGGCATTCGAGGCAAAGTGAATAATAGCGGCAGCGGTTGTTTCGGCAGCAAAGCCATGCACCGGTTGCAGACGGACCATTTTATGGCCCATCGTTTTAATGATACGCCAGCCACCGCCCGCCGTGCCCGCCGCCATGGTCAGCGCGCAGGTCACGATCACCCAGTAGGGAATTTCGCCGAAGACCGACACGCGGAGAAATCCAGCCCAGTCGGGCACCGCGTCAAAGGCGCCGCCCTTGGTGCCGGTGAAAAGTGCGAGCGTGATGATGCCCATCGTCTTTTGTGCGTCGTTCGAGCCGTGGCTAAAGCCCATGAAACCCGCGCTCACGATCTGCGCCTTGCCGAAAATCATGTTGATCAACCGTGGTGTCATGCGGCGGAAAATCGCCATGATCGCAAACATCATCACCGCACCACCCACAAAGCCTAAAAGCGGCGAGGTGAGCATCGGGAAAAGCACTTTGTGCCAAAGGCCGACCTGTTTGCCGTGGCTGTCGGTCGCGGCCCAGATGAGCACGCTCCAGTTGTTGGCCGCCGTCGCCAGCGCCGCGCCACAGAGGCCGCCGATCAAGGCATGACTCGAACTCGACGGTAGGCCCAACCACCACGTGATCAGCCCCCACACGATCGCGCTGAGCAGCGCGCACATGATCGTGACGAGCGTCACCGCATGCGCATCGACGAGACCGCTGTTGATGGTTTTGGCCACCGCGCTGCCCATGAAGGCACCGACGAGATTCCAAAAGGCGGCCCAGACAATGGCCTGCCGGGGCGTGAGCACCTTCGTCGAGACGACGGTGGCGATAGCGTTGGCCGTGTCGTGGAAACCGTTGATGTATTCAAACGCCAACGCCACGAGCAGGACGATCAGAAAGAGCGTCATAGTACGGTCCCCGCTCAGGAGTATTTCAGAACGATTTGGAAAACGACGTTGCCGGCATCGCGGCAGCGGTCGACGGCCTTCTCGACCATCTCAAAGAGGTCTTGCAGAATGACTGTCTCCTTCGCGTCGTAGCTTCCGTGGTAAAGATCTTTGATCAGGCCGAGCATGTACTTGTCGGCCTCGCCCTCGACGAATTGAAGTTTTTCGTTAGCCGCGCTGATCTTCTCCATGTTCGAGCCGTGGCGAAGTTGTTTCACCATGAAAACGACCGATTCAGCGGCCTGCCCGAGCAACTGCGCCTGGCGGACAAAACCCTCGCGCGGCAGGCGGCCGGGATAAATGGAGAGGCGCTCGACGATCTTCTCGACCATCTTCGGAATGCGGTAGAGGGCGAGCGAAAGCGCCTCGATGTCCTCGCGTTCGAGTGGAGTGACGAAGGTTTTGCACAACTCCTCAGTGATGAGGCTGGTGATGCGCTTATCCTTGCGGCGACTCTGAATGAAATCGTCGAGATCGCCCGCGCTGCGATAGGACTCGATCCGCTGCAAATAATTCGAGAGCAGCTTGGTGCTGGTCAACGCCTCCTCGGCACTCGCTTCGAGGAGATCGAAGAACTTCATGTCTTTGCCGAACAACTTGGGAATCGATATCATACTTAAGCCGTGGTTATGGTGATTCGTTACATTTGTGAAACGAAATCTGCGGCTCAATTGTGACAATCACGTTACATTACGGAAACAGCTCTTGCGCCGTGTGCGGACGCCTCACGGATAAGATTGTGCATGAAATCATGAACCGCAGTTGAAACCGCTCACCCTCCAGGGGAAGGGTCTCTCGCGGCGACAAAACGCCGCATCGCTGCCTCAAGATCGGTCAGACTCACCGGCTTGGTGAGAAAATCATTCACGCCCGCCGACTGAGCCATCTCGCGCATTTCCAGACGATGATCGGCCGTGAGCGCGATCACCCACAGATCACGCGACCGCGCCCCCGACTCGCCCGTGCGGAGCTGCTTGATCGCCGTGAGCCCGTCCATCTCTGGCATGTACAGATCCATGAGAATAAGATCCCACGCCTCGGCCGCTGCCGCATCGAGGCAGGCACGGCCGTTTTCAGCCAACCGGCTGCTACAGCCAAGTGTGTTGAGCGCGCCAAGCAGCAGCCGTTGCAACACCTGATCGTCCTCCGCCACGAGCACACGTAGCCCCTTCGTCAACGCAAAGAGCGGCGGCATCGATCGGCCCGCCAGTCCCTCCGCCGCTTTCGCGAGCAGGTCGATCAGCGTACTGTGATGCACCGGCCGGTTGAGCAGCATGCGAAAATGCCGGCGCAGATCCTGCCGCTCCTGCGTCGCGTGATTCATGCCCACGAGGCCAAACATAGATTCTGGCCGCCAGTTCTCGGGCGGCGAAATATTTTCCAGTCGTTGCAGCACCGCGGCGTCGCAATCGACCACCGCCAACTCCCAGTCCCGCGTCGTCAGCGTGTCGAACGAATGCTCCAGCGCCTTTGCTCCGGCCAGCCGCAGCAAATGATTGATCTCAGCGCGCAGGCCCGCATGTCCGATTACCACGGCCACTTTGCGACCAGCGAGCCGACCGGGCCCTACCCCAAGAGCGTTTCCCACCGGACGCGCCCGCACCGTAAAGAAAAAAGTCGAACCGCTGCCGAGCTCGCTCTCTAGCCGGATATCGCCGCCCATCAACCGAACTAAATGACGTGAAATAGCGAGACCCAGTCCCGCTCCGCCGTAGCGCCGCACGGTCAAGGAATCCAACTGCGTGAACGGCTGGAAGAGTTTATCCATATCTCCCGGTGCGATGCCCGCGCCCGTATCGCGCACGGCGAATTCCAGAGTCAGCCCGCCGTCGTCAAACTCAGCCACCATCTGTCCTTGCGCGGCGGCGTCAAACGGCGCCACTGAGATCGACTTGCCCGTCAACACACGCGCCGTCACCTCGATCTCCCCGGCGGCGGTGAACTTCACCGCATTGCCGACGAGATTGATCACCACCTGCCGCAACCGTCCACCATCAATAAAAAGCTGGGCAGGCACGTCGGGATCGATCCAGTGCAGCAACTGCACGCCGTTGGCCGCGGCGCGTCCGGCGAAAATATCCAACGCGTCTTCAACATTGGCCCGCAAATCAGAGGGCGCCGCGTCGAGCTGCAGACGCCCCGACTCGATACGCGAAAAATCCAAGATATCACCAGTCAGCTGCACCAAGGCCTCACCACTGGTGCGGATAGTCTGCACGTACTCGCGCTGCTCGGGCGTCATGTTTGTATCAAGTAGTAGGCTCGTAAAACCGACGATGCCGTTGAGCGGGGTGCGCACCTCATGACTCATCGTCGCGAGAAAACGCCCCTTGGCGTGATCGGCCGCCTCCGCCTGTTCCTTCGCCGCCGACAAGGCCTGCTCCTTGCGCTCCTCCTCGGAGACATCGGCAAAGACCGCGATAAAACCCGTTATTCTCTTTTTTGTCCCGCGCACGGGCGAGATGATGGCCCGGGCCGGATACATCTCTCCGTTCTGCCGCATATTTTTCACCAATCCTTCCCACGAATAGCCTTCCTTCACGCGCGCGACGATCTCAGCCACTTCCACCGGCAATCGTCCCTCGCTGTGAATATCCCACCAGAGACGCCCAATGAGTTCCTCGCGAGCATAGCCGGTCTGACGGCTGAGCCCGGCATTCACATACTCGATACGGTTTTTTAGACTCACGATCATCGTGGCCGATTCGCTCTGCTCGACCGCGCCATAAAGTTTGTGAATCAGCGCCTCTCGCGATGAGCGCTGCCGGTTCAGCACCACCGCAAAAAAGAAAAAACCGATCACACACCAAATCGACAAAACGGTGCGTCCCGCAGCGAACCAGAGCTGCTTGGACCAGTTTCTGGCATCGATACCCAACCCAATAAAATCGAGCCCAGGCCCCACGCCGATGGCCACATGCCCCGAGACAAACACGCCAAAAGAGTCCTTAAGTGGCCCCTCCACGATCGGTTTGCCGTCATACAAAACCGCCTGCAGGCCCTGCATGTCACGCGCCTCCGGATACACGTCGCCCGGAGCAGAAAAATCCTTTGAGCCTTCGGGCTCCGCGTCGGCCAAAAACACCACCCGGCCGGAATCAGGGAGGTATCGCAGGATATAAAGAAAACGTGCGTTAGGCTGCGAATGAATCATCCGCACCAGCCGTTCGCGCACCTGACGGTAAGCGGGAGTTGACAGATCCGACCGCGTTGCCGTCAGCGCACGCAGTTCGGTCACATCAAAAGCCTGTGCGCATTTGATCGTCTCCGCGATCAGCTCGCGGCGCTTCGCTCGTAACTCCTGTTGATAGGCCCAAACCGCCGCCACTAACCCCAGCCCCAACACCAGCAAACCGAAGAAAATTTTCTGAGATAGTTTCAAAAAGAAAAAAGGGGAACCACCACGCCACAGAGAAGCTTGCGCGACCCTCTATTTAGCGCCCCCTGCGCGCCACGCAATCCCACGCATTACACGCGAAACCTTTGACCACTCACTTACAATGCTAGAAACCGTGGCACGCGAATAAGCTGTGCCTTCGCCACACATGAGTGCCGATTCGCTGCGTGCATTCACGGACCTTCACCAGCCAATTCAACTCACGTAAAAAAGCCGCGACGGGAAACTCCATCGCGGCTCGGAAAGGATCAGATAAGCCTATTACTTGACCAAGTGCCCGGACACCAGCTTGGTCAGCTCGAACATGCTGACGGATTTTTTTCCGTTGAGGACAAGCTTGAGCTTGTCGTCGGCGTTGATCTGAGTGCGGACCTTCTTGTCCTGAAGGTCGTTTTTCTTGATATAGTCCCAGAGCTTTTTGGTCAGCTCCGTGCGGGGTAAGGGTTTCGCACCAACGATGGCCGAAAGGACATCGTCGGGTTGAACCGGCTTAAGGAATGCAGCGTTGGGTTTACGAGCGGATTTTTTTGCCATAGCAGAATTCGGGTCTACCGAGCCGTAACCTGAATGCAACGATATTTTCAGAGGAGAAACCCGCATTCTCAGAGGAGAAAAAGCGCACAACTGATTGCCCTCCTCCGGCGCTCAAGCCAGCCCGTCCACCTGTACGAACTGGCGGTAGAGCGCGGCGTAGTGGTTTTCCAACGACAAAAGCTCGGCGTGCGTGCCGCGCTCGATAATGCGCCCGCCGTCCAGCACGAGCACGAGATCAGCGTGCCGAATCGTACTCAACCGGTGTGCAACGACAAAACTCGTGCGTCCGCGCAGCAGCTCCACCAGTGCCTTCTGCAGCCGCGCCTCGGTGAGCGCGTCGATCGAACTCGTCGCCTCATCCAAAATCAAAATACGCGGATCTGCCAGCAACGCGCGGGCGAAGCAGACGAGTTGCCGCTGCCCAACCGATAGACCGCCGCCACGCTCGCCCACTTCCGTGTGCAGGCCGGCCGGCAGCGCCTCAAGCAGATCCAGACAATCGAGCCGCCGCACCGCCGCGCGCACCTCGTCCTCCGTCGCCTCTGGGCGGCTAAAGCGGATGTTGTCGAGCACGGTGCCGCCAAAGAGAAAATTCTGCTGTTGCACCATGCCCATCTGCCGGTGCAACGAACCACCCGCCACCGCCCGCACCTCGCAGCCGTCGATCAGCAGCTCGCCCTGGGTCGGCAGATAAAATTTGGACACCAGATTGATGATCGAGCTCTTGCCGCTGCCGGTGTGGCCGACCAACGCGACCATACGGCCAGGTTCGGCGGTGAACGTCACGTCGTGCAACACGAGCCGTCCCGGATCGTAGCCAAACGATACCTGGCGAAACTCCACGCGCGCACCCGCCGCCTCAGCCGGCCTCGGCAGCTCCTTTGCCTCCGGGCCTTCTTCCCAATCCGGCTTCATGTCGAGCAACCGGAAAACGCGCTCAGCACCCGCCATCGCGACCAGCGCCTGCGTGTACTGGTTGCCTAAAATCTGGATTGGCGCAAAAAACTGGTTCGCCAGAAGAAAAAATTTGATCAGCACGCCCACATCCGCGCCGTGGTGCAGCACGCCCCAGCCGCCAGTCAGAAGCAGGATGGCGACAAAGAACTGGCTGTTCAGCTCCAGAATCGGTGTGAGAAACGCCGAGGTGCGCGCCAGCGCGATGCTGTAGCGCGAGTGGTCAGCCAGCAGTTCGCGGAAGAGCCCCGCGTTGGTCTCCTGCCGCACAAAGCCCTGCGTCACGCGAATGCCGTTCACCGATTCCGCCAGCGTGGCCGTGACCCGACTGAAGCTCTCCTGCGCCGCGCGCGAATGCTGGCTCAGCTTCACGCGGAAATGGCGGTTCACCAGCCAGAGCACCGGTGCCATCGCCAGCACGATGCTGAACAGCTTCCAGTCGGCGCTCGCCATCACCGCCGCCGCAAAACACATCTGCCCGGCCTGCACAATACTCACGAAAAACGAATCTTGAATACCGGTGCGCAACGCCTCCACATCGGACGTCACGCGGCTGATGATGCGGCCGAGTTTCACGCGGTGGAAAAAACTCATCGGCATGCGCTGCACATGGGCGAAAATCTGCGCGCGCAGTCCGTTGACGATCAATTCACCAAGCTCCAAAGCGAAACGCTGACGGAAGTGAAACAGCCCGTCGGTGACCAGCGCCAACGCGCAGTAACCCGCGATCCACCAGAACAGACTGCCCGGCTCGTGGCGTGCGATCGGACCAGTGATAATCTCCGCGGCCAGCCAAACCATCGAAGGCAGCAGCGCCGAGCGCATAACCGTGAGCACGATGAGCCAGTTGCGCTTCGCCGCAAACGGCCGAGTGCAGCCGTACAGCCGACGGATGATGCCCCACTCGAGCGGCTTAAACTGCGGCTCGTCGTCATCCTCATCGCGGATGCGGCGGATCAACATCGGCACGCCACCTTGTTTTGGCGCTTTCATACGGTTCCCTCTGGCTGGCGCAGCTCGCGGCTGTCGACGAGCTGCAGGTTCGCAACGCGGAGGTAAGGCCCGGGCACGCGCATCAGTTCCTCGTGGCGGCCGGTCTGCACGATGCGTCCGTTTTCCATGACGATGATAAAATCCGCGCGGCGCAGCGTGCTGAGCCGGTGGGCGACGATGAAGGTTGTGCGTCCGGCGATGGCGTTGTCGAGCGCCTCAAAAATCTCGTGTTCGGTCTGCGAGTCGATCGCCGCCGTCGGATCGTCGAGGAGCAGGATCGAAGGCTCCAGCAACACGGCGCGCGCGATGGCGAGACGTTGGCGCTGCCCGCCCGAGAGACTCATGCCGCTCTCGCCGAGCACGGTTTCGTAACCTTTCGGCAGAGCTAGAATGAAGTCGTGCGCCGCGGCGATCCGCGCCGCTTTCTCGATCTGGGCCTGCGTGGCCTCGGGATGACCGAAGGCGATGTTGGCGGCGACGGTGTTGCTGAAGAGAAAACTTTCCTGGAAAACGATGCCGATATTGCGGCGCAGATCGTCGAGGTGCAGCTGGCGCACGTCGATACCGTCGACCAGCACGCGCCCGCCCGTCACGTCGAAAAACCGCGGCACAAGGCTCATCAGCACACTCTTGCCCGCGCCGGTCGCGCCAAGGATGGCGACGCACTGGCCGGGCTTCACCGTGAGTTCGATGTGCCGAACCACTTCAGTAGAACCAGCGTAAGCAAAGGAAACGTTTTCAAAATGCACCGCCCCGTCGAGCCGCGCGCGGCGAATGGGATGAGGCGCATTGCGCACCTCGACGGGCGCGTCGAGAATTTCAAAGACCCGGCGAGCGCCGATCAGCGCCTGCTGCACGCTGTTCACCAGCGCGGCGACTTGGTTGACCTGGCCCGAAAACTGTTCGAGCAGTCCGGCAAACACCACGAGCCCGGTGCCGAGCGAGAGTCGGCCCTGCGCGACGAGCCAGCCGCCGTAGCCAAGCAGGATCATCATGTTGATGCGCGTGAGAAAGCCCACCGACGGGCTGAAGAAACTCACGCGCCAGAAGATGTTTCGCTGCTGATCGAAGACGGCCTGATTGCTGCGCTCAAAGCGTTCACGGTCCTCGCGCTCGCGACCAAAACCTTTCGTCACCTGGATGCCCTGCACGCTTTCGGTAAGGTTTTGCACCATCCTTTCCATGAGCGTGCGGTTGTGCGCGTAGTCGGGCTGGATGCGCCGGGAGAACCGCGCGGCGTTCCACATAAGCAGCGGCGTCGTCGCAAGGCAGGCCAGTGTAAGCCCGACGTGGAGGTTAGCCATGTAGACGAGGTAGACCGTGAGCGACACGACCATGATCACGCTCTGGATCAACACCTGATCGACAAACATCCGCACTGATTGCACGTCGCCGGTCACGCGCGTGATGATCGAGCCCGTGGTGTTGGCGTCGAAGAAACGGAAGCTCAGGCGCTGGAGCTTGTCATAAATCTCGGCGCGCAGCTGTAAGACGAGCTGCTGCTGCACGAGCTTGTTCACTGAGATCGTGTAAACGTAGTTCAACACCGCGCGCGCCAGCGCGAGCGCGAAGATGCCGCCCGCGATCAGCAAGAGCACGCGCATCGGGGCCCACGTCGCAGGCAGTCCGAGACCAAACGGCCCTTGTGGAAACGACACGACGGGCGCCGACGCATCGCGCTGCGAAAGGATGTGGCGGATGTAGTCGATACCGAGCCCGGTGAGCCCGAGGCCGCTCAGACCGAACGTCAGCAACACCAGTTGCAGCCCGAGCACTTGGAGGCAGCGCGTGCGGTAGCGCCACGCCAACCCGCAGAGCCGCCGGATCAATACGCCATTAGAAAGCGGTGGATTCTCGGAGGAAGAAAGCGACTCAGACATCGGTTCGCCAACGTAGCCAATGCGGCCGCGAAGACACGTTATTTTTCAATACGCAAAAACGTCACGGCTCGCAGCTGGCGGCACAGTCATCAGCGCAACCACGACACACCGAGAAAGCCAACGTAATCCGGCTGGTCTGCGACCGCGATGCCGCGCCCGACCGAAACGGCGAACGAGAGCTGTTCGTTCACCCTGTAGATCGCGCCGACATTCAACAGCAGAAAACCATCGTCTATATTACGCGAAGTCTCGCTGCACTTCCGCGCCGAGGTGCCAGCGCGAAAAAATTTCCGTCCCGCCGCGATACCCGCCCGCCAGCCATCGGACGCACCGGGCTTGCGCGCATGAAACGTGCGACCGACATTGAAAGCCATGTCGACCGAACCAAACGTCATCTGCACTTGGAGTGGCAGGATGAAATTGGCGTTATCCTCCACCAGACCACGGCGTGAGCCCGCTGCCTCGGTCCGCGAAACATACACCGGCACACCCACGCCGAGCTCCACCGTATCCGTCAAACCCTACGCAACATCGAGCGAGGGCATTTTTGCAGTCCGCTCGCCCGAATGCTCGCGTTGGTAGAAAAAACCAAGATCGACCGCCCTTCCTGTTTTTTCTCCGTCGTGCCCGCTGCATCCGCCTGGAACGGCGGACGACATTAACCCCACGCCGAAAGAGCACGACCAAGTAAAAACAGCAAAAAATAACCACGATTCAAGCGCGGTAAAAAATGAAACAACGCCGTTTCCTCAAGCCCGACCTTCACGCTTTCGCGAGGCTTACGCGCAGATCACGCGTCAACGTGCGCCCGTGCCGTTCCCCGGTCGTGACGATTTCTGCTGTCCCTCGGGAAACTGCGGCGACTTTGGTGGTGGTAAAAGGGTCTTTCCTGTTATCCCCGATTGCTGCTGCATGGCGGCTTGGCGCATCTGCCGACGGCGCGCCACCTCGGCGGCCACGGCTTCCAAACGGCGGGCATCGTTGGGCGCAGTACCATTCGGCGGCCCGGGCTGCGGGCCGACGCCCGGGCGCGGAGGCATGGCCTGCTGCGCCACCACCTGCATCGACTCGATCTTGGCAGTTTTCAACGCCACGGTCAGCACCCGGCCCTGATATTCTACCGTTACAGAATCGTTGGCCGCATCATAACTGCGCACGGCAAATTCACGCCCGGTCTCGCCCTGCTTCACCCAAGCAGCTTCCTTTTTCACCGGATCGTAGAGACCAAAAATTGAACCACCCGGCGTGGTCATAATCCCGCGAAGCTCGACCGGAGAGTTTTCGGTCACCCCCCCCGCAAAACCGTTGCGAGGCAAAAACGGAGAGACCGTCGAGATCGACTGCGCGCGCGCGCTCTGAACCGCGATTCCCAATGCAAAAAAACTCAACAAAACAAAAATGCGAGCGGGGCTATTCATCGAATGAAGCTTCACCGTAGCATCAGATGCCACTCCGTCAAGAACAGCTCAGGTGCATCCACTCTCTTTCGCTTTCGCCTGCACACAAAACATGGACATCAACCGCGCCGCAGCCACCCTGTCATGCTAGCAAACAGGCTTAAGAGCCAAAATAAAAGAGGGGACATTGCCCAAATTCTGCGTATTGCTGGGTGCCTCATGGGAAAACTGCTCAATTCTTCCCAATAAATCGGGGGTTGCATCATCAGCGAAACATCTTTTGAACGCGATTCGCAGTTTCCCTTCTAAAGGCTATCAGACTTCACTTAACCCTAGTCACAACTTGGACCTAAAACAGATCAAACAAATCATCGATTTGATGAAGCGCTCGGAATTGACCGAATTTTCCGTTGAGGAAGAGGGCTTTAAACTCAAGATCCGGCGTGGAATGAACGGGCTGCCGCTGGTCTCAACCGGTCGTAGTTCAGCCTCCCCGTTCCCGTCCCTAAGCGACGACAACCAATTTGCACCGCCCCTGCCCGCTCCCACCGCCAGCGCGCCTGCGGCATCCCTCACCGGCACCGCGCCAGCCCCCGATGAACCGGGCATCATCTACATCAAGTCGCCGATGGTCGGTACCTTCTACGCCTCGCCCTCGCCCGAAAGTAAATCCTTCGCCGAGAAAGGCACCAAGGTCGTCGAAAACACCGTGGTTTGCATCATCGAAGCGATGAAGATCATGAACGAGATCCAAGCCGAACTCAAAGGCACCATCATCGAATTTCTCGTCGAGACCGGCCAGCCCGTCGAATACGGCCAACGCCTCTTCAAAGTTAAACAAAGCTAAGCCAAATTAACCACTGAAGCCAGTGATCGTCTCCCGCACCGGACGCCGATCCCCTGCGCTTTGGTGGTTTTCTCGTTTTTTATGATTCAAAAGGTCCTCATCGCCAACCGCGGTGAAATTGCTCTCCGCATCGTCCGCGCCTGCCGCGAAATGGGCATCAAGTCGCTCGCGGTCTACTCCGAGGCGGATGTTCAATCCCTTCACGTCCAGCTCGCCGACGAAGCCATCTGCATCGGCGGTCCCAAAAGCTCCGACAGCTACCTCCGCGCCGACCGCATCATCAGCGCCGCCGAGATCGCCGACGTCGACGCCATCCATCCCGGTTACGGCTTCCTCTCGGAAAACGCCAAGTTCGCCGAGCAATGCGAGTCCTGTAACATCAAATTCATCGGCCCTAAGTCGAAATCCATCAAAATGATGGGCGACAAGGCCGTGGCTAAAGACACCGTACGCAAAGCTGGCGTCCCCACCGTGCCAGGCAGCGACGGCCCCGTCGAAACCGAAGGCGAAGCCGTCAAGATCGCCCGCAAAATCGGCTACCCCGTCATCATCAAAGCCGTCGCCGGCGGCGGCGGCCGAGGCATGCGCATCGCCCACAACGACGTTTCCTTCGCCAAAGAATACCACGTCGCCCGCAACGAAGCCGAAAAAGCCTTCGGCAACGGCACCGTCTACATCGAACGCTACATCGAGCGCCCCCGCCACATCGAGTTCCAGATCCTCGCCGACAGCCACGGCAAGGTCATCCACCTCGGCGAACGCGACTGCTCCATCCAACGCCGCCACCAGAAACTCATTGAGGAATCACCCTCGCCCTTCCTCAACGCCGACCTGCGCAAACGCATGGGCAAAGCCGCCGTCAAAGCCGCCGAAGCCGCCGAGTACGAAAACGCCGGCACCATCGAATTTCTCGTCGATGCCAAAGGTAATTATTACTTCATCGAGATGAACACCCGCATCCAGGTCGAACACCCCGTGACCGAAGAATGCACCGGCATCGACCTGATCAAACAACAGCTCAAAGTAGCCAATGGCGAAAAGCTCGAGTTCGACCAGAGCGACATCACCTTCAACACTCACGCCATTGAGTGCCGCATCAACGCCGAGGATCCCTCGCGCAACTTCGCCCCCTCGCCCGGCACCATCGGCCTCTACTATGCACCCGGCGGCCACGGCGTGCGCATCGACAGCCACGCCTACAGCGGCTACACCATCCCGCCCTACTACGACTCCATGATCGGGAAACTGATCTGCTTCGGCTCGACCCGCAAAGTCGCCCTCGAACGCTGCTACCGCGCCCTCAGCGAATACCTCGTGCGCGGCATCAAAACGACGATCCCGCTGCACAAAGCGATCCTAAGCGACCCCGTCTTCATCGAAGGCAAATCAACCACCGCCTACATGGAAGACTTCCTCAGCCGCACTCCGCCCAACCTGTTTCAATAAAACCAACTGCAATCCCAGCGCATGGAGGGCGGGCCGCCGTGCCCGCCCTTCTAATTCAACGCCACGCCGCAATTTTCGCTCAAGTGCAGGCGAGCGCTTGAAACTTTTCCCCGCCTGACGCTACATAGGTTGCATGCCTCCTCCCAGCGACTTCACGCCACCCACCCGTTTTGATGACCAGCCGGAACTCGGCGACATCAAGATCAACCACGACGTCGTCGCCAGCATCGTGCGGCTGGCCACCCTGCAAGTCCCCGGCGTGGCCAGTGTCGGCGGCGGTTTCGCCGATGGCATCAGCGAACTTTTCTCCAAACGCGAAGCCGATAAACGCGGCGTCAAAGTCACCGAAGACGCCCAAGGCAACTACGCCGTCGAGCTCCGCCTCGTCATCACCTACGGCGCCGAAATCGGCCGAACCGCCTACCAAGTCCAAGTCGCCGTCCGCAAACAGGTCATCGCCATGACCGACAAAGGCATGTCCCGCGTCGATGTCATTGTCGAAGGCGTACGCCTCCCCTCGACGACCACCGCGGCCACCGGCGACCGCCCCGACGACCTCTGGCCCGACATCGTCACCTCAGACTAAGGCGTCACCGTGTCCTCACTTCTCGAATACTTCATCGACGCGCCCGTGAGCGTCATCGCCCTGTGGACCAGTGCCGGGCTCCTCGCCCTGTACCTCCTCCTGCGCAAACCCTCGCGCCTGCTCCTCGCCAACAACGAAGCCGGCCGCATGGAAATCTCGCGCCACGCCCTGCACCGCCTACTCGAAGCCTGCTGCCAACAAGTAAAAGGCGTCGTCTCCGCCCGCGCCCGCGTGACCCGTCGCCACGGCAAATTCAACACTTACCTCAGGCTGAAGGTTCGGCCCGACGCCAAGCTCGACGCCATCCACGGCTACCTCACGCAGGAAATCGCCGAAATCTACCGGCAGAATCTCGGCCTCACCAACCTCGGCCCGATCGAAATCGAAGTCGCCGGCGTCATCACCGAGCAAAAAGAGTTTTAGCGCAGCCCCCGCAGTTTGAACTGCGAAGAAAGGAAGAAACAAAGCGTGCCATCGTGATTCTACCCGGTGGTTCGGCAAATCAAAGAGTAACCTAATAGGTTACTTTGGAGCGAGGGATACGCTCGCACAGACTCACCCTTTTTGTACCGGATTGTGCGCTCCGCGCAGTATGATGACAGTGGTCTGCGGCCGCTGGCGTAAATTCTCCGGTGGGTCGGAAAAACAAACTCGGTTCAGACTGGGCGCGTCATCACTAGATCGGCCCATTCGCCCATGAGGCGCGATTCGCAGCCCCAGGTCGGCACAAGCGCGACAAATGCGGCGCGCACTTTCTCAATTTCGATCGCGAGAATACCGCTCATCACCAGCGTGCCGCCCTTAGCCACCACCCGTGTGAGCTCGGACCCGAACCGCATGAGCACGTCGGCCTGGATGTTCGCGAGCACGATCTCCGCCTCGCGCCCCGCAAGCCCCGTCACCAGATCGCCCGTGGAAAACGCCACCTGCGTCGTAAGATCATTCATCGCCGCGTTCTCGTGACTGATCCGCACCGCCTCGGAATCATTGTCGAACCCGACCACATCGGTAAACCCAAGTTTGTACGCCGACAGCGCCAGAATGCCCGAACCGCAACCAGCGTCGATCACGCGACCGGCCACGCCGCGCTTTTCAGCCAGCGTCACCAGCCGCTCCACGCATAGCCGCGTCGTCTCATGATTGCCCGTGCCAAAGGCCAGCCCCGGATCAAGCCAGATCACCACATCACCCGCTGGCAGCTGGTAATTCGACTTCTCCCAGACCGGAACCCAGTGCAACCGACCAAATTGCCAGGCCTTAAAATGCGCCTTGTAACTGTCGCGCCAATCCTGGTCGGCCAGCTGGCGTAATTGCAGCGCCTCCAGCGGCTGCGCCGGCAGCTGCGGCAGCAAGTCCGCCCACGCGGCGCGCCCCAGCGCCTCGTCTTCAAACACGCCGATGAGCCACGCGCGGTGGACGATCACGTCTTCGAGCAGGCTCCAGTTTTCCACGCCCTGTTCCAATAAAAGCGTGTCGATGGCTTCGACGGCGGTGGCGGGAATTTCGGCTTTGAATTCAAACAGGCTCATGGGCCTGCAAAGTGACGGCTCCGCCTTCCCCTCGGCAATGCCAAATCAACGCTGACTCAGGCGCGCGATCACCGCGGGCAGTAGGGCGTGCTCAGCCGCGTGAACTTTGTCCGTCAGCGATTCCAGCGTATCGCCAATCTCGATACGGACCGCCAGCTGGTCGATGATCGGGCCGCCGTCCACCTCGGCCGTGACGTAATGCACCGTGCAACCCGTGCACTTCACGCCGCGCCGCCAGGCCTGACCAATACCATCCAAACCAGGGAAACTCGGCAGCAGGCTCGGATGAAGATTGATGATTTTCCCAGCGAAAGCAGCGATAAAACTCGGCTTCAAAATGCGCATGAACCCCGCCAGCACGATGAGGTCGGGCGCCAGTCGACAGATTTCCTCAATGTAACGCGCCTCGCCGGTGTCGTCGAATTTCGTCTTGTACAAACCCGGCTCAAGAAAACACGCCGATAGACCGAACTTCTCACCAAGTGACAAAATCGGGGCGTCAGGTTTGTCCGAAAAAATCTGCACCACACGGCCGTTGCCGAGCTGGCCCGCCGTCTGGGCACGGAGAATCGCCTCTGCATTGCTGCCATGACCGGAACCGAGGATGACGATTTTCATCGAGTGCTAGGGAACGAGGAAAACTTACAGCGCGGCAAGTCGATCAACGAAAACGGCGGGCACAGCGGCCCGCACTTCGAGAAATTCCGGGGCGGAAGGCACGGAGCCGTCCGCGCCGATCAAACGTCGATCACCAATATGAAGCCTGTGGATCATCGGAGTCAGATTTCGCCTGCCGCTTTTATTTTGGCGATCAGATTGGTCGTGCTAAAGCCAGGCAGGAACGGCAGAAACCGGATCTCAGCGCCGACTTGTTCGAGCGCACGGCGTTCGTCGGGATCGAGTTTTTCCAGTGTGTAATCGCCGGCCTTGCAGTAGACGTCGGGCTTGAGTGCGAGGATTTCGGCGGTGAGCCGCTTGTTCTGGAAAACCACAATGCCATCGACAAACCAGGTCGCCGCGAGGGCGTAGGCGCGGTGCTCTTCGGCCTGCACGGGACGAAGCGGGCCTTTGAGCTGGCGGACGCTGACGTCGCCGTTGAGCGCAATGTAGAGCGCGTCGCCGTAGCCGCGGGCTTTCTCGAGGTAGTAGAGATGTCCGGTGTGCAGCAGGTCGAAAACGCCGTTGGTCAGCACGACGCGTTTGCCCGCCGCGCGAAGCTTTTCACGCGCCGCCACTGCGGCCTCCAGCGAGCCGAAGAGCTTGGGAGTGGAGAGAGTCATTTCGATATCAAGCAATCAGATTACCGAACCAAGAACAGAAGGATAAAATCTGGAACGCAGGAAAGCTGGAATAAGCCAACTGGTTTATTCTTCTTCATGAGTTCCAGATTGTCCTCGTGCAAAGCTCAGAAGAACTTTTTCGCTTTTTCGAAAAAGGTCTTGGACATGGGTTCGTCTGCGTCGCCGCTGAGGAGCGCGAATTCTTCAAGATTCTTGCGCTGCTCCGTGGTGAGATTCGTCGGCACTTCGACGTGGACGCGCACGAGCTGGTCGCCGTGACTGCCGCCTCGGAGAGCGGGCATGCCTTTGGCTTTCAGGCGGAAGGTGGTGCCGCTTTGCGTACCAACGGGAATCTTGAGCGTGGCTTTGCCGGAGAGCGTCGGCACTTCGATCGTGCCGCCGAGTGCGGCGAGAGTGAACTTGATCGGAATCTCGCAAAACAGATCATCGCCCTGGCGCTCGAAGATTTCGTGTTCGGTGACGGAGAGAACAATGTAGAGATCGCCCGCCTGACCGCCGGAGGAGCCTGCCTCGCCGTTGCCGACGGAACGCAGACGCGAGCCGGTGTCGACGCCGGGGGGAATGCGAACGTTGAGCTTGGTGGTCTTAGCCACGCGGCCCTCGCCACGACATGCCGTGCAGACTTTTTCAACTTTCGAACCCGCGCCACCGCAAGTCGGGCAGGCCTGGGTAAAGGTGATGATACCACCGGAGCGGCGAATCTGGCCCGTGCCACGACAGGTCGGACAGGTGACGCGCTTCGAACCGGGCTCGGCCCCGGAGCCGTCGCAACGTTCGCAGGTGACAGCTTTGCGGAAGGAGATTTCTTTCTCCAAGCCGCGTGCCGCTTCTTCGAGGGTGATTTCGAGATCGTAGCGCAGGTCGGAGCCATCGCGGCCACCGCCATCACGACCGCCACCGCCAAAGAATTCTTCGAAGATGCCTCCTCCTCCTCCGCCGCCGCCGCCTCCTCCTCCGGCCCCGCCGAAGACGTCGCGGAAAATGTCGAACGGATCATGGAAGCCGCCGCCGGGACCACGCCCGGCACCCGCACCGCCTTGCTGGAAGGCTGCATGCCCGTAGCGATCATAGGCCGCGCGTTTCTGCGGATCCTTCAAGACTTCATAGGCCTCGGAGACTTTTTTGAACATCTCCTCGGCCTCCTTGTTGCCCTGATTTTTGTCGGGGTGATATTGGACGGCCTTTTTGCGATAAGCCTTCTTGAGCTCTTCTTCGGTGACACCTTTGGTCACGCCGAGCAGTTCGTAATAATCTTCTTTGGCCATGTGTTTAAATCATGATGCCGGACGGGAGTCCGGCGGCTGCACTTTAGGCTTGGGCCTCTGTTTTGGCCGGACCGTTGGAAATGACGACCGACGCCGGACGCAGCAGGCGGTTGTTCAGGCTATAGCCCGTGCGAACGACTTGAATAACCGAACCATCCTCCACCTCTTCGCTGGGCTGAGCGGCGATGGCCTCGTGCTGATTGGGATCGAAGGGCTGGCCGGCGGGGTTGATCTCCTTCAATCCGTGACCGGACAACGACGACTTCAACTGTTCCAGCACCATGCTGATACCGCCAACGAGGTTCTTCAGATCGGCGTTCGGCGCCTTGGCGGCGTTCAGGCCGAGGGTGAGATTGTCGATAACAGGCAAGAGATCCTCCAACACGCGGCCAGCGGCAAACTGGCGCAGTTCGTCCTTTTCGCGGACGGTGCGACGGCGAAAATTCTCGAGATCGGCCACGGCGCGTAGGTAGCGGTCATGGTTATCTGCGGCGGTTTTCTTGGCAGCGGCGAGCTCTTGCTCGAGCGCGGGTTCAGGCGCGGGCGCGGCGGTTTCGTCGGCAGCCGATGCAGGCACGTTTTCGGCTGCGGGAGCAGGAGCGAACGCCGAGTTTTCAGCGGCGGTAGCCTGGGCCGTGTTGGCGGCCTCATTAGTCTTCAAAGTATCGAAAGAGTCAGACGCGGTCATAGTGAACCGCGGAGTAAACTATGGCTTCTGCGTTTCTTCAAGTTTCTCGACAACCGTTTTTAAAGGGTCGTCTCCGGGCGTGTCAGAAGGCTTTTTCAGCAGGGGCTCGGCGGGCTTGGTGGCAGCGCCCATGGTTTTGCCAATGTCGCCGGGGATCAGTCCGCGAAGCGCGGTACCGACGGATTCGAGGCTTTTCATGGCCAGCGGGGCGAGTAACTGCTTCGGATCAGTCACATCCTTAAACGTGTAGTAGAGCTTGCAGTTATACTCGCGTACGACGGGAACGACGCCGGTGTAGTCGGCCACGATCACCTTGTCCAAACGCAGCTGAAGGTTCCGGATCAAAAACTGCACGGGTTTTACCGCGGTCTCGACGTCAACGACCGAATCCTTGGCCGCTTTGTCCTTCGCGGAGCCAGCGGCGGGCTTAGTCGCTACCGCGGTCGCATTCGGCGAAGCAGGCGAATTTTTTGCGGGTTTCGGTTTCTCGACCGGGCCGCCCGTGGTGGCGATGGCATCGGGGACGTGTTTGCCAGCGTTGGCGGCGGCTTTGCGCGCCTCTTCCTTTTCCGCCAGCTGCTCGGGCGTCGGCGGATTCAGGCGGTCGCTGAAAAGCTGCGCATTGAGCACACCGTCGGCGTCGCGCACGAAGGCGACGTGCGCCACCTCGAGCATCGCGTAGTCGAACTCGGGGCGAGAACTAAAAAGCGTCCTCATCTGCGCGTTGGCGTAGAACTCGCGCACCTCGATAAACTCCGGCCGGGGGAAACTGGACGGATTAGTGATGACGAACCCCTTCAAATCGATTTTGGCGTTGAAGGGATTGAAGTACAACTCGGTGACTTTGATCCCGAAGCCGGTGTGCTTTTGCAGCGCGCTCGTGAGAATGGCGGGCAGAAAGTAAACCCACGCCGCAGTCAGCACGCCGCTGAAGATGACGATGAACAAGAGCAGCTTCACCAAGGCTCCGCCACGAGATTTCGACAAAGATTGGACCGCAATATTCTTGTTCATATTTTTGATCAGGTAAAATTTTCCGTCACGAGCACTACGGACGAACTGACCACCTCGCAATCAATCTGAGCTTCAAAAGGCAGTAAAACATTCGCGCCGGGGTTGAGCAGCGGATCGAGCCTTTCGCTAGCACCCACGGCAGGCGCGATACGCAGCTGACCTGTCACCACACTTAGGATACGCGCCTGCTCGCCGGCGGCGAAATGCAAGCGTTCGCCCTTGGCCAACGGCACGCGGCGAATGCGAAACTCCTTCGCGTCGGCGATGACGGCAGCGGTGTTGGCGGCGCGAGTGGGAGCGGGTTCGAAGTCGTTCCAGTCAATCGAACGCAGCGATTGGGCGACGTGCATCTGACGCGGTTTGCCATCGAGACCGACGCGGCCCCAGTCATAGACGCGGTAGGTCGTGTCCGAGTTTTGCTGGATTTCGAGAATGAGATTGCCCGCGTCGATCGCATGGACCTGGCCGCTGTGTACGAGAATGGAGTCGCCCGCAGAAACCGGGAAACGGCTCACGCACGCCTCGAGGGTGTTGTCGTGAATCGCTTGTTCGAACTGCGCACGCGTCACGCCACGCTTGAGGCCGACGATGAGCGACGAACCCGGCGAGGTCGCCGCGATAAACCAGTTTTCCGTCTTCGGCTCGCCCTTGAGTTCTGGCGCGACGGCTGCAGGCGGATGCACCTGCAGGCTCAGGCGTTCGCGGCAATCCAGCCACTTTACGAGAATCGGAAACGGGCGATCTTTCGGCCAACGCGGGCCCATCACTTGGGCGCCGTGCTGCTCGATCACCGCGCGCAACGTCCAGCCGTCCAACGCGCCGCCCACGATCGTCGACTGCGCCTCAGGCCGATCAACCAATTCCCAGCTCTCCCCAATCGGTCCGCCCGTAGGCAGATTGCGAGAAAAGGCATGAGCGAGCTCACGGCCACCCCAAACCCGCTCTTGATAAATAGGTTGGAATCGAAAAAACTGTTGCATAAGAGTAGCGAGAATATTGTGAATTTGCTGCGATAGATTAATACAATTGACCGGGCCTCGTTGCAGTCCGGAAATCGCCACGGGTCCGTCGGTTGATCAAAACATATGGCCAAGTCCTCGAGTTCAAACTCAAATAATACCCCTCTTAACCCGCCGCGCTACCCTCCGCGCTGGGCTATCGCCAGCATCTGCTTTCTGGTCGGCGTCCTGCTGACCGTGGCCTTGGTGGATTTCTCCCCCGAGCAAAGCCTGATGGTGTCGACCAACCCCACGGCGAGAAACCTCGTCGGCCGCATCGGCGCCGAGCTCGCTTGGTGGTCACTCCATCTCACCGGCATCAGCGCGTGGCTGATCCCAGTCTTTCTACTATGGATGTCCTACCTCTCCATCCGCAACGCCCGGCGTCTCGCCAACACCCGCATCATCGCAATGGTCCTCTGCATCGTCTCGCTCTCCAGCCTGGCGGCGATGCCCGAGAGCTTCAAAAACAGCCAATACTTCTCCGCCGATCTCGGCGGCATCCTCGGCACCGCGATCTACACGAACCTCCTCAAAGACTCCCTCGGCGTCTTCGGCACCGGCCTCCTCCTCGGCATGGTCTACTGCATCGGGCTGATGTTTATTCTCACCAAAGACATTGGCGCCGAGTTCGAGAAAATCGGCACCGCCATCAGTGAATGGCGCGCCCACCTCTCGGCCAAAAGCGCCGTGAAAGCCGCGCTCAAGCGCGAAGCCAAAGACGCCAAAGCCCGACAAAAGCACACCGCCCCGCCCATCGCCGTCGGCCCACCGCCCGCCAACAAACTCACGCTCGCCTCGCGCAACACCACCCCGCCGATGGGAACCACCCCGCCTATCGCGACAAAAAACGGTTCCACTCCCTCACTCGCCGAAGCCAAAGACGCCCCACCCGCCGCCGAGTCCAGCTCCAAAACCGCACCACGCACCACCGGCAACTCACGCGGCCAGGGCACCGTCAGCCCCTTCGGCGACAACGCCCCCCTCGCCAACACCACCATCAACCCCTTCGCCGGAAGCACATCGGGCCGCATCGAGCTCAATATCGTCAAGACCGAAGCGCTCAAGAAAGCCGTCAAGGCCTCGCTCCCACAGACCGACGACTCGAAATACCAATTCCCCGACCTCGCCCTGCTTAAAGACCAAAGTAAAACCACCAACGGCAACACCGAAGACGAACACCGCCGCAACGCCGAAAACCTCCTCCGCATCCTCAGCGAATTCGGCGTCGAAGTTTCCCTTGGCGAAATCCACGTCGGCCCCGTCATCACCCGCTACGAGGTCGTGCCCGCCCCCGGCGTGCGCGTCGAAAAAATCGCCGGCCTCGATAAAAACATTGCCCTCGGCATGCGCGCCCAGTCCGTGCGCATCCTCGCCCCCATCCCCGGCAAAGCCGCCGTCGGCGTCGAAGTGCCGAACCAAACACCAACCCCAGTCGGCCTCCGCGAAATCCTCGAATCCGAAGACTGGGTCAACGCCAAGGCCGAACTCCCCATCGCCCTCGGTAAAGACGTCTCCGGCGCCCCGCTCGTCTCCGACTTGGCCAAGATGCCTCACTTGCTCATCGCCGGCGCCACCGGCTCGGGCAAATCCGTCTGCATTAACGCCATCATCGCCTCCATCCTCTACTCAAAAAGCCCGAAGGACGTGCGGCTCTTGATGGTCGACCCGAAGATCGTCGAACTGAAACTCTTCAACCCCCTCCCCCACATGCTCATCCCGGTCGTGACCGAGCCCAAAAAAGTGCCCGGCGCACTTAAGTGGCTCCTCGCCGAGATGGAACAGCGTTACCAAATTTTCGCCAAAGTCGGCGTGCGCAACATCACCGCCTTCAACAACCGAAAAAAACCCTCCGTCAAAGCCGAAGCCCAAGCAGAAGTAGAAGCCCAAGCCGCCAGCACGGGCATCGATCCTTCCACCGTCGACGACGGCATCGAAGTCCCCGAGCGCCTCCCCTACATCGTCGCTATCATCGACGAACTCGCCGACCTCATGATGGTCGCCCCTGCGGAAATCGAAACCTCCATCGCCCGCCTCGCCCAGCTCGCCCGCGCCGCCGGCATCCACCTCATCATCGCCACCCAACGCCCGTCGGTCAACGTCATCACCGGCATCATCAAGGCCAATCTCCCCTCCCGCATCGCCTTCCAGGTTGCCTCCCAAGTCGATTCCCGAACCATTCTCGACACGAAAGGCGCCGACACCCTCATCGGTCGCGGCGACATGCTCTTCTCTCCGCCCGGCACTTCGCGTCTCGTCCGAGCCCAAGGCGCCTACGTTTCCGACGACGAAATGCAGAGCATCATCGAAGCCCTCAAGAAAAACGGCCCGCCCCAGTACGCGCAGGAAGTCCAGGCCCAGATCGACCGCGACCCCGAAGCCGACGACGACGACGCGGAGGGCGACGACGACGACGCTGGCGACGACAACGAACTGCTCAAGGAAGCCATCGGCGTGCTCAAGTCCTCTCGCCGCGCCTCCACCTCCATGCTCCAGCGCCGCCTCCGCATCGGCTACAACCGCGCCGCCCGCATCATGGAGCTCATGGAAGACCGCGGTATCGTCGGCCCCGAAAACGGCGCCCAACCCCGCGAAATACTCAAAGACCTCGATACGCTGTAAACGCCCTCGCCGCCACACCCTCCGCCCTCCAGCAAAATCTATTTTCCGCCGGTCGGGTGTTTAAGCGTGCGTTTTGTTTTTTCACGCCGACGCTTCCCCTTGTTACTCTTGGTTACTTCCTGCTTTCCCTTTCTCCCCTTTTTCACTAACTGACTTCACATGCAATCGATCGGCGAACGCCTAGAGGAAGCCCGCAAACGCAAAGGCATCTCCATCCGTGAAGCGGCTGAAGCCACCAAAATCCGTGGCGAATATCTCCATAAATTCGAGAGCAACCAGTTCGACATCAAACTGCCCGAGATTTATGTGCGCGGCTTTCTCCGCTCCTATGCCGTCTTCCTAAAAGCCCCTGCCGACAAAATCATCAACGATTACAAGGCGCTCGGCCTCGAAGAAAACAAGGGTGTGCGCGGCCTCAACCGCGAAGTCTACGGCCGCATGGACCTAAGCGTTGGTTCCAAAACAGAAAAAGAAGCGCGTGAAGCCACCGGCAAGCCAGCCGACGCCCAAGCCGAACTAGGCGACGCCAACACCGATGCCGGTCCGCGCAACCCCTCCACTTTTGTTCCGCCCCGCTCCGCGCAGGGCAACCCCAAGATCGACCGCGACCTCCTCATGAAAGCGGGAATGCTCGTGGGCGCGACGGCTATCGTCGTGTTGCTCAGTGTGTGGATCTTCTCCGGCCGCAGCAGCAAGCCCACCGTCACCACCGCTGCCTCCAGCACCGACGCCATCTGGGTCCGCCCGCTCTCCGGCGAACCGATTCTCTCACTCGTCGCCAGCAGCCCCGTCTCGGTCACCGTCACCACCAAATCCGAAGGCACCACGCTATACCAAGGCACCATCCCGCGCGGCGACCGTCGCGAGGTCCCGCGCCGGGGCGAACTCCGCGTCGTAGCCGAACCCTATCAGAGCCTCGTCTTCGAAATCGGCGGCACGCCCTACAAAATGCCCGCCCGCGCCGCCGACATCCGCTCACCGTAACCTACGGCAAGCGGTTCGGCGATAGAATCCATTCATAAAGATCGGTGCACTGTTTTTGGTTCTCACGGTTTTTTAGTGGGTGGCCGATGTTAGAGGTAAATTGGATGCAAGGTTGAGTTTGCCGCAATGAAAGAGGATGCGAGCGCGATAGTTGGTGAAGCTACGAAAACCGCGGGCGTCGGACTTTATGGCTTGGATCTTGGAGTTAAATCCTTCGGAGATGGCGTTGGTGATTGGATGGACGAAGTAGGTGAGCAAGTTGACGAGGTGCCTTTCAATGGTTTTGGCGACAGCCTTTACCTTCGTAAGCCGGGTGGCTGAAACGCTGCGATACCATTGAGCAAAGAAGCTGGCTCCCTGCGCTGCGTACGGCTGGGCCCAAAACTCGGTAAATTGTTCTTTGTAGCACCATGCCTTTGAGGTCTGAATGTTGATTTTAAGTAGTTCGGCAAAGCTCTCTTTTTTACTCTTGGGAACTACGCCGTGAAGCCATAGGTAAAGCGTGCCCTTAAGCGCATCATCTCCTTTGGCTTGCAAGCGGACATGCTCGGCTCGACGTATCTGATCGACGGCTTCATTGAGCATTTTGGAGATATGAAAGCGGTCATGCACGATCGCCGCTTGCGGTGCCTGTGCCTGAGTTGCGGCGACATAACAGCCGCTCATGTCCATCGCGGCTGGCTTGCACTTGTTTGCGCACCGGGTTCGGCGATCGCCTGCCATAACGCCTCCCCAGCTGCCTGATCGCGGTCAGCCACTACATCCACAACCCGTGATCCTTTTATGTCATTCATGATCGAGACATAACTTTGGCCGCGTAAAAAGCTTTACTGGCTGGGCACTTGACTGCCACTACAGATTTGACTTACGAAAGTCCACGATTGCTATTCGATGTTGAACTCGTCGAGCGAGCACGTTGAGAGGGTTTCTTCAATTGATTTTTGGAGGACCGGATGATGGAACACGGCCTGCTCAAGCAGTTTTCGAAAGAGAAGCCCTCGACTGTCGGCCTTGCGGCGATTGAAGGACACGGAAAGGGGTCATTACGATATCTTTGACATTAGCGATCTGTGGGCCTTGCCGGCTTCGGGCCGACCGCCGGCCGCCATTTCGGCGACGTAACGACTCACGCCGCACTCCACGCCCATGCGCAAGTGGCGGCTGATCCAGCCATTCGTACAGCCGTGTTTGG
>Ga0105048_10001812_pt1 | contig 34544 bp, 27 predicted proteins | sample MAT05_FD_78382 | JGI IMG/M metagenome (GOLD analysis project Ga0105048, IMG submission 78382) | Freshwater microbial communities from Lake Fryxell liftoff mats and glacier meltwater in Antarctica - MAT-05 | ecosystem: Environmental > Aquatic > Freshwater > Ice > Liftoff microbial mat | place... | reverse complement strand
CGACGACGCCCCCGCGCGCCCCACGAGCGAATTCACTTCGGGACGCAGAGGCCGGGTGAGGGTTCGTCGCTGCAGGTCTCGACGCCGCAGGGGCAGACATGGGCGCCTTCGCAGCGCTGCTGGTTGTCGCAGTCGTCGTCGCCAAAGCAGCTCGCGCCGGGAGTGACGGCGGGCACACACACGGAGGTGTGGTCGATCTTGCAGCCGCCGCGCTCGGCCGGGCTCAGGCAGCGAAGGCCGGGCTCACAGCCCTTGAACGAGGTGCAGCACTCGCCGAGCTTGGCGCGGTCGGCGCAGATCCCCGGCTGATCGGGCAGCGTGCAGGTGGTGTCCGACGGGCAGATCTTGAGGCCCTCGCAGTACTTGCCGGCGCCGCACTCGCTGTGGGACCAGCAGCCACCCTCGACCTTCTCCTGGCAGGTGCCGCCGCTCGAGCAGGTCGCCGCGGTGGTGCACGGCGAGGCGAAGCACTCGGGATCGAGCGCGCAGATGTAGCCTTCGCCGCAGTCGAGGTTGGTCTGGCAGTTGGTCGGGACCTCGCAACTGCCGATGCGATTGAAGTAGCACTTGCCGTTGCAGCCGCAGATCCAGACGCGCGAGCACGCCAATCCGGTCGGGCAGTCGTCGACGTTCCAGCAGCTCTCGCCCGGGATCGCCTTGTCGAGGCAAACGGCCGAGCTCGAAGGTGGGCACGTGATCGAGCTGTCCTGGTTGCGACACTCGTAGCCCTCGTCGCACTCGTTGTGCGAGTCGCAGCAGTCCCAGCGCTTGACCAGCTCGCGGCACTCGCCGGGGTGATTGGGGAAATCGCAGCCCGCCGGATTGCGGCACACCTCTTCGGCACCGCAGCGCATCTCGAGCGCGCAGTCCGACTTCTCCCAGCACCCCTGGTCGACCGTCTCGACACACACGCCGCTATGGGCCGGGACCTCGGTGCCACCGTCCGGTCCGAGCACGAGGCACACCGCCGTGTCGGGTGCAATGCAGTGCATGCCCTGGGGACACGCCACATCGCCGTCGCAGGCGATCGCCAACGTTTGGCACTGGCCGATGGTGTCGCTTGTGCAGCCGTCCTCGTTGCAGCCGCACAGCTTGGCGCCGTCGCACACGCGGCCCACCCCGCAGTGGCCATCGACCCAACATTCGTCCTTGGCCCGGTCGGGCAAGGCGCCGCACTTGCCTTCGACACAGAGCTGGTTGGCGCCGCAGTCCAGATCCTTTGAGCAGCAACTATCTGCCGCCTTGCCGCAGCGCCCCGGAGTCGACGGGATGACGCACGTCGCGACGTTGGGCAGGGAAGCGCAGGCGCACAGGCTCTCGCCGAGGCAGGTGTCCCCAGCCGAGCAATCGCCATCGGCCCAGCACGCGCCGCCGCCGATGTCGGCGGGCTTAGCGAGGCACCTGCCGCCGCGGCAGACACCGTCGCCACACTCGGCGTCGCCGATGCAGCACACGCCGGCCTTGGCGCAGTGGCCGACCACGCTCGCCGAGGCTGCACCGCACGGGGTCGCGACCGCGCCCTCGCAGACCTCGCCCGTGCCGCACTGGCTGTCGCGCCAGCAGCCCGTTGCTGGCGCGGGCTTGCACGTGCCCGCCTCGCAGGTCGCGCCGCCGCTGCAGTCGCCATCGCCGCTACAGCAGCCGTCGCCGTAGCTGCAGGTGCCCGCGACCGCGACGCAATCAGTGGTGCCGCAAGCGCAGAACGTCTCACCGACGCAGGTCTTGCCGCCCTGGCACTCGCCGTCGAAGTAGCACCCGTCGGCGGTCTTCTTCGGCACGCATGCACCGGAGACGCAGGCCTTGGTCGAGTCGGCGCAGTTGCCGACCGGGCAGCAGACAGTCGCATTGGGGTCGACGTCCGGTACGACGTCTGGCGCGCTGGTGTCCTTGGTGTCGACGGTCTCCTCGACGCCGGTGTCCGCGGGCTGCTTGTCGCCGCCGCAACCTCCGGAGGCCACGGTCGCGACGACGAGCACGAACGCGCAGACCATCGCGAAGGAGCTCGAGCTGAACAACGGGCGCTTGGACATCAGGACCTCGTTGGCCCCGACGCTGGCGGGTCGCGGCAACAACCCGTGCCTTCTAAAGGATATGCGTCCTCAAGCCAATGGTCGTTTGGGAGTTCGAACCCGCGCCGCCTTGTCGGGCGCGCCTGGGAGCTGACTCATCGCGACGAGCTGCGCGCTCTCGAGTGACACGCCCATGACCGCGTCGGTCGCCAGCACCTGGCCGACGCCACCGATCGACTCGACGCGCTTCAAGCCTTCCGAGTCGAGCACGACGCGCACGCGCACGAGGTGCGAGAGCGCCTTCTTGTTGCGACCGCGCGTGATCCTGAGCACGACGTTGATGTGATAGACGCGCGCGCAGGGCACCTCGACGACTGAGCGGTTCGTCGGATGTACGATGCGATAGATCTCGACCGGGTCGTCCATTCGCGCGCGGAACTTCGCGAAGTTGAAGCGGATGATGTCGTTGAGGCCCTCGACGCCGTCCATCGCCTTGTGCAGGTCGTCGCTCTCGAGCACGACCTCTTTGACGTAGCGCACGACCACCTCGGGGCGACCGTGGCTGGCGATGGCGGACGGGTGATCGACGTGGCGCAGATCGTTGATCTCGGGGTCGATGCGGCTCGGATCGAGGATGCTGACCGACTCGCGCAGCTGGCCGATGACGTGCTCGGAGTCGGGGTTGCGGATCTCGGTCACGAAGTCCGGCATGTTCGCGGAGAAGCGCCGCCCGAGCGAGCGTCGCGCCCATTCCTTGATGCGGTCCTTGATGATGTAGGACGCGACCAGCACAAAGATGAAGGTCGTCGACAGGGGCCCCCACTCGAGCTGGGCCCACATCGCGACCAGCGCCGCGAAGACCATCGCGATGGCGGCCGCGACACCCGCGATGATGTCGCGTTGCAGCGCCCCACCCTCTTCGTGGTGCAGGTCGAGGTAGAGGACCGAGGCGATGACGCGCTTCAGGATGCGGCGGCGGCGCGGCAGGTCTTCATTGGGCGCGTCGGGCACCGCGTAGCTCGGATAGCCGCGGCTCCGGCGATAGCGATAGGCGCCGATCGCGACATCGGCGAGGCGTTCGCGCACGGCGCCGAGCGGGCTCTCGCCGCTCTGGTGCTCGGCCCGCAGCCGCTCGTCGCAGGCCTGTACGAGGCTTGTCGCAATCTCCTCGGCGTAGATCGCGACGTACTCGTCGACCGCCGCCCAGGTCTCGCGCACGACCAGCGGCACAATCGCATGCTCACAGCGCGAGCCCGCGTGACGCAGCCGCGTGAGCGCGCTCTCGAGGTGCTCAATCCAGGTCGACAGCGCGCGCCCGAGTTCCTGCTCGCGCATCATCGCGCCTTCGACATCACTCTCAAGCGACACGAAGCGCGACAATAGGAGCCGACCCTCGTCGCGAATGGCGGTGCGATAGATGCCACCCAGGACCTTGAGGCTGCGCACCAGGTCGTCGGTCGCGCGTGCGCCACCCGAGAGCAAGCGATCGAGCTCGGCACGAACCGGCGAGAACCAGCGCTCACCGCGGCCCGCCTTGGCCAGCGCCTCGAGCGCGACCTGCGGGGTCTTGAGTCGCACGAACGTCTGCAGGTCCTCGAAAAAGCCCTGCACCCCATACGACTGGCCGCTTATCCCGAGTGTGCGCGGGACGAACATGAACGTCTCGACGAGATATCGCTGCCGCTTCACTCCCGGCTCGACCAGGTACGAAAGCTTGAGCTCCAACTGATTGGCGTCGTGCGCCTCGAGGCGTGGATCGATCACTCATTCTCCGGCGGGACACTCATCGAGGTGGTCATGGCCCTGGCGAGCCGTAGGTCAGCCAACTGAAGCGCGAACAGTAAGGGAGAAGGTCGAGGATTGCCACTTTCCCTGTCGCCGCGCGCGCCTGGCTATCGCTCGGCCCGCACGCGCGGCACCTTCGGGCGACGTCGCGGCACCAGCCGTCGCGGCGCCTTTGGAGCGGCCGCGAGGCCGAGCTGCGGCAACACCTTGCGCAGGATCCGCGCCGCGCTCTCGACCTGTGCGAGGCGCGTATCGACGCGCGCGTGCAAGGCAGCGATGGCCGCGTCCGGCACCTTCGTGCGCGGTGCCTTGCCGCGCCCGAGGAAGGAAGCCAGCGCCGGAGCGTCCTCACCGAGGCCGAGCGTCTCGAGCGCAGTGAGCGCCTTGGCAGTCCCCAGCGCTGCGCGCACGAACAGCGGGTCACCACCTTCGGCCAAGGCCCACGGCACGATGAGCCCGCCCAGCACCCAACGCCGCAGCGCTTCCGGTGCGACCGCCGCGGCCCGCGCGAGCTCGGCGAGCGCGAGGACCTCATCGATGCGTGTGCGCCCCGGCGCGCGCTCGACGCGACCGATCACCAGGGCGATGTCGCGCTCGGCATAGCCCGCGCCGATGAGCGACTGCACGCGCTCGACCTGGCGACGCGCGTCGACGTCGACCCATATCTGATTGGCACGATCGCGTCCGAGGGGGACGATCACGCCCGCGCGCTCGAGCCGCTTGATGAGATCAGGGGCGGCACCGAGCGCTCGGGCCAGACCCGCGAGCGCCACCACGACCCGGCTCAAGCGTCGCCGTCCAGTGCCCGCATGTCCGGGCCCGCGAGCAGCGGCAGCTCCGGGCTCCGCGGCGACTCGACCCGCGCCCTCGGCTCACGCGGCTCCTTCACTTCCTTGGGCTCGCGCACCTCCTTCGGCTCCTTCGCGACGACCTCCTTCGGCTCCTTCGCGACGACCTCCTTCGGCTCCTTCGCGACGACCTCCTTCGGCTCCTTCGCGACGACCTCCTTCGGCTCCTTCGTGACCTCCCTCGGCTCGTGCGCCTCTTTCGCCTCGGCCGCGCTGTTGGCGAGCGCCGCGTCCGCTTCCTGCGCGCTCGGCAGGGGCGCCTTCTTGGCGCGCCGCCGGCGTTCGGGATTGGCAGGCGACGCGTCGCCCTCGGGCATATCGACCCCATCGGGCACGATGCCCTCGTTGGGTCGCGCCGAGTTGCTCGGGCGGTCGACCATGACGATGTCGGGGAAGGCCATCAGGAACTGCGTAAACGTCTTGTAGCCGAGCGCGACCTCGTCGAAGTCGGGCGCCACCGCCTGCATCGTGTCCTTCAGGCGCGACAGCGGGACCGCCAGCTTGCCGTGCCGCTTGGCCGCCTCCAGCACAGTCCGCAGCAGCACGGCGCGCGCGTTGGCGACCCGCTCGGGCGTCAGCGTCGGCGGCTTCGGAGCGCCACGCGCCTTCTCGACCGTGTTGCCAAGCCCCTGCCCTTCGCCCGTGAGCCGCACGAGGCCACCATCGAGCAGCGTCACGAGGTGGTCGTAGTTGGCGAGGAAGCGGGTGAAGCTCGCGGCGCCGTAGTTGCGCTCGGAGAAGGTCGAGTCCTGCTTGCGCAAGCGGTCTTTCAAGACCGACGCGCGGAACTCGGGACCGACCTCCTCGACGATGCGCTCGAGCCCGCGCTTGAGCCGACCCTCGCCTTCTTCGACCGAGAAGCCCGCGACGCGAAGGCCTATCAGCGTCTCGTAGTAAACGAACTCGTGGCACTGCTTGACGAGGATCGGCGACGCCGCCGTGCGCGCGGACACGCCGATGACGCGCTTGCCGTGGTCACGCAGGCGTTGCGCCAGGATGCCGAAGTCGGAGTCGCCCGAGACGATGCAGAACGTGTCGATGCGCGGGCGCGTGTAGAGGATCTCCATCGCGTCGACGCAGATGGCGGTGTCGGTGCGGTTCTTGTCGCTCGCGCCGTAGGTCGGCAGGAAGACCATCTGCACGCCTTCTTCGAGGAAGGCCCGCTGCTGCCGGCGATAGCGACCCCAGTCGGCGTAGGCCTTGAGGATCATCACCTCGCCGCGCTCGCTCAAGAAACGCGTCACGGCATGCACATCGAAGTCGCCCTGGATCCCGATGAGGATGTTTTCGACATCGAAAAAGAGCGCAATGCCACCGAGGTCTTCGCTCGATTCGGACGCGGGGCGGGAGGCGTAGGAGCCGTCTGAGAGGCGCTGCATGGCGCGGAATCTAGCGCCCAGAGTCCTCTTCGGGCAACCCGAAGCCCGCCCGCAGCCGCCTTTTCAGTACCTTTCCCGAGGGACCGAGCGGCAGCTCGGCATGCAACACCACGTCGCTCTGGACCTTGTGCGGCGCGAGCCACCGACTTGACCATTCGGTCAAAGCGATGCGCCACGCGCTCAGGCTCTCCATCGAACCGTCTCTCACCGGCACGATGTGGGCGACCACCTCTTCACCGAGGTGCGCATGCGGGCGACCGACCACCGCGACCGCGAGCACCAACGGATGGCGCGCGAGCACCGCCTCGACCTCGGCCGGATAGATCGTGTGGCCGCCACGCAAAATGATGTCCTTGATGCGGTCGACGATGCGCAGGTTGCCGTCCTCGAGCGCGCCGACATCACCGGTGTGCAGCCAGCCGTCTTCCGTGAAGGCAGCCGCGGTCGCGTCGGCGTCGTCGAGGTAGCCTGCCATCACGTTCGCACCGCGTAGCTGCACCTCGCTGGTCGTCGGGTCGAGGCGCACCTCGACGCCTGTCACCGGTCTGCCGACCAGGCCCGGGCGTACGCTTGCAACCGGAGCATCCAAGGTCGCAAAGCTCGCCTCGGTGAGGCCATAACCTTCCCGTACCACGCACCCGATGCGTGCTTCGGCGCGCAAGCGCAGTGCCTCGGGCAGCGGAGCACCCGCGGACAACACCCAGCGCAGCGCGTCAGGTGTGCTCGCCTCCGAAGCCGGCACCGCCGCCCACGCCGACAGCATCGTCGGCACGACCGGCGCCCAGGTGATGTGTTGCTCGCGCAAGATCTCCAGCGTGCGCAGACCCGCGAAGCGCCGCGCCATGACCACGCACGCGCCCGCCAGCAGCGGCACGATGAACGCCATGCGACAGCCATACGAATGCGCCAGCGGCAGCATCGCGAGCACGCGGTCGTCCGGCCCGAGCCCGGTCGTCGCGACCAACGCCTGCGCATGCGTCGCCAGCCCACGCTGTGTGACGACCACCGCGCGCGGCTCACCGGTCGTACCCGAGGTCCCGAGCAGCAACGCGGGCGCCTCCGGCTCGACCGCAGACACCGCCTCCGCTCTTTCCCCATGCATGTCGATCGCCGCCCCCAGCGCCGCATCGCCAGCCAACAACAGGTCGACGCCGAAGCGCTGCATACGCGCCTGCACCTCGAGCGGCGGCGTGCTCGCATGAAACGGCACGACCGCAGCGCCCGCGTACAAGACACCGAGCAGCGCACCCGCGAGCTCGAGCCCGTTGTCAGCGATGAGGCCGACCCGCTTGCGACCCGCCAATACGTGCGCCCAGCGGAGTGCCGTCCGGTCGAGCTCGCCCGCGGACCAGGTGCGCCCACCCGCTTCGACCAGCGCTGGCCGGTCCGGAAGCCGGGTCAACCTCTCGTGCAGGAGTGCCGCGATCATCGCGCCCGAGTATCACAACCCGGCGCGCAAGCACCGCCAAACCCTGCATGTGTCGCGCGCGTCGGCCTTTCGTCGAGCGCCACGCTGTGCGACGCTCCCGCGCGTGACCGACGCCTCTTCGATAGACCGCTTCGCCTACCTGCATGGCTTTGGCTCCGGCCCCGAGTCGACCAAGGGACGTGCGCTCGCGACCGCATTCCTGGCGACCGGTATCCAGCTCGACAAGCTCGACCTGAACCGCCCGAGCTTCTCCGAGCTGACGTTCACCGCGGCGCTCGCCGCCATCGATGATTGGTACTCAAAGGATCCGCGGCGCACTCAGATATCGCTCGTCGGCTCGTCGCTCGGCGGCTACTTCGCCGCGCGCTGGGCCGAGCTCAATCCGACCGCGATGCGCGCGCTGGTGCTGCTGTGCCCTGGCCTCGACATGGCCCATCGCTGGCCCGCGCTGATCGGAGACGTCGGCATGGCGCGCTGGCGGCAAGACGGAGTGTTGAACCTGCCGAACGCGCGCGGCGTGCCGACGCCGGTGCACTGGCGCTTCATCGAGGATGCGCAGACCCATCCGCCGGTCCCGCGCCCGTCGTGTCCGACGCTGGTGATTCACGGCACGCGCGATGCCACCGTGCCGATCGAAGGTTCGCGTTCGTGGGTGTCGAGCCTGCCGAACGCACGCCTCATCGAGGTCGACGACGTGCACGAGCTGTACGCGAGCATGCCGCTCATACTCTCGGAGACGCTCGCCTTTCTAGCGCCGCCGCACGCGCCGAACTGACGCATGACCGCACCCTTCGTCATCGGCGCCGACCCGCCGTGGGCCCGCGTCGCCAAGGTGCTGGTCGCGCTCGGGGTGGTGACGCTGTTCGCGCTCGCTATCTTGTGGCAGCTGCACGTCGACCTCGGCCCGTTCTCGCATGACCCGATCGTGCCGACCTTGTCGCTCACGTTCGCGTCCATCGTGGCGGTCCGCGTGGGCCTCTGGCTCGGCTACAAGCCGACCCCACTCACACCGCTCGAAGCCCTCCCATCCGTCACGGTCGTGGTGCCCGCGTTCAACGAAGGCCCCGGCGTCGTCACCACGGTCGAGAGCCTGCTCGCGTCCGACTACCCCTATGATCGCCTGCGCGTCATCGTCGTCGACGATGGCAGCAAGGACGACACCGGCCCAGCCCTCGACGCGGCGCACGCACGCTTGCAAGCCGCTGGAGAACATCGCTTCGCGGTGATCCACCTGGCCCGCAACATGGGCAAGCGCCACGCGCTGCACGCCGGCTTCCTCGCCGCGACCGGAGAAGTCGTCGCGACTGTCGACTCCGACTCGCTCGCGACGCCGAGCACCTTGCGCGCGTTGGTCGCCCCGTTCTCGGACCCGAAGGTAGGTGGCGTCGCCGGCCGCGTGATGGTCTGGAACCGGGCCAGAAACCTCATGACGCGCATGCTGCACGTGCGCTACCTGCTCGGCTTCGACTTCGTGCGCGCCTATCAGAGCCGGCTCGGCACGGTGTGGTGTTGCCCCGGCGCCCTGCAGGCCTATCGCCTCGACGTCATCCGCCCGCACCTCGACGCGTGGCTGCAGCAGCGTTTTCTCGGCGCGCGCTGCACCAACGGCGACGATCACGCGCTGACCAACCTCGTGCTCTCGCTCGGCTACGACACGCGCTATCAGGCGACCGCCGAGGTCTATACGATCGTGCCGGCGACCTACGTGCGCCTCTGCAAGATGTATATCCGCTGGGGTCGCTCGGCGACGCGCGAGGGCATTCGCGCGCTGGCATTCGCGCCTCGTCGCGCCTGGTCGCGGGGGCCTATCCGCGGCGCCGCGATAGCGCTCGATGCGCTGGTGCAGCCGCTCGGGATAGCGCTGCGGCTAGCGTCGATCGGCGGCGGCACCTGGATGGCGCTCGTGCATCCGAGCCTGCTCGTGCGCACGCTCTTGCTCTCGACCCTGTTCGCGCTGCCGTATGCGCTGGTCTACCTGAGATCCGAACGGTCGACCGACGTGCTGTTCGGGATCCTCTATGGATGGTTCGCGCTCTTTGGCTTGTTCTGGGTCCAGCCGTTTGCGACGCTCACGGTGCGGCGCAACGGCTGGCTCACGCGCCAATGAAGCCAAGGCGGACGCCACCCTGTTGACGTTCAGAACGGGGCTGTGTCCCATACGGCCTCGAGTTGCCGAGCGAGCTTTTGGAAGTCTGGTCCCTGCGCGTCCCCCCTGCGTTCAAGAAAATCCCCAACCGAGGACCTTCGATGCGTGCTCTCGCCCCCGCCCTCCTGCTCTCGACCTCCCTCTTCGCATGCGGCACGACCAGCAATCGCGCCGTCCCGACCGACTCGGGCTTGCGCGCCGCGCTGACCGGCGACTTCCACGGCACCTGGACCGGCTCGGCCAGCGGCACGGTGCTGAAGTCGAAGGACGGTGCGCTTCTCGAAGTGCCGATCGTGCTCAACTCCGATCTCGCCTCGAACCCGCACTGGGACATGGACGCGACCGACTTCGGCGAGCTCATCCTCGAGAAGGCCGGCCACTACAACAGCTCCGTGTGGTTCGTCGCGACCCAGATCGAGGTCGCCGGCCATCGCATCTACATCACCAAGTTCGAGGACAACTACGAGGACACCTTGTGCCTCGACCTGATGTCCGTCGGCGGCGACGGCTCGATGCGCTTCCAGGCCCACTCGTTCCTGGCCGACCCGGGCCAGGGCGAGCGCGACCAGTGCCTCGCTGGCTCGGTCCGTTACGATGCGACGATGCTGCTCCACCCCGGCATCAGCAACTCGCCCGAGTATATCGAGTCGGGTCGCGATGGCGGAGGTGCACAGCACTTCGGCGCCGAGCCGCCTGGGGACAACAACAACGAGGATGGCACGGACGACGGGACCGACGAGGGCGACGGCATCTAAACGGTGTCGCATGGCACCGGCGATCCTGTTAGCCTCCGCCCTCGACAAGGAGCGGAGCTATGTCGCAGCAGAACATCCCCGTCGTGGACCTCGACCAGTTCGTCAACGGTGATGCCGAAGCGCAAGCACGCTTTGTCGCGCAGCTCGGCAGCTCGCTGGTCGAGTACGGCTTCGTCGCGGTCGAGAACCACGGCGTCGATCCCAAAGCTCTGGCGGGCACTTACGAAGAGCTGAAGCACCTCTTCGACCTGCCTTCGGCGACCAAGCTCGGCTACGAGGTCGTCGAAGGTGGGCGTCAGCGCGGCTACACCTCCTTCGGGAAGGAGCACGCCAAGCACACCGACGTGCCCGACATGAAGGAGTTCTGGCACATCGGGCCCGAGCTCGCGGACGACCACGCGCTGCGCGCCCGCATCCCCCACAACCTGTGGCCAGCCGAGGTGCCCGGCTTCAAAGCCGAGAGCCTGGCGCTGTACGCGAGCCTCTTGCGCGCGGGCCAGCACCTCGTCCGCGCCATCGCGCGCTACCTCGGCGCCGACGAGCACGAGTTCCTGCGCATGATCGATGGCGGCAACACCATCCTGCGCCTCATCCGCTACCCCGCCCCAGGCGAGGTCGAGGTGCCCGAGGGCGCCGTGTGGGCGGCCGCGCACGAGGACATCAACGTCATCACGCTCTTGCCCGAGGCGAGCGACCCGGGCCTTCAGCTGCTCCGCCGCGACGGCACCTGGCTCGACATCAACCCGGTGAAGGGCCAGCTCATCGCGGACTCGGGTGACATGCTGCAGCGCCTCACCAACGGGCTCATCCCGTCGACCACCCATCGCGTCCTGCAGCCACGCGCCGCCAAGGGCCCGCGCTACTCGCTGCCCTTCTTCGTGCACCCGCAGCCGGACTACGTGCTCACGCCGCTGCCGCAATGCGTGAGCGCGGACAACCCGCGCCGCTGGGACGACATCACAGCCGAAGGCTACCTGATGGAGCGCATCCGCGAGATTGGCCTCACCGGTGCGCAGGGCCACGCGGGGCGCTACCAGAAGAGCTGAGCCGCCTCTCTAGAGAGGTAGCCCGCGCTCCTGCCGCGCGATGATGCACTTCTCGTCGCCCGGCTGGACCTTGCGGCAGACGTTGGGTCGCACGTCGTAGATGCCGCACGCGGTGTGCTCGCCGGTCGCACCCTCGAGCGCGACGCAGTGCCCGTCGGCGGTCATGCGCATGTGCCACTCGTCCGCGTCGTTCTTCTGCGCGAGCTCGGACCGGCGGCCCTTCAGCTTGAAGAGCTGGTCGGTCGGGAAGAGCTGCACGTAGTCGATGAAGCCCCACTGCCGGTTGTACTCGGGGTTGCGACAGCAGGCGCCGCACGGCTGACATTCGTAGATGGGGCGGTCGTTCGCCATGCCCATGGGACTACGGCCGCGGGCCGTCGCGAGCAAGTCGTGAGCAAATGATTGGCCTCGCATTCTTTGCGTTGACAACCCGCGAGCAGGGGCCTAGAGAGGCGTTCGCTTCGGCAAGCCGAGGTGGGACGCGCGGGATGGAGCAGTCTGGTAGCTCGTCGGGCTCATAACCCGAAGGTCGTTGGTTCAAATCCAGCTCCCGCAATTCGAAGAAGAACCCCGGGTCGGCAACGCCCCGGGGTTTTTTCGTTTTCTGGGTTTGGCGACGCCGACATGAGGCGCGGGGGTCCGGCCTGCTTGCCGTTTGGGATTGCTGTGCCTATATCCGGGCGCGTCACTCGCCAAGGAGCATGCATCATGGCCATCAACCTCGCAGATCCCACGCACCAGCGCATCGACACGCTCGTGAAGTCGAACCCCGTTCTGCTCTTCATGAAGGGCAATCGCGTCTTCCCGAAGTGCGGCTTCTCGGCCTCGGTGATCGGCGTCCTCGACGAGCTCGGGCAGCCCTACGAGACGTTCGACATCCTCGAGGATGCGGAGGTGCGCGACGGTGCCAAGGTCTACTCCGACTGGCCGACGTTCCCGCAGCTGTACGTCAAGGGTGAGCTCGTCGGCGGCGCCGACATCGTCAAGGGACTCTTCGGCTCGGGCGAACTCCACAAGCTGGTCGGCGCGCAGGTCGAAGAGGTCGCCCCGCCGACCATCACGATCAGCGACTGGGCCGCCGAGGTCCTGCGCGAAGCCGCCAAGAAGGAAAAGCACTCGGCGCTGCGCGTCGAGGTCAGCCCGAAGTTCCAGTATGGCCTGCTCTTTTCGGAAGACCGCCCGGGCGACTTCCTGGTCGAGTCCAACGGCTTCTCGATCCTCGTCGACCGCGCCTCGGCCAAGCGCGCCAATGGTCTCGTGCTCGACTACTCGCGCGAGAACAAGGGCTTCCTGATCGAGAACCCGAACGAGCCGCCGAAGGTGAAGCAGTCGACCGTCAAGGACCTGAAGCAGGCCCTCGACGCGAACCCGCGCCTCGCGTTCTTCGACGTGCGCACAATGGACGAGCGTGAGCGCGCGTCGATCCCCGGCTCGAAGCTGTTCACGCCGGACGTGCGTGAGGCGGCGATGAAGATCGCGAAGGACACGCCGATCTGGTTTCACTGCCATCACGGTGGCCGCAGCAACGCGATGGCCGAGACCTTCCTGAAGGCCGGATTCACCAAGGTGAACAACGTGCACGGCGGCATCGACGCGTGGTCGCGCGAGATCGACCCGTCGGTAGCGCGCTACTAAATTCGCTCGCGGGACGCGCGGGGCCGTCGTCGCTCGCTCGTCGGCGGCCTAAAGGCCAGCCTCCTCGCGGCTCCTCGGCCGCGCGCGCCCCGCTTCGCGAATTCGCGGGCAGCCATTTCGTGGCCTTCGCTCACGAATTCGCCGAGCAGGCGAAACCGTGGCGAGGCGAGCAAACAGCATTCCTCGAATGACTCGCTCTCGGGGCTAGACGTCGCTGGCGATGAAGGGCGCGAGTTCGCCATCGCTGGCGCCGATCGCCTTGGCGACACGCTCGAGATAGCTGCGCTCGCCGATCTTCAGGACGACATCGGAGTCGGTGACGCGCGCGATGAGGCCGAGAAGGTTCTCGCGGTCGTCGGGGCCGTTCATCTCGAGCTGCTTGCAGGCGATACGGCGGCGTCTGGCAGTGGCGGCGGGGCGTTGCTCATGGCGCGACTATCCCAGAGTCGCTGGATCGCGGCAACGCAACGCCCTTTCGCAACTGACTTGCATTACGAGTCCGATGCGCGCATGGTCCCGCACGTGAGCGCGCCCCAACCGCAGTCAACGACGATCAACGCGAGCCCCTCGTGGCTCGCGAGTATCGCGGTCATGCTGCTGTTCGTCGCGCCGCTTGCGCCGACGCTCCATCTTGCCGGCAGTAAGCATCACCTCTGCGAAGAGCATGGTGCCATCGAGCATGGCGACGGCCATATCGCGGACGCCCCGCACAACGCGCGCATCGATGTCGCGGTAGACAACACGAGTGCCGAGATCGCCGCGGGCGACGACGAGCACGAGCACTGCGACGCGGCAGGCCTCCTCAAGGAAGCCACCCACACCGCACCGACGACCGCTCCGGTCGCACAGCTAGCTGCCTCTACCGAGGTCACTCCGGTACACACGCGCGTCGTTCGCGCGGGTCCGCCGCTGCTCGACCTCGCACCCAAGGGATCTCCGCCCGCCTCGGCCTGAGTCTGACGATTCGTGCCTTGTGCAACGGGCTGTAGATATGCGGCGTGATCGCCAGCGACTGGAGTCTCCAGCTCGCTCGCTGATCGACCTGCGTGCACAGCCCATCAGTCCCCTGGAGGCTCTGTGCATCCCATCTCCCGAAGCCGCGCTGCCATGCGTGGCGCTTCGCGCTGCGTTGTCTCGCTCTCACTCGCGCTAGTCCCACTCGCCGCTCACGCGAGCGATTCCCCTCCTCCCTTGCCCGACTCCCCCGCCCCTTCCCCGGTCGACGACCCCGACCTCGATGCCTTGCGCAAGGCAGCTGGCGACGAGGCCGGCCCGGTCGGTCCCGAGGCCGCGCCGCCACCCGCGGGCGGCGGACTCAACATCTCCAACCCGGAGATCTCGGCGGTCATCGACGCGGCAGCGGTGTTCCTTCCCAAAGCGCCCTACGTCACGTCGGACCAGCGCTCGGGCTTCTTCATCCGCGAACTCGAGCTGTCGTTCGTGTCGTGGATCGACCACCTCGCGCGCTTCAAAGGCTTCGTCAGCTTCAACGCCGAAGGCGCCGAGATCGAGGAGCTGACGGTCTTCTGGCCAGGGCTTCTCGGCCCCATCAACGTCACCGCCGGCCGCTTCCGGCAGAGCCTCGACCCGGTCAATCGATGGCATGCGCATGCGCTCGATCAAGCCGACCTGCCGCTCGTGCATCAGCGCTTGCTCGGCGACGAAGGCCTGGCCCAGACCGGCCTGCGCTTCGACACCGTCTTCGGCACCGCACCCTCGCTGACCCACCTCGTCCAGGTCGAGATCACCAACAGCGAGAACGAGGCGCTCTTCGCCGGCGAGATGTTCTCGGCGCCGTCGTTTCTCGGCCACCTCTCCAATCACCTCGCGCTCGGCGACAGCGGCTACCTCGAACTCGGCGGCGGCGCGCTGGTCGGCTGGAAGAACCGCACCGGCGAAGCGAATGACCTCGACCCCGACAGCACCGCGAGCGGTGTCGTGGCCGAGCCATCGGCCATGCGCGCGCTCTACTGGGGTGACTTCACCGCGGCCTACGACCCGCCCGGTGGGCGCGACCGCTTCGCAATCTTCCTGCGCGGCGCGCTCTTCTATCGGGATGGCGACAGCGCCGAGGACAAGCGCATGGGCGGCTACGCGTACGTGCACGCGCAGCTCGACCGCGCATGGAACGTCGGCGTGCGCGGCGATTGGGTCGAGGGTGGCGACGGCGAGCCCGAGACCTTCGCGATCGCCCCGGTCCTGACCTTCTGGCAGAGCGAATACCTCTACATGCGCCTGCAATACCAGCTCGGCCTACCGGAGGGCGAGGAGGCCACACACGCGCTCATTCTCCAAATCGATGCCGGTATCGGGCCACACTATCACGATCGGTATTAGACATCTCGAATATCGCAATCCAATCCAATAAAGGTGAGACTGACATGCAGCCCCTGCGACTCTCGAAGGCCTTCCTGGCCCCTCTCATGGCACTCGCGACCCTCTCGGCAATCACCCCCGCGGCCAGCGCGAAAGTCAAAGTCGTCGCGACGCTCGCCGAATATGGCTGGGCGGCGCAGCAGATCGGCGGTGATCTGGTAGACGCGACCGTGCTGTGCCCATCCGGACAAGACCCGCACTTCCTCGCGCCGCGTCCCTCGTATGCGGTCGACATCGGCGGGGCCGACCTCCTCATCTCGACCGGGCTCGACCTCGAGCTGTGGCTCAATGCCCTCCTCGACAAGGCCGGCAACACCAAGGTCCAACCCGGTCAGCCCGGCTTCGTGCGCGCCGCCGATGGGGTGCCGCTGCTCGAGGTGCCGGCCAGCGCCGACCGCTCGCAAGGCGACGTGCACGTTTACGGCAACCCCCACCTCAACACGTCGCCGATGAACCTGCGCATCGTCGTGCACAACATCGCGCTCGGCCTCGCGCGCGTCGACCCGGCGCACACCGCCGACTACGTCGCGAACGAAAAGCGCCTCATCGCCGACCTCGACGAGCGCGCCTTCGGCAAGGAGCTGGTCGGCATCCTCGGCGGCGACACGCTCGCGAAGCTGACGCTCAAGGGCAAGCTCTGGAGCTTCCTCGGCGAGCGCGACTACAAGGGCACCAAGCTCATCGAGAAGCTCGCCGGTTGGTATGGCCGCCTGCGCCCGCTGGTCGGCCAGAGCCTGGTCGCCTATCACCGCAACTGGGCCTACTTCGCGCGCGACCTAGATCTCGATGTTTCGACGACCGTCGAAGTAAAGCCGGCCGTCGCGCCGACCGCGAGCCATGTCGCCGACGTGCTCGCGGCGATCGAGCGTAAGCACATCAAGTTCGTGCTCGCCACGAGCTATGACAACAACGAGCAGATCCAGACCGTCGCGCGGCGCGCCAACATCGGCACTGTTATCGTGCCCTTGCACTGCGGCCCCAAGGGCTACTTCGCGATGATGGACGGCTGGGTCGATGCCCTCGCGAAGCAGATGGCTGGCGCCCAATGACAATGTTCGAGCTGCTCGCGGCGCCGCTCGGAGTGGCGCTGTTGCTGGTCGGGATCCACACCTACTTCGGGCTGCACATCCTCAGGCGCGGGGTGATCTTCGTCGACCTCGCGCTGGCGCAGATAGCGGCCCTTGGCGGCCTCGCCGCGTTCCTGGTGGGCCTGCCGCCGGACAACCCGGGGTCCGAGGCGTTCTCGCTGGTGTTCGCGCTCGGTGGGGCCGTGCTGCTCGCGGCGATGCGTCCACGGGCGCATGGCCGCGTGCCGCAGGAGGCGCTGATTGGCTTGACCTATGCGTTCGCCTCGGCGCTCGCGCTGCTGGTCATGGCCGAAGCGCCCGAAGGCGCTGAGCACCTGCGCGAGTCGCTGACCGGCACGCTCCTGTGGGCCGAAGGCGGCGATATCCTGAAGGCGTTGGGCGTCTATTCGGCGGTCGCGCTCGTGCACGCGTTCTACGGCCGCAAGATCCTGAAGGTCTCCGAGGACCACGAAGGGGCTGCCCGCTCGGGCCTCAACGTCTCGCTCATCGACTTCATCTTCTACGCGACCTTCGCGGTGACGGTGACCCACTCGGTGCGCATCGCCGGTGTGCTGCTCGTCTTCGTGTTCCTCGTCGCACCGGCCACGTTGGCGATGACCTGGAGCCGTGGCAGCTTCCGGCGACAGTTGGTCATCGGCTGGGTCGTGGGCCTGGTCGTGTGCGTCGCCGGCATGGCCACGTCGGTCGCCGGCGACCTCACCGCGGGCCCGACGATCATCGCGGTCTATGCGCTCGTCCTTGCAATCAGCGGCCTCATCCGCTGGCTCATGGGCGTGTCTGCCCCGGTGCGCATGGGTCGCCTCGGCAGCGTGCTCGCGGTGACCGGCGCCGCGTTCGCGATCCTCTGGGGCATCCGCGCGATCTTCATCGACCACCACGACCACGAGTCACACGGCGGTGCCAATGTCGTCACGGCGCCTCCACCCGCCGAGCACACCGCCGACCACGGCAGCGATCACAGCGCGACGACCCCGAGCAGCGACAACGACGTGCTCGCCGCCCGCCTCTCAGCCGCGCTGATGGCCGTCGACCTACCCGACGACAAGCTCGCCGCCTGCACCGCGACGAAGTCAACCGGACCCGTAATCATTGCGGCGCTGACTGCCGCGACCGACCCCTTCGATCGCCTCGCCCTCGCACGTTGCCTGCAACCCAGCGACCCCACCCGTGCCAAATCCGCGCTCGCGACGATGGCCGCGGACACGACGCTACCCGAGATGGTTCGCGAGGAGGCGCGCAGCCAAGCGATCCCGTAGGGACGCCTAGTCAGCCTGATGGCGAGCGACCATCCGTCCGAGGCTGCGACGGAGATCTTCGTCATCGGGAAAGCGCGTGACGATGACACGGGCGAGCGGCAGGTCCTGCGGTTCCCCCTTTTCGCGCAGGCGCCACATCACAGCGAACGCTTCGGACTCGGACGCATCGCGCACAACGCGCTCCAGGAAAGCCCGATCTTCGTCCTCGATCGCACCCATGATGGCGTGGTGAACGGCGTCTTGTCGCTCGGGCCGACCAGCCTGGTCCGCCAGCGGCAGGACCTCGTCGCGCCACATCGCGCGCCAGCGCCCGACCAGCTCCGGCGACCGGCTGCACCCAGCGAAGTTGAGGATCGTGGTCGCCTCGCCCATCGTGCACAGCCCCGCCAGCACCCGCGCTTCGAAGAGCGGCAGCGCCAGCGTCGCGAGCTCCGGGTCACTCATCAGTGCCGCCCGACTCGTATCGTCGGCGACGAACTCGGCCACCTGATCAGCGACCGCACCGTCTTCGTCGCGCGGGCTGTGGACGAGCAGCTCGCGCAAGGCCCAGGCCCTGCGAGCCTCATCCGGCGCATGCCGCAGCTCCAGCGCCAACGCCCGCCGCTCCTCATCGGGGAGCCGTCCGAGTAACCGACGATCCGTCCAGGCGTGCCACGGCTCGGCGAACCCCGCCTTTGCCGCCGCGATGATGCGCTGGGTGCTGGCCCAGCCGCGCTGCCAGACCTGCTTCTCGATGAGCGTGTCGAGCTGACTCTCGACCGGGAGGTCGGACCGCGAACCCAGCCACAGATCGACGATGGCGTCCGGATCGACCTCGTTCGGCCAGATCGTCACGAGCAGCGCCGCATGCACCGCACGCCGCTCACTCTCGAGCGACTTCGTCCGCGCCGACCGCTTGCGCACCGCCATCAGCGCCGCCTGCCCGACCTCGAGCCGCGCCTCGGACGTCACGCTCGCGTCCCCGCACAACGCGACTCCCACCGCCTCGGCGACCCGCTCCCAGTTGTCCAGGGAGTCCTCGTCGCCGATCCGAGCCACGAGGTCGGACCATACCGCGTAGCCACCCGCGACCCGGAGCAGCGCCGTGATGAGCGGCGCATGGCGAATGCGCACTTCGCTCATCGCTGGCAGGAGCCGCGGCACCACATCGATGACGGCCGCTTCCGGCATCTCGCGGACGAGCGCTGCGAGCGCGGTCAGCTCGGCCCGCCGGGTGACCTTGCCGGCCATGAGCTCCTGGAAAGCAGCGAAGGTCGGCGCATGCTGGGCCGCCTCTTCGGGCGTCAGCTCCGCCAGCGGATCGCGCGAGAACGTGCCGCGCCACCACGGCAGCTCGTATCCCTTCAGAGCCTCCAGCGCCCGCTCACGCACCACTCGATCCCGATCGTCGAGCAACGCAAAGAGGCGGGCGCGACACGACCCGATGCTCGCATCGAGCCCACCGACAAGCGCCCGCCGCACCGCGACATCCGGGTGTCCCGCGAGTGCAAGGACCTCGGCGCTCGACCCGTCGGCCCGCTCGAAGAGCCAGTCCAGAACCGTATCGATGATCCCGCAAACGCTCGCCGAGTCGTCGGGCTCGTCCTCGCTCACCGCCGCGGCCGCCCGCCAGCTCGCTTCGTCGGCCCCGTCGGCGAGCGCCCACAGCGACCCCTTCACGATCTCCGACCTGAACAGGGCCAGCGACTGCGAGCGCCGCCGCCCGCTCTCGTCTGCCAGTTCGAAGTCCGGATCGAGCAGCGTATATGCCTCGTGCCACTTGCTCTCGCTGAAGCGGGACAGGAGCCCGCGCGCCACCTCCCGTGGCAGACCGCCGAGGCTCGAGGGCGTCGCGTCACTCACCGGCGTCGTTGGCCGCACCCGCGCCCGCGCGAAGCGCCGCGGCAAGACCTCGCCGCCGAAGCGTGCGCGCACGTGTACGACGGCGGCCAATATCTCTTCGTTGTCGTCTGGTACCTGCCCCGCGATGAGACCCAGCATCGGCATATCCGCTCGCTCGCCCTTTTGGGCCAAAGCAACCGCGACCGACCCGAGCAGCGATCGAGCGTCAGGCCGCCGCGCTCGCCCCTGGCTGGCCTGTTTGTTCGCCAGCGCAATGAGGGGCTCGATCACGGCCGCCAGCCGCTCACGCTCACCGGGCTGCCAGGGCCCCGGCGCGAGCGAAACAGCTCGCTCGGCCGCGATGGCGAGCCGCTGGACCGGGTCATCCGTCGCCGCCAGGAGCGCCGCGACGGCCGCTTCGTAGAGCGACCGCTCTGCGTCGCTGCAGGGCCCCTGAATCTCGCTCGGATCGGCGTTGGGAGGCTGCCACAGCGTCTGCGCCTCTCCCCTCTGGAGCTCGTAGCTGCTCAGCGAGAGGCGACCGCGGTACCGGTGGTCGATCGAGTCTACCACCCTTACGACATCCCCCGGCGCCAGCAGACCGGCGCGCAAAGCCAGCCGATGGGCACCAAAGCAGACCCGCCGATACAGCCCGTCCGGAGCGAACAGCCCCGCGATCCCGGGCCTCGCCGTGAGGGACGCGGGCTCCTGTCCCAGCGACAGCGCGAGCTCGACCCCGAGCTCACGCCGCTGGTCGTCGCCGGCCATCAGCTCGTCCGCAAGCAGCGCCAACTGCTCTGCGCCCAGCGCCTTCTTCACCTCGGGGAGGAGCGCGTTCCGGAGGAAGGTGAGGCACCCAGGAAAGCCGGCCCGCCACATGTCGACGACCCTTTCGACGATGGCCGGAATGGGCTTGTCCTTCAGCACATCGACCAGGTCCGTCAGCCCGCAATCGAAGGCCGAGTCCAAGCCGCCGCGCAGCGAGCTCGCAAGCGTCGTCACCAGCTCGAAGTGCGCCACCAGGTCCGCATCCAGCTCGAGCAACGCGACCAGCAGCTTCGCCGCCGTCCTCCGCGACCGAGAAGCCCGCCCCGGCGCCGCGGGCTGCGGCGTCAGGATGAACGCCGTCAACTCTGAACGAATCGCCGCGCGCCGTTCGGCAAAGAGCCCGTCCACGACACCGGGCCTTTCGAGGACCCGCTCGAGCCTGAATTCCGCGTTCGAGTTCGCGTGCCGCGCGATGATGCGAACGAGCGCCACCTCGCCGCCAGGCACCCGCATGACCTCCTCCAAGAGCGGCTCGGTGAGCCCAGTGTACCCGAGCAGCGGCGAGTACAACCGCTCGGCGCTCCACAGGCGCGCGGCCTCTGGCAGCGCACGCCATGCGGCCACGAAGCCCGCGACTGCCGGCTTGTCCCAGAAGGGGCCGATCGCCGCGAGGCCTGCCATCAGCACGGGGGCCCCATCCGGTTCCGATTCGAAGGTCCCGTGCCACCACGGAGGGCACAGCGCTTTGGGTAGCGACGTCCGCGCCGTGCGCCGCACACACGGATCGACATCGACCGCCAGCAACAGCAGCTGCTCGCGTGAGCGCGCCGCCACCGGCGACAAGCCGTGCGCCAGACCGAGCCGGAACGGCACCGAGGGGTGCGTGAGGAGGTCGTCCGGGGGCGGACCGCGCCACGCGATGCGAGCGATCCCCATCATCATGACGCTGCCCTCGAAGTCATGCTCGTCGTCCATCCCCTGCAGCGCCCGCTTGACCTCGAGCAGCGCCGGCAGCGCGCCGACGTCGCCGACGAGCGCCGCCATCACCGCCCCGAGGCGTGCAGCACGCTTGCCGATCTCGAAGCGCGACACCGACACGATCGGCATCGACCGTGGCTCCGAGCGCCCGGGCCGGGGCACCACCTCGCTGGCCTGGCCGAGCAGCTCCGCGAGAGAGATGTCATCGTCGTCGTCGTCGTCCTCGGCGAGGAGGTCGAGCCGCGCCGCAGCGAGCATTGCCCGCGCCATCTCCGGTGTGAACCAGGCGATTGGATCGATATGCATAGCGGTATTGCTGCCGAAGATGCCCTCGACCGTCAACCGCACCCGACGCTAATCTCGGCGCATGTCACACCGCGCTCCGCTATTCGCTGTCGAGGTGGTCCGCGGTCTCTTCGCGACCGCCGAATCGCCTACCTTTCGCGTCGACAGCTACGACCGGGCCACGCTCGTGCGCGTAGCTTGCTGGCTGGCCGCGATCGAAGGCCACGTCGAGCTCGCGCCGCTGGTCGCCAGGCTGCTATTGTCCGAGCTCGAATCGAACACGTTCGCCGATCACTGTGCGCCCTGCGCGATCATCAAGAGCCTGTGCCGGGCCCACCCGATACCCGAATCGCTGATGACCCATCCTTCTGCGCAAGTGCGCTACGCGGTGGCAGACACATTCTATCGGACGCACTCGCCGCTCAGCGACGACCTCGATCTGGCGGTGCGACACAGGGCTCACATGGGCCTCGAGTCTTACCGTCCCTGGTGGCATCCCTTCCTGCAGGAGGCACCGCTCGCCTCGGCCGCGACGCGCGCCATGGACGCGGCGATCGAAGGCTACCTCGGCAGGCACCAGGGCCTCGACGAGGTAGGCAAGGCGCTTGCCGGCCTTCCCGCGGACGTCGCCCAGGCGGTCGCGCCGTCGCTCCTGTCGGCACTCCTCGAGCTTCCCGAGACGTTGTACCGGGCGGCCTGGCGAGCGCTGGTCCTTGGGCCCACACCGCTCGATCGAATGACGCCGACGATCACGGCCGTGCTTCATCGCCTCGCCTACCGAACGCAGCTCGCTCCCATCCACCACACGCTGCTGGACGAGGCGCTGCGCGAGCTGGCGGGAGATGAGCGCACTCGCACGGACCTCCTGACTCTCGCGGCGTCGCTGCGGCGTCCGGACAACCATGACGAAGCAGCGAGCTGGCAGATCGAGGACGCCCCCACCTGCCTCGTCGCCGCACCCGACGATGCTCCTGTCGCAGCCCAAGGCGACACGGCGGGCTTGACCCTCGAGCTCTGGAAGGCGCTCGTCCGAGCCCTCGCGGAGCCCGATGCGTGGGCGCGCGATCGTTTGGCACAGCATCCGCGAGTCGCGGGGGAGCTCGGCCGCGGGCTCGCCGTCTTGCTCAAGGTCGCATCTGCGCAACTCGAAGCGAGCGACCGCGAACCGGTCTTGACGCACCTCGGCGCCATCGCCGCCATGGGCCAGGAGAGCATGAGACCGACCGCGCGCGACGCCATCGCGCTGGCGCTGGCGGGCCTTGTCGCGCGGCTGGCCCCGGAAGATCCGTTCGTCCGCCAGCTCGGCGACAGCCCCAACCACATCCTTCGCGTCGTCTATCTGCGGGGCGTGCGGGAGCCGACCCGCTATGCCGCCCGGATGCTCGACGACCCGCGCCCGGACGTACGCTTCGAGGCGCGCATCCGGCTGAGCGACATCCCGCCGTGGGCGGGCCTCATGCTCGGCGACCCGTTCGAGGACCTCGATCCCGTGGCCGCCGAGGCGTTGGTCCCGCACATCGTGGCGCTGGCGGACATCCCTCGCGTCCGGGCGGAGGACCTGGCGCTCGCCCACATCCAGCGCCTCGCGCACCTCTTCAGCCTGCTCCCCCCGGCCCGCAGCATCGCTGCCGCTCTCTCGCTGCTCGAGCAGGAGGGCGCTCGCGCCGACCTGGGCGCGATGGTTCGAGTCGTGCTCGCAACCGACGGTGGCTTCGACGCTTGGAGGCTCTGGCTCGGCGAGCGGCGGAAGAAGCGAGGTGACGCGACCTGGGAAATCCAGCACTACCCGCACTGGGCGGTCGATCCCGCCCGCGGCCAGCATCCCGAGTGGCCGATTCCGTTTCCCACCGACCTGCAGATGCGCGCCGCACTCGGCGCCTTCGCCCTCTCGCGGAGCGCCGAGACCCCCGCCGCGTACCGGCCCGCCTGGCTCGGCGCGAGCATGAGCTTGTGGCACGACGCAGCCGACCCGGTGCCCCTCGTCGAGATCTATCTCGGCGCGGATGCGCCATCGGAGATCCGTTCCCGCATCGAACGGATGCACTTCCAGCCGCACTGGGAGTCGACGTGCCTGCTCGTCGCCGCGGCGCATCGCGGCTTCCCCGGCTGGCCCTGGTACACGACTGGCGCCCAGGCTCTTGCGATACTGCCTGAAGTCGAACGACACGAGCTGATGCTCACCTACGTCGCCCAACCGAGCTCGCGGCTTGGCCCCTGGGCGGCCGACGAGCTCGCCCGGCGCGCGACCGAGGCCGAGTCGAGTAGCAGCGACGCATTGCGGCAGTCGCTGTCGAACCCACGCATCGGCGCGCTCAGGTTCGCGACCTCGCACATGTCTGCGGCGCTCTGGAAGCTCCGTCGTGCGCGCCTGCGGGCAGGCCTCGCGGACTTCGGCGAGGCCTTGGAAACCATGACGTTCATCGCTCATTCGTTCGGGTCGCCAGGCCATACGCACAACGCTGGCTGGACACCGCCGGAGCTCGCCGCCTACCGCGCCCTGTGGCTCGCCGAGGCGAACGCCGCGATGGCCGCGGGGCCCGGACACCGCGCCCTGTTCGTGAGCCTCGGCCCGCCCGGGTTGTGGGAGGCGATCGACGCGGACGTGCTCGCGTCGGTAGCCTGCGACGCGACCCCCGCCGAGGCCGCCGCGATAGCCCTACGCCGCGCCTCCTTTCCTTAATTCAGCTCGCCGGCAGCAGCGCAACCAAAGCGTCCTCGGCGGTCGTGAGCCAGCCGACGGCGATCGTCAGGTCGCTCGGCACATCTGCCCGGTTGTCCCGCGGCACCAGCACCAGCGCCATCTGCGCCCGCTCGGCCGCGAGGCACTTGGCCCGGATCCCACCGACGGGCAACACACGACCACTCAGATCGAGCTCGCCCGTGACCGCCACATCCGGCCGCACAGGGCGCCCGCTCGCGAGCGACAACATGGCGAGGAACAGCGCGACACCTGCCGAGGGTCCGTCCTTGGGCACGGCGCCTTCGGGCGCGTGCAGGTGCAGGTCCAGCGACGCGAGCTCGGAGCCAATCCCGTAGCGTTCGCGGTAGGCGACGAGGTGCGCCCTCACAACGTGCGCCGACTCCTTCATCACCGCCCCGAGCGAGCCTGTCATCTCGAAGCGCCCCATGCGCGCATCGCCATCGGCCGCCGCCCGACGCCCGACGGTGACCAGCTCGAGCGGCAAGAGCTGCCCGCCGTAGCCCGACACCGACAGCCCCATGGCCACGCCCGGCGGCAAGCGATCTGACCGCTCCGCCCGCCTGAACTTCTTCGGTCCCAGGACCCGCTCGAGGTCGCCGTCGACCACCGCGCGTTCACCATCGGGCGGCGTGCCCGCTAAAGGTGAGGCAACGGCAGCCGAAGGCGCGCTCGCGGCAGCCGAAGGCGCGCCGGCAAACACACGCTCGACGGCGCGCTCGCGATAGAACCCGGCGAGCTCCCGGCGCAGCTGTCGCACGCCGGCCTCGCGCGTCCAGCCCTCGATGATGCGCCCCACCACCGCGGGGTCGATCCCGAGCGCAGCGATGCCGTGCTCCCGCGCGAGCGACGACGCGAGGTGCCGCTCCGCGATGTCGACCTTTTCCTGGGTGGTGTAGCCGTCGAGTTCGAGGATCTCGAGGCGGTCCTTCAGGTAGTCGGGCATGCGCGACAGATCGTTGGCGGTCGCCACGAACAGGCAGTCACTCAGGTCATACGCGACCGTCAGAAAGTTGTCGGAAAAGCTGTGGTTCTGCTCGGGATCCAGGATCTCGAGCAGGGGTCCGGTGACGTCGCGGCTCTTGTCGGTCCCGACCTTGTCGAGCTCGTCGAGCAACACCAGCGCGCTCCGCGACCGCACCTGCGCGAGCCCTTCGATGATGCGGCCCGGCCGCGCCGCCGTGTAGGTGATGCGGTGCCCGCGCAGCTCGCTCTGGTCGTAGACACCACCCAACGCGATGCGCACGAACGGCCGCCCGAGCGCCTCGGCCATGGCCCGGGCGATCGACGTCTTGCCGACCCCCGGTGGTCCCGCCAGGCACAGCACCGTCGACCGGCCTTCGCCGCCAAGTGCCCGCACCGCCAGGTATTCGAGGATACGCCGCTTGGGTCGCTGGAGGCCCGCGTGATCGCGGTCCAGCACCGCCGCGACGCGGGCGAGATCGATCGGCGGCAGCGTGTCCGGGTGCCACGCCAACCGCGCCAGCAACTGCACGAGCCGCAGGTGGCTCGCGTAGTCGTGATGGTCGGTCTTCATCGCGCGCACGACCTTGTACTCGCGCTCGGCCACCACCCGTGCATGCGGCGGCATGAGCCCCTGATCGAGCTTCCTGCGCAGCGTATCGAGCTCGTCGAGGTCGTCGCCCGCGACGCGAGTCGTGTCATAGAGATCGAGGCGGCGCGCTATCTCCACGACCGCCGAGTGCAGCCGCTGCCTGAGCGGCTTGGTGGGCATGCCCGCGCGCACGAGCTCGCCCACGTGACGCTCGAGGTCTGTCAGCGCGGTCCGCGAAGCGGCGTCCGCGAGGTAGTCCTTGGTGTGCTGGGCCAGCGCCCCGACCAGATCGCCATCGGCCAACGCACGCCGCGCGCCGCCTCCATCGAGCGCCCGCAAGACGGCCGCCGCCACTGGCTGGAGCGCGGCACCTGGTCCGGCCGACCCGCTTGAATCGACGAGCGGCGCCGGCCCCAGCACCAGCGCCGCGGCCGCCTCCAGCAACGGCCGTCCGAGGAGGTCGCGGCCGGTCGGCAGCTCGCTGCTCGGCGGGTCGACCTCTGCCACATAGGGGGGCTTGGTGCCGCGCGCCTTCGCGATCCGCACGCGCTCCAAGCCGACGAACGTCGGGCACCCGCCGCTGAGCCCCGCGAACCTTGCGACCGTCGCGTGGCGTCCGCTGACGAGCAGCGGCACCTCGGCGCTGGCCGTCACCGAGACGAGCACGAACAGGCCTCCAGCCGCAGGCCCGAAGGGCTGCCCAAGGCCATCGCCTTCGAGGGTCTGGACGAAGGCGATTGTCGCCGCATCGAAGGCGGTCGCTTCGAGGATGCGTTCCTCGCCGGGGAACACGGTCTCCTCGAGCACCGCCAGCAGCGGGAGTTCCTTGCGTTCGGTTGCCATCAGCCTGTGACGCCCGACGTACCCGGCAGCTCGGGCTCGTCCTCGATGTTGCGGAGGTCGTTGTCGAGGGCAAACCACTCGGCGTCATTCGGCATCGGCGTACTCCTTCCACGTGCTATCCACGTGCGTGCGTGGTGGCTGGGCGCGGGTGAGGCACTCAGAAAAGCACGCATCCCGCTTGTTCGCAACGGCCCCAGAACCTCAACCCAACCGTGCTCTTACAGTGATTTCGGCGACGGCAGCAGAACGCGCTCTCACCGGCACCGGTAGCCCAGGCCGGTGGCAATCTCGTCAGCTGAGAGGAGACGCCAGCCGTCCTCCGCGACATCGAGCGCGATGCTGCCGACGTGCGTGCGCTGCAGCCGAATCACCTGGCTGCCGGCCGCCAGCAACATTCGCCGAATCTGGCGGTTCTTGCCTTCGGAGATGGTGATCGTCAGCCAGCTCGTCGCGGTCTGGAAGCGGTCGAGCACAACGACCGCGGGGCCACTCGGCCCGAGGCCACCGGTCAGCTCGACGCCAGCTCGCAGGCGCTCGAGCGTCGCCTCGTCGAGGAGGCCTTTGGCCAGGACGGCGTAGGTCTTGGGCAGCTTGGTCAGCGGTTGGGTGGCGTGATGGACCAGCCCGCCGTCGTTGGTGAACAACAGGAGGCCGGTCGTGTCGGCGTCGAGGCGGCCGATCGCATGCCACTCGACCTCGCGCAGATCAGGCGGCAGGAGTCGCCGCAGGCGGTCGTAGACGGTCTCGCGCCCGAGCTCGTCGCGATGCGTAGTGAGGACAGCTTTGGGCTTGTGATAGGCGACGACCAGCGTGCGCATCTCAGGCCTCACGGCCCGCCGGCAGCCGCACCCAGAAGACCGTGCCGCGGGGCTCGCGCGGCTCGATGCCGACGGTGCCGCCCATCGCCAACGTGAGGTGCTTGACGATGGCGAGGCCAAGGCCGGTGCCGCCGGTCTCGCGCGAGCGGCCCTTGTCGATGCGGTAGAAGCGCTCGAACACGCGCTCGCGATGTTGCGCGGCGATGCCGGGGCCGTCGTCGCTGATGGTCAGCCGGATCCAGCCTTTGTGCGGCTCGGCAGCGAGCATGATGGCGCCACCCGGGTCGCAGTACTTGGCGGCATTCACGACCAGATTGGCGATCACCTGGTCGACACCCTGCTGATCGGCGAACGCGGTCATCTCGGGCGGGACCGCGAGCGATGTCTCGAGGTGCTTCTCGCGTATCAGCGGCTGCGCCAGATCGAGGGCGCGCTCGCATGCGGCGCGCAGGTTGACCGACTCCTTTGCGAGGCTCTGCTGGCCGGCCTCCAAACGCGCGAGGTCCAAGAGGCCCGCGATGATCGAGCTCATGCGCGACGCGTGTCGCTCTATCCGATCGACGAAGTCGCGCGCGTGCTGTGGGTCGTCGAGCGCGCCATCGAGCAGCGTCTCGGCCGCAGTCTGGATGACCGACACGGGCGTGCGCAGCTCGTGCGAGATGTTGGCCACGAAGTCGCGCCGCACCCGCTCGAGATGACGCACCGATGTCACATCGCGCAGCACCACCGCGGCTCCGGCGCCCGTTCCTTGCGGCGACGCATTGGCGACGAAGGTGCGCGTCTGCAAGCCCGGCACCTGCAGCTCGACACGCACGAGCCGACCCTTCTGCGCTTCGACGACCGCGTCGTGAAGCGCTGGGAACGCGAGCAGCGTTCGATAGTCCTGGCCGAGCGGCGACCCGCTGAGTTCGAACATCTCGAGCAGCGCGGTGTTGGTCAGCGTCACGCGCTGCTGGCCATCGACCGCGAAAACGCCCGCGTCCATGCCGTTCAAGACCGCCTGGAAGCGGCTGTGCTCCTCGGCGAGGCTCGAGTCGACACGCACCAGGTCGCGTGCGAGCCGCCGATACGTCTCGGCCAGCTCCTCCGCGAGCTCATCCGGCAGCGCCGCGTCGATGGCACCGCCAGACTCGATCGCTTGTGACAATCCCGACAGCGTCTTGCGCACCATGCGAACCGCCAGATACGCGGCCGCGACCGCGAGCAGCGCGGCGATCGCGAAGGCGATCCAGAGGATCGTGTGCGCCTCCGATGCGATCGCAGGTCCCGCGCGCGAGAGCGTGTTCGAGAGCGCCGCCCAGGCCCCGAATCCGATGAACGTCGTGAGGCCGAGACCCAGCAGGAAGAACTTCGTGCGCAGGTCGAGCCTCCCGCGAAAGGCGCAGCCAGACATCGCGAGCTTCATCACTCGTCGGGCTCGAGCTGGAAGCGATAGCCGACCCCGCGGATCGTCTCGATGTAGCTGCCGGCCGCGCCGAGCTTGTCGCGCAGGCGCTTGACGTGCGTGTCGACGGTGCGGGTCGTGATGTCGGCGTCGATGCCCCACACATCGCTGAGCAGGTGATCGCGCGTCTGCACGCGGTCTTGCCGTTCGACGAAGGTCTGCAGCAGCTTGAACTCGAGCGCGGTCAGGTAGATCTGCTGCTGGTCGACCCAGACCTTGTGGGCCGCGACGTCGATGCGCAGGCGCCCGACGTCGAGGATTTCGTGAGCAAAGGCTGAGGCGACGACGGGCGCGGCCGGTGTAGACAGCTCGCGCACGCCGCTGTCCTCGGGGCGTGCCCGGCGCAGGACGGCTCGGATGCGCAAGAGCAGCTCGCGCACGCTGAACGGCTTGGCGACGTAGTCATCGGCGCCGACCTCGAAGCCGACGACGCGGTCGATCTCGTCGGTCTTGGCGGTGACCATGATGATCGGGACGGAGCGGGTGCGCGGGTCGGCGCGCAGCCGCCGGCACACCTCGACGCCCGGCATGTCCGGCAGCATCAGGTCGAGCAGGATCAGCGATGGCACCGGACCCGCACCGTGCGCGGCCCGGAGGGCCTCGGCGCCGGTCTCGGCCGTGATCGCCTCGAAGCCCTCACGAGCGAGGCTATACTTGAGGGTCGCTGCGAGGTCCGCCTCGTCTTCGATGATGAGGATCCTGTCCACGTCGTCCTCCGCAATCCCGGGCCATGCGTCGCCCCGCGCTGTAGCCGAATTGGCGCGCCACGTCACGTGATCGGGAAGCGCACGAGCCTTGACACCCGCGGCACCCCAGAACTACGACCATCTCGCACTCGCCCACGCTTTCCCTGGAGGTCTCATGTCATTGCGCACGCTCGCCTTTTCAATGCTCCTCGCTTCGTCGTTAGTCGGTCACGCGAACGCCGCCGAGCCCGAGCCGCCGCTCCAGACGCTGCCCGAGAAGTCGGACGACTCGTTCGTCCTGCAGGGCTGGACCGCGAACATCCTGGGCGTCACCGGTCTCGGCAAGACCTCGCTCGTCGTCAATGGTGAGACCGGCTACACGTCGACCGCTACCATCGACGGCGCCCCGGTCGTCATGGCGCACCCGGCCGCCTTCGAGCTTGCCGACAAGGACCATCGCATCGTGCTGAAGGTCGTCGATGCGCGCGGCGCCGAATGGACCGAGACGGTCGACGTGCCCAAGGGCATGAAGGTCTCCGTCAACATCAAGTCGCGCTACGAGCACCGCGGCTTCGAAGGCACCATCAAGAATGACACGCTGGCTTGCAGGTCCAAGGCGCAGCGCCGCTACCTGAAGTTCGAGGTCTATCAGAACGGCACCATGATCGGGAACGCGATCATGCTCGAGCCGGGCAAGTCGGCGCACGGCGTCCGCCTCAAGCCGGGAACCTATGACCTCAAAGTATTCGAGAAGGCCGGCGCCGACTACCGCCTTCTGAAGAGCGGCGTGCTGGACCCGAAGCAGGCGCAGTGGCGCTACGACGTAGGCTGCCAGTAATTCGCTCGCGGGCCGCGCGGGCCCTTCGTCGCTCGCTTGTCGGCGGCCTCTGAGGCATGCCTCCTCACGGCTCCTTGGTCGCGCGCGCCCCACTTCGCGAATTCGCCGTATCGCCTTCGGCTGCCGAAATCGCCATTGCCGGTTGGTTGTCGCTTCCACGCTCGGCCGAGCAAGCTCGGCCGCTACAAAAGCTAGTAGCGGCCGAGCTTGCTCGGCCGAGCCGTTACGAAGGAACGACGTTCGCGCGCGATCAGCTCGCGGCGGTGAGGGCGTCGGCGAAAGTGGACAGCCCGAAGATGCCGCCGGTGTGGATGAAGACGACGCGGGCGGGGCGTTCGAGACCTGGTGGAACCAAGGTCGAGATCGAGCGCACCAGGCCGAGCAGCGCCTTGTTCGTATAGACCGGGTCGAGTGCCAGGCCGTCCTGGCGCAGCGTCTCGATGAGGAACGCGAGTTCGTCTTCAGTCGTGAGGCCGTAGCCCCGACCCTGGAAGCCTTCGAGCACCTGATAGCGCCCGGGTGACAGGCGCGGCAGGCCAAACGTCGCGTGCGCTTCGGCCGCGATGCGCTCGACGATCGCCTCGAAGTACGGCGCATCGTCACACACCGCGACGCCGACGACGCGCGTCGGCACGCCAGCGTCCTCGAGGCCCAACGCCAGGCCCGCGAGCGTGCCGCCCGAGCCGGTCGCGACGACGATGAGGTCCGGTGGGCTCGCGAGCTGCTCCTTCAGCTCCCGCACGCAGGCGACGTAGCCCAGCGCGCCGAGCGCGTTCGAGCCACCCTCGGGCACGAGGTAGGGGCGCTCGCCATTTTCGGCCAGCGCGTCGGCGATGGCCTGCATGAGTGAGCCGCGGCGCTCGCGATAGTCGGCAGGCGTGCACGTGACGATGCGTGCACCCGCCATCTTGTCGAGCAGCAGATTGCCATGCAGCGGCGTCGGCAGATCCGACTCGAGGCCATTTTGCGTGCGCAGCAACAGCACCGACTTCAGACCGAGCTGAGCCGCCGCCAGCGCGGTCGCGCGGCAGTGGTTCGAGTGGCTGCCGCCGCACGTGATGACCGTCGTCGTGGCGAGGCGTTGCGCGTCGGCCAGGATGAAGTCGAGCTTGCGGATCTTGTTGCCCGACAGGTGCGAGCCCGTCAGGTCGTCGCGCTTGACGTAGAGCTCGACGCCGAGCATCGCGCCGAGCCGGATGAGCGGCTGCAACGGCGTCGGCAGGGCAGCCAGGGCGAGCATTTCGGGGAGTTGAGTCTCGGTCGGCGTCGTCATTGCGCGAGCATGGCGTGAACATCGTTGCGTGACCAGGGCCACTCCATTAAAGCCGGTGGCCTCAATGCACGTGTCGTCCGCCAAGCGGCGAGGACGCGCGAGTCGATGGTCATGGGGTGCACGATGGTCCGCGTCGAACCGAAGATTCTCAAAGGATTCAGGGACTATCTGCCCGAACTCGAGGGCCCGCGGCAGCGCATGTTGACCCAGGTCAAGGGCGCGTTCGAGCGCTTCGGCTACGGGCCGCTGCAGACTCCGGCGCTCGAGTACTCCGAGATCCTGGTCGGCAAGTACGGCGACGAGGGCGACAAGCTCCTCTACCGCTTCATGGACAACGGCGAGCGTGACGTGGCGCTGCGCTACGACCTGACCGTGCCGCTGGCGCGCGTCGTCGGCATGTACTCGGGCTCGTTGGTGATGCCGTTCCGCCGCTATCAAATTGCACCCGTGTGGCGCGCCGAGAAGCCGGCCAAGGGGCGCTTTCGCGAGTTCATGCAGTGCGACGCGGACGTGGTCGGCGAGCCATCGGTGCGGGCCGACGCCGAGATCATGATGGTCGGTTTGTCTGTGTTGGCGAGCCTCGCGGTGCCTGGCTACGTCATGCGCGTCAACGATCGCCGGATTCTCGACGGCGTGCTCGACGTCGTCGGCGTGCCGGCCGCGCAGCGCATCGTCGTCTTGCGCTCGGTCGACAAGCTGCCGAAGGTCGGCGCCGACGCGGTCCGCAAGGAGATCATCGAGACAGTCGGCCTGGCCGACACGGCGATCGACAAGCTGTTCTCGCTGCTCTTCCGCGAGGTCAAGGGCGACGCTGACCTCGTCACGCTGGGCAGCGAGCTCGCCGAGTCGGCAGTGGCTCAGGCCGGCATCGCGGGGCTACGCGAGCTGTTGTCAATCATCGAGGTAGGCTGGGGGAGCGAGCACGGTGGCCAGGTCGCGGTCGATCTGACGATCGCGCGTGGCCTCGACTACTACACGTCGACCATCTACGAGACGTTCCTGGTCGGCCACGAGAGCTACGGCTCGGTCATGTCGGGCGGTCGCTACGACGGCCTGATGGACATGTTCTCGGGCAAGCCGACACCAGCGGTCGGGATCTCGTTGGGGGTCGATCGGCTCCTGTCAGCGCTGACCGATCTCGGGCTCGTGCCCGCGAAAAAGACGAGCGCGGACGTGTTCTTCTGCCTCTTCGACGCGGCCGACTACCCGGCGATCACGCGCGTCGCGAACCAGCTCCGCGCCCTTGGTGTCGGGGTGGAGGTCGCGCTGGCGGGCGGCAAGCTCGGCAAGCAGTTCCAGCTCGCGGCGCGCAAGGGCTATCGCTGGGCCCTCCTGCAGGGCTCCGACGAGCGCGCGAAGGGCGATGTCGTGCTCAAGGATCTCACCGCCGGCACGCAGGAAGTGCTGTCGCTCGCGGACGCAGCGAGCTGGGTCGGAAGGCTCGAGGCCGAGTGATAGGGCGACGGCGCTTGTAGTTCAGCGGGTGCTTGGAACAAACTCGCGCCCTGGGTGTCGGCAGCCACGAGGTGACGGGTGACGAACGCGCGCACGCGAGTGTTGATGGGAGTCTTGCTTGCGACGCTGGGGGCGTGCGCCTCGCAGGGCACGATCGAGATGGAGCCGATGCACTTCGCGGTCGTCGACAATGGTCGCGGCCGGCGCGTCGAGTCGCTCGATCCGGAGACGCTCTTCCACGAGGGCAATCGCGCCTTCGAGGCGCAGGACTTTGTGCTGGCAGCGGACAAATACCTGTTGGTGATCGAGCGCTTCCCGGGGTCGCGCTGGGATCAGGTGGCGACCTTTAACGGAGGTCTGGCGCTCGAGAAGACGGGCCGCTTCGCCGAAGCCGTGCCGCACTTCAAGCGCATGGTCGAGCTGGTCGCAGGCTCGAAGGACGCGCAGGACTCACTGTTCCGGCTGGCCGATTGCTACGAGGGGCTCGCGGATTGGAAGTCGATGCGCGCGACCGGCGACGAGATCTTGAAGCCCCACTACGCCAGCATCGCGGTCGGTGATCGGATCGCGGGCTTTGCCGTGCGGGGGCGCGCGGCCGAGGGCCTCGGGCAGCTCGCTTTGGCCGAGCGTGACTATCGCAAGGCGCTCGAGCTGTATCAGGCGCACGTCGATGTGCGCGGCCTCGACAAGAGCCCGCATGTGTCGCTCGCGCAGTTCCGCATAGGCGAGATCTACCGTGAGCTGTTCGCGTCGATTCGCTTTCGCTTGCCGCTCGACCGCATGGCGCGCGACCTCGAGGACAAGTCGAACTTCTTCCTCATGGCGCAGAGCGCGTTCCTGCGAGCATTGCGCCTACAACACCCGGACTGGGCGGTGGTCGCCGGCTATCGCCTCGGCGCCCTGTACGAGACGATGTACGACGACATGCTGGCAGCCGAGATCCCAGCCGGACTGACGCCGGAGGAGATCGGGATCTACCAGGAGGAGCTGCACAGCAAGGTGCGGCCGCTGCTGGTGCGGGCGATCGACATCTACGAGCGCAACCTGCGGCTCGGGCAGCGCTTTGGAAAGCGCGACGACTGGATGCAGAAGACTGAAGCGAGCCTGACGCGGCTTCAGGATTTGTTGCGCGCCGAGAGCAAGCGCGCCGAAGGTACGGAAGCGCCCGCGCCGGACTGATTGCGCCCCGGGGGCGCGCGAGTTCGAAAATCCGAGTGCGAGAGCCAGCGTGTCGAGCAGGCGACGTTCGGTGAGTCGAAGACGAATCAACTCGCCTGCTTGTACGCTGGCCGCACGAGGCCATCTAATCCGAGTGCGAGAGCCAGCGTGT
>Ga0105048_10001811_pt1 | contig 34553 bp, 32 predicted proteins | sample MAT05_FD_78382 | JGI IMG/M metagenome (GOLD analysis project Ga0105048, IMG submission 78382) | Freshwater microbial communities from Lake Fryxell liftoff mats and glacier meltwater in Antarctica - MAT-05 | ecosystem: Environmental > Aquatic > Freshwater > Ice > Liftoff microbial mat | place... | reverse complement strand
GAGTCGGCTGAAGCCTCCATTCCAAAAACCTAAAGTAATCAGCAGCGCAGCCCAACATTTCCGAATTTTTGGTTTTGGAATTACGATTGGCGGTGGGTTTACCAAAATAGTAAACGCGCCGCCAAAGTTGTTTTCCAGGAATATGCATGGCAGTTACAAAAACCCGTCAATCTAAACCCGCTTCTAAAGTTGTGTCCAAGCCCGCTAAAGCGCAAAAGGGTATTCTCAAAACCAGGCTACCCAACGGCCTGACCATCATTCTCAAAGAGATGCACGCGGCCCCGGTCACCTCGTTTTGTGTGTGGTACCGCGTGGGCAGCCGCAACGAGCGCCTTGGCATTACCGGCGTCTCGCACTGGCTCGAGCACATGATGTTCAAGGGCACGCCTACTTACGGCGAGGCCGAGATGGACCGATTGGTGAGCCGCGAGGGTGGTGTGCGCAATGCCTTCACCTGGATCGATTTCACCGCCTATTACGAGACCATGCCCAGCGACAAGATCGACCTGGCCATCGAGATGGAAACCGACCGCATGGTGAATACTGTGTTTTCGGCCAAACAGGTGGAGAGCGAGCGCGCCGTCATCATCAACGAGCGGCAGGGCAGCGAGAACAGCCCCTTCTTTCGCCTGCTCGAAGACCTTCAGGCCGCGGCGTTCAGGGTGCATCCCTATGGCCACGAGGTGATCGGGCACATGGCTGACTTGCAGCGCATCTCGCGCGAGGATCTGGTCGGCCACTACCGGCAGTTTTATGCGCCCAACAACGCCATCATCACCGTGGCCGGTGACTTCGAGTCCGAGGCCATGTTGACCAAGATCAACAAGCTGTATGGCCGGTTGAAGCCAGGCAAGCCGGTTCAAGCGGTCAAAGCGCCGGAGCCGGTCCAGGCGGGCGAACGGCGGGTGACCGTGAAGGGCGAGGGGCAGACCCACTATCTGGCGCTGGCATTTCACGCGCCCAGCGGCACGCACCCGGATTACATGCCGTTAGTGGCCTTGGATTCAGTGCTATGCGGAGCCAGTGGCCTGTCGTTCTTCGGCGGCGGCACCAGCAACCGCAGCAGCCGGTTGAGCAAGGCCCTGGTCGACACCGGCTTGTTTGCCGATATTGGCGGCGGCGTGATCCCGACCATCGATCCCTATTTGTATTCCATTGCCGGCACGGTGATGCCGGGACAGGATGTGGCCAAGTGCGAGGCCGCGCTATGGCGTGAGTTGGACAAGGTGCGCCAGATGCCGGTGCTGGCCGATGACCTGGCCAAGGCCATCAAACAGACCAAGGCCCAGATCGCGTTCAGCACCGAGACAGTGACCAATCAGGCTTTCTGGCTGGGCTTTAGCGAGGTGGTAGCCGACTACACCTGGTTCACCACCTATCTCGACCGGCTGAGCGAGGTGACGGTGGAAGATGTGCAGCGGGTGGCGAATACTTATTTGACGCCGGACAACGTGACGGTGGGGCAGTATCTGGCGCAGGGATGAAGGGCAATTGAAAGTATGAAGGTGTGAAGGTGTTGAAATTGAAAAGGCAAACTGTAATGGCTCGATCCAAAATTGACATAGCGCAATCCAAACTAATCAAACCGGTCTCGGTGCCAAACAGCGCCAACATTGCGCAGTTCACGCTCGACAATGGCATCAAGGTGTACGCCTACGAAAACTTTGCCAGCCCGGCCATCACGGTAAACGGCTACCTGATCGCGGGCTCGCTGGATGCGACGGACCCGGCCAAGCGCGGCCTGGCCGGCTTTGTGGCCGATTGCCTGACCCGTGGCACCGAACGCTTCAGCTACGAGGACATCTTCGAGCAGACCGAGTCCATCGGCGCCAACATCAGTGTCAGCACCGGCACCTTCACCACCGGCTTCTTCATCAAAAGCCTGGCCGAGGATGTGCCAACCATGCTGGACCTGCTGAGCGATGTGCTGCGCCGGCCAACATTTCCCAGGGCCGAGGTGGAGAAAGAGCGTCAGGAGTGGCTGACAGGCTTGCAGGAGCGCACCAACAGCACCTCGACCATGGCCGGCCTGGCGTTCCACGAGATGTGCTACCCCGAATCACATCCCTTTCACTGGAGTGGCGAGGGCTACCCCGAAACGGCCAAGGCCATTACCCTGAAAGATGTGCGACAGTTTCACCGTGATTTTTACGCGCCCAAGGACATGGTCATTGTCGTCGTCGGCGCGATGAAGGCCGAGGCCGCGCGCGATGCGGTGGCGGCGGCATTTGGCGATTGGGCGACGGTGCGGCGCAGCCCGCGCCCCGAGATGCCGTTCGCGCCGGCCATCACTGAACGGGCTCATCGGCACATCACCATGCCGGGTAAAAGCCAGACCAACATTCTGCTGGGGTTCCCCTCGCTGCCGACCAGCCATCCGGACTGGCTGGCCTGTGCGCTGATGGACAGTATTCTGGGCCAGTTTGGGATGTATGGTCGGCTGGGCATCAGCGTGCGCAAGGAAGAGGGATTGGTCTATTACATCGGCACCCGCTTCGACGGCGGACCGGCGCAAGGGCCGTGGTATTTGTATGCCGGCACCAACCCCAGCACGGTGAATCGTGTGATCGAAGTGGCGTTGCAGGAAGTGGAGCGCATTCAACAGCGCAAGGTGACGCCGCGTGAGCTGGATGACAACCAGCACTATTTCACCGGCATCATGCCGCTGCAAATGGAGACGAACGAGGGCATCGCCGGCCAGATTATCAACATGATCCGCTACAACCGAGGCCTCGACTATCTGCTGGAATATCCCGACCGCGTCAACGCCATCACCCTGGCCGATATTCAGCGCGTGGCCCAACACTGGCTCAATGTCGAAACCTATGTGCTGGCGACGGCAGGGCCGTAGAGAGAACAGATGCCAGAAGTCAGATATCAGATTGGGTACAACAAGCTTTGCATCTCCGATCTGACATCTGAATATCTGATATCTGACTTCTCTCAATCTGAACCATGCTAACCACCGGCGCCGACATTCTCCATATTCCACGGCTTGAAGAGGCGTTGGCCAAGCATGGCATGCGCTTTTTGCAGCGGGTGTATACGCCGCAGGAACTGACGTATTGCCGGGGGCGCACCCCTGAGTTGGCGGCGCGGTTTGCGGCCAAGGAAGCCATCTCCAAAGCGTTGGGCGTGGGCATGCGCATCATGGCGCGCGAGGGCATTTACTGGCACGATGCCGAGGTGATCAACGACTCGCTGGGCAAGCCGACGGTGAATTTGCACGGCAAAGCCAATCTGCGGGCGCAGGCGCTGGGCCTGACCCAATGGTCCATCAGTCTGACCCACGAGAAAGAGTATGCCATCGCATTCGTGGTGGCTTTGTAGCGTGCGTTTACGCACAGGTGAAACACAACATGGCATTTGCAGTGATTCTTTCGTTTGACGCGGCCAGCACACAGGCGGTTCAGGCCTTTACGCGCACGCTCCCGCTGCCGGGGGTGGTGGCGAAGACGGGCGTTCCACCTCACATCACCCTGGCTGGTTTCGCGGAGGCCGAGCCAGCGGCGCTGTTGGATGTGACACGCCACTTCGCCAGCCTGGAGGCGCCGATTGAGATTGACCTGCAATCGCTCGGTGCCTTTGTCAGCCCGGACCGGGTTTTGTTTTTGGCCCCGGTGGTCACCAGGGCATTGTTGGAGATGCACGAGCGCTTTCATGCCATGCTGGGCCCGGCCGAGTTGCGAGCGGCAGATTATTGGCTGCCGGGTCAGTGGGTGCCGCACTGCACCCTCGAACAAAGCCTCACTGCGGCCCAACTCGGTGAAGCCATGGCCCAGGCATCGCAGACCTTTCAGCCGGTTCGAGGCATGCTGGGTCAGATTCACCTGGCCGAGTTTTGGCCGCTCAATTTGCTGCTTAGCCTTCCACTGACGGCGTCGGAGGCGGTGCCACCGGAATCGCCGGCCCCGTCTGTCGAGTAGCGGGAGTCCACTCCAGGCTACCCGCCATATAGTCGCGCGCCGCGTGCAAAGACGGCAGCACGACATGGGCCAGTTGGCGCACCGCGTCTGTGGGCGGCAACAAATCCGGGATCATGATCGGGATGGAGCCGGCCGCGTGCGCGCCACGAATGCCGGCGGCGCTGTCCTCGAACACGATGCAGTGGGCGGGGTCGATGACCAGTCGACGAGCGGCTTCCAAAAAGATATCCGGCGCGGGTTTGCCGTGGGTGATCTCGTCGCCGCCGACCAGGGCGTGAATGCGCTCGATCAGGCCGGTTTGGGCGAGGTGGCTCTCGATGGTGCGCCGGCGCGAGGAGCTGGCGATGGCGCGCGGGATTTCCATCTCATCCAGCCAGTCCAGCATCTCGATCAGGCCGGTTTTGAGCGGGACGCCGTTCTCGGCCACATCGGCGTGGATCAATTCGCGCGCGTGCACGGCCACCTGGTCGATGGGAAATTGCGCGCCAAACACCTGCATCAAATGAGCGCGCCAGCCCGGCTCCGGCAGGCCGAGCGTGCCCATGTAAATCTCCGGGGTCATGTCGTAGCCGCAGGTCAGGCAGGCCTGGGTCATGCCGCGCTGGGCGACCACTTCGGTGTCGAACATCGTGCCGTCCATGTCGAAGATGACGGCGCTGAATCTGGGTGAAGATGTCATAGGCGTGTAAGTGTACGTGGACTCCACATACACTTGCATGCATGAACCTGCCCGACCTGCGCATTCTGCCCCTTGAACATCTGGTGCCGCACGAGAAGACGGATCCGCGGCGGGTGAACCCGCTTCTGGAACGGCTTAAGTCTGAATCGGTGCTGGTCAACCCGCCCATCGTCGCGCCGTTTGGCCGCAACGACCTGCGCTTTGTGGTGCTGGATGGCGCGAACCGCACCAGCGCATTTCGGGCGCTGGGGGTGCCGCATATTCTGGCCCAGGTGGTGAACTACAGCCAGGTGCAACTGAACACCTGGCACCACATCATCACCAGTTGCGACTTCGAGACCCTGATCAACCAATTGCACACGATCGAGGGCATCAAGCTGTCTGAGGATGACCTGATGAGCGCGCGGGCGCGGCTGGCCCGGCGCGAGGCGATTGCCTATATCTCGTATGGCGAGGCCCTGAATGATGGAAATCAGGCAAATCAAGATAGCGACAACAACCACGCCTCGCCCGCCATCGTTTTGTGCTGCGCCGACAGCACCGGCCAGCGTACCGAGCTGTTGAACCAACTGGTCGAGCTGTATGAGGGCTGCTCCAAGGTGCAACGCACCACCAGCGACAACATCGCCGATGCGCGCCAGTCGTATCCCGATGCCAGCGCATTGGTCGTGTTCCCGCGCTACGAGCCGGCCGAGATTCTGGATATTGCGCGGCGCGGCCAGCATGTGCCGGCGGGCATCACCCGGCATGTGTTGCCGGTGCGCGCCCTGCGGCTGAACTACCCGATGGACATTTTGCGCAGCGACGAGCCGCTGGCGCGCAAGCAGGGCCACCTCACCGAGTGGATCTATGAGCGCGTGCAAAGCCGGCGCGTGCGCGCCTACAGCGAGCCGACGGTGATGTTTGATGAGTGACGAGTGACTGCTTAAGAATTTTCACCACACAGACACAGACGAGATCACAAAGGCCTCGAAGATAAATAGATGTTTAGCACTTTGTGTTCTTCATAAACCCTTTGTGTCTGTGTGATGAAAATGTGGAACACTTGCGAGGTTCAACTAGTGAAGCTGCACTTCGTCTAAAAAGCCATCTGTATTCAAAGTCGCTCATGTCTTGGAGTTAGAATCCGCGCGCGAACCAACTATGCCACGCGCTTCATCACGTTTTACATTCACTACATGCTTGCTTGTTGCACTCCTTGTCGTTGTGCTGCTGTTGCCCCGAACGGGTATGGCGCAAGAGCCATTGCCGGCCGAAACCCCCACCGCCGTCATCATCGGCGCGCCGGCTGAGTTCGCCTCACCCACGCCCGATCTGCGGCCACCCACCGACACGCCCGTGCCCTATGTGGCCCCCACCGAAGACCCCTTCGCCGCGGCCAATGCCACCGCCGCCGCCCTCGCCAATCCTGGCCTGGTCGCTACGCCAGACATGGCTGCGACCGCGATCACGCCCGATCCCAATCCAGTGGTGATCGAAGTGCTGCCCACACCAGTTGAAGTCACCGTTGAGGCGTCCATCTCGGGCGAGTTGCCCACCTCCATCCCGGCCCTGCCCACGTTTACGCCGGTGCCGTTGCCCGAAGCCCAAAGTGAGGACGAGCGCGTCATCTCTATCGGCGAAACACTGACCAGCCTGGCCGCTCAATCGAACTTTAGCGTGAGCGATCTGGCCACGTTGAACGCGCTGACCAACCCAAATTTGTTGCTGGCCGGCCAAAAGCTCAAGCTGCCCGCGCCGCTCTCGTCCAACATCCGGCTGCACCGTGTGGCTGCGGGCGAAACGCTGATGGCTCTGGCCGCGCAATACGATATATCGCCGATGTTGTTGCGGCAAGCCAACCAACTGGTGTGCAGCACGTGTCTGGTGGTCGGCCAGTTGTTGCGTGTGCCGGTTGGGTTTGCCGCACAGACCGGCAACGCCATCACCAATTTGCCCGCCCCGTTCGAGCGCATCAGTCTCAACCCATTTGTGCCGCGCCAGGGCGATACGCTCATTGTGCGCGTTCAGGCCGCCGCGCCGCTGGAGTCGATCGCCGGCACGCTCATGGGCCATCCGCTCAATTTCTACGAGCAGGAGCCGAATGTGTATATCGGCCTGATGGGCGTGTATGCGCTACTCGATCCCAGCATTTACCCCATCACCATTCGCGCCATTGCCAAGACCGGCGAGGCCAGTCTGGTGCAGGGCCGCATTCAGGTGGGGCAGGGCAATTTTGCGTTCGAAACGTTGAGCGTCTCGCGTGCCCTAGCTCCGTTGCTTGATCCACAGCTGAACGAGGCCGAGACCGATGAGTTTGCCAGGATATTCAGTGTATTTACGCCCAAGCAATGGTGGCATGGGCCGATGCAGCAACCCATCGACACCCGCATCGCCTCCTATTTTGGCTCGCGCCGCAATTTCAACAATCACACCCTGGATACTTATCACAGCGGCGTCGATATGATCGCGCGTGTGGGCACGCCGGTGCTGGCCTCGGCCCCGGGTCGGGTGGCCGCAGCCAGCGCCTTCAACATCCGCGGCAACGTCATCGTCATCGATCACGGCCGGGGCGTGTTCACGGTGTATTGCCATTTGTCGCGCTTCGTTGCCAAAGAGGGCGATATGGTCGATACCGGCGAGGTGATCGGCTATAGCGGCAACACCGGCCGCGTGCTCGGCCCGCACCTGCACTGGGAGCTGGCCGTGGGCGGCGTGCTGGTCAATCCGCTGGACTGGATGAATGAGGAAATTCCGTGAGCGGGGTAGGTGGTTGCTAGTGGTTGGTTTCTGGTTGCTAGTTGCTGGTAGTCATTCACCAGCAACCAATCACTAGCAACCTTCCTATGCGTTCCTTCCTGTTCACAGTCCTGACCGTGCTGATCGCGCTGGCCGCCGGCTTCGTGATTGTGCTGGTCGTCGCGGCGGACCCGCTGGCGGCCTACCGCGAGTTCCTCACCGGCCCCTTGCAACGGCTGGCGCGCGTGGGCCGTTGGCTGGATGTGGCGGCCAATCTGACGTTGCTGGGGCTGGCGTTGGTGTTCACCTTTCGGGCGAACCAGTTCAGCCTGGGGGCCGCCTCGCAATTGCTGGTCGGCGCGACGTGTTGCAGCCTGGCCTTTCGAGCGTTGCCGGCTGGCCTGCCCCCACTGCTGGTGCTGGCTCTTGGTATCGCCGCGGCCATGGCGGGTGGTTTCCTGATGGGGCTGTTGCCGGGCTTGCTCAAAGCCTATCTCGGGGCCAGCGAAGTGCTCACCACGCTCATGCTCAACGCCATTGTGCCGCTGGCGATCAGTCTGCTGCAGGTGCGCGGCCGGACGCAGGCAGTGGTGCTGCCGCGCATCTCCGAGCTCACCGGGCTGGAATTGGGCACGCTGCACGTCGGCTTTGTCTTCGCCCTTCTAGGGGTGGCAGCCACCTGGCTCATCCTCATGCGCACGCCGTTTGGCTACGAATTGCGCACCACCGGCGCGAATGCGCGCTTCGCCCACTATGGCGGCATCAACACCAAACGCGCCGTGGCCGTGTCGTTTGCGCTGGGCGGCGCATTGGTCGCGCTGGTCGGCATCAATCTCGCCCTCGGCTCGTATCGCGGTTTCGGCGTCTCGGTCGGCACGTTTACGTTTGATGGCATCGTGGTGGCGCTGCTGGCCGGCAATCATCCGTTGCTGGTGCCGCTGGCGGCCCTGCTATATGGCTATTTGCTGATCGGGGCCGATGCGATGGGGCAGCAGGCGGCGGTGGGGCCGGAGGTGTTGCAGGTGATCCAGGCCGTGCTGATTTTGTTGCTGGGCGCACGGGCGTGGCGGGCGGTGCGGCGGGCCAATGCTGCAACTGTTTTGAAGCCGTAATTCGTGCACGTTTTACGTGTCACGTGCACGTGCACGAATTCCCCCCGACCCCGACCCATGACACCTCACGCCCATACATATGACTTTCCGCGCCTGTTTGGCCCGATTTGCCCCACGCAGTTTCCTTGACGCTGTCATACCCGACCGTTAGAATCGCATGGCTTTGTGAAGTTCGGAGCAATTGCCCCGCTCCCTCCTGGTTTATTGAAACTTTGCGTCCCAACGTGGGGATGATGGCGGGTGGAGACGGGGTATTTTCATGCTTAGCCAGCCTAGTGTAGGACGGGCCGATGCGCCTGGAAGATCAATATGAGAACAGATTTTGCATTTGTGGGAGTGATGTTGGTTACGGCCGGCCTGTTGATGGGTGTAACCCTTCTCGCGGCGTCTCTTCTTCGGCCCAAAAAGCCCTCGGCGACCAAGGCCGACACGTATGAGTGCGGCATCGAGACCGTCGGCGACACCTGGGTGCAGTTTCGGGTGCAGTATTACATCTTTGCACTGGTGTTTGTGCTGTTCTCTGTCGAGGCTGTTTTGTTGTTTCCAATTGCCGTGGCCTACAACGCATTGCCGCTTTATTCCGTGTTGATTGCGGTCTTGTTCATCATCATCCTGCTCGAAGCCATCGTGTTTGCCTGGCGCAAGGGCGTGTTGGAGTGGAACTAAAGAGTCTAGAGTCTTGCATGAACTATGGAATTTAACATCATCAAATTCATCGTCGATCCCATCGACGGTTTTATCCGTAACCTGCTCGGCTTCAGTCCTCTATTGGGCGATCTGGTCACCATGGGCCTGGCCGCCGTCGTCATCTGCACCCTCGCGGCGCTCTCATTTATGGCGCTGACCTATGCCGAGCGCAAAATCGTCGCCCGCATTCAAGACCGCATCGGCCCCAACCAGGCCGGCCCGTTCGGTTTGCTGGTGCCGCTGGCCGACGGCATCAAGATGTTCACCAAGGAGGACACCACCCCGCGCGCGGCCGATCGGGGTGTCTTCAATGCTGCGCCGCTGATCATTGCCACTTTTGCGCTGGCGGGCTTCGCGGTGCTGCCGTTCTCGCCCGGCATCGTGGGCACGGCTCTGAACGTGGGTGTGCTCTACACCATCGCCATCGGCTCCGGCTCCATCATCGCCATCATCATGGCCGGATGGGGTAGCAACAACAAATATGCGCTGCTGGGTGCCTTTCGCACGGTCGCGCAGCTGGTCGGCTATGAAGTGCCGATGATTTTGAATTTGTTGCCCATCGTCGCCCTGACCGGCTCGATGAGCCTGATGGATGTGGTCTACCGCCAGACCCTGGCCAATGGCAACCCCGGCATCCCCTTCATCGTCTACTTCCCGTTTTGCGCCCTGGTCTATCTCATCAGCGGCATTGCCGAGACAGGTCGCTCGCCGTTCGACCTGCTGGAGGCCGAGTCCGAAATTGTGGCCGGCTTCCACACTGAATACAGCGGCATGAAGTTCGCCCTGTTCTTCCTGGGTGAGTATGTGAACGCACTGGCCGTGGCGATTTTGTTTGTCACCATCTTCCTGGGCGGCTTTGCCGGCCCGGTGCTGCCGCCGGTGGTGTGGCTGCTGATCAAGTGCGCGCTGGTCTTCTCGCTGTTTATATGGCTGCGCGGTACCCTGCCTCGCGTTCGCGTCGACCAGATGCACGACCTGAACTGGAAGTTTCTGGTGCCGCTGAGCATCGTAAACCTGGTTATTATGCTGCTGATCGGCAAGATCTTTGTGGCCACCGAGGCCACCCAACAGGCGACCGGCGGCATCGTGGTCGGCTACTACGGGCAAGCCGCCATTTTCGCCATTTCGAATCTGGTGGTGCTGTTTGGTGGGCTGGCGCTGGCCGCCCGCGCGGGCCGGGTGCGCCGGCTGGCCGATGAGAAGATCATGGCCGCTCGCGCTGAGCAGAACCAACTGGCCGCGAGCCGCGCGATTGCGGTGGGGAAGTAACATGACGACTCAACAAATTCTGTTCATTGTGTGCTCGGCCATCGTGCTGGGCGGTGCGCTGCTGGTCGTGACCACGCGCAACCTGTTCCATGCCGCGTTGTTCCTGATCCTGTCATTTTTTGGCGTGGCCGGGTTCTATGTGCTGTTGGAGGCCGGCTTCTTCGCGGTGGCCCAGATTATGGTCTACATCGGCGCCATCTCCATTCTGATCATCTTCTCGGTGATGTTGACCCGTGGCATGCAGGCGATGACGCCGCGCAACTCGCAGGCGGCGATTGCAGCCGTGGTGTGCGGGGCCATGTTTGTGCTGATGGTGCTGCTGTATCAGCGTGGCTCCTTTACCCTGCCCGGCTTCGGTGTCAATGGCACCGAGCGACAGGTAGGCGCGATTCCGTGGGCGTTCGCCGGTGAAGAGAACAATATATCTGGCGTGCCCGAAACCTGGATCGCCAAGTTCGGCTTCTCGCTGGTCGATATTCAACAATATGCGTTGCCCTTCCTGGTGTCGGGCATCCTGCTGGAGCTGGCGCTGATCGGGGCCATTCACGTGGCCCGCGAACGCCGCCCGGCCGAGATCATCGCCGAGCGCGCCGAGATTGCCGCCGAGGAAGCGGCCGAAGCCGAGCTACCCGCCCAAAAGCCGCCACTGCCAGAGGTGGCGCCGGCGCATATGGAGAGTCATTAGGAGAAGTTATTAGTAGTTAGTGATTAGTTTTTAGTTTAAGAAGGCTTGAGGCATTTAACGAAGCGTAGTGATTTTGGGTTCTTACTAATCACTAACCACTAATAACTAACAACTCTTTTCTCAATCATGCTAAACGGAATTCCACTCGCCTGGTACCTGATCGTGGCCGGCGCGCTGTTCTGCATCGGCCTGTATGGCACGCTGGCGCGCAAAAATGCCATTGCCGTGTTGATGGGCGTTGAGTTGATGCTAAATGCCGTCAACATCAACCTGATCGCGTTCTGGCGCTATATTACGCCGGACGGCAATCAGGGACTGGCGTTCACGGCCTTTATCTTTTGCGTTGCGGCCGCCGAAGCCGCCGTGGGCCTGGCCCTCATCATCTCGGTCTACCGCAGCACCCAGAGCGTGGATCCGGAGAAGCTCGATCAGATGAAACTCTGAAGAATCTTTCATCTCTTCATCTTTCATTTCTCATCTTTCATCTTGTGACACTGTTTTGGAAACAGGTTAGACCTTTAAATGAAAGATGAAAGATGACTAGATGAAAAATGATGAGATGAAAGATGAGAAATGAAAGATCTAAATGATGTTTGCCGAAGCTGTTACCACCTTACCGCCCTATCTGACCACGCTGCTCTGGCTGGCCCCGGCACCCTTGTTCATTGCCTTTGCGCTCATTGCGCTGGGCTTCGGCAAGAATCGCGCCCTCACCACGGCCACGGCCATGATCGCGGTGCTGGCCACCACGGTCATGTCGTTCATCGTGTTCTTCAACGTGGTCGGCTACCACGAGCTAGGCTCCGAACCCGTTCGCAGCACCTTCAACTGGCTGGCCACCGGCGATACCGCCTTCAAAATCGGCGTGGTGGCCGATCCCTTGAACGCCGGCCTCATGTTCATGGTGCCGCTCACCTGCACGCTGATCTTTCTCTACAGCACCAACTACATGGCCTCCGACCCACGCTACACGCGCTTTATGGGCTATCTCAGCCTGTTCGCCGGCAGCATGATGGGTCTGGTGATGAGCGACAATCTGCTCACCCTGTTCGTGTTCTGGGAGCTGATGGGCTACTGCTCCTACTCGCTGATCGGCTTCTTCTATAATAAGCCATCGGCGTATAAGGCCGCGGTCAAGGCCTTCATGACCACCCGCGTCGGCGACATGCTGTTGCTGCTGGGCATGGTGTATTTGTATGCCGAGACCGGCACGCTGAACTTCTTCGATATTACGCACAACCCGGAGATGCTGGAGCATCTGGCCAGCACGGCCTCGATTCTGGGCCTCAGCGCCGCCGCCATCATCGGCCTGCTCATCTTCGGTGGCACGGTGGGCAAGAGCGCGCAATTCCCGCTGCACGTGTGGTTGCCCGACGCGATGGAAGGCCCCACACCGGTGTCGGCCATGATTCACGCGGCCACCATGGTGTCCGCGGGTATCTTCCTCACCCTGCGTTTCTTTCCGCTCTTTCAAGTCACCGGCGAGGGCAGCAGTGCCTTCCAGGTGGTCGCCTTGATTGGCGCAATCACCGCCTTCATCGGCGCGACCATCGCGGTGGCGCAATATGACATCAAGCGTGTGCTGGCCTATTCCACCATCAGCCAGCTTGGCTTTATGGTCGCGGCCATCGGTGTCGGCGGCTATATTCCTGCCGCATTCCACCTGCTCACCCACGCCTTCTTCAAGGCGCTGTTGTTCCTGGGCTCCGGCTCGGTCATCCACGGCGTCGAGCACGGCCATCATCACCTGCACGCGGCCCATGACGACGGAAGACGGAAGACGGACGACGGTCATGCTTCGGCTCATGATGCACCTGGCGGGCACGATGACCACCATGCCGAGCCTGAATTTGACGCGCAGGACATGCGCAACATGGGTGGCCTGCGCACGCGCATGCCCATCACGTTCTGGACGTTTGTGATCGGCGGCTTTGCTCTGGCTGGCTTCCCCTTCATCACGGCCGGCTTTTGGAGCAAGGACGAAATCTTTGCTGAGGCGTATCGCGGCTTCACCCACGGGGTGCCGATGGCCGGTGTGGTGTTCATTGTGCTGGTGGTGTCGGCACTGCTGACCGCGTTCTACACCATGCGCCAGATCTCGATGACGTTCCTGGGCCAGCCCCGCACCGAGGCCGCCGCCCACGCCACCGAGAACAAGTGGCCGATGACGGTGCCGCTGATCGTGCTGGCTTTCTTCGCCATCTTCGCCGGCTTCATTAACATTCCGGCCGACTTCCCCATATTTGGCTCGATCCTGGGTGGCAACGCCCACTGGTTCGGCCATCTGCTTGAGGGGGGTCTGGTCGAGGAAGTCACCAAGCTGGAATTCAACATTGTGCCGGTGGCGGCCTCATTGCTGGTGGCGTTGGGTGGTCTGTTCCTCGGCTGGCTGGCCTATGGCCGCAAGCCGCTCAAAGCTGGTGAGGCCGATCCGTCGCAGGTGTTCCTGAGCCGCTTCAAGCTGCCCACGGCGACCGAAGGGGTGCTCGATCTGTTCAGCGCGCTCAACCGTCGGCTGCTGTTCGACGAGTTCTATCGCAAATACTTCATCAATCCACTCCAGGCCATTGCCGATAACTACACCCGCATCGTCGACAAGGGTGTGATCGACGTCATTCTCGAAGGTGGTTATCGCATCGGCGGCCAGTTTGCCGGCGTGCTCAAGACGTTTGATCGTGAAGTCATCACTGGTATCTCGGACCGCATCGGCGATCTGGTGCGCAATATTGGTGATGGCGGCCGGGAGCTGCAAAGCGGCCAGGTGCAGAACTATTTGCTCAGTGGCATCATCGCCGCCGCGGCCATTCTGGTGTTCTTCTTGTTCATCTTTCAATAGGACGGAGAAGTTGGTGGTTGCTAGTGGCTGGTTGTTGGGTCATAAACCAGCAACCAGCCACTAGCAACCACCAACCAAATTATGGGTTTCGTTAATACCAATCTCCTATCGCTCATCACCTTCCTGCCGCTGGTCGGCATGGTGCTGGTGATGCTGGTGCCGTCGCAGCACAAGAAGCTCATCCAATGGGGCAGCGTGGCGTTCAGCCTGTTGCCGCTGGGCCTGGCTTTCTACGCATGGGCGGCCTACGACAACACCAAAGGCGGCTTTCAGTTCGTCGAGCAGGCGGCCAACTGGTTCCCCCAGATCAACGCGACCTATAAGGTTGGCATCGACGGCATCAGTTTGCCGCTGTTGGTGCTGAACGCCTTCCTGACGCCGCTGGCCATGATCATCAGCATGAGCATCGAGAAGGCCATCAAGCCGTTCTACGCGCTCCTGTTTTTGTTCGAGACAGCCACCGCCGGTGTCTTCGTGTCGGTCGATCTGGTGCTGTTCTTCTTCTTCTACGAACTGACGCTGGTGCCGATGTTCTTCCTGATTAACCAGTGGGGCGGGGCCAACCGGCGCTATGCCTCGATGAAGTTCTTCATCTACACGCTGTTCGCGGGTCTGGCCATGTTGTTGGCCACCCAGGTCATCGGCCTGGCCTCGGGTAGCTTTGACCTCGAATATTTGTTCAGCCAGGTGGGGCGGCCCTTCGTGGGCAATAACACGGTCAACATGCTGTTTGGCGATCCGAACACGTGGAAGGGTGTGGCGTTCTTCAGCTTTGCACTGGCCTTCGCGCTCAAGATTCCAGTCTTCCCATTGCACACATGGCTGCCCGACGCGCACACCGAGGCCCCCACCGGCGGCTCGATGCTGCTGGCCGGCATCATGTTGAAGCTGGGCGGCTACGGCTTCCTGCGCATTGTGTTGCCGCTGTTCCCCGACACCTCGGCTCAATTTGCCTGGGTGATCGCGCTGCTCGGCATGCTGAGCATTGTGCTGGGCGCGGTGGCGGCCTGGGGTCAGACCGACTTCAAGAAGCTGGTGGCCTATTCATCCATCAACCACATGGGCTTTGTGGCCTTGGGGATTGCTGCGGTTGCTGCCCTGATGGGTGGCGCGGCGCATGCGGAAGGGGCCGAGCATCTCGGTGCGACGGCGCTGCAAAGTGCCGCCATTGCCAGCAACGGCGCGGTGTTGCAGATGGTCACCCACGGCCTGTCCAGCGCGGCCATGTTCGCCGTGGTCGGCGTCATCTACGACCGCGCCCACACCCGCGACCTGAATCGCTTTGGCGGGTTATGGGACATCATGCCCAAATATGGCGCGATTCTGATCTTCTGCGCGATGGGTTCGTTGGGGTTGCCAGGTCTGGCCGGCTTCGTCAGCGAGTTCATGGTGATGCGGGGCGCGTGGTCGGGCTTCACGGTTTACACGGTGTTGTCGATGGCGGGTTTGCTCATCACCGGCATCTACGTGCTCAAGTCCATCCAAAAAGTGTTGTATGGGCCGCTGGCACACGAGTGGGAACATCACCCGCTCAGCGATATCAACTGGAGGGAAGTGCTCGGCATTGCCCCGCTCATGATCGCGATGTTGATACTGGGCATCTACCCGACGTTTCTCGTCAATCTCATCAACACGGGCACGGTTCGCTTGCTGGATCTGGCCTCCAAGACCCTTGAGGCGGTGGTGCGATAGTGGTGCGACGGAGATGACTGGAGGCAAACGCTGGACCGTACGTGACCGTGATGGGAATGAGGTTTATCTTACTGAAGAGCGATGGCAGCACATTGTCGATCCAAGGAATCATCCGGAAATGAAGTTATATGAGGAGGCGTTGCAGCAAACGATACAAACCGGCCGACGCAGACAAGATGCATTGAATCCACGCAAATACCGTTTCAGCAAATGGTTTGGCGGATTACCTGAAGACAACACGCACATTGTCGCAATTGTGTTGTTCGGTGTCGCATCTGATGAACTGGGCCGAGTAACATCAAATCACTACGTTGTGACGGCTTATCAAAAAGAGGTTATGGGCGATGAATGATCCTGAAGTTCGCTACGATGAGTTGAGCGACACATTGACGGTGGTTTTTGCAATGAGCGAAGCCGCAACGGGTGTGGAGCTGAACGACCATATTGTGCTGCGACTCAACAAGGTCCAGCAGCAAGCCGTGAGTTTGATCTTTCTGGATTATTCATTGCTGGTGCAACCAGACGAATTGGGTGTCCGCCAGTTCCCACTAACAGGTCTTGCTGCGTTGTCTGATGAATTGCGCAACACAGTCGTAAACATGCTGAAAAGTGCTCCAATCAAGAACTACTTGGCGTTATCAGTCTATACACCATCATTCGCAGGTGCGATTCCCATCGTGTCTGTGAAATCTGTGCTGGTTGCGGCTTAGGTTTGTTATATGGGTTTATCAATCCTCACACTCATCATGCTCGCGCCGGTTATCGGCGCCGTCATCGTCCTACTGATCCCAAAGGATCAGGATCTGGCAATCAAGATGGTCGCGCTGGCGTCGGTCGGCTTCTCGCTGTTGTTGTCGGTCTACATCTTTCTCAGCTATGACCGCGTGCTGGGCGGCTTCCAGTTTGTCGAGAAGACGCCGTGGATCGAATCACTGGGCATCAGCTATCAAGTCGGTGTCGATGGTTTCTCCGCGCCGCAGGTGTTGCTGACCACGATTGTCGCCTTCTGTGCTGTGCTGGTGACATTCCGGCTGCAAGACCGCGTGCGCGACTACTTCGCGTTCCTGCTGTTCCTGATCGCCGGCGTCATCGGCTCGTTCATCTCGCTCGATGTCGTGCTCATGCTCGTGTTCTACGAGTTGGTGCTCTTTCCGGTCTATGTCTTGGTGGCCGGATGGGGCAGCAAGAACCGCGAGTATGCGGCCATGAAGCTGACCATCTATTTGTTCCTCGGCTCGCTCGCGGCCATCGTCGGCCTGGTCGCCATCTACTTCAAAGCCGGCAGCAGTTTCGATTTCTTCGCTTTGCGCGCCGGTCTCGCCGCGTTGCCGCTTGAGGAGAGCATCCAGTTCCAGCGCACCTGGTTCCTGCCGGTGTTCCTTGGCTTCGGCGTGCTGGCTTCGATCTTCCCGCTGCACAACTGGTCGCCAGATGGTTATGCCGCCGCGCCTACGGCCGTGTCGATGTTGCACGGTGGCGTGCTGAAGGCCACCGGTGCCTACTGCGCCCTGCGCTTCGGGGTCCAGATCATGCCCGAGGGGGCCAAATATTGGATGCCGCTGATTGCGTTCCTATGCATGGCCGGCCTGCTCTACGCGGCGTTGATCGCGTTTCGCCAGACCGACCTCAAATACATCATCGGCTTCTCCTCGGTCAGCCATCTGGGTCTGGTGCTGCTGGGCATTGCCTCGCTCAACGAGCAGGGCTTTAACGGTGCCGGTCTGGAGCTGTTCGCCGGCGGTGTGATGACCAGCTTGATGTTCTCGCTGGTCGGCATGATCTACGAACGCTCACACGAGCGCGACTACACCAAGCTCAATGGCTTGGTGCGCGTCTTCCCGCTGGCTGCGGTGGGCTTCGTGATCGGCTCGCTGGCCACCATGGGGTTGCCCGGCTTCTCCGGCTTCCCGGCCGAATTTCAAATCTTCATGGGCCTGTGGAATGCGTCGCAGACCAACAGCACCATGTTCGTAGGCGAGCTCAACCGCACCTATGGCTTCATTGCCATCGGGGCGGTGTTGTGCATCGCGGTCAATGCGGCCTGGACCCTGCGCGTGGCTGGCCGCGTGTTCTTCAGTGAGCCTGAGACGGCCGAGTGGCAGCAGTTGCCGCGGCTCAACGTGCTGGAGAAAATTGCCATTGTCATTCCATGCGCCGTGATCATTCTGGTTGGCGTTCTGCCCAACACCGTCATGTCGGTGATTGCCAGCGGCGTGCAGGGCATTATTGCGGGTATGACGACACTCGGCGGCGGCTAGGCTAGATTAAGGTGGAGCCCACGTCGGACGTGGAATTCACCTCACACACACTATGGGTTTTAACGAAACGTCCCTCATCTCCAGATTGGTGCCGGTGGTACCAGAAATCTTTGTGGCCATCTGGACGGTCGTGGTGCTCAGCATCGACCTTGCCTTTCCGACGCTGCACCGTCGCAATCTTGGCATCCTGGCCGCGGCCGGCATGCTGGCTGCGCTGGTGCTGTCGCTGTTGGTGGCACCGGGTGCCGATCAGAACTTGCCGGCCCTGGGTGGCATGATCCGGCACGATCTATTTGCCTCCACCTTCCGCATCATTTTCTACGCTGGCGCGGCGCTGACCTGCCTGTCTTCAATAGACTCGCGCTCTCAGCGAGCCGGTGGCGAGTATTACTCGCTGGTCATGTTCAGCGCGCTGGCCATGTCGCTGATGGCGGCCTCGAACAACATCATCATGTTGTATCTGGCCACCGAAACCGCCAGCATTGCCCAGTATCTACTGGCCGGCTTCACACGCGGCAGCAAATTCAGTGCCGAGGCCGGTCTCAAGTATTTCGTGTTCGGCGCAGTGACCTCGACGGTGATGCTCTACGGCCTCAGCCTGATCTACGGCATGAGCGGTTCGACCGACTACACCGAGATTGCGCCCAAGCTGGTAGACCCGGCCCTGCGCGTGCCGGCCACGTTTGCGCTGTTGCTGGTGCTGGCGGGGTTCGCCTTCAAGACCTCGGCCGTGCCCTTTCATTTTTGGGCACCCGATGTGTATCAGGGTGCGCCGACGCCGATCACGGGCTTCATCAGCACCGCGTCCAAGGCGGCTGGCTTCGCTATTCTGCTGCGCTTCATGTATAGCGCCTTTCCGCCCGGCAGCTCACTGGCCTCGCTGTCGTGGGTGTCGCTGATGCAGCCCATCGCCATCATGACCATGCTGGTCGGCACCTTGCTGGCCATCACGCAGAAGAATGCCAAGCGCATGCTGGCCTATTCCAGCATCGCCCAGGCCGGCTACGTGCTCATCGGTGTCACCGCCTTTGCCACCTCGGCCGACCGCGCCAACGCGCTGGCCTCGATCATCTTCTACCTGGCCACCTATATGCTGGCCAACATCTGTGCCTTCACCATCGTCGGCATCGTGGCCGAGCGAGCGGGTGGCGATGACATCAAGAATTTTGCTGGACTGGCGCGCCGCAGCCCGTATCTGGCGCTGGGCATGGTTGCCGCGTTGCTAAGCTTATTGGGCGCGCCGTTTCTGGTCGGCTTCATCGGCAAGTTGTTCCTGTTCAGGGCCGCGTTGAGCGCCAACCTTGTGTTGCTCGTCGTGGTCGGCATGTTCAGCGTGCTGGTGTCGGTGTGGTACTACCTCGGCATCATCCGCGCCATGTATGTCGACCGCAGTGATGATGAGTTGGTGCCGTTGCGCATCCCCTCGGCCAGCGCGGCAGTGATCCTGTTGAGCGGCATGGGTGTTGCACTGGTCGGGTTGCCCTTCCTCTCGACGCCGTTCTGGGATATGGCGCTGGCCGCGGCCAAAGGATTCCTGCTCATCAGCTAAATTTGCCCTGGCCGACCTCGAAATCTGATCGGCCTCATGTTAAAATTTCCTACGCCAAATGCAGAGTCAAAGCCCCAAGAAAGCGCCCAAAGCGTCGGTCGAAACGCAAGAGCCACCGTTCGTTATTTTCATCAGAGCGTTTCCGCCGACTATTGTTGGAGCGATGGTGGTGCAGATTGCGCTCATCATTGGCGTGCTCATGATCGGCTCGGTCTTCCTCGGCCTGGCTCTGGATAAACAGTTCGGGACGCGCCCGTTGCTAGTGTTGGTATTGCCCATTGTCGGCACGCTCATTTCAGTATTTCTCACCTATAAGCTTGGCATGCGCACCGTTGCAAAGTCTCGCCAGGCCTATTTGAAGTGGAAAGAGGCGAAAGAAAGTGATGATCAACCCAATGTCGCCAGCGAACCGCAACCGGCGGATCCGCTTGGAGCACAAATCAGAAGCTAAACACGTTGACATCTAAAAGCAGATCGCAAATTAACAAAGAGTTGTAGCGTCTATGAAGAATTTACGGTTTCTCATCATCGTCATTGTTGCCATCGCGATTGGCAACTACCTGAGCAGCTTCGTGCTCAACGTGGGCGGCCAGTCCGTCCAATTTCGGTCGTTTATTCCCAATATTGTGGTGCCGGCGGAGTCGCTCAACGGCACGGGCGGTTGGTTGACCAATACGCTGTTCACCACGTTCCTTGTGGATGCCGTCATCATCGTGCTGGCCCTGCTGGCACGCGCCGGCATTCGCACCGACGGCTCTAAACCCGGTAACTGGTTTGCCAATGCCTGGGAGGCCTTTGTAGATTTGCTCTATCGCAACTACATGGTGCCGACGCTGGGCAGCCGGGCCAAAGTGGTGGCACCCATCGCTATCACCGTGTTCGTGTTTATTTTGATCTCGGCCATGTTCGAGCTGATTCCCGGCGTCGAATCCGTTGGCAAGGTCGAAGGTGCCTACGGCTCACTCAAGGGCTGGTGTGGAGCGCAGTCTGGCAACGTTACCCTCATTACGGGTGTGCCAGTAGATCCGGCCATCGGCTACGAAGCCTCGTGCGGCCGGCCGATCATTGCCGCAGCGGGTAGCAGTGCCGACACTAGCGTGGCCTCTGCCGGTGCCAGCGATCTGGCCTTCACGGCCATTGGCGCGCCGCAAGTGGCCGCGGGAGGCGATCCAGCGCAGAACGGCTATGCCATCATTCCCTTCCTGCGCCGGCCGACTTCGTCGCTCAGCACCACGATTGCCCTGGCCCTGGTCGCCTTCCTGTTCATCGAAATTCAAGGTGTGCGCGCCAACGGCATTCACTACTTCTCGCGCTTCATCCAGATCAAATCGCTGGAGCAGGGCCGCAACGGCATGATGTCGGGCTTCATTGGCAACATCAACGTCATCGTCGGTCTTCTGGAATTGATTTCGGAGCTGATCCGTATCGTGTCATTCGCCTTCCGGTTGTTCGGCAATATGTTCGCCGGCACCGTGCTGGTGTTTGTCATGTCTTCGATTCTGCCCACTTTCCTGCCCACCGTCTTCCTGGCGCTGGAGTTCGGCGTGGGCGTCATTCAAGCCTTCGTGTTCTTGATGTTGATTACGGTGTTTACCTCGTTGGCGACCGCGCACGGCGAGCACTAGAGCAGAGTTGTTAGTTGTTAGTTATTAGTCGTTAGTGATAAGTCTTTAATCATTAATGAATGGCAACTGACATCTAACTCCTCAGCACTAACAACTAATTACTACCACTAATAACTGTCCTAGGAGTTCAAGTTCAAATGGAAACAGAAGCTGCATTGGTATTAGGCAAAGCGATTGGCGCCGGTTTGGCCGGTGGCGCGGGCATGATCGGCCCCGGTATTGGTATTGGTCTGGCAGGTTTGGGTGCGCTGATTTCGATCGGCCGCAACCCCGAGGTCACCTCCACCTTGCAGACCTACATGATTCTCGTTATCGCGTTCGCCGAATCGCTGGCCATCTTCGCACTGGTTATTGCGTTCCTGTTGTTGTTCGCATTCTCTGGCTAAATCGGCCATTGGTTGCTGGTTATTCGTTGCTGACTGGGACCAACAGCGCATTACAAGCAACCAACCACTAGCAACTCTTTCGGAGACTAACGATGTATTCATTACTCGCAATTTCGCGGGTCTTTGCAGAAGGTGAACCCGCCGGCCCGCTCGAGGGCCTCGGCATCAACCTGGTGCAGATCCTCGCTCAAATCGTCAACTTTCTGCTGATCATGTACTTCCTGAACGGCGCCGTCATTCAGCCCTTGCTTCGCAATCTGGAAGCCCGCCGCAAGCGCGTCGAGGACAGCCTCGAAAATGCGCGCAAGGCCGATGAGCGCCTGGCCAACGTTGAGAAAGACTATCAGGCCAAGTTGACCGAGGCTTCGGCCGAGGCTCAGAAGGCTCGCGCCGATGCATTGGCGCTGGCTCAAACCGAGGCCAATCGGGTTCGCGGCGAAGCACAGACCGAGATCGAGCGCATGCGCGCCCAGTCTCGTCTGGATGCCCAGGCCGAGCGCAATCAACTGCTGGCCGACTCGCGCTCGCAGATTGTGTCGCTGGTGATGGCCGCGACCAACAAACTGGTCGGCGAATCGCTCGATGCCAACCGCCAGCGCGCGCTCATCACCGACTTCTTCGTCAAGGTTCCGGCCAGCATTCAAGCCCCCGGCCAGAGTGTGACCGTGACCAGCGCAGTGCCGCTTTCGGCCGATGAGCAGGCCAAGGTCAAAACCGACCTCGGTGCCAGCGAAGTCGCGTTCGAGGTGGATCCCACCATTCTGGGCGGCCTCGTGGTTCGTGTCGGCGACAAGGTCATCGATGGCAGCGTTCAGAGCAAAGTGAGCGCGCTCGGCCAGTCGTTGCGCAACTAATTCGCATTCGCGTCGGATAGGAGTCCCACCCCCTTTCTGATTGGCCCGGCCTCATTTTGAGGCTGGGCCTTTAATTTTTTCGGCTCTCCCAACTTTGGCGGGAAATCATGGTTTTTGTAGGGGCAAAGCAGCGGGCTCATCGCAGATCAAACCTATACACGAGCCCGCTGCTTTGCCCTTACACTGCGATTCCCGTTTAATTCGGGAGAGCCATTTTTTTCATGTCCAGCCTACTGCCTCGTGTCACTCCGCCACACTTCAGTCTCGTGACGTTTTCGGTCATCCTCGATGACATTGTTTTGCCCGACGGCAGCACGCGTATGGCCTGGCTGGGTGGCGGTGGGCCGCAAACGTGTTTTGGTGCGCAATTGTTTCAGCCAGCTGATCCCGATCAGGCGCTAGCCGTGGGCATTACCTCTGGTGTGGGTCGTGACTTCGATCCTGTCTGGTTTGTGCAATCCCACATCGACATCGCCGGCCTGCGCTTTCACGACAGCCTGCCCACCATGCGTGCCTGGCAGATCATCGAGGAAGATGAGCATCGCACCCAGGTCTGGCGCGTGCCGATGAACGCCGTCGGCGCGCATTTGAACCGCTCGCTGAACCTGTTGCCGCCGGCCTATCATCACGCGCAGGCCTTTCATCTCGGCATTCATCCCGACCAGCCCGATGTGGACTTCATGCAATCGGTGGCGCAATTGCCACACCGGCCGCTCATCAGCGTCGAGGTCTTCAAGGGTGCTGATGTGCTGCCGACTCGCGAGCAGTTGGAGCGCTGGCTACCGCTATGCGGCGTGTTCTCGGCCAACGCTGCCGAGGCCGTGTCATTGGGTGCGCCTGAGGATGAACGCGCGGCAGCGCAATGGCTGTTGGATCGCGGCGCACACATGGCGATTGTGCGCATGGGCCGACGCGGCTCGCTGATTGCTGATGGCGTGCAGATGGTGCATGTGCCGGCGTTGCCGGTGCAGCCCGTGTTGGGTTCGGTCGGGGCCGGCAACGCCTATTGCGGCGCATTTGTGGTGGATTACCTGCGTCGTGGCGATTTGACCCGAGCGGGCCGTGCTGGCACCGTCGCCGCCAAGTTGCTCATCGAGCAGGAGCGGCTGCCGGTGGTGGATGAGGCGATCCGGCATCAGGCAAATGTGCTGATGGCGCGTTTCGCGTAGTGCTTTGCATCTTCAACTCACCCGAATGGGCTGGAGCGGTTGCAGAACCCAAGGGCCTCGGCATGTCTGCACGCATAGGACCTTGGGTTCTGCAACCGCCATGGTGATTTGCCCCGTGTGGACTGAATCACACCTAACGCTTCGGCAACCCCACCAACTTGCGCGTTTCCTTGATGGTCTGAGCCGCCATCTCGCGAGCCTGCTGGGCGCTGTCCCACATGGTTTTGCGCAGGCCTTCGCGGTCGGCCGCAATCTCCGTACGGCGCGCGCGCAACCCGCCGATCATCTCGACCAGCGCTTCACCCACCGCATCTTTCAGTGGTGCATAGCGGCGCTGACCACTTTCGTATTCCTTCTCGAACGTTGCGGCTTGCCCGGTCTGGCCACACGCGCGCAGGATGCTGAGTAGGTTGTCGACGCCGGGGCTGCGCTCGGTGCCGTCTTCGCCGACATCGGTGACGGCTGAGCGAATGCGCGCGCGAATGGTTTTCTCATCGGCAAACATCGGCACCACGTGTTTCTCGCCCAGACTCTTGCTCATCTTCCTGGCTGGGTCGGCCAGCGACAACAGTTTGGGCGTCTCGGTCGAGAGCACGGCCGGCTCGGGGAAGAACTCGCCAAACGTGAAGTTGAACCGCCGTGCCACCTCGCGCGACAGCTCCAGATGCTGCTCCTGATCCTTGCCCACTGGCACAAAGCCAGCTCGATACAACAGAATGTCAGCGGCTTGTAGCACCGGGTAGGTGAACAGGCCGGTCGAGATGAACGCACCGGCCGCGCCGTCCAACTGCTCGCTTTTCTCCTTGAATTGCGTCTGACGGGTGAGGTCGCCGTAAGAGCACACGCACGACAGAATCCAGGTCAGCTCGGTGTGCTCGGGCACCATGCTCTGAATAAACACGGTGGATTTGCTGGGTTCCAGGCCGGCGGCCAGCAGATCGACAAACAAATTCTCGGTGTTCTTCTTGAGCGTGGCCGGCTCATACGGCATCGTCATTGCGTGCAGATCGACCACACAGTAGATGCACTTGTAGTCACCCTCGTTTTGCAGCCGCACCCAGTTTTGCACGGCCCCAAAGTAATTGCCGATGTGCAGATCGCCTGTGGGTTGGATGCCAGAGAAAATAATTTTGTTAGTCATGTGGGAGTCCTTGAAGTGGCTGGTTGTTAGTGGCTGGTGGCTGGTGGCTGGTAAAGATTGTGTATTCCTAACCAGCCACCAGCCACTAACAACCAGCCACTTCCCTAATCCAAACAAAACGCCCGTCCTCTCATGCAAGAGGACGGGCGTAAAAGTCACGCTCGTGGTGCCACCTCAGTTGAAACAAAGCTTGCGAACAAGTTCATTCCCACTCTGTGCTGATAACGGGGCTGATCCGTGCGGCCCTGTTTTCACACGGCCATCCAACTCGCCGACGCCCAATTCGATCCTGCGCTTGCACCATTGGCTTGCACCGCCGCCAATTCTCTGTTGTGTTCACGAGGCCTACTTTTCGTCGGGTCCAGGCTGTTTGCGACTCAAATTATACGGCAAAAAGAGACCCCCGACCCCTAAAGGGGAGTCGCTGAGTAAATCAGCGACTCCCCTTTAGGGGTCGGGGGTCTCTGAAGCATGGCGCTAACTATTGGCGATGTTGGATCAACAGAAACTGTTCTACCCGCTACCCCTCCACCACCACCATTCGCGCCAGCACGTCGCTGCCGCTTAGGGCGATGGCTTCGTCACCACCCGCCGGCCGGCCACGCCGCGCCAGGTTTTTGGCCTTCAAACTCTTGGCATTTCCTTTGAGGGTGACGTAGATAATCGTGTTCTCCGGCTCGGCCAGCACCGCATCGGCCACCGTGGCATCACGCACCAGTTTGGCCGTGACCACGCCTTTGCCGGCTCGCCCTTGCACTGGATATTCCTTGAACGCAATCCGCTTGGCCCTGCCATCGGTCGTGGCCAGCACAATGTCCAGCTCGGAGTTATTGTCCTCCAGCGCAATGCCCATGTTCATCACGATGTCGCCATTCAGCAGCTTGATGCCCACGACGCCGGTGGCCGGCAAACCCATCGGCCGCACCTCATCCTGCTTGAAGCGAATGGCCATGCCCTGCTGCGTAAACAGCATCAGGTCTTCGTCGCCCTTGGTCATGCGCGCATTCACCACGCTGTCGCCCTCGTTGACGCCGATGAGGGTGAACAGCGTGCCCGGCGCCCCTGGCAACAACGTCAACTCGCTGCGCTTGATCATGCCGTTACTCGTCGCCAGCACCGAGAAGCCGCCGCCCTCGGCCGGCAAACTGGCCTTCGAGAGCGCAAACCCACCCACCACATCGTCTTCCTTTGGGAAGGGCGAGATAGCGCTGAGCATGGCTCCCTGGCCGGCCACCACGTCCTCCAGTGGCAGATTGTTCACGCCCAGCACGACCGCGCGGCCCGACGAGCCGACCACATACACCAGCTCTTTCGTCGTCGTCTTCACGATTATGGCCGGCACAATCTCTGCCGTCGATGTCACCCGCGGCGCATCGTTCACCCGTCCAATCTTGCCGTTTTGGCCGATCACAACATAGGTCGTCTGCGTGGGGACGAGTTCGTCCATCGTCAGCGCCATTTCTGAAGAGGACGACTGACGGCCGACGGCGGACGACTTTTTGCCATCGCCGGTATGCTTGTTCTTACCGTCGTCCGTCGTCCGTCGTCCGCTGTCAGTCCGGCCCACAATCGTCGTCTTGCGCGCATCCCCAAAGCGCTCCTTCAACGACAGCAACTCCTCGCGAATGACGCTCAGCACCTTGGCTGGGTTGGCCAGCAGATCTTCGAGGAATTTGATGGTCTTGCGCAACTCACTGAGTTCGTCTTCCAGCCGCTTGCGCTCCAGTTGGGCCAGCCGGCGCAACGGCATTTCCAGAATGGCGTTGGCTTGCAGTTCGCTGAATTGGAACTGCTGGATGAGGCCCTGGCGCGCCGCGTCGGTATCGCGGCTGGCTCGAATCAGCTTGATGATTTTGTCGATGATGTCCAGCGCCTTGACCAACCCCTCGACAATGTGCGCGCGCGCCTTGGCCTTCTTCAGGTCGAACTCGCTGCGCCGGCGCAGAATCTCGCGGCGGTGCTCGATGAACACCTGCAACAGCTTCTTGAGCGAGAGCACCCGCGGCTCGCCCTCCACCAGCGCCAGCATGATGACGCCGAAGCTCTGGCGCATGGCCGTGTATTTGTAGAGCGCGCCCAGAATCTTGCGCGCATCCTCGTTCTTGCCGATGTCGATGACCACGCGCATGCCGCGCCGGTCACTCTCATCGTGAATGTCGGTGATGCCGGTGATCTTGTCATCGCGCACCAGATCGGCGATCCGCTCGATCATCGCGCTCTTGTTCACTGCATACGGCAGCTCTGTGACGATGATATGGGTCTTGCCGCGCACGCCCTCTTCGATGTGCGTCTTGGCCTGCATGATGATCTTGCCGCGGCCCGTGGCATACGCGGCTTTGATCGCGTCGCCGGCGAACATATCGTCCTCGCCGCCGGCCTTGTCGTTGTGGCGGAAGATGATCGCGCCGGTGGGGAAATCCGGCCCTTTGACGAACTTCATCAGATCGTCCACGCCCACTTCCACATCCGGCAGCGTGGTCAATGTGCCGGCCTTCACGGCGCGTTTGAAGCCGGCCGAGTCCACGATTTGATCGATCAGATACACCGTGGCATCCACCACCTCGCCGATGTTGTGCGGCGGAATATTGGTGGCCATGCCCACGGCAATGCCGGTTGCGCCGTTGACGATGAGGTTGGGTAGCGCGGCTGGCAACACCGTCGGCTCGGTTTGCGTGCCATCGAAATTCTCCTGAAAATCAACCGTCTCTTTTTCGAGATCGGTCAGCATGTCCATGGCCGGCCGGCTCAGGCGCGCCTCGGTGTAGCGCATGGCCGCCGGTGGGTCACCATCGACCGAGCCAAAGTTGCCCTGGCCGTCCACCAGCATGTAGCGCATCGAGAAGTCCTGGGCCATGCGGGCCATGGCCTCATAGACGCTGATGTCGCCGTGCGGGTGGAACTTGCCCAGCACATCGCCGACGATGCGCGCGCTCTTGCGATACGGCGTGGTGGGCGACAGGCCCATGTCCTGCATCACATACAGGATGCGCCGCTGCACCGGCTTCAGGCCGTCGCGCGCGTCGGGCAGGGCGCGGCTGACGATCACGCTCATCGAGTAGGACAGATACGAGTCCTTCATCTGCGCGTCGATGTCGACGCGCCGAATCTTGCCGAATGCGTTGGTCTCGACCGCCAGTGAAGGCTGGACGAGACCAACGCCATCGCCGGGGCCGGAGCCGTTTGAATCCACTGAGACGATTGCTTTCTTGGCCATGTGTTTGCTTAAAAGGTCTATTAATCCTGATCCAAATCGATTAGGACGTTTGTTCTAGTTTGAAGTAATTATACGTGTTACAAAGGTCAAATTACCACACTCCTTTATTAAATTACTACTCATCACATTCAGTTGCGAACATCTGTGGTGAGTGAGGGTGATTACCGGACGTCTGCAAGGGAGGCGAAAAATAACAACTTTGAATGAGGAACGCTCACGCAACGCGCCGATAAGCCCTCTTCTTGCGCGACGGCTCTGTCGCCACAAGCCAGCCCTCGGCCACCCAATCGCTCAGCAACACCTGCGCCATTCGCACGGATAGGCCCAGCGTGGCTGCAATATCGGCGCTGGTGATCGTGCTTTGCCGGTCAAGGAGCCGCGTTAGGGCCGTGGCGCGCTGGAGCCTCAATACATCGGTGGCCGTTTCGCCCATCGCTTAAATGACCTGCTCAGTTTCTTCCCGAGTCAGCCGATTGCCTTCGATCTGGGTTGAAAAGTGTGTAGAGCGTAGTCGCGCACGATAGCGTAGCCACTATAAAGTTTCAGGTGAAAGTGGCATGCGCTCCTCAAAGGTTTAGGGTCTTCAATATTCATTGCCGTTATCCTGCCGTTATGATGCCGATAAATCCAGCCGGCCCTTTGCATCGCGTTCACCGCTTTCTTACGCGCCTCTCATCAGCCTCAACCCCCTCGCCTATAATCTCTTTATCAATCCGCAAAGTGAAGAGAAGGCTTAATGGCAGACCTATTTGATAAGATTGCAAAAGACCCCACGTTGAAGCTGGCCAACATGGGCCGGCAGATGGGGATCTACCCCTACTTTCGTCCGTTGTCCGAAACTGAAGGCACCGAGGTCGTCGTCGACGGCCGGCGCATGATCATGATCGGCAGCAACAACTATCTCGGCCTCACCACCCATCCAAAGGTACGTCAGGCTGCCATTGCTGCGATCCAGCACTATGGCACCAGTTGCACCGGCAGCCGCTTTCTGAATGGTACGCTGGAGTTGCACAAAGAACTGGAGCGCCGGCTGGCCAAGTTTCTGGGCCAGGAAGCTGCCATCTGCTTTGGCACCGGCTACCAGAGCAATGTCGGTGCCATCACCGCGCTGCTGGGCAAGGACGATGTGGCCATCTGCGACAAAGAGGATCATGCCTCATTAATGGACAGCGTGGCCATGTCCGGCTCGCGCATGAAGCGCTTCAAGCACAACGATCTTGAAGATCTGGAGCGCGTGCTGAAGGAAATCAACACCGAGACCCCCAAGGCCGGCAAGCTCGTTATCGTCGATGGCGTGTATTCCATGGGCGGCGATCTGGCGCCCATGCCCGAACAGGTCGCGCTGTGCAAGCAATATGGCGCGCGCTATTTCCTCGACGATGCCCACGGCATCGGTGTTATGGGCCAGGGCGGCCGCGGCACTCACTTCCACTTCAACTGCGTTGAGGGGGCCGATCTGATCATGGGCACCTTCAGCAAGAGCTTTGCCTCGCTGGGCGGGGTTATTGCCGGCGGCAAGCAGGTGATTGACTTTGTCCAGCACCACGCTCGCAGCTACATGTTCAGCGCGTCCATGCCGCCGGCCAATGTGGCCACCGTGCTGGCCTGCCTGGATGTGATCGAGGAAGAGCCCAACTATGTGCAGCGTGTGCATGTGCAGGCCGACAAGATGCGCGCCGGCCTCAAGTCCATGGGCTACGACACCGGCGCCAGCGTCACGCCCATTATTCCGGTCATGATCGGCGAGCAGATGAAGACGATCTACACCTGGAAAGCCTTCTTCGAAGCCGGCGTGTATTTGAACCCAGTGGTGCCGCCGGCCACCCCGCCCAACAAAGGCCTGCTGCGCACCAGCTACATGGCCACCCACACCGATGATCAAATCGAAACCCTGCTCGACATCTTCAAGGATGTGGGCCTCAAGCAAGGTTTGATTTCGCCATAGCTCGGGGGAAGGCGGAAAGAGGTGAGAGATGAGTGTCGAGTCCAATCTCGTTTGGTGCCCAAATCAGGACTCAACACTCATCCCTTTCCGCCTTCCCCCTTCCCCTTCTTACGGCTCCAAGTGCTTCTTGAAGAAATCGGTGATGGCGTTGTAGCACGTCACCTTGTTGGCAAACTTGATCACGTCGTGACCTTCATCGGCAAACAGCAAATACTCGGCGGGCTTGCCGCGCGCGTGTAATTGCTCCACCACATCGCGGCTCTCCTGCTCGACCACGCGCGGGTCGTTCTGGCCCTGAATCACCAGCATGGGACATTGCACATCGGCAATATGCGTGCGTGGCGACCGCTCGACCAAAAACTCTCGACCGCGTTCTGGATGGTCCAGCGCCAGATGGAAATAGGTCTGCCACGACTCGGGCAGCCGGGCTATGAAGGTGAACAGGTCGTACGGCCCAAACATATTCACTGCAGCCGACCATAGCTCGGGGTGCCGTGCGGCCAGTGTCAGGGTCATGTAGCCGCCGTACGAGCGGCCAATCACGGCCGCGCGGCTCACATCCACCCGCTTGTGTTTGGGCAGCACCTGGGTCATGGCGTGCACGTGGTCCAGCCGGTACTGCCCACCCCAGTCGTGATCGACCCGCTTGGTGTAGTCCAACCCATAGCCCGAGCTGCCGCGCGCATTCGGCACAAACACGGCAAAGCCATTCAGGGTCAAAAACTGGATCAAGGGCATCGAGAACCATGCAAAGTTGGGCCGCTCCTGGCTCTGCGGCCCGCCGTGCACGTAATACACCAGCGGGCGCGGCCCTTTGAACTTGAGCGCAGCCGCCGGCAAATACAGGCGCGCCGACACGCGCAGGCCATCGTGCGAGGTGAACGAGGCATCTTCGCCGGCCGCCAGCCAATCGGCTGGAATACCCAACAACTTCTCGTCGGTGTGGCAAATGGGTTTGCCTTTGGCCGGCACGCTATACAACTGCGTCGGTGTGGTGGCCGTGCAAAATGAGAGCGCGTGCGTCCGGGTCTCCGGGTCGTATGACGGCGCTTCCAACACACCGTTGCCGAGCGCACCCTCGCCCGCGATCACCCGCGAAATGCGCATAGTGAGTCGGGCCTCATCGAACACGGCCTCATATAGCCACGACACGCCGTCGATGTTGTAGTGCAGGCTATAGCGGTTGCCCTCAAGATGTTCCACGGCGCTCAGTTCGCCGAGGCCGGTGTGGCGCTGGCCGACGATTTTCACCGGCTGCATATCCGGCGTCTTTTTGCCCGCTGATTTCAGCTCCAGATAGCCCAGGCCATAGCTGTCTTCAAACAGGGTCGTGGTGCACAGCACGCCACTCGCTTGCCGGCGAACGCATCGCCAAAGGCCGGCTTGGGGTAGCCGCCGTCCAGCGGCACCCACATCGGCTGGTAGTTCTCGTCGCTGTTCTGGTCCAACATCAGCAGCATTTTGCCGAGCTTGGGGAAGGGATAAAACAAGTGGCCGCCGAGATCAGTTCAGGGTTTTGCAACGCGATCTCGGGCGGCAACACCGGCTTGGGCACACTGCCGCCGGCGCGCGCTTCCATGGCATACAGGCTCAGGCGGCCGCTCAGGTTGCTGACGAAATAGATGTGGCCGCCGCTGAGCCGAGGCGCAAGAAACAGGCGGGCCGATAGCAATGATTCGATCTGGATCATGGGTTTCGTTTAACTCCATGTTGGGGTTGGGTCAAGTTACGGCTGGATTCCCATCATATCGCTGCATTTACTTCACGTCACAAGCCTGCAAACGTTGCCAAAGATTACGTTTAAGGGCCAAATGTCAGCCTGAGAATGCGCTGTTAGGCAACGAATAGTTGCAATACAAGACATTGAGTGACGCATTGGCGAATATGGAGCCAGATTAACGTCATTCTTTTGAACCCTCAACCTCATCCTAAATTATGATACGAGCGAACCTATTATGAAACCAAATCGACTTGAAGCCTTTAGCGACGGCGTCATCGCCATCATCGTCACCATCATGGTGCTGGAACTCAAAGCGCCGCACGAGCCCACCATGGCCGCGCTGCTGGAAGTTGCGCCTATTTTTATTTTCTACATCTCTAGTTTCCTGGTGGTCGCGGCTATGTGGGTGAACCACCATTATCTAATTCACCTAGTCAAAGCCGTGAATCCCAAGTTGCTGTGGGCCAACATTATTCTCCTGTTCTTCATGTCGCTAATTCCCTTTGTGACGGCCTACATGGGCGAGAACTACACGGTGGCGCTGTCTGTAGCTGCTTATGGCACCGTGCTGACCCTGACGTCGCTGGCCTATACCGGGCTGCACTTGGTCGTTGCCCAGCAAAGTCAGGCTGACCCTGACCTGGTGCAACATCATCAGAGCAGCATCCGCAAGAGTGTTATTTCAACCGGACTGTATGCGCTGGCGGTGCCGTTGGCTTTTGTGTCGATCTATCTGTCCTTCGCCATTTTTGTCCTGATTCCGGCGATTTACTTTTTGCCACAAAAACGGGCTGTAGCGGTGCCTGAACCCGAGATGGCGTGATAGGCACGAAACGCCTTGATTTCCGGCCTTTTAGCATTGAGCAGTCTGACCCTTCTGTCTAGACACACGTTCTAGACAGACTTTCTGGACATCCTATGAAACAACTCCAATACAACGAATACGGCACCCCCGAGGTGCTGCACTGGGCCGAAATCGCGCTGCCGACACCGAAAGCGGATGAAGTGTTGGTGCAGGTCAAAGCGGCCAGCCTGAACCCCACCGACAGCAAAATGCGCCAGGGCAATTTGAAGATGATGACCGCCCTGAAGCATTTCCCGATGGGCATGGGGCTGGATTTTGCCGGCATCGTCACGGCCGTTGGTGCCGATGTGACCCATCTCAAGATCGGCGATGAGGTGATGGGCGTGGTGCAAGGCAGCGGCGGCTATGGCTTCGCCGACTACACGGTGGCGGCCGCAAAAAATGTGTATCTCAAACCGGCGCAATACACCTTTGCCGAGGCGTGCTGCCTGCCGATGAATGCCACGGCCGCGTGTGTGGTGGTCAATGACTACCTGCATCCGGCCCCTGGCATGGACATTCTGATCAACGGCGGCTCGGGCGGGATTGGTCTGTTCGTGGTGCAACTGTGCAAGGCCAGGGGCGCGAAAGTGAGCGCGACCTGTAGCGCCGAGGCGGCCGATGCGGTGAAAGCTCTCGGTGCGGATGAAGTGATCGATTACAAGACCACTGATGTTTATGCTGCCGGCAAGTTGTATGACGCCATTTTGGATGCCGCCGGTGTGATGCACTTTGCGCAGGCCCAGGCCATCTTGAAGGCGCACGGCCAATACTGCACCCTGACCCCCAACATGGAAACCATCGTGGGCCAAGTCGGCAGCCTGTTTGGCAACAAAAAGGAAAAGAACGTCTTCGCCATTGGCGGCCCCAAGGAGATGCAGGAAGTCCTTGCGTCGGCCCAGGCCGGCCAGCTAAAACCCGTGGTCGGCAAGACCTATCCGCTCTCCGAGGCCAAAGACGCACTCACCCAATTTGAAAACGGCAAGATCAAAGTCGCCGGCAAAACCGTGTTGGTCGCAATGCCGTAGCCGCGTGAGAGTGTTTGTAGGGGCAAGAACCCACCCCTACACTACACAATGACAATGTCCGTCCCCTAGCGAATAAACGCGGCCACCTGATTCGCTAACGCATCCTGAATGCGAATCTTGTGGCTTTCGAGGATCGGCATCGGCAGTGCATCCAACGCATAAAAGCCGATGTCGGTGCTCTCATCGCTGATGGTCATCGCGCCGCCGGTGATGCGGCACGCGAAGCACAGATTGACGTATTGCACCACGTTGCCGTCTTTGTAGCTGCCCACGTGAAATTGAGTGGGATCTGAATACACGCCCACCAGCCGCGCGATGGCCACTTCGAAGCCCGTCTCCTCCCACACCTCGCGCACACACGTCTCGGTGATGCTCTCGCCGATGTCGGTGCGGCCACCTGGCAAACTCCAGTAGCCGTTGTCCTCGCGCTTTTGCAGGAGCAATGCGCCATTCACATTGAATACCACTGCACACGCGCTCGGCCACAATGAGTTAGGCGGCCCATCCAGCTTTTTGCCGGTGGCGTCGTAATAGGTCTTGGTGTGCAGGTCTTTGGCGTAGTGCATCGCGCCTTGGTCTGGGTTTGGGTTGCTCATGCTATAGATTCGTAAACAACTGCCTTGATGACCAGCAGATTTTCACCACGAAGACACAAAGCAAGCACCAAGGACACGAAGCGTTTAAAGGTAATCACTTTGGGTCTTTGTGTCCGCTTTGTGTCTTCGTGGTGAAAATCCAATGGTCTATTTGTTTTTGCCGCATCAAGCATAATCCAACCATCCATGACCCACATTCCCAAAGGTTTTGAAGACATCGCCGTAACCATGCAACAGGCGAATCAGGATATTCTGACGCGGCTGCACGACTACGGCTACATCATCGAAGACTATCCCGACTTCACCGCAGCCGGCAACCCCGCCGGCATCGCCGCCGCCAAAGCCCATCCCATGCAGGGCATCCTCAAGTATCACGGCCTGGCCGATTGGGATTGGCGCACCGCATTTCTGCCCAGCATCTCCGTGGTCAATGATGTGGCGTATTCGCTCACTCTCGTCGAATTTGATCCAACACTGGAACAGGACACCTTGATCTTGAACAGCAAACCAGCCGAGTTGCGCGAAGTAGAACGGGTGAGCCAGAGCCTCAACGCCGTGCGCAATCTGGCCCGCATCCAAAGCCATGCCCGCGTCATCTCCAAAAATGTGGTGAAGGGCGG
>Ga0105048_10001810_pt1 | contig 34555 bp, 27 predicted proteins | sample MAT05_FD_78382 | JGI IMG/M metagenome (GOLD analysis project Ga0105048, IMG submission 78382) | Freshwater microbial communities from Lake Fryxell liftoff mats and glacier meltwater in Antarctica - MAT-05 | ecosystem: Environmental > Aquatic > Freshwater > Ice > Liftoff microbial mat | place... | reverse complement strand
GCCAGCGCGGCCGTCCCAGCAGCCGTCGGCGAGGTCGCGGGCCCACACATTGGTCACGGTCATCGCGTTCATCGTCGAGCCGAAGCTGCCGGCGTCGCCGCCGCCCACGGTGGACGCGTTGCGCGCGATGCGCGACATGCCGACCAAGATCAAGCCATAGCGGGCCGGCGCGGTGAGCGCGGTCATCTGCGCTGGCGCCAGCGGCACGATGTCGCGGATGTTGGCGACGCCGAACTGCGCCTCGATGGCGGTGGTGGCCGTGGTCCAGCGCTGCGCGACGGTGTCAGTCGGCCGCGCGGTCTTGAGGAAGCCGGCGTAGGAGACGGCGAGCTGGGTGAGCGGGGTGACGACGACGCCGGACACGGCGCCGCCGTCGATGAAGCCCGGGACGATGGTGCGGAGTCGGTCCGATACGTCGAGCTGGGCGGTCGGATTGGGAAAGGCCTCCTCGAGGTAGGTGCCACCGCCGCCGACCTCGACCAGGAGCGCGCCGCTGGTGCCCTCGGCGACGGGCACGTTGGTGAAGCTGCCGTCTTCGATCGTGATGCCCATGCCGACGGGCACGGTGCCGGGTTCGCCGTTGACGAACGCGAAGACCCGGACGGTGGCGCCGCCGACACGGCCCTTCACCGCGACGCCGCTGATGGTGCCGGCCGCGACGTTGTTGGTGTTGATGGTGCGCGTGCTGGTGGTCAGGTTGTCGTCGTCGTCGCGCGCCGTCGCCGTGAGGACCAGGTCACCCTCGGGAAAGCCGATGGTGTCGAGCGTGGCGACGAACACGTCGGGACGGGGGTCGGTATCGACGAGCGAGGTCGGGGTGGCGGTCTCGGCGCGCACCGACAGGCTGGCGACGCCGAGCGTGTCGCTGGCGTGCACCTCGACGACGACGCTACCGGCGACGATGGCGCGGTCGTCGGGGCTGGTCCAGGCGATCGTCGGGCCGACGTCGTCGAGTGACTCGGCGGCGTCGTCGGTACCGAACAACAGGCTCTCGGGGTTGCTGGCGAGGAGCGAGGTCACCCACGACAGCACGTCGCTCTTGTCGAGGCCGGTCTGGTTCTGGTCGGCGCGGAGCAACCAGACCAGCACCGCGGCGCCGAGGCGCGAGCGCAAGGTGTTGGTGTAGACGCTGCAGCTCGCGTAGCAGCCGACCTGCTCGCGGGTGCAACCGGTGGGCAGCGGGCAGCTGGCGCCCAGGCTGAGCACCTCGGCGCCGTTGCCGTCGAAGCGCGCTTCGACGGACGCAGCGTCGCGCACCAGCTGCGCGAGCAACGTCCGCGTGTTGATCGCCTGCACGGTGACGCCTTGGTCGGCGGCGGCGGTGGCGGCGAGCTCGGACAAACCGGCGAGCACCAAGGCGTGCTTGGCGGCCTCGTTGAAGGGCGTCGCGGCGGAGATGGACGCGATGGGCGTCGACAGCGGGTCGAACCCCAGGTGCGCGCCCAGCAGCGCGCGGGCATGGGCGATGGCAGCGACGTAGTCGGCGTCCTGGCTGGCGGCGAGCCGGGCCTTGCCGAGCTCCCACACCAGCTGTGTGAGCGGCGAGACGTTCACGTTCGCGCGCTGCTCGGCGGTCTGCACGTTCTGCACGGGCGTGTGCAGCGCGGCCGAGGGGTCGAGGGTGACCACGCCGCCGGAGGCCTCGGTGTAGTGGCCGCCCGACACCGTGACGAGGAAGTCGCCGGCGAACGTGTCGCTGTCGACCGGTCCCCAGGTGCCGTCGTCGTTGGTCGTCGTGGTGGCGATCGTGATCGTCTCCTGGTTCTCGAAGTACTGGCGCACGGTCACCGTGGCGCCCGCCACCGGACCGCTCCAGTACGCCGTCCCCGACAGCTGCCCGAGCGAGCCCGGTCGCGGACCATCATCGCCCCCGCAGGTGGCGGCGAACAGCAGGCCAAGCAGGAGCAGCCCGCGGCCCCACAGACGCGTCCCCGACATCCACTTCGACTTCGACTTCATTCGCGACTCCTTCACAGTTCCCGACGCTATCGGCAGCACGGCTCTGGAGTTGCCGTACCAATGACGGTCTCGCTGCTGCGCGGAACTTGACAGGTTTGGTCCGACCCGGTCAATGAGTATCGTACGAATCGTGATGAGCCTACCCGTCGTTGGCCCAGCGCGCGCGGCGGGATCTGCGTTAGCGTGGCGGGCATGACGGAACCGTTGGAAGCGCGACTGGCGGCGGCTCGAGCCGACAAGCGTGAGCAGGAGTTCGTGGCGCAGCGGCTGATCGAGGCTCGCGCTGATCGCGAGCGGGTGGCGGCGCAGGTCGAGGCGATCGGCGAGCTGGTGGCGTCGGAGCACGCCGACGTCGAGCGCTTGACCCGCGGCGTGGGTGGCTTCTTTCGCCGGCTGGTGGCGAGCCGGGGCGAGCTGACCACCGAGCAGCAAGAGCTCGCGGCGGCGCGGCTCCAGCATGAGGCGCTCCTCGACGAGCAGCGTGCGATCGACGTCGATCTGGCCCAGCTCGACGAGCGCGCGGCGCGGTTGCGTGGGGCCGCCACGAAGTACGCCGCCGTGCTCGCCGAGCTGGAGGCGGCGATCTCGAGCGGCAGCCCCCACGCGGCGCGGCTGGGCGCGCTGGCCGATACCGACGGTCGGTTGCGGTCCGCGCGCCGCGAGCTCGACGAGGCCATCGCGGCCGGTCGGGCCGCCCACGACGCGTTGCTCGCGGTGCAGCTGGCGGTCACGTCGTCGTGGCGCGCCGCCTACGGCAGCGACGTGGCCTCCTCGCTCGCCGACGGTCTGCTGGGCAGCGTCGCAGTCGACCTGTCCGAGCACGTCGTGCACGAGGGGCTGCGCACCCAGCTCGCGACTGCCCAGCACGCGTTGCTGGGCTTCCAGCGCGAGTGCAAGGACGTGGCCCACGACGCCGCCATCGACGGGGTGTCGCTCACGCCGCTCCCCAGCCTGACGGCGATGATCGCGCGCGATCTGCTGTGGACCACCACCACCCGCATCGACGACGTGGGCGCCGAGGTCGAGATGATGGCGTCGTGGGTCGCGAGCACGACGATGGAGCTGCGCGGTCGCATCCCGGCGATCGAGCATGCCGCCGCGGCGGTCGCGGTCGAGCGCGCCGCGCTGCTCGATCAAGCCAGCGACGGCGGGACCTGATCGCGTCGAGTTTCCGTCACATTCCGGTCGGCCGACGCTCTATGGAAGCATCGTGCCCTTCGAGCTCGCCAACCTGCTGTTCCGGCAGATCCGTAGCGCCGAGGAAGAATCGGGACGGATCTACGACGCCGTCATCGGCATCGTGACCAACCTCGCGGATCCGCAGAAGTTGTGCCGGGTCCGGGTGAAGTTCCCCAGCCTGGGCATCGTCGACGAGTCGTGGTGGGCGACCGTGGTGGCGCCGGGCGCTGGCAAGGACCGCGGCTGGCACTCGCTGCCCGAGGTCGACGACGAGGTGCTGTGCGTGTTCGAGCACGGCGACGTCGCGCGTCCGGTGGTGATCGGCGCGCTGTGGAACGGCAAGGATAAGCCGCCCGACGCCAACGATGGCGACAACGAGCGCCGCACCATCGTGTCGAAGGGCGGCAACAAGATCGTCTTCGACGACAAGGCCAAGACGATCACCTTGCAGGACGGCGGCGGCGTGGGCAGCATCGAGCTCGCCGAGACCGGCATCACCTTCACGGCCAAGCAGGGCGATGTCGCGCTCCAGGGCCAGGGCGACGTCTCGATCGTGGCCGCCGAGATCTCGATCAAGGGCACGACGGTCGACCTGATGGGCAAGGCCGGCGTGAACATGTCGTCGACGGGGGCCTTCACGATCAAGGGCAGCCTGGTCGCGCTCAAGGGGGCGACGATCGACCTCAACCCGGGCGGCGTGCCCAAGGCCGCGAAGGCGGACGGCGCGGTGAGCGGCGACGGCGAGGATCCCGGCAAGAACGGCGGTGGCGGTGGCGGTGGCGGTGGCGGTGGCGGTGGCGGTGGGCCGGGCGGCGGCGGGCCGGGCGGTGGCGGGCCGGGCGGTGGCGGGCCGGGCGGCGGTGGTGGCCCACGCCCCGGCGGGAACAAGCCTGCGCCCGACGACCCGATCGTCGATCTTCACACCGTCGAGATCAAGGTCGTGAACGCGCTCGATCAGCCCTCGGCCGGGGTGTTTTACGAGCTGCGGCTGCCCGACGGCGCGTCGCGCAGCGGCACCACCGACGCCGACGGCATGATCCGCGTCACTGGCATCGAGAGGGCTGGTGACTGCACCGTCAGCTTCCCCGGCGTCGACGCCCAGCTTCCCGATGACGAGCCGGCGCCGCCGCCTGCCCCGGCTGCGCCCTGAGTCGTCGCGGCGCCCCGTACCGGTCGACCGAAATCCGCGAAGGGACGCGAGGCGCTACAAGTCGAGCTGGCCGGGTCGAGCGTGGCGTCACACTGATCAGGTCGGTGACGACTACGAGGACTGCTGAGAATCGACATCCTGCGCTGTACGAACTGCACGGTCGAATCGAATGGTCGAATTGACCAGCCAGCGGCAACGTGGCTGCGCGCCGCGGCGCTTCGTCGGCGCGTCGGTTGCAGTACCGCTTTACCGATGCCCGAGCAGTACCACCGCGAGCTCGAGCGGGTCCGCCTGCGCGCGATGCTGGCCATCGAGCGCATCAGCGGCCGTCCCGACGCCGCCGCGCGCATCGAGTCGATGACCCAGGCGGCGGTCGACCTCGACGCCGACACCACGCCCGGACGCATGACCGAGCTGGCCGCGCGCCTCGGCTTGGTCGATGACGAGGTCGACCTGCTGTGGACCGCGGTCGCGGTCGCCGCCGATCCCAGGGTCGTGCCGCACGTGCGCGTGCTCGGCGGAGGCGAAGCTCGCCTCGGCATCTCGCTGGCGACCCACGCGCTCATCGCCGACCTCGATGGCACCCGCGCGCGCCTGCTGACGCGCCGACTGATCGCGCCAAACCCGCTGTTCGTCGACGGGATCCTGGCCTGGGACGACGCCGGCGGCGGCTCGCCGGCCTCGCGCGTGATCGTCGCGCCAGCGCGTACGATCGGGTGGCTGTGCGGGGTCGATCGCGCCGACGCCGCGCTGGCCGGTGCCTCGCGCGTGGTGCAGGTCCCGGCCGCCGTCGAGCTCGACATGCGCCAACACGAGCTGCTCGATCGCATCGAGCCGCTGCTGGCCAGCAGCGCGCATCCGGTGCTGCTGCTCGAGGGAGCGCTCGGTAGCGGGCGCGCGACCGCGATCGCGCAGCTGGCCGGCGGCCGGCCGGTGGTCGCCCTCGATCTGCGCCGCCTGCCACCGGGGCCGGCGGTGCTCGAAGCGGCGCTCCTGGGGTTGCGCCGCGAGTGTCGCCTGCGCGACGCCATTCCACTGCTGGCCGACGCCGAAGAGCTGCTTGGCAACGACGGCCCGGTCCTGGGCCGCATCGTCGCCCGCGCCATCGACGCCTGGGCCGGGCCCTTCGTCATCACCACCGCGCTGGCCGGCCTCGAGCTGCCGGTGGTGCGCCCCCTGGTCCAGCTGCGCTGGCCGGTGCCCGATGTCGGCACCCGGCGCGCGCTGTGGGTCGGCGCGCTCGGCCTCCACGCCCTCGACGGCGCCGCCCTCGATGGCCTCGCGATGCGCTACCGACTCGGGGCCGGCGGGATCCGGCGCGCCGTCGCCACCGCGCGGCTCTACGCCGGCGCAGGTACGCCCAGCGTCGGTCACCTCGTCGAGGGCGTGCGCGCCAACGTCGCCGAGCGGCTCGGCGAGCTGGCGACTCGCCAGGACGTGACCCAGGGCTGGAACGATCTGGTGCTGGCGCCCGATCTGCTCGATCAGGTGCGCGCGGTGGTGGCCCGAGTGCGCCACGGCCATCAGGTGCTCGAGAGCTGGGGGTTCGCCAGCAAGGTCGCGCGTGGCGGCGGCGTGGCGGCGCTGTTCAGCGGGCCGCCCGGCACCGGCAAGAGCATGGTCGCGGGCCTCATCGCGCGCGAGCTCGATCTGGAATTGTATCAGGTCGACCTGTCGAAGGTGGTCAGTAAGTGGGTGGGCGAGACCGAGAAGCAACTGGCCCGCATCTTCGAGGCCGCCGAGGCCGGGCATGCGTTGCTGTTGTTCGACGAGGCCGACGCGCTGTTTGCCCGTCGCACGGAAGTAAAGAGCTCGGTCGATCGCTACGCCAACCTGGAGGTCAACTATCTCCTGCAACGTATCGAGTCGTTCGGCGGGCTCACGATCCTCACGACCAACCTCGACACCAGCATCGATCCCGCGCTGAAGCGCCGACTGGCCGCCCAGGTGGTCTTCTGGCCGCCCGAGGCCGAGGAGCGGGCCCGGCTGTGGCGCAGCTTCATCACGGCGCGGGCGCCGGTCGAGGGCGAGCTCGACACCGACGACCTGGCCGAGCAATTCCCCGAGATGACCGGCGCCAACATCCGCAATGCGGTCGTGGCCGCCGCGTTCCTGGCGGCCGGCGAGGGCCTGTCGATCACGCAACAGCATCTGGAGCGCGCCGGCCGCGGCGAGTACCTGGCCATGGGGCGCGTCATCAGCGCGCGACGCAACTGACCATCACGGAGTATCGATGCCCAAAGACAAGCACAAGCCCGAAATCGACGAGCAACAGCTGGATAGTGGCCACAAGCGTGAACACGGCGGCGATCATGGCGCGGCCCACGACTCGTCGGAGCACCAGCGCAAGGCCCCGGAGGCGGGCGTCCGCACCGATACCCGCTGGGGCGACGACAAGGAGGAGATGTTCGACATCCACGGTCGCATCCTGGGTATCAGCATCGTCGACGGCGGGACCGAGCTGATGATCGGCGCCGGTCGCGACCAAGGGGTGCACCAGGGCATGACCGGCTACCTCATGGCCGGCGACACCTACTTCGCGCAGCTCGACATCGTCGGCGTGGACAAGCGGGTCTGTCGGGTGAAGGTCGACGCCACCCCCGACGCGGTGCGCGCGCACCAGGACAACGTGCGCATCAACCCGTCGTCGACGCCGGCCCGGGCCAGCCAGGCGGTCCACGACTACAAGACGCGCGTCATCAAGGTCGACATCATCGACGGTAGGCCCCGCATCAGCCTGGCCGGCGGCTCGGCCCACGGCGTCCAGGCCGGCATGGAGGGCGTGCTCCTCGACGACAGCGGCAAGCGCATCGTCAGCTTCAAGCTCGACGAGATCCACTCGCGGTTCGCGACCGCGATGGTCGACACCATCCTGAGCGAGGTGCAGCGCTCGAGCTCCGCGATCATCGCGCCGACGCACTGAGTCAGCAGCCGCCCCACCAGCCTCCCTGGGAGTCGTCGCTGCTCGGGCTGGGCGTCGGCGCGGGCCGCTCGATCGCGACTGGCACCCGCGCCACCACGGCCGCGAACGTCGCGAACATCAGCGCCGCGAGCACCGGCACCACGACTCCGGTGGGTTCCGCCGAGCGGCCGATGCGCATCGGCGGTACGGTCGGGATCGCGCCCAGATCGCGCCACCACACCAGGCAGCCGACCGCCAGCCACGCCGCCGCGGCCAGCGACAGCGCCAGGCCTACCAGCATGGCGGCGTCGACCCACAGCTGGAACCACGCGCAGGCCAGCGCCGCCAGGAACCCGATCACGGCCGCGCCGATCCGTCGACGGCGCGCGGCGTCGACGCCGTGCAGCCGCCGTACCGCCAGCACCAGCGCGATCACGCCCAGCACGTGGGGCGGCCACGCGAACGGCACCGCGATCGGATAGACCGGGCTGTTGCAACCCTCGGTCGCTGGCAAGAACGCACACAGCGTGAGCACCACGCTCGCGGGCACCGTCAGCAGGCGGTGGCGGCGCGAGGGCTCGGCGATCGGTTGGTCCATGACCACCGCTATCGAACCCGCCCCGCGGGAGTTGCGTCGGTTCGGGCCGGGGCCGGCGCGATCGAGGTCACGGACGGTGAGCGACCACGACGATGCGCGCCGCGCTACCATGGCGTCGTGGCAGTCGACCCCGGCGATCGATCGACAGCGGCCGCGTTCGGAGCGGAAGCGTCGTCGGAGACCGTGGTCACCGGGGGCAGCGACACCGGCGCTGGCACCGGCTCGGCGCCGGGCGCGCGGTTCGGTCGCTTCGTCGTGCTCGGCGCGCTGGGCGCTGGCGGCATGGGCGTCGTCATGTCGGCGTTCGATCCCGAGCTCGATCGCAAGGTCGCGCTCAAGCTCCTGCATCCTCGGGTCGGCGCCGTCGACGACGCGCGCGTCCGCTTGCAGCGCGAAGCCCAGGCTATGGCGCGTCTCGCGCATCCCAACGCCGTCACGATCTACGAGGTCGGCCGCGCCGGCGAGCACCTGTTCATCGCGATGGAGCTCGTCGACGGCACCACCTTGCGGGGCTGGTTGCGCGACGGCGTGCGGTCATGGCGGGAGATCCTCGCGCTCTGCGTCGCCGCCGGTCGCGGCCTCGAGGCCGCCCACGCCGCCGGCATGGTGCACCGCGACTTCAAGCCCGAGAACGTGCTCATCGGCCGCGACGGTCGCCCGCAGGTGAGCGACTTCGGCCTCGCCGAGAGCGGCCTCCACCGCGATGGCGACAGCCTTGGCGTCGCCGGCACGCCGTCGTACATGGCGCCCGAGCAGTGGCTCCGCGGCGAGCTCGACGCCCGCACCGACCAGTTCGCGTTCTGTGTCGCGCTGTGGACCGCGCTCTACCACCAGGCGCCCTTCGTCGGCGAGACCGCGGCCGAGCTGCGCGAGGCGGTGCTCGCCAATCGTCGTCGCCCCCCGCCTGCGGCGGTTGGCGTGCCGAGCTGGCTCGCGCCCATCCTCGACCGTGGGCTGTCGATCGACGCGAGCAAGCGCTGGCCCAGCATGACCGTGCTCCTCGGCGAACTCGAGCGCCGGGCCAGCGCGCGTCGACGCGGCTGGATCGGCCTGGGCGCGACCGCGCTGGTGGCGAGCGCCGCCGCGCTCACGATCGCGATGACCGGCCGGCACGCCGCGCCCGTCGAGGTGTGCCCGGCGCCGACCGCGCGCCTCGATCCGGTGTGGGGCCCACCGCGGCGCGAGAGCTTGCGCCAGCACCTCGCCGGCATCGACGCTGCCAACGGCGCGCTGCGGTTCGCCGCCGCGGCCGCGGTGTTCGATCGCGGCGGGCGCGAGTGGTCGGCGATGCACGTCTCCACCTGCCGTGCGACCCGCGTCGAGGGCCGGCAGTCCGACACCGTGCTCGACGCCCGCATGGGCTGCCTCGATCGCTGGCTCGAGGGGCTGACCGCGACGGTCACTGGCCTCGCGCAGGCGACCGATCCCGACCAGCTCGAGGGCGCGATCAAGAGCGTCGCCGCCATCGGCTCGGTCGACGGCTGTGCCGACGCGACCGCGGTGGTCGCCGCCGCAGACCTTCCGACCGCACCGGCCGCGCGCGCCGAGGCCCAGCGCATCGTCCAGGAAGCAATGGCGTGCAACCTGGCGCGCAAGGCCGGTCACGTCGACGGCCTGGCCGCGCGCGTCGACGCGCTGATCGCTCGGGCCCGCGTGCTCGGTCACCCCGGCACGCTCGCGAAGACGTTGGCGGTGCGCTGGCGCCTCGCGGTCGGGAGCACCCAGGCCAGCGCGGCGCTTGCGATCATGAGCGAGCAGACCGAGGTCGCGGCCCGCGCCCACAACGATCACGAGGCCGCCAGAACCTGGGCGCTCATGGCGCGCCTGACCGCGCAGTGGCAGGGCCAGCCCGACGAGGCGCGCGTGATGATCGTGGCCGCGCGCTCGGCGGCGGCCCACGCTGGCGATCCCGCCCCGCTGGTGGCCGAGGTGCTGGGCAGCCAGGCCGACGTCGAGGTCGCCGCCGGCGACAGCGTGGCCGCCCAGCGCGCGATCGTCGAGGCCCGCGGGTTGCTCGTCAGCGTGGGCGCCGACCAGCCCGGCTCATCCCTCAAGGCCTCCCTCGGCGCGCTGCTCCAGACCGAAGGCGAGCAGCGCTGGGCCTCCGGCGATCTCGACGGCGCGCTCGCCTCGCTCCACCAGTCGGTCGCGATGTTGGACGACGCCTACGGCCCTGACACGATGGAGGCGGCGGGCGTGTACCTCGACCTCGGCCAGGTGCTGCGCGACCAGGGCAAGCTCGACGAGGCCCTGGTCGCCGTCGAGCACAGCATCGCGGTCCGCGGGCGTCACGACGCCCACACCGCAGCGCTCGCCACCGCGCTGTCGGTGCGCGCCGCGATCCACGGCGAGCAAGGCCACCTCGACAGGTCCATCGCCGACGGTGAGCGCGCTCTCGCCCTCGCCAGCGCGGCCCTCCTGCCCAACGACCTCGAGCTGCTCGGCATCACCAGCGAGGTCGCGCTGGCGTACCGCGACGCCGGTCGTCTCGACGAAGCGCTCGCGCTCTACGTCCAGATCCTCGCGATCACCGATCGCGACGAGGTCGAGACGTCCAACGTCGGGAGCTGGTGGGTGATGCGGGCCGAGATCGAGGAGGACCAGCATCGCTGCTCGGTTGGGTTGCCGCACTACGCGCGCGCGATCGCGCTCACCAGCAGCGCCCAGGCTCGCGACGATCACGCGCAGGCCAGCGCGCTGCGCGGCCAGGGTCGCTGCCAGCTCGCGCTGGGGCGCACCGCGGCCGCGATCTCGTCGCTCGAGCGCGCGATCGCCGGGCCGGCGCCCAGTAGGCCCGACGTCGAGGACGCCCGGGCCCGCGGCCTCCTCGGCAAGCTCCTCGTCGACGGCCAGCACGACCGCGGGCGCGGCCTCGCGCTGGTCCGCGAGGCGGTCGCGACCCTCGACGCCGCTCACCAGCCCGACGCCGCGCTGGTCGCGTGGCTAGCCCGTCACTGACCGAGCCCTCAGCCGCCAGCTCGTCGGGGGCCGGTGGTGCGGCTTGGTCAGAACTGGCCCTGCACGACCAGCGAGAACACCCGGCCCGGCAGGTGGTAGCCGTTGCGAGTCTCGGGCGCGGCGTCGAGGAGATCGTCGCAGCGCGCGACCGCCAGCCAGTCGCCGTAGCGCGCTGAGGCCGAGGCCTCGAGCAAGGCGTAGCTCTCGACCTCGACGTTCTTGTCGGTGCTGGCGCCAAAGTAACGTGCGCGGGCGAGCAGGCCGATCGCGTGGGGCAGGGTGCCTCGCACCCAAGCGTCGGCGCGGTGATCGGGCAGGCGGTCGAGCGGGTCGTCGCGCCACCTGCTGTCGCCGCCGTCGGTGGCGCGGGCTCGGTCGCGGGTCAGCTCGTAGGAGCCGCCGACCGAGAGGTAGGCGTGGAGGCGCACCTTGGCGCTGGCGTCGACGCCGCGGACGTCGACGGTGCCGAGGTTGGTGAGCCGGTTGGTCATCGGATCGTTGACGACCGAGCCGGTCGAGCGTCGCCAGTAGGGTGCGACCTCGAGCTGGGTGCCGTCGATGGGCTTGGCGATCACGCGCAGCTCGCCGTGGCTCGACTGCTCGGGGCCGAGCGCCGGGTTGCCGCTCTGGCTGTCGAAGCGCTCGCGCAGGCTCGGCGTGCGGCCCTTGCGCGCGACGGTCGCGACCAGCTCGGTCGACGCGATCGGCCGCCAGCGCGTGACCAGCTTGGCCTCGGGCCAGGGGTCGGCGCCGAGGCCGATCGGCGCGGCGACGCCGGCGCTGCCGTCGACGCGCACGGTGCCGCGCTCGAACTGGGCGCCAGCCGCGGCCTCGATGAGCGTGGCGTCGCCTGCGCTGCGCAGCGAGGTCCCGGGCGACCCGGCATAGACCTCAGCGCGCTCGTGATCGACGGTGCCCGACGCCACCGCGCGCCAGCGTTTGCCGATCGCCCGGGTGGCCAGGGCCTGGGCGCCGTAGCGCTGGGCCTCGAGATCCTCGCTGGTGGCCGCGAGCTCGAAGGACGGGTCAGGAAAGTAGCGCGAGCGGCGGGCCAGCCGGTGGGTCCAGGCCCGGCCCTGGACCTGCGTCGCGCCCACCTGATCGTCGAAGGCGACCTGGAGGCGCGTCGTGGTCTCGCGATCGATCACCAGGATCGTCGCGGTGGCCGACTCCTCGTTGGGCGGCGGGACGTAGTGGCGATCGTCGACGAAGCCGTCGAGGGCGAGGCGCCGCTCGCCGTCGCGGTACTCGAGGCGAAGCGCGCCCGTGGTGGCGCGCCGGCCCTCGTCGAGGTCGGCCCCGCTGGGCAGATCGAGCTCGCGCGCGCCCATGAGCCCGGCCAGCGACAGCCGGATCGCGACCCGCTCGGCCAGCGCGGTGCGGCCGGTCACCGACGCGCCCAAGCTGGGCAGCGAGTCGGTGGTGAGCCGCGCGATCACGGCGCGATCGCCGATGGCGTCGCGGGTGTGGACCTCGATCACGCCACCGGGACCGCCGGGGCCGTCGATGGGGGAGGCCGGCGCGGTCGAGACCCGGATCTCGACGATGTCGGTGATCGGGATCGTCGAGACGTCGAAGGTGCCATAGTACGGGTCGGTCACGCTGACGCCGTCGACGAGCACGCGGACCGCGCCCTTGCGCGCGCCGCGGATGTCGATGTTCCAGCCGCCTCGGCCGGCGTCGCGCACGTTGACGTCGGGCAGCAGCGCGAGCGCGGTCGCGAGATCGACGGCGCCGCGCTGCGCCAGCTCTTCGCCGGTGAGCCGCAGCTCGGTGTCGCGGTCGAAGGGTTTGTCGGGGCGCTCGTCCCACAGCTCGATCACCTCACCGCTGGTGGCGGCCAGCGCGGCCAGCTCCTCGTCGGACAGCGCCGTGGTGGGGCTCGGCCCGCGGGGCTCCGCGTCCTGGGCCTCGGCACGCGCCGCGCCGCCCATCGCCATGGCGGCGGCGATCCCACACGCGAGGCGCGCTCTCATCGCGCTCGTGAATAGCAACTCCAGGGCCACCGTGTCCCACCGCGCGTGCCCCGCGTCGCGCGATCGGTGCGGCCACGGCGGGGCCGCCGTCCCCACGGTGGGGCGATGTCATCGAGATGCAATCTCGGTGCGAGCTGGGGGACTCGAACCCCCACGGATTGCTCCGCTGGTACCTAAAACCAGTGCGTCTACCAATTCCGCCAAGCTCGCGGCGACGCGAGTGGTAGCACGATCACTCGACCGCGAGCGCGCCGAGGTGCCACAGCGCCGGGCCCCGGAACCTCGGCGTCGCGATCACCGCGCGGCTGCGACGAGCCCGGGCCACCAGCGCGAGCGCGTCGCCGCGGAGGACGCCCCCGCCGACCGGGGTGGTGCCGATGGTGCCGCCGGCGATCGCGGCCCGAAACCAGCCGGTCGTGGGTTCGACCTCGAGCCAGGCCAGCTCGTCGACGACCAGGGTGGTGGGCGCGATCAGGTCGTCGGTGGTGCCGGGCGGCACGACCAGGCCGCGCACGCCGCCGTTGGGTTGCGCGCCGCGCAGCGCGGCCTCGCGGGCGTCGAGGCCGAGGCCGGTCGCGACGCCGTCGGTGACGATCGGAAAGCGGCGCACCGGCTCGCCGGCATCGCCGAGCGGCGCCGACCACCAGCCGAAGGGTAGGGTGCCGTCGCTGTCGAGCGACAAGGTCGCGCCGTCCGCGATCGGCTTGCCCACGTGGTAGCGGACCAGGCCTTGGCGATCGAGGTCCGGGTCGGCCTGCGCGATCACCGCGTCGAGGAGGCCGGTGCCGCCGTGCAAGAGCGCGGCGGCGCGCAGCACGACCTCGTACACGCCCGGTGGTGCCGGCGCGGCGCTGGCGCGGCTGGCGGCGATCCGGGCCGCCGCGAACCCGCCGGCCAGGTCGAGGTCGACCAGGCGCCGGGCTCGCCGCTCGAGCTGCCCGGTGGCGCCGGCGTGACGCACCTCGACGGACAGCTCGACGCGGGTCGCGCGCCAACCGGCTCGCCGACCGCGCCGGGTCGACAGCGCCAGCTCGTCGACCGCGATCTCGACCAAGGCCCGCACGATGGTCGCGCCACCGGCCGCGGCGTCGACGGCGGCGGCCAGGGCGTCGACCTGCGCGGCCAGCGCGCTCGGATCGATCGCGGGATCGGCCAGCTCGACCTTGGCCGGCGCGGCCGGCGACGGCGTGCGCCACACCGGACCGGTCGCGTCGTCGGCGCGCACCATCGCGTCGTCGATGACGCGCTGGGCGTCCCCGTCGGCGGCCAGCGCAAACGTCGCGCTGCCCCGGCCCTTGGGCTGGTCGCGGTGCAGCTCGCCGGTGAGGTGGGTGCGCTCGGCCGCGCCGCGCTGGTCGCGATCGCCCCAGGCCCGCCACGCGCTGCGCGTCGAGGTGAGCCGCACCGTCCAGTCTTCGATGTCGGCGTGGCGTCCCAGCGCGCGCACCAGCCGGGCCTGGTCGTCGTCGGCGGTCACCAGTCGCCTCGTGCCGGTGCGATCGCGGCCCGGGTCAGCACCGCCGGCACCACGATCGCGCGGGCCGGCCGATCGTCGTCGAGCGGCGCGATGGTCTCGGCGCGGTTCCCGATCGCGCGGATCGCCGTGACGATGGCGGCGGCATCCCCGCGCAGCTCGACGTCGCGCCACGACTCGCCGGTGCGCGCGCCGCGCACGATGCGGCGGGCCCGGGTCGCCCGCAGCGCGATCGCGCCGGCCCGGTCGCGCTGCAGGTTGGCCACGCCGTCGACGACGAAGCCATCTTCGACCTGACCCTCGAGGGCCGCGGGGTCGCTGGCGCCCAGCGTCATCACCAGGTTCGAGGGGCCGGTGGCGAGCCGCCACGACGGCTGGCTGCGGCGGGCGCGCCCGGCGATCATCGGGGCCCCGCCGAGGACGATCGGCGCCGCCGCCGCGCCGAGATCGTCGACGAAATAGCTGCCGAAACCATTCGCCAGGGCTGGATCGTCGGTGACCACCGCGAGCCCGCCTCGGCCCAGCCCGGCCCAGCCAGCGTCGACGATCGCCGCGATCACCGCCGGGGCCAGCACCACGTCAGCGCTCGGCGAGGTCGCGATCTCGCTGGCCGCGTGCAGCGACAGCGCCTCGGCGGTCATGGCGGCCAAGGCGTCGTCGCCGAGGCGCTCGTGCGCGGGCCCGAAACCGCCGGCGACCTCGGCGGTACCGGCGATCGGCGCGCTGCCTTGCCACGCCACCGCGGTCGCGCCGACGCGGGTGCGCACCAGGCGCTGGCTCACGTCGGCGTCGGCGCTGACGATCCAGCTGCGGTCGTCGTCGCAGGTCAGGTAGGCCGCGCGGTAGATGATGCGGCTGCTCGCGGTGGCCTCGGCGCGCTGGGCGACCACCTCGGCCTGGGCCAGCCAGTCGCCGGTCGCCAGGCCGGCCGGCTCGACGTCGAGGGCCGTCGCATGGTCGATCGGCGCCCCGAAGGCCAGCGGCGTCGAGGTCCCGGGCGGCGCCTCGGCGACCAGCGCTTGCGCCGCGGCCCGCACCCGCGCCGGCTCGGCCCGGTCGATCGCGCGCTCGCGCCAGGCGCCGGCGCCGTCACGCCCGCCCACCACGATCGCGATCGTCGTCGCGTCGGTGACGTCGCGCTGCGCGAGATCGACCACCGCGCGGACCCGGCGCCGCACCAGCGCGTACGCGACCGGCTCGCGCAGCCGGGTCGCGAGGATCTCGACCGCATCGCGCAGCGCGCCGCGCAGCGCCTCCGCCTCACCGGCCCGCGCCGTCACGAGCGGTCGCGCGCGCGCGCCACAGCCCAGCAGCGCCGCCGCCGTCGTCGCGCCAGCAGCGCGCAGCAGATCGCGGCGAGTCAGCACCCCCGCGACGGTATCACCTGCGCGACGTGCCCGAGACCTTGCGCCGGGCCGGCTTGGCCTTGGGGCGCGCCTTGCCGGGCGTGGTCCGCTTGATGACCGCGCCCGGCGCGCCGGCATCGATCCACGCGGCGACCCGGCCGAAGTCGGCGAATCGAGTGCCCTTGCCGTCGGCGCCCAGGAAGGCGAACAGGTAGCTGTGGCCGTCGATCTCGGCCCCGGTGATGAAGCAGTACCCGGCGGCCTTGGTGTAGCCGGTCTTGCCGCCCTTCACCCGGTAGGTACCGGCGACCAGTGGCTGGTTGGTCGAGCCGTAGGAGATCTTGGCGTAACCCGAGCGCGACTTCACGATCACGTTGGGCGTGGCCACGATGCCGGCCAGCACGTCATCACGGAGCAAGGCCCGCAGCGCCAGCGCCATCTCCCGCGCGGTCGAGACGTTCCCGCGCAGGCCCGACGAGTCGGTGAACCGGGTCTTCTTGAGGCCGAGGCCCTTGGCCACCGCGTTCATCTCGGCGATGAGCTGGGCGCGGCTCATGCCGGCGGCCCGGCCCAGCGCGGTCGGGGCCCGGTTGTCCGACGACATCAGCATCGCGCGCAGCAGGTCGATGTTCTTGAACTGTTGGCCGCGATCGAGCCGGGTCCGCGAGCCGCCCACCGCGGCCTGCACGTCGGCGGCGGTGATCTCGGTCCAGCTGTCGAGTGCCAGCTTTTTCCGCCGCACCGCGAGCGCGACGAAGATCTTGGTGGTCGACGCGATCGCGCGGACCTCGTCGGCGCCCTTGCCGATGACCTCAGCGCCGGTCGACATGTCGAGGACGACCGCCGATCTCGACTTGATGTCCGGGAGTTCCGCGGACTTGTCGGCTAGGGCCGGCCCCGCGGCCAAGCCCATCGCAAGCATCCACGTCACGAATGGCGCCGCTCGCATCTCTCTCTTCGTAACACGCGAGCGCTCACATAGCGAAAAACCAGACAAGCCCGCTCGTTGCCGTGCTCAACCAGGCCGTCGTCGCTTCGGATGCGTTACACTGTCACGAGCGGAGGACCAAGATGGATCCGAACTACCCTGGGCAGGCTCCACCTGACCCCATCATTGGCATGACCATCGGTAACTACCAGGTCAGGCAGAAGCTTGGCGAAGGCGGCATGGGCTCCGTCTATCTCGCCGAGCATCCGCACATCGGCAAGAAGGTCGCGCTCAAGGTCCTGCACGCCGAGTTCTCGTCGAACACCGACGTCGTGACCCGCTTCTTCAACGAGGCCAAGGCGGTCAACGACATCGGGCACCCGAACATTGTCGACATCGTCGACTACGGGGTGCTGACCAACGGGCCCACCGGCGACGGCCTGGTCTACTTCATCATGGAGTTCCTGCCGGGCTCGACCCTGTCGCAGCTCCTCCAGCGAGAGGCGCCGCTCCCCGCCGAGCGCGCCCTCGGCATCGCGCTCCAGGTCGCCGACGCGCTGTCGGCGTCGCACAAGGCGAACATCGTCCACCGCGACCTCAAGCCGGACAACATCATCCTGTTGCAGCGCGGTCGCGAGCGCGACTTCGTGAAGTTGCTCGACTTTGGCATCGCCAAGCTCACCGGCGATCAGCCCGGCTCGAGCCGGACCCGCACCGGCCTGGTGATGGGCACCCCGGCGTACATGTCACCCGAGCAGTGCGAGGGTCGCGGCAACGTCGACCACCGCTCCGACATCTACTCGCTCGGCATCGTCCTGTACGAGATGATCACCGGGCAGGTGCCGTTTTACGGCGAGGGCTACGGCGAGGTGCTGGTCCAGCACCTGACCCGCGCGCCGGCGCCGCCGTCGACGATCCGCGGCGTCATCCCGCCCCACGTCGAGCAGGTCATCCTCAAGGCGCTCGAGAAGTCGCCCGAGCTGCGCTTTCCGACGATGGACGAGATGTCCAAGGCGATGGCCGATCCGGTCGGCTACGTCGAGTCCCACGGCGGCATCGGCCAGTTCCTGAAGACCCCGCTCCAGGCGACCAACGATCCCATCCCGCCGGTGTCGCGCCTGACCCCGGGGCCGCTGAGCGCGCTCACGCCGGTGCCCGGCTCGATGTCGACGGCGACCCCGACCACGCTTGGCGCCAGCGCTGGCCAGGTCTCCGAGCCCGGCAAGAAGAAGCCGATCGGCCTGTTCATCGGCATCGGCGCCGCGGTCGCTGCGGCGGTCGTGGTCGTGATCGTCGCCACCAGCGGCGGCGGGGACAAGCCGGCCGGCGACGACACCGGCGGCCAGACCGCGAGCGGCGCGAATGCCGGCACCGCGACCGATCCCGGGGCTGCCAGCGGCTCGACGGGGCCAGTGGCGCTCGCCATCGATGCCGGCGCGGCCGCCGAGGTCACCGTCGACGCTGCCACCGGCGCGGCGACAGGCACCGGCAGTGGCGGCACCGGCAGTGGCGGCTCAGGCAGTGGCGGCTCAGGCAGTGGCGTCGCCGGTGTGGGCGATCCGACCAACGGCAAGGCCGAGGCGATCACGATCACCGTGGCCTCCACGCCCTCGGGCGCGTGGGTCACGTTCGGCGAGGAGACCGACCCGCGCGGCAAGACGCCGGTGACGTTCGAGGTCGCCAAGCAGGACGACGACGCCGTCATCGAGATCTCGCTCCCCGGCTACGTCGACGAGGACCGCACGGTCAAGCTCAACGGCAAGGTCGATCTGGAGATCGCCCTCAAGAAGAAGAAGAGCGGATCGAGCGGCAAGACCGGCCACGGCTCGAGCGGCTCCAATACCGGCGTCGGTGGTGGCAGCGGCCACGGCGACGACGTGATAGATCCGTTCGCGGCCGACGACAAGAAGAAGCCGCGCTGAGCGGCGCCATAGAAGCGATTAGAGATGACCACCTTCAAGCATCGACGCATCACGACTCTCCTCGCCACGCTGCTCGCCGGCTCCACGCTGGCGGGAGTGGCAGCTCCCCACGCGTGGGCCCAGCCAGCCGACGAGATCCCCCCCGACGACCCCGAGCTCAAGCCGCCGCCGACGAACGACCCGCGCGAGCGCGCCAAGGAGTTCTACCTGCGTGGCCGCAAGAACTACGACCTCGGCAAGTTCCGCCGAGCCGTCGCGCTGTTCACGCGCGCGTACGAGGAGTTCTCCGACGGCGCGTTCCTGTTCAATATCGCGCAGTCGTACCGGCAGCTCGATGACTGCAAGCAGGCGTTGTTCTTTTACAAGCGCTTCCTGTCGGTGCAAAAGAACGTGCCCGCCGCGACCAAGAAAGAGGTCGACGGCCATGTGCTCCAGCTCGAGGAGTGCGTGAAGAAGCAAGAAGACATCCGCAAGCGGGAGCCGGACGGCACCAAGCCGCCCGACGATCTCGGCACCGGCGACCCCGGCACCCCGGGCGGCACCGACGTCGGTGGCCCCGGCACGACCGGCGGCACCAGCACCGGCGGCACCACCACCGGCGAGGTTCGCGTCGCCAACGGTGGCGGCCAGACCGGCGGCGATGGCGACGACGGCGACGACGGCGGCGAGACCCCCGACGGCCGGCCCAGCAAGCCCCGCCTGATCGCGCTGTTCGCGCGCGGCGGCGCCGCCAAGGTCGGCGCTGGCAACGATCTCAACGTGCCGCTGCAAGCCGCGGTGTCGCTGTCGGCGGGCTATCCGCTCGCGGTCGGCGACAAGCTCGCCCTCGATCTGGGCGTGGGTTTCGGCTTCACGCCGGTCCCGTGGGGCGGCGGCACGTCGTCGCTGACCACGGTCGCCGCCCACGTCGGCGCGACCTACACCGTCGCGCGCAAGATCGGGGTCCGCGGCGAGCTCGACGTCGGCGCGACGTTCTTCGGCGGCCTCGAGATGGGCAACCCGTTCACCGCCAACGGCGCGCCGGCCAGCGCGGCGATCTCGATGCTCAACGTGCGGGCCGGGCTCGCCGTCGAGTACGCGATCACCGACAACGTCGCGGCGGTCATCACGCCCATCGCGTTCGCGTACAGCCCGGCGGCCGACAACTTCGCCGAGGGCATCGACGCGATCACGCGGCTCGAGTTCCTGGCTGGTCTCGGCTATCGGATGTAAGCGCGGCGGCCGGGCCGCCGACGCCGGTGCTAGGATGGCGCGGCGATGAAGAAATGCCCGTTTTGCGCCGAGGACATCCAGGAAGAGGCGATCAAGTGCCGGTTCTGCGGATCGTTCCTCAGCGCCGCGCCTGGTAGCAGCGCCCCGAGCGCGGTCCCGTCGGCGCCGACGCCTCGCGCCGTGGCCGCGCCGTTGCTATCGACGCCCGAGCCGGCACCGGTCGTCGCTGGCCCCGGCCCCTTCGCGGCCTCCCATGTGGCGCCTCACGCCGACGCCCCGCGCGAGCGCAAGACCATCTACGATGGCGCGCCGTCGTGGCGCGCTTACTTCAAGTACTACTTCTTCGGCGGGCTCGGCACGCTGCTGCTGCCGTTGCTCTTCTGGAAAGCCGCTGACTGGATCGCCAAGGACGGCAGCAACGTCCCGATCCTCGTGCTGATGATCATGTACGGCGTCGCCGCGATCTACTTCGCGGCGCTGTGGTTCTACCGGAAGTCAGTCCGCTTCCGCGTGACCAGCACGAACATCGAGACCGAGCGAGGCATGCTCTCGCGCAAGATCGACATCCTCGAGCTGTGGCGCTGCCGCGACGTCCGCTACAAGCAGAGCCTGATGGACCGCCTGCTCGGGATCGCGCACATCGAGATCTTCACCGCGGACGTCACCACACCGCACATCGAGATCATGGGCCTGCCGGCGTCGCGCCAGCTCTTCGAGCAGATCCGCGACAGCATCGAGTTGCAGCGCCAGTCGCGCAACGTCTACGGCGTCGTCTCGTAAAGGGCCCGCGAGTGGACAAGTCGATCGATGATCGCGGTCGAGGCGCCGGGATGGCAAGGCGACGGTGAGGCCGCGGGGCGGGGCGAATCAGCGAATCCCGCCCTTCTTCTTGAGCGCCTTGATCTCGGCGTTGGCCTTGTTGCGGTCGTTGTCGTCCTTGGGCGCGAGCGTGAGGTACATCTCGAAGGCGTCGATGCCGAGCCGGTACTTCTTCTGCTGGCTGTAGACCCAGCCCAGGTTGTAGAAGAGGTAGGGGTTCTTTTGGTCGTCCCGGATGCGCTCGGTCAAGAAGACCTCGGCCTCCGGATACTTACCGGCCTCGTAGAGCACGAACGCAAACTTGGCGGCTGCCTTCTGGTGCGACGGCTTGCCGTCCATCGCGCGCCGGTACGCGGTGCTGGCTTCCTCGGCCTTCTTGTTGATGCGGAGCATCTCGCCGTAGGCGTACCAGTACGTCGTATTGCTCGGCGCGAGCGACGTGGCCTTCTGGGCGCTGGCCTCGGCGTCGACGTTGTCGTCCATCTGGTTCTGGGCGAGCGCGAGGTTGAACCACGCCTCGGCGTCGTCGGGATCGATCTTGACCGCCTTGATCAGCCACGACACCGCTTCTTTGTCGTCGTCCTGGGCGCGGCGCACGATGCCGAGCAGGCGGAGCGCTCGCGCGTTCTTGTTGTCGAGCTCGACCGCACTGCGCAGGACCAGCGCGGCCTCGTCGATGCGACCGGCGGTGAAGAGCCCCCAGCCCAGCGAGGTCACGTTGACCGCGCTCTTGGGCGGGAGCTCGGAGGCCTTGCGCAGATCCTCGAGGCCTTCTTCCGCCTTGCCGCCCAGCACGAAGGCGCGCCCGCGGGTCTCCCAGCCGGCCGGATTCTGGGCCTGCAACTCGACCACCTCGCCGGCGATCTCGGCCGCCTGGGTGAAGTCGCCGGCGCCGATGAGCGCGTCGGCGTAGACCAGCGAGCCCTTGCTGTCGGCCGGCTTGGCCTCGTAGTACGCCTTGGCGACCACGACGGCCTGGTCCGGCATCTGGTGCGCGAGCAGGTACTTCACGTGCTCGTCGACGATCTCGACGTCGACCTTGATCTTCCCGGCCTCGAGGTACTTGGCGTGGGCCTCGTCGACGTTGCCGGCCTTGGCGGCCGCCCGCGCGGCCTCGAGCACTGCGCCCACGTCGCTCGTGGCCGGCTTGTCCTCGCCACCGGGCTCCTCGACGTCCGGCTTGGTCTTGCCGGGGCACGCCGCCAGCAGGAGCGAGCCAGCCGCGAGCGGGACCACGGTGCGGGCGGCCAGGGAGGTCGCGAACAGGATGCGCTGAAAGGATCTCACCACCCGAAGCTAACCGTTGCGGCCGATTCACGCAAAAGCTCGGCGGGTCGTTGTCTCGACCATTCGGCCGGTTTCCCCTGGCGTGAGGTCCGGGATTTTGGTGTACGCTGGCGCCTGGCCGATGGCCCGGATCCGGATCGTCGACGAATGGCTGCGGTCGCCCGCGTCCCCACCGACCCACTACAGGTCGATCATGGTGGTCGCTGAGCGGTGGGCGGAGCAGCGCGTGCTGATGCGCGCGTATGCCGACAGCGCCGATCAGACCCGGCCCACGATCGTGCTGCACGGTAGCGAGCTCGCGATCGGCCCGGCGTCGATCGACCCCAACGACTCGTGGGGCATCCACGTCCAGCCGCCCGTCGACGGCCGTGCTCAGGAGCTGCAAGCCCAGCTCGAGCTGGCGGCCAAGCGGATGTCGGGCGCCAAGGCCAGCCCGGCTCGACTCGAGGATGAGGCCGGCGGCTTCGAGCGCAAGCGCACCAACAACTGGGCGCCCGGCTCGCCGCGCGACGTCCCCGAGGCGCCCATCCCGCGCACGCAGTGGGACCCCGCGGTGGCCGCGGCGTCGCAGCACCTGGCCGGCGGGTCGGTGTCGTACGTGGCGACGGCGCCGGGCGCGGCGACGATCTCGCCGATCGCGGTGCCAGTGCCGGCCCGCCAGGCGGCCTTCGTGCCCGCGCTGCCGGCGGCGCAGCAGATCCCACGCGGCAGCGCGATCGAGGCCAGCCTGTCGGTCGCGCCTGCGGTCGGCGGCGGGCTGCGGCTCACGCCGGTGGCGTCGCGTACGATGGACGTCCCGCGGGTGTCGCGTCACGCGCGCACCGCGCTGGGCTACAGCTCGGGGGCCGGCGCGCAGAGCGCGATCATCCGGCTCGGCCTGCGCCCGGCGACCGCGGCGCGCCTGGGCCGCCTGGTCGACCGCACCGTCCCGTCGGACTTCCAGATCTCCCCCGTCGAGCGCGACGTGCTCAACGCCTTGGCCGAGCGGGAGCAGCTGAGCGCTCGCGCCATCCGCGAGCTGGTCGGCGTCGTCGACGCCGTGGCGTGGATGGAGGTGCTGATGGCCAAGCTCGAGAGCTACGGCATCGACCTGATCGCGCCTGGCAACCCGGCCGGCAGCGAGCCGACCTACGTCGTGCGCTGGTAGCCGAGCGCGACAGATCGGGTCAGCCGCCGAGGGCCTCGATGGTGGCCAGCTCGGCTGGCGTGAGCTCGACGGCGAGCGCGGCGAGGTCGTCGCGCATGTGCGCCGGATCGCGGGTGCCGGTGAGCGGGAACATGCCGAGCTGGAGCGCGAAGGCGAACATCACCTGGGCTGGCGTGCGGCGATGGGCCGCGGCGATCGCGAGCAGCTGGGGATCGTCGACGACGGTGCGGTTGGCGGTGAGCAACGAGAAGGCCTGGTAGTGCCAGCCGTGGCGGGCGCACACCGCACGCACCGCGCGGTCGAAGCCACGATCGGCGTAGCAGCGGTTCTGCACGAAGGCGGGCGCGATGCGCGCGAAGGCGGCCAGCTCGTCGAGTTGCCCGGCGCCGGCGTTGCTGATGCCGAGCAGCCGAACCCGGCCGTCGTCGACCAGCGCCTCCATCGCACGCCAGGCCTCGTGGTCGGCGGGGCCCAGGCCGTTGCGACGTGACGGCGCGTGCAGCACCAGGCTGTCGAGCCGGTCGAGCCCGAGGTGCTCGAGCGAGCGCGCGAAGGACTGCGCGACCTGGGTCGCGACCGGCGCGTCGGCGTCGTAGGGCAGGCGATCGTCCTGGCCGTCGCGGAACGTGAACTTGCTCTGCACGAACAGGTCGTCGCGCGCGACCCGTCCCGAGCCCAGCGCGGCGGTGACGGCTCGGCCCACGCCCTCCTCGTAGTAGTGCTTGCGCTGGTTCGCGGTGTCGATGGCGCGAAAGCCGGCCGCGAGCGCGCTGGTGACCAGCGCCTCGGTGGCGTCTTCTTTCCAGGCCGTGCCGTAAAATAGACGCGGGACGCGGTGGCCACCGATGGTGCGGTGATCGGCGTGAGGCATGGCCGACGGTAGCGCGGATGTTGCCCACCCCGCGGCTGCGCGCGACGCTGCGCCATGCATCCCGACATCCGCCTGCTCACGTACGCGGTCATCCTCACCTGGATCCAGATCATGGCCGGCTCCGCGCTGCGGGCCGGCGGCAACCTCGGCCGCGCCGTCGACAACCGCGACGACGACGTGCCGCTGTCGCCGATGGCGCACCGCGCCGCCCGGTCGGCTCGCAACATGCTCGAGAACATGGTGCTCTTCACCGCGCTCCTGCTGGCGGCCCAGGCGGCCGGCGTGGGCGGGACGTCGCGGGTCGTGCTCGGCGCGCGCCTGTTCTTCTTCGCTCGCCTGGTCTACTTCCCGGTCTACCTCGCCGGAATCACGTACGTCCGCACCGCGATCTGGGCGGTCGGCGTGGTTGGCATGGCGCTCATCGCCTCCGCGATACTCTAGCGGCCCGGCATGTGGTAACCACGCGACCCCATGCAGGTGCGTATCGAAGACGTCTCCCCGGTCGAGAAGAAGCTCATCGTCGAGATCCCGTGGCAGACCGTGGCTGACCGCCTCGGCAATGCCTACCGGGAGCTCGGCAAGGGCGTCCAGCTACGCGGGTTCCGCAAAGGCAAGGCCCCGCGCTCGGTCCTCGAGCAGATCTACGCGCCGCGGGTCCACGCCGACGTCGCCGAGCAGCTCATTCGCGAGTCGTTCTCGACCGCGAACCGCCAGCATGGCCTCGGCGCGGTCGCCGAGCCCCGCGACCTCGACGGCGCGCAGATCAAGAAGGGCGAGCCCTTCAGCTACTCCGCCATCATCGAGATCAAGGGCGCGGTCGAGCCCACCGACTACGAGGGCATGCCGGTCGAGCGCCGCCGCCTCGCGGTCCCCGAGGCCGAGGTCGACAAGGCCCTCGAGCAGCTCCGCAAGGAGCACACCGAGCTGGTGCCGATCGAGGATCGCACCACGACCACCGGCGGCGACGTCGTCATCGCCCACATCAAGGGCTCGATCGGCGAGCACAACATCGACCAGCCCCGCTTCGGCGTCGACCTCGACGACTCGGAGCGTGAGCCGTTCCCGGGCCTGCGCGCGGCGCTCACCGGCATCGCGATCGATGCCAAGCAGCACCTGATCGAGGTCGAGATCCCGGCCGATCACTCGGACGAGAGCCTCAAGGGGCGCACCGCCAAGCTCACCGCCGACCTCGTCGAGGTGCGCGCCAAGAACGTGCCGAACCTCGACGATGACTTCGCCAAGGACACCGGCAAGGCCGAGACCATCGACGGCCTGCGCGCCGCGATCCGCACCGACCTCGAGGCCCGCGAGACCTCGGTCATCAACAGCGAGGCCCGCCAGGGTGCGCTGCGCGAGCTGGTGAAGCGCAACCAGATCCCGGTCGCGCAGAGCCTCATCGAGCGCGCCGTGTTCGCGCAGTACAACCGCCTCCGCCAGATGCTCGGCATGCCCGCCGACAAGGAAGGTCAGGGCCTCACTCCCGACCTCCTCGCCAAGATGGCGCCGTCGGGCGCCGAGGAGGTCCGCGGTCAGCTGCTCCTCGAGGCGATCGCCGAGAAGGAGGGCGTCAAGGTCGGCGAGGACGAGGTCATGGCGCAGGTCAACGGCGCCGCCAAGTCGCGCAACATGTCCCCGGCCAAGCTGCGCGCCGAGTGGGAGCGCGACGGCCGCCTCGACTCCGCGCGCTGGTCGCTGCGCCAGGACAAGGTCCTCGACCTGCTGGTCTCGAAGGCCGTCGTCACCGACGTCGACCAGCTCACGGCGCCGGCCCAGCCCGAAGTGTCGATGGAGCAGGTCCAAGAGGTCGCGGCCAGCGGCATCCACGAGTCGCACGAGCACGAGCACGAGCACGTGCACGGCCCCGACTGCGAGCACTGACTCGGGTAGGCTGCCGGCTCCCAACCTCCGGAGCCTGCTTGTCGACCATCTCTGCCGGCACTCGCTGCCTCACCTGCTGTGAGGGCCCCTGGGCCCTCGGGACCGTCCGTCGACTCAACGAGGACGGCACCTTCGACGTCGAGCTCGACGTCAAGACCATGAGCATCATGCCGCGCTGGCGCGGCGTGACCCGCGCCGAGCTGATCGTCGACGAGCTCGACACCCCACCGGCGAGCGTCCCCGAGGCGCCCTTCCGGCTGTACTGGAACCAGACCCGCATGGGCGGGCGCGATCCCGCCGAGCTGGCGCGCCCGGTCACCCTCGACGACGCCTTCGCCGCCCTCGGCCTCGACGGAGACGACGAGGACCCGGCCGCGGTCGCCGCGTTGGCCGCCCACAACGTCCGGTTTCCGGACAGTCTGCGCCGCCTGGCTACCCGGGCTGGCCTCGGCGAGGCGATCGAGACCTCGCATCCCAACACGCCGACCTGGATCCCGATCGAGTCCTGGCAGCTCGTGGCTCACGGCGATGCGACCGCCGTCACGATCATGGAGCCCCACCAGGGCGGCTTCGCCTGGACGTTGGTCTTTCGCGAGGGCGCCGACGACGGCGAGGTCTGGGTGGCGTGGTCCGACGACGGCGAGTCGCCGATGCCCCCGCGCCGGGTGAGCGCCGCCTCCCTCGGGTTGTTCTTCTGGGATCTCGCGCAGACCGGGCTGTGTTGGTACGCGGCGGTCGACTACGAGGGCCGCGCCCCGACGCGCGCGACCGACCTCGGCCTCGCGATCGACGGCTGAGGCGACTACCCGAAATGGGGGTCGTGGGGCGCGTTGCGCATGGCGGGCTGGCCTCGTACAGTCGGGACCAGATGGACATCAAGAACTACCTCATCCCCACGGTCATCGAGCAGACGCACCGCGGTGAGCGGGGCTGGGACATCTTCTCGCGGCTCCTGAAAGAGCGGATCATCTTCCTCGGCTCCGCGATCAACGACGACGTCGCGAACGTCGTCATCGCGCAGCTGCTGTTCCTCGAGTCCGAGGACCCCGACAAGGACATCATGATCTACGTCAACTCGCCGGGCGGTCACGTCACGGCGGGCATGGCGATCTACGACACCATGCAGTACGTCCGCTGCGACGTCGCGACCATGTGCATGGGCCAGGCCTCGTCGATGGGCTCGTTCCTCCTCGCCGCCGGCACCAAGGGCAAGCGTTACGCGCTGCCCCACGCCCGCATCATGATCCACCAGCCGCTCGCCGGCTTTCAGGGTCAGGCCACCGAGATCGAGATCCACGCCCGCGAGCTGCTCAAGACCCGCGAGACGCTCAACCGCCTGCTCGCCAAGCACACCGGCCAGCCGATCGAGAAGATCCAGACCGACACCGAGCGCGACTACTTCATGAGCTCGGCTGCGGCCAAGGAGTACGGCGTCATCGACGAGATCTTCGACCGCAAGAAGCCCGACGCAAAGGACGCGAAGTAACTGCTCATGCCCGTCGAGAAACGCGACTCGTCCCTCACCTGTAGCTTCTGCGGCAAGTCGCAGAAAGAGGTCAAGAAGCTCATCGCCGGGCCGACCGTGTACATCTGCGACGAGTGCATCGGCCTGTGCAACGACATCATCGCCGAGGAGATCGAGAAGGACGAGCCCGGCTACGGTGCTGGCGTCATCCCGAAGCCGGCGCAGATCAAGAAGGTCCTCGACGAGTACGTCATCGGTCAGGATCGCGCCAAGAAGATCTTGGCGGTCGCGGTGCACAACCACTACAAGCGCATCGACCAGAAGACCGACAAGCCGGGCCTGCGCGACGACGACGTCGAGCTGCAAAAGTCGAACATCCTCCTGCTCGGGCCCACCGGCTCGGGCAAGACCTTGCTCGCGCAGACCTTGGCCCGCATCCTCAACGTGCCGTTCGCGATCGCCGACGCGACCAACCTCACCGAGGCTGGTTACGTGGGCGAGGACGTCGAGAACATCATCGTCTCGCTGCTGCACAACGCCGATCACGACATCGAGCGAGCCCAGCGCGGCATCGTCTACATCGACGAGATCGACAAGATCGCCCGCAAGAGCGACAACCCGTCGATCACCCGTGACGTGTCGGGCGAGGGCGTGCAGCAGGCCCTGCTCAAGATCATCGAGGGCACGCTGGCCTCGGTGCCGCCCAAGGGCGGTCGCAAGCACCCGCAACAGGAGTTCTTGCAGGTCGACACGACCAACATCCTGTTCATCTGCGGCGGCGCCTTCGTCGGGCTCGAGGACATCATCGAGAACCGGATCGGTCAGAAGATGATCGGCTTTGGCGCGGCGATGAAGAACGGCCCGCCCAAGCTGTCGCAGTGGGAGCTGCTCCAGCAGGTGCAGCCCGAGGACCTGCTGAAGTACGGCATGATCCCCGAGTTCATCGGCCGTCTGCCGGTGATCGCGCCACTGCACGAGCTGTCGGAGGAGGCGCTGGTCCAGATCCTCACCCAGCCGAAGAACGCGCTGGTGAAGCAGTACCAGAAGCTCTTCGAGATGGACGGCGTGAAGCTCAAGTTCGGCCGGGCCGCGCTCACCAAGGTCGCGCAGCTCGCCGCGACGCAGAAGAGCGGGGCCCGCGGCCTGCGCGCGATCCTCGAGAGCGCGCTCATGGACATCATGTTCGAGATCCCGGGCCAGCCGGCCAGTGAGGTCATCATCAACGAGGACGTGATCGAGAAGCACGCCGCGCCGCTCATCACGTACGCCAAAGAACCTCGCGCCGCCGAGGCGTAGCGGTCGGCTGACGCGCGAGCAGATCTTGCGCAGGTGCGTCGCGGCTGCGCCGAAGTTGCTCAGGCTGCGGTCGTGACGAGTTCGCTGCGCCACAGCTCCAGGGCGCGGGCGGCGGAGGGGCCAGCGTCGTCCTCTCGACTCAGGCGCTCCAGGGCCACCAAGGCGCGTGCGATCGCGTCGCGTTGCGAGGGTGTCCAGCGCGCCCGTCCTTCGGCGTCGAGCGCCAACGCGCCCGCGACGAAGCGAGGCAGCAGATCGCACGCCGGGTAGCTCTCGACGCAGGCCATGAGCAGGGCCGGCGCTAGCTGCCCGAGGCCCGCGGCCGTCACGAAGTACACCGCCTCGCGGTACGGCTCGAGGTCGGCGACGCCTAGCTCGGTCCAGCGCCGTCCGTCGATCACGTCGCTGAAGGCCTCGTGGTCGACCCAGCTCGCGGCGGCGTCGCCGATCACGGCGTCGGCATCGATCGCCACCGCGGGGAAGGCCGCGCGCAACGCGTCCAGGGCATTCTGATCGTTCGTCATTTCGCCAGCTTCAACTGCTTCTCGCAGTTTGCAACCGCGCCGCGATAGTCGTTGAGCACTTGGGCGTGGCCGCTCTCGCCGGCCTCGATCTTGTCGATGATGGTCGCCGCGAACTTCTTCACGTCGCCGTTTTCGCGGGCCAGCTTGGACTTGGCTTCCGCGAAGACCTGCGTGACGTCTTCGCGCTCGGCCACGCACTGCTTGCCATTGGCGAGACGCTCCTTGAGGTCGGACTTCTTGTCGTCGCCCTTGCACGCGCTGCGCTTGGTCTTGCACCACTTCTCGACGCGCTCACCGATACTGACGCACCGCTGTTGCAGGCTATCGTACGGGATCAATCCGCAACTCGGCGGCTTCGCGGCCGCGGCCTTGAAGTCGCGAAACTTGTCGGCAAACGCGGGCGAGCCCGACGACGCGACGACGATGAGCGCGATCAGCAGTCCGCGCCCGCGAAGAAGAATCGGTGATGGCATGGCGCCGTACAAAGCACGTCGCGTGCCGTGAGTTTTGCGATTGCCCCGGGCCCGGTGCGCATGAGACATGGCCCCATGTCCGATACCGAGTCTGCGCCGAGTTGGTCGAAGCCCATCCGGAACCTGTTCGAGCGGGTCCTGCCGGCGGTGAAGGTGCCCGACCGGGCCCGCGACAGCGAGGCGCTGGTGCGCGAGCTGTTCGAGCATGCCGACATCCAGATCGGCGGCACCCGCCCCGGTGACATCCAGATCCGCGACAACCGGTTCTACGAGCGGCTCTTGCGCGACGCCTCGATCGGCCTCGGCGAGTCGTACATGGACGAGTGGTGGGAGACCGACGCCCTCGACGTGATGATCGACAAGGTCATGCGCGCCAACCTCAAGCAGAAGGTGCAGGGCAGCTGGCGCCTCAAGGCGCTGACCGTGAAAGCGGTCGTGCTCAACCTGCAGAGCAAGTCGCGCGCGGGCGCCTCGGTCGAGGCCCACTACGACATCGGCAACGACCTCTACACCCGCATGCTCGACGAGCGCATGGTCTACACCTGCGGCTACTGGAAGGCCGGCGCCACCACGCTGACCGAGGCCCAGGAGGCCAAGCTCGATCTGGTGTGCCGCAAGGTCGGGCTCAAGCCCGGCATGCGCGTCCTCGACCTCGGCTGCGGCTGGGGCGGCTTCGCGAGCTGGGCCGCCGAGAAGTACGGCTGCACCGTCACCGGCGTGACCTTGTCGAAGGACCAGGTGTCGCTCGGCAACCAGAAGTGGAAGCACCTGCCGGTCGAGCTCAAGCTGTGCGACTACCGCGACGTCACCGGCACGTACGACCGCGTGGTGTCGATCGGCATGATGGAGCACGTCGGGCCCAAGAACTACCGCGACGTCATGAACGTCATCGACCGCTCGCTGGCCGACGACGGCATCGCGCTCGTCCACACCATCGCCAACAACCGCAGCCTGCGCCACGGCACCCCGTTCATCGAAAAGTACATCTTCCCGCACGCGGTCGCGCCGTCGCTGGCACAGCTCGGCAAGGCCATCGAGGGCACGTTCGTGCTCGAGGATCTGCACAACCTCGGCGCCGACTACGACCCGACCCTGATGGCGTGGTGGGCCAACTTCGACCGCACCTACCCGGAGATCGCGGCCAAGTACGACCGGCGCTTCTACCAGATGTGGAAGTTCTACTTGCTCGCGGCGGCCGGCGCGTCGCGCTCGCGCGATGCCCAGCTGTTCCACTTGGTGCTCACGCGCACCGGGCGCGTGCAGCCCGACTGCCGGCTCAGCTGAGTCGCCTCAGGCGGCGACGCGGGCGACGGTGGGGGCGCGGACCTGATCGGGCGTCAGGGTCGGGCGCTTCCAGGCATCGGCCATGAAACGCGCCGAGTCGAGCCAGGCGGCGGTGTACGGGAGGCGGTGATAGGGCACCCCGTGGCGCGCGCACCAGGCCGACGCGATGACCGCTGCCTGCGGCAGGTGCTGGTGAGCGATCTTGGGGAACAGGTGGTGCTCGACCTGGTAGTCGAGCCCGACGAAGAACCACGACGCGACGGCCGGCAAGGTCAGGTTGCGGGTCGTCTCGACTTGGTGCATCCAGTCGTGGTGCTGGTCGCTCATGATCGGCATGCCGATGTGCGCGGGCGAGAAGATGCACGCGAGCGCGACGCCGACCACCAGCCACACGCCGGTGTAGACGCCGAACGCGACCAGCGGGCCCCACACCAGCGACGGCACCAGCAGCCACGCCGAGTAGTGCGCGACCAGGCACGCTGCGTCGAGCAGCCAGGCCCGGGTCACGCCGGTGCGGCGCAGCTCGCTGCGCATGAAGATGAGCGACGAGCGGCGAATCCCGACCACCATCAAGGTCGACATCGGCCAGAACGCCCAGCGCTGACAGTGGCGATGGAACCAACGCCGAGCCGGGCCACAGCGCTCGTGATCCTCGCGGCTGGACACGAAGGGGAACGGCTGGACGTCGGTGTCTTTGCCGTCGACGTTGGGGTGGCCGTGGTGCAAGCGGTCGTGCTTCTCGCGCCAGAACGAGGCCGACAGTCCACCGAACAGCGGGAACATCAGATAGGTCAGCAGCGAGTTGCGGGTCGACGACGACGAGAAGCTCTTGTGGCTGCCCTCGTGGCCCAGCATCGCCGCCGACGTCGAGCAAATGCCCGCGACGACGATGAGCGGCGCGATCGCCCACCAGGGCACGATCGAGATCGCGTAGAGACAGCCCGCGACCGCGCCGAGCAGCACCGCGAGCTGGACCCAGCTCCGCGCCTCGCAGTGCTCGAACACCCCAGCGGCCCGCAGCTCGAGGCGTAGGGTCTTCAGATCCGGTGGATGCATTACCGTTGACGCTAGGCGAGGTTAGCCATCGCCATCGTCAGCGTTTGGTCATGAGTTCGGCCACTGACCTGTGGCACAGTGACGCGATCACCGGCGTCGTGGGGTGGCGTACCCGGACCTCGATCGGCAGATCGGCAGATCGGCGGCCGGGGGCGGAGTGTCGAGCGCGGACCGTGTTCCCGGAAAGGACCGCGGGTCTGGGTGACGATTGTCGTCGGCGGCGACGGGACGCGGCTGATCGAGTTGCCGGCGTCCGGATTTCGGCCACGACGGTCATGCGATTCCAATGGGTTAAGTCGGGTCGAGGGCGGCATGGGGGTTGCTGAACGGTTGTCCGATGTCGACCTGCACCAAGTCCGGTTTTCTCGTGGCGTTCACTGCGCTCTCGCTGGGTCTCGTCGGCTGCGTCGACCCCGCCGCGACCGACAAGGGCGAAGAGGCGGAGGCCCCGGCCGATGGCAAGCTCGACTCGTTCGCGCGCCCGACCGATCACGGCGGCCTCAAGTTTGGTATGGGCGCCGAGGCCATGCTGACCGCGACCGAGAAGCACCACACCTGGAACTTCGCGCTCACCGGTGACGCCAGCGTGCACCTCTACACCGGGCCGTCGATCACCGGTCGTGGCCCCGAGATCGACACCGTCATCTATCTTTACAAGCTCAAGGCCAACGGCAGCTGGGGCGCATACACCGCCCGCAACGACGACGCCCACGGCAGCTTGTACTCGTCGCTCCAGAAGAACCTCGGCGCGGGCAGCTACCGCCTGCTCGTGAAGGGCTACGCCGCGTCGACCCGCGGTCGATTCTCGGCCCACGTCGACTGCGAGGGCGCTGGCTGTGCGGAGCCGGCGACCTGCGTGCTCGGCACCACCTTCGGCGAGCTCATCGGCGCCGACGGCGAGCCTTTGCTCAACGTCACCGGCGATCGCCACTTCAACGTCGCGGACTACGCCACGGCGTCGGACCTCGAAAAGCAGCGCGCGATCATCGCCGTGCAGCAGTCGGCTCACACCGACGTGACGACCTACCAGGAGGCCTTCGCGGCCATGGACCAGGGCGACCTCCGCCGCGTCGATCTCTACGACGAGGCCGGTGCCCGCGCGTTCGTCGCCTACGAGTACGGCGCGGGCGACAACAGCTACGGCGCGATCTTCTTCTACGAGTCGACCGAGATGGTCGCCAACATCCGCGACGGTGACTTCGAGAACTGCGAGACCTACGCGCAGACCTGCGCGCTGGGCGGTGACTGGTACACCACCCGCAACAGCGGTGCATTCACCACGACCGGAACCCGCGTCGTGACCGCGGCCAGCCAGCTCACCGGCGTCGACGCCACCAACGCCTTGGCCGCCATCCGCGTGGCTTACGCCGACGCGACCTCGCTCGCCAACGGCCTCACGCTGGTCGACGAGGACCAGCTCAACGTGGTCGACCTGGTCCACACCGCGACCGGGACCGCGATTCGCGCGTACGAGTACGGCGCGGGCGACAACAGCTACGGCGCGATCTACCAGGCCGGCACCGCCGAGCGCTTCGCCTCGATCGTCGATCTGACCTACTACGACTGCTCGTTCGCCGAGTAGTCAGCGGCGCTTCGGCGTGGCGGCGGGCCTCTTCGCGGCGGGCTTGGACTTGGTGGCGGGCTTGGGCTTCGCGGCGGGCTTGGGCTTCGCGGCGGGCTTGGACTGCGCGGCAGGCTTGGACTTCGCGGCAGGCTTGGACTTCGCGGCGGGCTTGGACTTCGCGGCGGGCTTGGGCTTCGCGCTGCGCGCCGCTTCTTGCGCGCGCAGCGAGGCGATGCCGGCGATGAGGTGGGTGGGCATCGGCTGGTCGAGAGGAAAGCGGATCGTGCCCTTGGCGACTCGGTAGCCGGCGAGGTCCTTGGCGAACCTGGTGACCACCAGCGGCGTCGCCGGATAGAGCGACCAGTGCTGCTTCCAGCCGGCGAAGTACAGGACCGCGGCGCCGCCGAGCTTGTAGGTCGGGATCTGGTAGCTGATGCTCTCGTCGGCGCCCGGCATGGCCTTGCGGAGGATGGTGCGGGCGCGTCGCAGGGTGCGCTGCACGTCGTCGGGAAACCTCGCGATGTATGCTTTCACCGAGTCGGGCACGCGCTTGCTCGGAGCTGACCCCCGGATGGTCGTGCGGGGGGCGGTCACGGGACCTCGACCAGCGCCTTGCCGTTCCACGCCAGGACGTGGCGGCCGGGCGTGAGGCAGTTCGCGGTGGTGACGGGCGCGGCGGTGACGATCAGCTCGAGGCGTTTCGAGCCGTCGGGGCCGCCGACGAGGGTCCACGTGGTCGCGCACGAGGAGCGCGCCGCCGGGGCGGTGGCGCCGAGGCGGTTGTCGTAGCTGTAGGGCACCTCGCCGGCCGGCACGAGGCGATCGGCGCCGACGGTGTAGACCGCGAGCGACTGCGAGGCCTGCCCGGCGGCGGCGCTGCCGGCGACGGTGACGATCTCGTCGCGGCCGTCGCCGTCGAGGTCGACCGCGGTCATGGTCGCGTCGGTCAGGTGCTCGACGGCGCTGGTCGGCACGGTGAACTCGGCGACGCCCTGGGACCACACCGCGGTGTCGGTGCTCGGGTCCACCAGCACGGTCACCAGCGCCGCGTTGTAGTCGGTCGGCGAGGCGTGGGTGCCGTCGAAGACGAGGTACGCGCGGTCGGTGAAGACCGCGACGCACGCGACGGTGAGCTCGCCCGTCGGCGCCTGGAAGTGGGCGCGGGCCGCGGCGATGAGCGCGTCGCCGGTCGGACACTCGACGCGCATCTTGCCCGACGGCGTGGCGGTCGCCCCGGCCCCGCGGTCACCGTCACCGGCACCGCCGCTCGCGGTGGTCGTCGGCGCG
>Ga0105048_10001808_pt1 | contig 34558 bp, 38 predicted proteins | sample MAT05_FD_78382 | JGI IMG/M metagenome (GOLD analysis project Ga0105048, IMG submission 78382) | Freshwater microbial communities from Lake Fryxell liftoff mats and glacier meltwater in Antarctica - MAT-05 | ecosystem: Environmental > Aquatic > Freshwater > Ice > Liftoff microbial mat | place... | reverse complement strand
GCGTACAACCTCTCGACTGTCCGCGCATGACTCGTGGCCGTTGTGTTTTGCTAAAACTTCAACGTATAGCTCTTTCATCTACAACTCTATGCCGATTTTAATCGGCGCTTTCTCTGGATTGACTGAGAATCAAAAAACGTGGGTTAATATGCATTCTATCGTAACTGAAGAATTCATAGAAAGATTCAATTCTCCATGGGGTCATTTTTACTTTTCTTATGAACCTTCTACTGCTTTGAGACATATTACCATTCCTACGTTAGTGCTGAACGGTGAAATTGATCTAGTGGTATCTTCAAAACAAAACCTTCCTTTAATCGATAAAGCGCTCAAAAAAGCTGGCAATAAAGACTATACAATCATTGCGTTGCCAAAACTCAATCATGCGTTCCAAACATGCGTGATAGGATCGTGGGATGAGTATGAACAAACTGAAGAAACAATAGCGCCTTCAGCACTAAATATTATGACAGATTGGATATTGGAAAGAACGACAAAAATAAGTGATCGAAGATGAAAATCCTTAACGTGCTTTATAAGCCGAATTCTGAACTGACCCCGTGTTTTTCATATAAGGAAAAAAGCAAATTCAAAAAAAAATAACTCATGTGAATCAGGAAGGTCGCTTCTGTTTACACAAGTTTACAAGCTTTTTTCTCGATTCAAAAACCTTTCGTTGATAAGTCTAAGAAATCTATTCATACTATAATGAACGAGGTTTTTTTCACTTTTCTGATATAAAAAAACATTTCTGTTTTCCCAGGCTGAATAATGAGTTACGTTTCAATATTGTGAATGAAGAGGGTCGATTTTGTTTACACTGTTTACAAGATGCCATTTTTATTTGAGAGGACATCGTCCTATTATCTAAATTCAGCCTCCTGATGCTTACACGAGCAATACCAAAGAGGTTTGGGTTCTTTACCGTCATGATCAATCATTTGCTAATCGAGTGCAGAAAAGAGTTTGCACAAATCTTTGTTTTTTCTTCAAATAGGTCCGTCGCACATTCAGAAAAGGTTAGCCTCACATTGAGTTTTTTTGAGACTACCTTTTCAGAAACAATAGCAAAAAACATTGCAACTGGTGGGAAAGTGAGCGACTTTGATAAAATAAAATACTTTAGGCAAGGTATCTTTATTTTAAGATGTGTTTTTCCTTGGCTCTCGGAGCGAAGCGGGAGAGAGCCTGTTTACTGCGAAGCTGTAAACATTTATATTCTAGTTGAATATAATTAGGGTTGTTTACTTAAGGATAAGTCTAACAAAATTAAGCACTTACAAAACATGCTGGGATTGAGAAGGGGCGGTCTCGTGAACGAGAGGGGGCGGTATTGAGATTGAGGATGGGCGATCCTGTTTACAAACAGGGTATTCTCAGTGCATAAGAAGGGTCGCTTCTGTTTACACTGTTTACAAGAACTAACCATTTTTTTGAATATCAATTTCCCTCTAAGTTTCTAGTGTTTAAGCGCAAAAAAATGAATATTTCTTTTGTGATTCAGATAGGTCGCTTTTGTTTACGAAAATTTGTCAGCAAATGCCCTCACTTTGTCAGAGACTTCTTTCGTAATGTGCCTCTTTTCATTTAGGAGAAAACTGACCATTTGTCCAGTGATACCAAGATGATTGCCAAATTGCCTAACGTTAAGTTTGGATTTTTTGTATATCTCCTTAAATTCTTCAATGCCAAGGATTTTATCTTCTTTTTTCTCCAGTGCTGGTATTTCTCTATTTGCTTGTACGAGTCTTAATTCTTGCCCTAACCACTCAGGTGGGGTCAGTGTAAGCGAGCAACTAAAGGGATCTGCACACTCAGAAGGCAAAAACTTTTCTCCTGTATGAGACCAGTCTCCTAGGTATCCATGCTCTTTCATATAGCTAAGCTCGGACTCTAGAGATCTAAGGTCTCTCATCTTATATCTTCCTGATGGATCTAAATCGCACCAGTCCATTAAGCTGCGAATGGATATTTTCTGTTGAGGATTCATTCTCCAGAAGATGGCCAATAGTGGGGTTAGATAAATCGTTAGAGGATGCTCGCGATGGTTCTCTTGAGCAATTTTCTTTAGAAGTTTGGTGTATTTGGCTGACTGTCCATCTTTTGGTTCAAATGCGTTTTTATACCAAAAATCAGTTGCTCTTAGCTTGATTTTTTCATCGATGATAACCTTATCGAATATCTCTTGTCTAAATCCATCGATGCTAAAAAGGCGTTCTCCTTGAATGACCTCTTTTTTCCCCTCTTTTTTTCTGGCCGTGATAAAAAGGCTCTGAAAGACCCTGATAATTTCGCTGGCAGTCTTCTTTAATTCATGGTCATAGGTGCCATTAGCCTTTTTTCTATGACCAAGTCTTGCTAAATGATCATTTACACTCCAAATGAAATGGCCTTTTCTAAAATTTTCTTCTAGGCCAATTAAGAAACCTAGAAGATGACGCAATCCTTCAGCACCAAATGTACGCTTGATATAAAGGGCTAAGCTAACTTCTCTGAAGTGAATGTCAGATTTGAAAAGCGAGATGTCAATTTCAGCCTGTGCTTCTACTTTTGGATTATCGCTTACGACTGCAATATATTTTTCTTCGATTGTTTCCCGTCCATTCAAATAGGAAGTGCTTTTTTCGACTTTTAATATTGAAGACAAAAATTCTTCGGCTTCTTTTTGCTCTATAGCAGTCCATTCGGAATGAGGCTTGCTTAAAAGTCTTCTTGGAATCATATCTGGCTTTCCGGCAAACATAGCAAGCAACGTAAACATGAGAGCATGCGATGGAAGAGCAAAAGTATCTTTATTTGACGATTGGTCGATAATATTCTGAATAGCTTCTTCTATAAGAGAGCGTTGAGCAGTAGGGCCCATTTCATTCAGAATATTTTTCAAAGAGACAAGCTGATTGGGAGAAAAGCTTTGTATAGGTGATATGGCGGATTCCCACTCTTGTTTTTCTGATGATTTAATTTTGAGCGACATGCCAAGCAATTGTATGTCTTCAACAGAATCTAAAATTTCAACGGTTTTTCCAGTTTTTTTATCAACGACATGGAGTTGATAACTTGTTTCCGTATCCTTTGGAGGAATAATGAGTTCTCCAACAAGTGGAATTGAAGGCTTTTTTATTTTTTTTGACTTAGGTTTTTCTTTGGTATTGTTCATGTTGCTCATTTTTTCTCTCTTAGTGTAGACAAGGGCCTGTCAAATACCAAAGAGATGGTTTGATTGGATGGGCCATTGCGATTTTTAAGAACAACAAGATCGAAATCTACAGTTCGACTCATGAGGGACTCTCCCTTGCTGTCTGATTTTTCTTTAGCTTCATTCCAGATACCTAAAACAAGCTTAGCATCGTTTTCAATATCGCCAGCTTCACGCAAATTATCGAGGCGTAAAACTTCTTGCTTGGTGTTCCCCCTTCCAAACTGTGCTCCAAGAATAATCGGAACTGAATTGAATTTTGCTGTTTCCAGAATTGTTTCAGAGATTTTTTGCAGCTCAAGCTGTCTTGTAGAAGATCTTCCTTTGAATTTTATTTTTTGAATATAATCAATGAAAATTGCCCCCATTTTTCCACGTTCTTTCAAACTGGCAATGACTTTGCTTAGGTCATCTACAAAATAAGGAAAATCACTAACAACTAATCTATGGCTTTCAGTCAGAGATTGAAGAAGAGCAACTCCTTCATTGATCTTAGGATTTTTTGTAAAACCACCTCTCAGATATCCTTCTAGGTTACCAAGGTTATTGGCTTCATTGATGAATTCCCCAGTTAGGATATTCAGAACTTTTAACAGAATTTGATTTTTAGGTTCTTCGTAAGAAAAAAAGTAAAATTCTCTATCTGGGTAGAGCTTGACCATATTGACGAAAAAATTAAGCAATGCGGTTGTTTTTCCATGGGAGGGCCTTCCCGCAATAATGGTGATGGCTTCTTGAGGGATTTGAATTGTGGCATCAAGTGATTTATATCCGGTTTTCAGGCCTTCTTGAATAGTTGATAAATCTTGCTTTAGGTTTTCTACAGTATAAGGCTTAAGAAGAAAGTCATCTTTTTTATGCTCTTTTTTTACTTGAGAAAGAATCTGCTCAGCTTTCTTTATCTCTCCGAGTGAAATGAGCTTTTGAGCTTCTGCAAGTGATTTTTTGTAATTTTCTTCTTCATCTTTCTTTTTTTGCTCTTTTAGAGATTTAGCCATAATGTCATCAATTTCATTAGGACTCAGATTAAAAATTGCTTCCATTTCTTGCTTAAAGATACTCTTGTCTAAAGCATCTTCAATTTTAACATATTCTTTGGAGGCTCTTCCTAATGCAGAATAACGACCCATGTCTGTGTTTAGGTCGTCTTTATAAGCAAGGTAGGAAGGAAGCCATCTCGCTCGTGATTGAGCATTTTCTTGGATCAATTTTTTAAATGCATCATGACCATTGGCTTTGACGAATTCATCTGGATCCTTAAACGGACTGAGTAGATGAGGAGGAAGAATAAATGCTTTGATTCCATTTGCTTCCAAAATGTCAGAGGCTTTTTTAGCCTTTTCAATAGATCCAATCTCCCCTTTGCTATCCTTAGAATCATTGTCAAAAATAATAACGACACTTTCTATTTCATAAATCTTTAAACTTTCGAGGTGCTTAGAAGATAAATCCCCTTGACCTGTTGCAACGATGTTTTGAATTCCAAGGCTAGGGAGATAGGCTGCATCTGGAAGTCCTTCAACGAGAAGAAGCTGGCTTTCGCGTTTGCATTTATAAATATTGAAAAGATCGTCTTTTTTGAGACCCGCTGTATAGCTCCATCTATAAAGTTTTCCATCGGAATCTGGAGCTCCTTCTTTGATGGTTGCTCTTTTTGCAAAGCCTAATATTTTTCCAAACTTGTCTCTATAAGGAAGCGCTGCTCTAAAAAGATCACCACCCGCGCCATTGAGTTTAATTTCGCTTATTTCGTGATGTCTTTCTGGTGGAAGCTGGGACCTTAGGTGTTCTCTTATTTGCGCGTCCTTGGGCCAATAAATCCATTCTGTCGTCAAAAGCTTAGCAGTATCATACCCTCTTACTTCAGTCAGATATTGAAATGCTTCTTTTCCTTCTTTCTTCGCGAGCAGGGTTTTTCCATATTCGAAGACCAATTCATACAGGTTGGCGAGAGCGTAAGATTTTTTAGTTTCAGGAGCAATGGGCTTATATCTCTGCAACTCGTCTAGTAAATCACAGCGAAAGGTTTCTGCTAGATATTTGCATGCATCCACATAGCCAAAGCCTTTTTCCATTTGAACAAGTTCTATTACATCAAAGGATTCATTACAGCTAAAGCAATGAAATTGGCTCCATCCAGAACCTAGCCTGAAGCATTGACCGGTTTTTGACTCATGCCCTGAAATGCATTTTCCAACCAAATAACCACCAACGCGCTTGAGGTTTAATTTATGATGGAGGTCTAGATGTTCAGCCACCTCCTCAATGCGTATAGAGGCCTTTAGTTTTTCTTTTACCAAATTGTCAATCATGCTCAGTCCCTGTTAGACTTCTCTCAAAGCCAACTATTTCTCTGTTTGTTGTGTTTGCTGTTCTTCTTCCATTTTAATAAGCCACTGAATGGCCTCGCAGATCATTTCAGATTTTTCTGTCTTACATCCTTGTAGCATCCGATTTGCATAAAGATCATTGAAAGCTTTGTAAATGTCTTCGGTTAAATTAAAGGTCATTTTATAGGTCGGGATTTTTTGTGTTTGCTGCTTTGTTGTTGGGAATATGGTCGTTGGACGGGTTGTTTGAGTTTCTTGTTTAATAACCGGATTAGTTTCCAGCTTTCCATTTTGTTGGATTGTTGTGTGGCCAGCTTTGTTGTTAAGAGCCTGGCTTACTTCCTGGAAAGATGGACTTCCGGTTGGGTGGGAGTCTGGCTTGTTTTCTAGTTGGCTGGCTGGCTGGATTGTTTGTTTGCTTTCTTGTTTCCCTTCTTTCTGGTTGTCCAGCTTCCCAACTGGCTGATTATCATACATTTCATCTATTGACAACTTGGCTTTTTTCTTGATTTCGTTAATTCCTGACATATGCACCTAGCCTTTCCATTAGTTCATTTGTAAAATCATTGTAAGCTTTAGCACTTGAACAATTAGGATCGAAATCGAAAATAGCTTTAGCTGCTTCTTGTGATTCCTTTAATTTAACGTTTTCAGGAATTCGTGTATTAAAGACTTTGTCTCCGAAGAGGTCGTTAATCGCATCGAAGATTCTTTTCGAATGATTGGTAGACATTTTGAAGAAAGTGAATAGCACTCCTAGAATTTCAGCGCGATGATTGACCAATTGACCGACTTTCTTATTTGTTCGGTTGATGGTATCCATGAAGTTCTGCATCCCAGCTAGGTTGAAGTAGTCTAGCCCAACAGGCAATATAATATAATCAGCTGCCAATACAGCATTTGTAAGAAGAGTGCCAAATGTAGGGGAGGTATCAATGATTATATAATCATAGGTGAGATCGACTAGTTTTGAACGAAGAGCGAATTCTTTAGCTTGAATTTGAGCGAGTTTGACGTCTGCTACAGCTAAAGATACATCTGAGGGAAGGATATGAAGACCTTCTATATAGGTGTCTTGCACGATATCTTTGACTTCGCATTCTTCTTGGCAAAGCAATTCAGCAATCGTTTGACGATTCTCTGTTTTGATTCCTAGGCCTATTGTGGAGTTGCCTTGAGGGTCTAAGTCTATCAGTAAGACTTTTTTGCCCGCATAAGCTAAACCAGCCGCAAGGTTGATGCTAGAGGTCGTTTTCCCGCATCCTCCTTTTTGATTGGAGATGGCTATTTTGAACATTGATTGAGTCCTTGGGTTAAATGAGTCCGTAAGCCACCAATCTAATCCAGTCGCCTATTTAAGTAAACAGTGAATTGATGATTTACTGGAATCAATGATGCTGCTAAGATGAGGAGCATCTCAATAATGGTGATAGCAAATCGATACAAGAAGAAGGTAAGAAATGGCTAAAAAACCTGTTAAAGAATTGCCTGAGAAGCCAAAAAGGGCTCGAATTACTTTGGAATGTTCCCCTGAAACGAGAAAAGCGATCAGGATTATGGCTGCTCAGAACGACAAGAGCATGAATGATTTCATTCTTTCAAGTGTACTAGAAAAAATGAATGTGAAGTAAATGTCCGGCGCCTAGTCGTTCTCATTAGGCTCATTTCTCTTCTTTAAAACGAAAGAGAAAGGCTGATCCCCTTTATAAAAAACAAAGTAGTTATAATCAAAACTGGATGGCTTATTTTCTGGACACCCAGCTGGATGGATAGTAGGAATGTCGGGTGGTTGTCTGGTTTTATGGATGTCCAGTTCAGTGGCTTGCTGGTATGGTGGCTGGTTTAAAAGATTTCCAGATGGTTGGTTGGTTGGATTTCTGGGAATCCATTTATATGTTTAACCAGAATTCCAGAAACCCAACCATTTTATTCTAATCGGCTTACTTTATAATTGCCATTTTGTTGCGATATGCTAAGGATTCACCGGTTGAATTTTCTTCTATCTTTAAATCAAAATTCACAACGGTTCAGTCTATTTATTCGAGATGAGCATGGATATTAAAAGATGTTGCATTTCTGAATGGATAGGTGGTTGTCTGGTTTTCCAGCTATATGGTTGGTTTCCCAGCCATTGATTATGTATCGAACTTCGATTCTAATTCTACCAATTCCAATATTCACTGCTTCTGTGACTCATAGTGAAGCAGCATTGCATTGATAAATGAACATTCTAGAGCAACTTCTACCTCTGCCACCTCACTCAATAATCAAAGCAGAAATCGTTCTAGAAACTTTAGTCAAAGATTTGATCAGAAATATCAGAAATGTTCAATGATGATTATTTTACCAGCAGCGCCTGTACCGCCTGCTCCTGAATTGGCTTGCGAAGATATCCCTCCTCCACCACCACTACCGGCACCACCAGGGAAACCTCCATTTCCGCCAGTTCCACCTGTCGCTCCAGCTTTTGCTCCGCCGCCGCCTCCACCACCAGTACCACCACTAACTAAACCTCCGGTCGTAAGGGCAGAATTTCCATTACCACCGTTTAGGGTTCCTGTTTCTATTCCTCCGGACCCACCGGTTATCTTCACAATAGAATTTGCATTTGTAATATTGCCACCGGATCCCCCAGATCTTGCAGTGCCCGTATCACCGCCACCACCGCCGCCTCCTCCAGTAGGTAATATATTACCTACTACTGCTTGTACGCTAGTTGATGAAGCTATAGTTCCACCAGTACCCGTGCTAGCAGCAATCGAAGGAGCAAATTCAGTGTATAAATTACCACCAGAAGAGGCAGAAGTGTTAGTAGTTGTCCCTGCATTTCCAGGATTTCCACCAGCACTTATCAAATTTCCAAATGTTGTGTTATTCCCCGATGTTCCAGCATTACCGTTTGTGTTATCTGTGGTTTGTGCTACACCACCATTTGCAGATGCTCCCACTGAATATGATTCGGTATCACCAAAAAAAGAAGCAGGAATCGTATAGTATCCTGCTCCTCCAGAACCTCCTCCTCCCCCACCTGAAGATACTGTAGATGATCCTTTTCTCCCAGAACCACCGCCAGCGCCTCCACCCCATAAAAATACTTCAACCCACTGAGTACGAGAGTCCTTAGTCCATGTTCCAGAAGAAGTAAAGGTAGAGACTTTAGTTGAACCATTTATACTATTGCGTAAAACCATATTTACCCCTTTTTAGAAGTGCTCGATGACTATTATTTTACCAGCGGAGCCTGTACCACCAGCTCCTGAATTGGCTTGTGCGGATATTCCCCCGCCTCCGCCACCACCAGCACCTCCAGGATTACCTCCATTTCCGCCAGTTCCACCTGTCGCTCCAGCTTTTGCTCCGCCGCCGCCACCGCCAGCAGAACCACCACAAATTAATCCACCGCTAGTCACAGAAGGATTTCCGTTACCACCATTTAGCGTGCCTGTTTCTATTCCTGCGGTTCCGCCGGTTACATAAGTAACACCATTTGAATTATTAATTGCCCCGCCAGATCCTCCAGATCTTGCAGTAACAGTATCACCACCGCCGCCACCGCCACCTCCTGTAGGTGAAAAAGTAATTACTGCTGCTGTTGTATCTCCTGCGGTATTTCTTCCAGCACCACCAGGATTAGTTACAACGGAGGAAATAGCATATGAAGTGTTTAATCCTCCACCGACGCCATTGATACCTGATGAAGTTCCTCCGCCTTGGCCCGCACCTCCACCAACAGCTATCATATTTCCAAATGTTGTATTACCTCCGGCAGTTCCATTATTACCATTTGTCGCATCTACGGTTTGGGCTACTGCCCCACCAGCGCTAGCTCCAATTGTATAAGACTCTGTGGATCCAAAAAATGAAGAAGGAGCTGCAAAATATCCTGAACCTGTAGAACCACCACCTCCTCCTCCGGAAGATGAAGCGCTAGTTCCTTTTCTTCCGGAAGCTCCACCACCACCTCCGCCCCATAAAAATACTTCTATCCACTTCGTACGAAAGTCCTTTGTCCATGTTCCAGAACTAGAAGTATAAGTAGTGATCTTAATTGAACCGTTTATAGCATTATTTGTGGCCACAAATACTCCTTATTCGTTAGAAGGACTCTAACGATCCTTGTAAATTTACAGATAAAATACTTGCTGCTAACCGTGCTTTAGCTTCGTTATAGGCGGCTTCTCTCTCAGCTTTGCTGGTATCATCCTCAGGAGGTCTCATAATAGAAAGAGGTCTTACATAATCCTGTAAGGCTTCCATCCATATATCTCCAATTGCAGCTTCCTGGGTTTCTTTTACCACGTAACCTGCTGGCGGTTGCCATTGAGTCACTCCATCCCACATAATGACATTGGTAACCACATTATTTTGATCTATGACTGCATATCTACTGCTCATCAATTTCTCCTTTAAAGTATTTCACACACGAATTTAAACAACGGTTAAGTTTCCGACTGAACTTAGAACTCTCCATGTCGTATTGGCAACTACGCAAAGGCACTCTAAGGCATCTCCAGCGTCTGTCGAGGCTAGGCTTCCACCAACCCCAGCAGTTGTTGCCACGTTTCCAAATTTAACTGTTTGGGATGCATTCTGTGCTAATAACCAACCACCTGCGCCATTTCCAGCAATTCTGAAAACTGTTCCTTGTGCTGCTGTCGCTGGAAGGGTCAATGTGCACAAAGATGCATTATCAGCGATATATCCGGTATTAACGGCAATTGCTTGAGAAGTACCCGTGACATCTACCCAAGAGGTAACGCCACCACTGCCACCTGACGAAGCAGCCCATTTAACACCTGAAGTTTGAGCTGAGTCGGCTGTTAAAACAAAATTATCTGTTCCGACACTCAAAGGAGTGAATGTACCTGCTCCTGTGCCAACAAGGATAATTCCTTTCGCAGTATAGTCAGCAAATCCTATCAGAGTATCTGCAGCTCTATTTGGAAATGTATAAACGCCAGCGCCAGCAAATTGGTTAGTGAGAGTGAAATCTCCACTACCATTATGTGTGACTGTTCTTTTGGTGGTACCACCACCAATGCTAAATCCAACCGATAGGTTAGAGATATCTAGGTTGACTGATGAATTGTGAGCCATTTTTCTATCCCTCTTGTTATTTTTTTAAACGAATTTCAAGCTATTCGTTCTTTTTAGAACTCGCCGTTATACGCTTTAATTTAGGCTTGAGTTTGTTGGATGTCTTTTTTGGGGATTCTAATAGTTTGATTTCTTGGGTGATGTATTCTTGACTTTGAGCAATGAGTTGTATCAGGGAGCTTTCGAGGATTAGAAACCTGTTTCTCATTTCTTCAATCGATTGTTGGAGGGCAAAAATGCGGTTGACTTCGGTTTGTTGCTGGAGCAGCAATCTTTTAGGAGCGCAATCTTTAATCACTTTTGGTTGCCCTTGCCCATTTTCCTGCCACCAAGATTCCAAATAGTTAGGGCATTGGTTTTCCGAAGAACATAATTTTGCCTTTACGAAAGGACAATTTTCACCGCATGAAGTGCATTCCATTGAGTTACCTATTGAGTTAAGCTTGTTTTTGACATAAAATTCCTACTACAGCCAACGGTCTCCAAGAAGAACCGTGATTGTGTGGTAAGCATTGATTGGTTGATAAATTGGTTGAGGCCCCAGTAATTCCCTCTGTTGGCGCTCTTGGTCGAGGAGAATCGTTTTCGTTTCGAGTACCTTTAACATGGGTAATTTTCGAGTTGTCAGTATCCTTACCGCAAATAATATTGTGACTGTGATTAGGGATTTGATTAATATTCAGAGTAGCATCTGACTGCTGCCAAGTTCCTGCTACAGTATTTCCTGCTGGACCATAAAGGCCTCCACGCAAAGCTAAAACACAATCCTGTAAAAAATTGATTGCGACCCATCCGTCTGGAGCCACATTTTGATAAAACCAGCATAATGTACCTGCTGGTAAACCCACTTGATCAAACCGAATCTGATAATTACTCGAAGCACGTCTTACCATAAAAAGATCACTTGCTACAGCTGATCCAGTCGGTAAAGTGGGGAAAAGAGAAATATCAATAGATCGAACTTTATCGACGGTCACTTGCTTATCCGTTAATCCTTGTCGAATGATGGTTGTATCTGCATCATTAGCGATTGAAGCGACTGGTAAACCTGGAATTTGTACTGACATAAATCTCCTTAAGCTGTTGGGTAGGTTTTTGTCTGACCCCAAACAAGAATATTGGAAGCCATTCCACCACTTACGATTTGGTTTCCTGCTAAGGTCCCAGCGCCAAGCGTTAATGTATTATTTGAAACAACCGTCAATGTAGGGGCAAGCCCTGACTTTTTTGCTCCAACGGCAAAAATGTATCGAGTGGGGTTTGCTAAATCTACGGCGGTTAGAGTGATCAAAGTTCCTACAGTTCCGTCGTAGGGGAAAAGACCGACTCCATTTCCGTCTGTTAAAATGGCCAATTCCTCTTGTTGTTTTAAGAAGGACAACCAGCGATTGGTGTATCTTCCTAACCAATTGAACCAGTTTCGAGGAGGAAATTCCAATCGGGCCCAGCCTTCTAATTTTTTTTCAGTAGGTGGCTCCAGCACATTGTTTTGACCTGATATGGGATCTACAACATCGTTTTCAGCCCATTCAGGTAAAATTGAAGGTTTAAGTACCATTGTTAACTCCTTAAGGTATTGGTGGCTGAGAGCCGTTAAACATAATGACTTCAGCTAATTGTCCAGCCCCAGTGGTATCAATTGGGGTTCCAAATTCGGCAAATCCTCCACCGAAATCTGGATTAATCACCCTGCCAGCTTGCACAGCTAGAAGATCGCCTGTGTTTATTTCTAAATTTACCAAATCAAATGGATCAGCTTCGTCAGGTGCGACAAGAAGTAAATCCTCGATGGGGTCGCCACTAAAAATAAAAGGCAGCGGAACATTATAAGTCGCAGTAATTGGAGTGTATTGAACGCCCGCCGGACTGACAGATTGAATAGCAGTAACGAGTTGTTCGGGAGGAACTGGAAATACCAGACCATCAGTTGACATTTGAAAAGCTGCTGGATAATACTCATGATAACGGATCTTATTCGCCTTTGTGAGGAACTGAAGAACGGTAATGACTTCTTCAGGGGTTCCATTTGCCTTGTTTATAAAAATTTGAAACTTCAATCGTTCTCTATAATCTTCATCAGACTCATCCGGTAAACGTTGGAGTCCAAGAATTTGACCAATCCCATCAAGCTGATCTCCAGTAGACGTTTCTAAAGAGCGTTGAAATTTTAAGTCTTGATCGACATTGTCTATTTCTTGCATTGAAGTGACAAAAGCACGAATTAACCTTTGAAAACGGCTATATTCTCCATCGACAAGGCTTTGCTGAAATTGACCTGCTAAAAGGGCAATTGCTCTTTGAACGTGATTGGTTATTCTAACCATGTCACCACCTCAAACAGCCGCTTAGACCATTTCGTTGACGTTAGCAAAATGGTTTCTATCATACTGTCACCGTTATTCTTGTTAGATCAAAGATAGAAACTTCATTTTCTGCGATAGCGATATCTGCCGTAGCAAACAGGGGACTGTCACCAGGTAAATTTGTAGCTGCGATTTGCATTACACCACTTGCGATACCAGGCACATTGAAAATCTGAGCAAGTACGCGTTGCAATAGGACGTCTACACCTATACCTAAATTAGATCCGTAAGTATTAATGGCTGCAGCTACTAAATCCTGGCCATTAGGAGGAAATACTTCCTCAGCGTATAGAGTTAAGGCAACCGTAACCCAAATGTAGATGGGGGTAGGTCGGCTAAAATTGATGACTTGGAATTCACCTTGTGAGTCGGTGATGGTAAACGCAGTGTTGCCGAATGTTTGGATACCTGCTGGTTTCGTGGTCCAGATTTTATTTGCGACGTCAGCATCAGTGCCTCCTTGTACGACAGCTTCAAAGCTTTTTGGAAATCTTCCACCTTTAATAACCGCTGTTGCTTGCGAAGCACCTCCACTGACAGTAAAGTCATTAGGAATCATTATCACTTCGATAGCGCTCGCCATATTCATTGTGATTGTTCTATTGGCCGTTCCGCCAACGGTTGCTGTAACAACTTCTGGCTGATTTTGGATCAAAGCAGCTATCACGCTCATGGTGGCTAAATGAGAAATCGCAAAGGTAACGGTGGGCAATGTCACCCCATTTAGGATGACGACGATGGTGTTACCTGCGACTAAATCTTGATTTAATACGATCAAAATGGGTTCTTGAATCAAAGTTCTATTCTCGAAAACAAAAGCGGAAGTGACTCCAGGAACTTGTTGAAGCAGTCTTGCTCTAATAGATTCAACGGTTCCGGCTCCTAATAATCGTAGCGAGTTATTTCGACGGATTCTTAATTCAGCGTCTGTTTCAATGAAACGGCCTGTCAATCCAGCTTTAGGGTTATTTATTGATATCCATCCAGAAATAGGGGTTAAGATTTCTGTCAAAGTATTGATAGGAGCGACAATTGGTCCGAAATCCTGAGACAAGAAAATAACTGGAGTGGCTTGAGCTGTAATATTTAGGTTAGTTCCAACAGCGATCGAAAATGGAACATCTGAATCATCGGCATTGATGGTTATAGTTCCATTCATGTTGTCTATGGCAGTTATTGGCTGAGCACCTGAATTGATCACAGAGGTCAAAGATGCCGTTAGTGCGTTGTTCGATGCTGGAGTTTGGTAAGTTATTGCATAGGTTGGCTGGCTGACTCCGCCTGTAATAACGATCGAATTGACTACAACATTGAATCCAACGTTTGGAATAATGGTAATGATATTAGGATTTGTTGGAGTTGCAGAAAGAACGGCGGGAGAGGTGGCAATTTGTGTTGCTAATAGGCCCAAAGTAGTGTTGTTATCGGTAGTAAAGGAAACCGCTGCTAATTGGATTCCATTAATAGTGGCTACGATGGAATTAGAAGCGACAAAGCTCCCTGTGAAAGTAATGATAGGTCGAGAGAAGGAAAAGGCCTGATTATTGATTAAAGCCGTGTAAATTTGAGCTGCCAATGCAGTCACTTGAAAAGTTGCAGATGCTGCTTGTGTCCGCGTGATGATCGTGTTTTCTCGAGAAAAGAATACAGCTCCAGTATCGGGGATTCTAGCGAGCGCTCCTTGATTGATAAGAGTGCCTTCTAATCCAACGCATACACCTGTGACTCTAGTCTGTTGAGCTGCAAGGCGTGTAATGCCATTAAATTGAACGACATTGTCTAAGCTAATTCCTTCGGCTGAATTGGGGTATTGGCTAAAATAAACATCCTCCATATTTTCCCAAAGATCTGCTAAAACTTTTGAAAAAACTCCGATTTGTTGGCCGAAGATAGACTGAGGATCTAAGTTGATATCGCCAAATTCTGCAAGCAACTGATTTTCTAAATCCGTTTGAATGTCGACTAATCTTTTAGCTTTAAAACCCTGAGAGGTTAAACCAAATGTCATGTTAGCAATTCCTGCGTTAGGGTGATTTGCCCTTGGACAGTGTCCACAGAGAAAGTCACTGAGTAAATTCGCCTGGTAGCATCGAAATTACTTGAGAAATTGAGAATTTGGTTTACGCCTCGAGTGGAAAGAATTTCTTGTTTAAGAACGCTTTCCATTCGAATTTGATTGGGGGCTTTGATGAAAAAATCTTGATAATAGGAAATACCTGCTGTGATATCTAGGAACCATTCACCCAAAATAAAGCGCAAACGAATGGCTAAATTTTGAGCGATCTGGTCTTGATCCTCAACTAATTGCAAGTCAAAATCTTGTAAGAGTAAATCGCCAGTTGTTGTGTCTAGCGCAATATCTTTCATGAAGCCTCGTTAACTCAAAACGATTCCTAATACGTTTACGTATGGGTATTTGAGTTAATCGAGACTATGTGACGATTGAGTAATTTTTAAGGGATTGTCCCTTTGAGAGCATCTATAGATACTTTCAATGTGGCATATGTCGGCACAGTACCCTGGAAGATTGGTGCTCCAACGGCGGTTGTCACCGAAGTTGTCAAAATTCCCAGTATTTTACTGACAATATCGAGAACTTCCGTAGAGCTGTTCCCAATGGCCACTTTACCAGCAGTGTCAATTTGAATGTCACCGCTTTCTTTGATTCTTATACTAGAGCTTTTGTAAGTTAAAAGCACGTCCGAGTTGTTCTCTGCTAAAGAATTTTCTATGAAAGGGAAAAGACCCATGATTGCCACAGCATCGGATAGATCAAATTTTCTCGAATCATTAGGAGCTACGTTGCCGCCTACTGACTTCCAAAGATCGGTACTTCTTTCAATAAACAAAAGCAAGCAAGTGTCACCTTGAACAACTGGGAAAGTCAAACTGGCACCGCCTGCTCTTGGAAAAATCACTGGGACATTGCTTAAAATGGGCAATTCCAAAGTCGTTCCATCTAAATAGCTTTTTTTTAAAGTCGGTTGAATCTCAGCTTTCTGCTTCGCAAAATCATAAGAAACGATGACGCCAGGCAAAGCGGTGTGTAGGTCATAAAGCTGAAATTGAATCGCTTGTCTCAAGGCATCAGTTATAGTGGTCATGCTTCATCGCCTTTCATACTAAAATTACCTCCATTGTGGATCTCCAATGAGGACCGAATAAATCGCCTTCGTGTCTAATCGAAAAAACAGCATATGGGCCATTCAGTCCGATTCTTTCAGATTTGATATTGAGCCTATCGCCTGGGAGAATATCGGGACGAAGAGTTGTCTGAATAATATATCCAGTTCTAGGGCCATTCAAATAGACAGCGGCTCTTTTATCTGTATAACGCTGGGGAATTCCGATCATGCCGGTATCGGCATTGATTTCTACGGCTGGTTTTGAAGTGGTTCCGTATTGAGGGATGATTTGAAGCTTTCCATTTTGAACGCTCCATCTTAGACCGAGTCTTAAAACTGCTTTGTCTAGGGCATTTTTACCCATTCCAGCATATTCGAACCCTTGCTCATAAACAACGTTGTCAGTAGCAGTAAACTCAGAAATAGATAGCCCAAGTTGATCGGCGATCGTTTGCACAACCTGGCGCACTGGGACCTTTTCCTTGAAACTGACAGTAATAGATTTCTGGTTAAGAATTCTTTCTCCGTCTCCACAATCAAGTGTGGTGACGATTTCTGGCTGATCATAGGCATGGCTGACTTGGGTGGTATTGCCAATGAAAAGGAGCTGTTCGCCTGCATCTTGTCTATACCCGGCGGATAATATAACTTGGTCTCCATAATCTTTGATCCTATTTCTATTTTCTTGGCTGAGATTCCAAATTTTGACAGAAGCAGTATTGGTTGACCAGGCTAAATTCTTTTGTATAGAAAAGGAAATGCGAAGAGCTGAAAGCCTGATCGTCCCAATATAGCCATTGAACGTATCGTTTCTCAATCCAACTTCTACAGATGCTATTCGATCAAATCTTGCCATTTAAACGAACTCCCCAAGAGAATAATAAACGAGTTCGGTGACTTCTCCCATATCTAGACGCTGGATTTTCCCTTCTCCCCCAATGATATTTTGGCAAACAATGTCTCCTTGGGGTTTGCCATCATTGACAAATTGAGAAGTCAGGTCGTAGTTCGCAACAACTTTTATCCCAAGGATGATAGGAACTAAATCGCGAGTTAAGATGTCCATGACCCAATATTCATTCATGGCATTCCATCTAAAAGATAAAACGAATGTTTGAGCATCCAATTCAATCTGTTCTTGCCATTGAGCCGGTTCTTTAAAAGGAATGATCTGCATTACACCACCCCTAAAATTTGATTTTTACTAGCCAGTACATTAGGCAGAATTGTTGGTTGAACAGGGATTAACGATTGAACACCTACATTAATACCACTCGAAGCCTGATCTTTTAAGCTGTTGACCGGATCATTTTGAATAAGAGGATAATTCGCATTAGAAGCTACGATGTCTCTGGGGATCTTATTTTGAACACCACCGAAAACATTTCCTTGATCGAGTTGCAATCTAACGCTAGTGTCTATGACGAGCCTTTGTAATTCGATGGTAAAAGTTAAAGATTGCCCTGTCTTCACATCTCTTGGCACATCTAAAACCGTAATTGCCATGTTTTGGTAAACTTTTAATCCAGTCACAACGGTCACAGGTTGCCTTGATTGATGAAGGGCTATTAGACGATTAAACGCATCAATCGAGCGATTAAAAGGCGCAAATATACTAAGGGGAGTATCTGAGACAAGGCCTACCAGCACTAATACGTCAGGTTCATTGATAATGTGATCTGATATGATTGTACCGTCCTCGATTGGATAATTCGTTACGCGCGAAGAAAACCGGTGTTCTTCGCGAATGGTAACGTCTAGATCAATCGACCCAACTTTAGGACTAGGATATTTTTTTCCAAATAGCAGAGATAAAACCATTACTCCACCTGCGGATTGTTGTTATAAATCTCTCTGATCTTATCTATGAAGGCATTATCAAAGGCTTCATCGAAAGATTGACGAATAGAGATTTGCTGCTGATCCGTCGTTCCAGGTGGAATCTGCATATCAACTTTGGTGTTGATATTGAAATTGGCTGGGAGTTTTCCTTGTTTTTGTTGCTCTATTAAGGCATTGAAAAAGAAAGCGTCCTCTTCGGCTACTCTTCTTTTAACCATATTAAGAGTTTCTCCTCCGAATAATTTGGCAACTTCTTCAGTTATTGCATCCGCAATGAACGAAAAACCACTCTTAATCCCTTCAGTTGAAAATTTATCGGCTATAATCCCAAAACCTTTAAAGGCATCTCCATTCAAAATTTGAGTGAAGATCCCCAGAGCCTCAGTTATGGCAGGCAGGAGCTTTACAACGAAAACCTCTGTCAGTTGTGTCAGTTGGTTCTTGAAAGTACCTAAATTCCTTGAATATTGACTTAGACTTGGAATCCCATCTTTTAGGGCTTTAGCATATTCTGTGTGTTTTTGAGTTAGCAGCTCAATACTATCGCCCGCTGCCTTGGCAAAATCTATATATTTTTGGGCGTCTTTTTCCCCAAAAAAGGCTACGGCAACCTTTAGTTTGTCTCTGTCATTGCTGAGGGTATTAATGTGCTTGAGGATGTCTATAAATAATTGATTGGCATTTTTCAATTCACCAGTGAAATTATCTCTAATTTCGATCCCAGTATAATAAGCGATTTCTTGAAGTTGCCCCATTCCCCACTGAGCGTCTTGAAGCATCTTATTCAAGCTAGAAAGAGCAGTATCAAAATTCTTCGGATCGATCCTGAACTCTTCAGCTGTTTTTCTTAGCTTGACAAACTCTTCGAATGAAATGCCAATGCTCTTTGCCAGATCATTTGCATCTAAGGTGGCATTTGCAATGTCATTAAAGAAATCTAGTGTTTTAGCTACAAAAGCCGTTGCAGCTGTTGCTGCAATAGCAAATTTTGTTTTAAAACCAATGATTGTGCGATTAAATTGCTCAACGCCTCTTTGATCGACTTGAAAGCCCAATCTGGTGACTAATTCTCTAACGACTGTCATTTCTTCGACCCTTTCCTTTTAGATTCTTCCATCAGGTCGAGTCGCATATCCAGTAAGGCATTTGCCCTCAACAGATCATCTAGATTCCATGTGCGCTCGATTTCCTCTAAAGAGGCTATTCCTTCTAATATTAACCGCCAGAGAAGGAACTCATCTTTTAATTCCGTATGGAGGTTTTTCTCGTATCTGGCTGACGAGTCTGCGGCATCGGTGTTGCTTCCTTGAATAGGCTTCCAATACCGCTCTCCCCAAAAAAAGAACCGAAATTGCAATCCACAACGAAGGCCAAAACCTGCATCAAAGTGGGTAGATCACCTGCAAATTCAACATCTATTACAGAATCGGTCAATTCCATTCCTTCTTTTCTGACTCCTTGGCATAGCTCAAGGACTAAATTCTCAAATGTTTTGTCATCTAATTGAGACATTAAAGATTCAACAGCTTTGACGGCTTCTCCTTTTGAAAAGGGGAGACCTGTCATGCTTTGATCTTTGCCTCCTGGAAGGAATAAGTGAGCTAAAGCCGGCCCGAAAATTCGTAAGAGCTTTGCTTTCATTCGCAAGGCCCTTCTTGCAGGCAATTGTGTACAAGTATACACCGACCCGTTAATTTGTTTTTCGCGTGTTTCAATCATTAGACGTTTACTCCATTGCTACCCACAAAGACATCTAAGTCAACTAGGTCCAAAACCCAATCACGGTTAGCTAAATCTTTTCCAAATTCAGAAGAAGGATATTTCTTCACCCAGCCAGTAGCACTAAAATAGAGAGAATTTCCGCTCAAGTCTTTGATTAAGATAGGCACGACACCTGCATTGGTTAACTCATCAACGTTAGCAAACCCTGAGAGCACATCATTGCTAGGGCTTGATTGTTTTAAGATTATCGTCATATTTCCTGAGCGATTATTACTCTTGATGCGTGTGCTCGTGCCATCTGCACCTGTAACTTTCACCCATTGATCGTCATCTCTATCAACGGTTAAGAAAGTCCCATCAGCGAATCCGCTTATTGGAACTCCACCCACGGTAATAATGACCTGTTTGGGGTCATAAGTTCTTACTGACATAATTATCTCCTAAGTATTTACACTGTGACTGTTCCAGTTATATTCACCGCGTGAATGGCTCCCGCTAAAGTTGCTTGGAATTTCACATTTTTCAATATTCTATTCGTCTTGTCGACTGTCGGAACATTTGCAGCTTTTGGAACTGTCACGATTGGAGCTGGGTCGTTAGCAATAAAATTATTGCTGATTCCAAGCTGTAAAGCTCTTTTCACCTGAGCTTCTATCGCCGTGATCCCCGCATCTGTGTATGGCACTTTTGGATTGTTAACCAAAACCGAGTAGACGAATTCCTGAATCCTAGAGGTTAGCCAGTCAATGCCTCTCACGATATCAATAAACTCTCCCTGAGCCATTGTTCCTTCGCGTGTAATTCCAACGCCTCCGATAAATTCATAGGTATTGGCTTTTTTATTTCTTGCGTTTTGAGATTGAGTACTTGTCAAATTGGAATAAGCGATGGAGTTCAATCTTTTGAATTTCCAAGTTTCTGAACCAGGTTCTAGAGGAAGAACTCCTCCAAACCAAGCGCATTCAGGAAAATCGCTATCCGCATCTTGATGGTAGAGAACAAATGTCCTTACATACCCAAATTGATTACATTTAGCAGCCACGGAAGTCGCATCTACACCCATAGCTTGATTGATGATATTAGGATCAGCAGAAGCTGTACCAAAAATTTTTACCTCAGCTTCTGTCCAAGCAGCTGTTGCAAGAACGGTTGCAGAAGTTCTATCGGTCAAAGCCAAGGCATACCATGTATCATCCACTGCTTGGATAGCAGTTAAGTCGTCAACTACTGGGTCAGAAGCTACAAAAGGCTGAATGACCAAGCCAAATTCTTTGCTCAGGATTCCTTCGGAAACAGATAAAACAAAACCTGTTCCTTGAATTTGAGCAAAAACTTCAAAACTTCCATCTAAATTATCGGAAGCTCCTACAGGGACTTGAGTTTGTGCTGTAATGATGGAAACTAAACCGGCTGCAATTTCTTGATTAGATTGGACGTCATTAGTGCTCGTATAGGTGAAGGGGATTCCGTTAAGCGTCACTACATAATCTGTATTGGGTTCAACTTGAGTAACAGTCACTACCGCTTGATCTGGATTTACGATATCAGTACTCACAAACAAGGTGTAGGGAACACCAGGAACATCGGCCACTAAATTAACAGTTCCATCTGGTACGAAGGGTTCGCTAGCCGTCACGCCTGTGATTATCCCATTAATTGCCGTAACTAAAGAGTTTGCTATTGTCAGATTAGAAACAGGTTGTAAAGGATTCGTGATCGTGGCAGTAGGTTGACTCGCTCCCAAAGTGACAATAAAACTATTGATAATGGCATTCGTATTTGGTTGTCCTCTAACATCCAAAATCAAATCACTTCCACTAAGTGTTGCCGAAGCTACAGCAGGATTGGCTTCTAAAGCCGCTACCACTAAACCCATTGTAGTGGCTTGATCCACTGAAAAAATAATGGGGGTTAATGGCGTGCCATTCAATGTGATGGCAATTGAGTTGCTCGCAACAAAATTTCCACTCATGACAACATGGGATTCTTGAGCTGTAGGGGCTGAAGGAATCGTGACGTCATTTGAGTTAATCGTTACAGTATAATTGAATGGAGCCATCGCAGTTTCAACAAAGACATCAGCACTGTCTACCGTTCTCCGTCCAATAGCTATTTGCTGCGGGCTCAAAGCTTGGCTAAAAGCTTCTTGAGCAGAGATATATTCTAAATCTGTAGATTCAAAATCTGTGGCTATCCCTGAAAGACTTGTATAAAATCTAATTCGGTCGTTAAACCGTTTATGAGTCCCTAAGATCATCAGAGTGCCAAATCCAGCCTCAGAGACTGTTTGTGTATCTCTCGTAATCTGGACATTGACGATATCGCTTAATGGCATAACTCCTCCTAAGGTATTGTGATGGTATGGTCATAGACCACGCTGCCGCCAGCATCTTGATAAATTTCTTCCAATTCAACGGTTTGGATGAGTCCCAAATTATCCGTATAGTCTTGGCCTACTCTAAAGAGAACATCCATGGCCGCTCGCTTTTCGAATCGTGAATCGAGCAACTCGGTGACGTCGCTAATTGCAAAGTGATTCACGAAGACAATCCCATTGGCTCTCAGCGTGTCCAGGACTGTTTGCATTTGTAGGCTACTCCGCAAATTCTCGAGACGAGTGATACAGTCGCCACCATAAGTTTGAATCTGAAGGGTGAATTCGCGATCGCCGACCATATCGACCATTCCATTGACATCCGATCTGGGAGTGTAATCTTCCCCTATCTGGTTCAAGCTAGAGAGAAATAGCGTCAGATATGGTGGAGATGGTCTTGGAGCATTTTCGTTGAGGAAAATGACAGAAGCACCACCACTATTTGCTACGGCCCAATTGTAAAGATTGGTTTTGATCATCTCGAAATTAAGCGGCATCTTCTACTCCATAGAGGACGAGAACAGAATGCAGTTCAAAGCCTTGCTGATAAAAGGTGTCATATTTGACGTCGAATAGCTTCCAGGTATTGGTCGCAACCTCTCCTAAAAATTCATTGAGACGGCTTTCTAATACCATGTAAGATGTGTCTGAGATCATTTTTGCTTTCATTTTATTGTCCTTCTAGTCGTAAGACTAAGTATTTATAGTGATTGACTAACCCAAAATTGCTGTTATTTTGCCAAGGAAACACCTGGATCGCTTCGAACGTTTTCCCAAAAAATAAGATTAAATCGGGGTTGAGGCTTGTGATTGTTTTTATCAAGGTGGATGTGTAGAGTTTATAGCCTTCTGAATCTCTTCTCCCTTCTGGAAGCTCCTGCATCTCTTCTCCTTTCAAAGGCTGAATGCTCGAGGTGATTGCACTGTCAATAAAGCTTCCATCTGTCCATCGGCCATTGGTATAGCCGCCGCTTTGAAACCGGCGCAGTGTGACAGGGGTTCTAAAGATTTCAAAAGGTGAGGTCATTTCAGCACCACCTTATGGCGCACCGATTGCACCATTTGTCCAAAGTCGATGAGGGGTTTTGAACTTTTCTTGATGGCTATGGTTCGTGGTGAGTTTGGTGGGGTAGTGATTGCGCGGATTTTCTGAACGATAAATTTTGCCCCCAAGAGTCCAATCAACCCCAGAGATCTTTCAGTCGTGCTTTTTCCGTCTAAAATTTTGGCGTATTCCCCTTGGATTGCCTTGTTGATCTTGGCTCGATTTTCATCAAAACTTGTGGCCATGAAAGGGCGAGCAGGAATGGACTTGGTTCCAAATTCATTGGCTGCTGCAATCTCAGCCATTGAAAACCCAGCCTTCTTTTCTCTTTGCCCTTTGGTCTGCTGTTTTGTTTTTGTGCCCTCTTGAAAGCCAACTAAAACATACGATCCATCGAGCAAGGCGACCTGCTTTTGTATCTCGTCAAAACCCAAGTCAATATCCCTGACAACCGCACGTCTCATTAAACACCGTAAAATTAGGGGGTAAATTAGTCACAGTTGAACCGATGACGGTTCGTTTGATTAAGTCTTTGTATAGTCTGCCATATTGAGTCGCATTGAGGATCGATGAGTCTGGCGAGATCGCTAATCCAATGGAAAGATCTCCTTCACTAAGATTGCTTGCCACGCCTATCTGAGGGTTGGTTTGCAATTGCAGCCAGTGGGCAAGGAGATACACATAAGCCAGAACACCGCAGCACGATAAGACCCTCTCATTGACTTGGCATCGCAACAATCCAATCATGGTGTTGTAATTCGCCAGTTTCACAGGATCAGTCGTATAGAACTGAGGCGCGATGACAAACAGGGTGTCAATTATCGTTTGACTTGGTATCGGATCCGAAATGCTCATTCTCTTCTTCTTTCTCTGGTTGATGGGAAATTTTGTGGAGCTGTTTTTTTGCAGCTTCTACCACTTTGTCACGGCCATCGCTCTCAATAATCCGATTGAGATAGTCGCGATCGTAAATTTGAGGAATAAATTTCAGCATTTCCTTGATTGACTTCTTGCCGTCAGCCTCTTTTTCCGTGGATTCGGGAATGAGCACAACGATTCCTTCCTCCACCCTCCATTGGAATAGGGGATGAAGAAGGAGGGCTTTGAGTTCGCCCTCCGGAACCTCGTTGATCCCAGGCATAAGACGGCTTGTGAAGTTACAATAGTAGACATTCTTACCGTTGTACTTGACTAATGCCATTTAGATACCCTCCCCGATAGCCAATGAAAGTGGATAGTAGATGATGATTCCGCCATAGCGAGATTCACAATTGACGATGAACTCAAGTCCGCGTTCTTGAGGCGGGTATTGAGTAAATGGCATCGGGATCTCCATGGTGAGTTTATCCGGGTTCTTATCGTAGGCGATCATGATGTCTACTCCGCCAGGCCCTGCACCTTTTAATTCGGCTACCCAGTCAACGGTTGTGATGAACGGGTTGTTCTGAATAAAGTACTCTAAAATTGTTGTATCGCTGTTAGAGGAACGAGCGGTGGAAGCGATCAGGGTATATTGGTCGATTGGGAGAATCAGCGTATTGGGCATCTCAACGCCATTTGTCAGAGCGACAATGCCATTGGTCAGCTGATTCATATCGCGCAAAATTTGATCTGGTGTCTTCGTTGTCCAAAGTGTAGATGCTCCCACACCATCAGCAGGGACTGAAGCTGAGGGGACGTTTGGGTTGTTTGTTAAGCCGAGGACATTGGATGCCGTGTCTCCGAACCAGGCCAAACGATTGACTTTTTGATCATTGGCTCTTCGAGTGGCATTGGCTTGGCGCTGAGTTAGACTGCGTCCAACAAACATCGCCGCGCGAATTTCCTGCATCGAATAACCGTAGCTCGCTCCAATCGACTTCACTGGAGTGATGAATTCCTTACCGCGAATATCGCAGCGAGGGAAGTCATCGGCATAACTCGAAATAATTCGAGCAAGACCTGTTTCCTCAAATGATTGGTAGGTGATCGATTCCGCTCCCGCACCGGCTTCTGTGCTAACTGGGATTAGCTTCGTTGCCTTTAAAGGAGGGAACTCGATGTCGTATGATTTTGATTTGATGGACTCAAGCTCACGAGCAAAGAACGCAGTCTCTGCGGAGTCGAGATTAACGCTAACAATTCTATCCATTTTACCCTCTCCTTAATTCGGTAAGTTGATTTCTAATGTTGCAAGGGCACCACTTGTAGCTCCAACAGTATATCTTGCACCTGGAATCACAATAGCTCGTCCGCTATCGGAATCTCCGCGGAAGCCACCTGGAAGCAGTAGACCGTTGGCAGCAAATCTCCAGTAAACTGGGCTATCGCTGGTGACGGTTTGCTCTGCAGCGACATAGATACGACCCTTCGTCAGCAACGAAACACAATCTCCTTCGAGATAAATAGGGTTTCCAAAGGACCCGGTTGGATTCAATGGGTTTGGCTTGTTTTGTGTTCTTGCTCCAACGCCATAGAAAGTATCTTGCGTTGTGTTTGTGATCGTCGCTGTCGCTTGTGAGGCGCCAAGAGTCACCACAAAGGAATTCACAATCGCGACATTGCCTTCTGTAGCCGTAACAGTCAGAGTGTGATTACCGGCTCCTCCAACAACTGCAGAAGCAATATTGGGCTGAGCCAAAATGGCCGCAGCAATTGCGTTCATCGTTGCTAAGTGAGAAGTGGCAAAGGTAATCGGTGCCAATGCGACTCCATTGACGCTCACATTAATCACGTTGGCTGTGATCAAGTCTCCACTGAGAACAATCGTTGATAGATTGGACTCTGGAAGACGAACGACGTAATCTTGGCCAATGACTTTCGCCAGTCCAAGACCAGTATTGAAATTTTCGAATGCTCTTGGAGAGAGGACGTTCCTGAAGCCTGAATCGGCTAAAAGGCCTACACTCCCGACATCCATTAAAAAGGGATAACTTAGTTGTGGCATGGTACTTTACCTCCGAGCTTATAGCCGTTTTTCATCTTGTCGATCATGGCTTGACGAGCGTATTGAGCATCGTCGCCAGGCTTTTGATCTGACTTAGTTCTGTATTCGACAGGATTTGCAATCACTTGGGATTGCGGTGGCGACATGTCCTCAATCAGCGCATCAAATCTCGCTTGAATGTAGAGGTTGCTTTTGCCATCTAAATTTGCGTGTTTTTGTCGCGCTTTGATAATTTCCTTTTTGACTTCCAAGTCAGGCATTTCATCAACTCGGGCCAAAGTTTTTGCATCCAAGACGCTCTCTGCAATCTTTTGCAATTTTACCCGCTCTTTAACGAGATTTCGGATATAGGTAGAATCCATGTTGTTGTACTTCTCATTTTCCCTTTTTTCCTTGTCTTGAGGCTTCATCGGCACTTTTTCTCCATTCGGAGCCTTGACTGCGGGCTCATGGGTTGCATGTGGGTTTTCTTTGGACATGTACCCCACTTCTTTTTCTTCCTTTTCCTCTTCTGTCTCTTCGTCTTCGCTGTTCATTGTGTTCAGTTCGGCTTCTAATTTGTCCTTTTCCTCTTGGATTTTTCTCTTCTCTTCCTCGAGATTATTGATGCGGGCCATGAGCTGTTCCACGCGATCAGCCACATTGTCCTCCATCAAAACCTCGTCATCGTCGAATTTTACTTTCCTTTTAGCCATAGTGGCCTCCTCTCTTAAGATTTCTTCTGCATCGCAACTATCTAATGCTATTCTTGCCTCACTGCCAGCTCTGGCATTGTCGACAATGCTTAGGTGATTGTATTTAATATTGGTCTGACGGAAGTTGTAGGGCTGGTCGTTATAACTACCCTCTTCCGGAATAAGGTCGACGGTATATCCTAAGGAAAGTTCTCTTCGGTTTCTCTCTCGGACTTCCTTGACACTGTCTAAATCTGTAATGACGAAATTGGAAAGGATGAATTCTCCATCATGGGTGATGGTCTCCCCTGTGTAGCCGATGGCAAGACGCTTAGCATTTTCAGCTGTGATAAGCCGTTCCTGTGGATGCCCATTTGTGACGGGAATCATTTTCATGCTGTTAAGACTATCGTTTTTCAGGACGTCATCTGGATGGCGGAGCTCATTCCGAACGGTTCCATCTGGATTTTTATAGAGGAAAACGCCGGTGCGAGTGACCACAGCATTGGCTTTGATATAGCCTTCATCTGTGACGAAAGCATCGCCTTTGACTTGTCCTCTATCAAAACGCGCAACATCGTTTAGCTTCATTGATCCACCAAAATCTAAAACTTTAATAAATAATAGGATGGGTAGCTGGATGTCTGTTTGTCTGGATTGTTTGATTGGTGGGGGACTGGGTTATTGGGAAACTGTATGGCTGGATGTCCAGCTATTGAATATTCGAGTCTAGATGTCTAAGAGTCCTTCTAAAACTGGAACTGCTACACAGCGGCAATTGATGTCTGTTCCTGGATGGCCGGTATCTTTTGGGGGATTATCCCATTGAAACTTTTTGCCATCGTGGGCCTTGTGGCTGGGACGAACTCTTTCGTCTCCTGCCGTTTGCCAGACATACTCTTCCACACCGAGCTCTTGCTGCCTGAGTTTAGTCAAGCTGGCGTTAAGCTTAGATGTTTGATCTCTTGCGATCAATTTCGCGCGCCGTCGAGTAATTCCGAATCTTTCGTGGATTTCTTGAGTCATTGAGTGAAATCTGCTGCCTTCCTGCAAGCCTCTCTCGATAGTCTGTGCGACTTGAGAGAGCTCCTGCGCTGGAATGGAGCGGATTAATTGAGCATTTTGGCTTGCAAACAGTTTTAACTGATCCTGCAGCCAGGGCTGGTCGATAAAAATATCAATCCCAAAAACGGAATTGGTGATTCGATCGAACTGCTTTTTATTATACCAGGCGATCCTTGTGCCGACTTTCTCGGCTTCAGCAATCGTTTCGTCTGTTTTACCCTTTATATCTTGTATGACAGTATTTATCAATCTTTTTATTTCATCTTGAAAATCATCTTTCCTTGCATCAGAGGATGGATAAAAAGACTCTACCTCGTAAATCAATTGTGGAATCGCTGGGATGATGATCTTTTTGATGAGATCTTTTAATTCATTTGTGAGAGAGAAAAGAATTCGCATGTACTCCCTTTCTTGAGAAGAGGGGAAGTGCCATATAGGCGGTTTTTTCAATCTGACAATGTTAGGTTTTCCAACACGCCTTTGTCTGATTTTGGCAATTTGATCAATTGAAACCATGCACTCATATTCCAAAAAATGTTAAACAGTCGAGCGAGTTCTGAGTCCTGTAGGCATAAAATCAGGGCCAATACCTGGTGGGGGAGTCTCTTGTTCTTTCTTCTCTCTTTCCAACTCGGAAACTTCAGCGGGATCATATCCATTTTTTCTCGACTCGAGATCCACTTCCGTATTCATAGACCAGCGGTTGCCACCGAAACGAGAGACAGCCACTTCAGCAGCATCAAGCACTCCTCGATCGAGATAAATGGCGTCTGTTTCTGCGACGATTTTCCTGACGATGGCCTCTTGTTCCTCGGTGTTTTGCCATAATGGCACAAATTGGATTGACCAGTTGTCCGGTTCAACGCCTTCAAAAGCCCCATCTTTAGAGAGCATAATGTAGCGTGTGAGCTTTTCCAACATCGGTTTGAGCTTGGCTTCTTGTTCTTGCTTAACCATATCGTAAAAATTTCTAACGTCATTATCTCCTGTTGCATTCATTCCTGCCGCACTTCTTCCGAAGAGGAGGGATACTGGAACGCCAGAGACCGCAGATAAAGCCAGCATAAAGCGATCGAGAAGCTCTGGGATCCCAGAGATATTTGTGGAAGCCTTTTCATATTTCTCCTCTGCATCCAATATCATCGTATTGGTTGCGCTTTTAGTTAAATTGAGCAAGTCAAGCCGTTTCATCACCTGATTATCTGAACATTGCGAGCTGATCAGTTCTGCAAGATTCGGGATGGAAAGGGTATAGTTGACGAAGTCTTGCATGATGAGACCGGCATTGGCAAAGGCTGTGGAGTAATTGCGAAGTTCGTCATAGATGGATTGAAGAAGCGGGTCACCCCATCCATTATTGAAGTTTTGCTGTCTTGGAGGTAGCATGGACCAATCGGCTCTCAGGATGCGCGAATGGTGCACATAGAAAAGGGCTCCTGTGCGTGTATCATTGACTGTGTAGACGTTTGGAAACCCGTAATTGGGATTATTGAGATCCTTTTCAAAGGTTCCATCGCGGCTAAAAGATTGGTATCGGTCGAAGACGTGGAGCCATTTGACATCTCGAATATTTCTTTCATCGACAGGTTCATCTAAGGGGAGTCCATCGGCAATCCCCATGACGCAGAGGGCTCCACCATATAATCGCGCCCACCGAAGGAGGGTAGTCAAGTTATGGTTGGTTTTGATCTCCTCCATCTTGCAATTGACGTCTTGGTTTGAATCGCCTTCAATTTCCCATCCCTGGCGGACCATTTCCGATGGCACGAGATCTATAATTCGTCGTGTAACGCCATCCGATCTGTAGAGCTGATCCAGCTCTGTCTGCTCAAAGATTCTTTCCATTCGGAAATGAGCATTGATGTTTTTGTCTCTTCCTCGAATGCCAAGACCCGTGAGGACGTTCATCCACCCATCGACTTTGATCGCGCCGTCGTTATGGGGAACTCGATTCATTTCTTCTGCAGCTTTTTTCTCAAAATTGTACGTAGCCATATCCTCCCCAGGAGTTAGAGATCAAAATGATGCTTGGGGAGATGGGTATTTAATTCTGACGGCGAAGAAATTGCCGTCGTTGAGTCGATGAGTTTTTGATTAGGTGAGTCGTTGCACCGCCAGTGCACGCTTGATTATTGATAGCCCATGGTCTTTATAGCGGATTCAGCTTTTTTTTGGTATAATCTTGTTGAATAGACTTGAACTGGGTGAGTTTTCCTGCTCAATTTTTTTTATTTTTTTACCTTGCATATCTCCGGTTGGGTTGGAATCTTTTTTCCCATCAGTTTTGTCCAATTCTTCAAGGTTATTTTGATATTGCTGATACTGACTAATCCGCCTTGAACGCCTTAACTCTTCTTCTTCTGCTATTGGGTCTACCATATCGCTACCTCATTCAGCCTATTTTTGCCTTTTTATATTAATAGCATGGCTTGTTCCAAAGCATCTTTAGCTGGAACTACGTGATCAGGAATAATACCAATACCTTCCCAGTTCCCTTCCTGAATAGGGTTTATAGCCTGCCCTGAAGGAATAAACATAATAAATTCTTTTCCTATCTGGTGCATACCTCCGGGATTGGCACCGCCACCAGATGGCTCCCCTACAATTGTTGCTCTTCCTAAAACTTTCATGTTATTGATAAATTCTTCAGCTGCTGAAAAAGTGTTTGGGCCGATCAGTACTACCACGCGTTGTTCGAGTAAACGTTTATTAGCAGACAAGTCATTGTTAGTGAGTGTATTAAATTCTTCGAACTCAAAAGTATCCCCCTTTCGCCACTGAATTCGATTTAATGGGAGATTTTCATCTATAAACAAGCTACACATTAACTGAACTGCAGCTGGATCTCCCCCACCATTATCTCGTAAATCGATGACTATGGATTCCGCCTTTTTCACGTTTTGGATAGCTGCGATAATTTCTTTCCTTCTGACAGCAACCTCTTGTTGCACATCCGTTTGATCGGCCAATTTTAATTTCTCAAGTCGTTGTTCGTGAATCCCTATTTGTTCATTTAGGCTGCGCTTTTTTGCTCGACCAGCAGACCCCTTTTTCGTATGATCTCTCTGTTCTTTCAAACGTTCCAAATGTTTTTCTGCTTTTGCAATTTTCGTATCAGGCACTTTTTCTCTACAGAATCCGAAAACCCGAAAGTCGACATAGCCAACCTTTGCATTTTCTTTCAAAAATCCTGATTTAATTTCATAAGGAATAGATGTATCATCAGATTTGTATGTATAGCTATGAATCAGCGTTGGGATTGGATAATCGGTAGTTCGCTCCGCAGATAATGAATTTTGGGCTAACTTAGGCTGATTGAAATCGATGAAAATATGCTTGTCTTCGGTAATCAAACGCAAATCAGAAGTGAGGACTTGGGCAAGTGTTTCAGGATCGCTTATTGAGTTATAAACACCTTCCTGTAACTGGCTGCGAAGGTAATCACTGCATTTCTTTGCTTTATCAGGAAAGATATAAATTTTTTCTAGTAAGGTGCCTATATCGTCTACTGTTTTATGCAGATCAAGCAATTCAATATCTCCCAAAATCTTTACACCGATTTTATGGATTCCCTCAGTTGAAAGTTTAATTTCTTTTGCACCAGCTTGCCAGAGTCTGGCTTTTAACTCTTTTCCGGTCTGTTCTAAGGTTTCGGTTGAACTCTGAGGTAATTGTGCTAGACATTCTTTGACAAAACTTATTGCTTCTTCGTTTCCTTTTAAGGAATAAGATATTCCACCGATTAGAACGGAATTTTTGTCCATGCTATCTTGCACCTTAAAACCAACTTCCTGGGTGTGAGCACCTAATTGAAAGCGAATTTGAAGATCGCTGGACATAAAAAAGCCTCCAGATAAAACTAGATAAAACAAAAATAAATAAAATACTTACAAATTATTATACCTGATTTTAAATTAATAGTCAAACTGCGGCAAATAGCGAAAAATAGCGAAAAATAGCGAAACTAGAGAGTAACTTACGTTATTATAACAAAGAAACAAAATCCCTAAAGGCGGTTTTGAAGTCTTCAAGGTTTTCTGTCCATCCGAAATGCCCAGCTCCTTCCACGCAAACCATGCGAATATTATCTCTTTTGAAGCGCTCATCTTGCTGAAAAAGGAAGAACGGACACATGGCATCGCATTCTCCTCCAAGGACTAATGTGGGTACTTTTTGAGGAATCCACTTCGCCGAATAATTGATCTCGATAACTTTTTTTTGCCACCACACCGCAGGCTTGAATCGAATAGTAAGATTAGCAAGCAATTCCCTGCCTATATCTAGAGTGCGCTCCGGAAAATAATATGGAAGAGCCGCATTGAGCAAAGCATCCAATGATTTTTGGTTAGGATCTTTGACGAAAGCTCCGAGTTCTTTCGACAAATCAGGAAGATTATGTTGTTTTGCAAATAAATCAGCTGCTTCTAGCCAAAGCGAGGGGGCAGAATGTAGTATAACAATTCCCTTTAGGGAATTTTCAAGTTTTGGAAATAGCAATGGAAACATGCCACTAAAAGAGTGTCCGACAATAATCGGATTCTCAAAACGTGTAATCGTGGGTAGAAAAATGTCAAACCACTGATCAAAGTCATAATCGGGTGGAACCCCCTCGACATTATCACCATTTCCTGGGAAATCAATAAACCAGGTATTACCTGGTAACCTTAAATTATCCGTCAAAGCGTGATAATAGCTCGAATCGGTCCCTGGTCCCCCGGGAATAAATAACCAATTGAACGGTTTACCCTCATGAGTTGCAACCAACTCGTAACGAACTTTATGGTCATCAAAAAAATAATTTCTCACACTACTTGTTGCCCAACAATTTTTTGTTTCTGATGATATACCCTAACACCTTTAGGAAGCAATGATCTATTTTTCGATCCCAAATAGGTTAAGAGCCGTCACATGTCAATCTTTTATTTTGCAAAAGGGTCAGTGACTAACCCTTTCTCTCGAGAAAAACGAAATTCTGACTACCCCTTTCAAAAACATGACTACCCCTTTTGAATTCTACAAAACCTACCCATTTGGTTCCATTGGGTAGGTTTTTTAGAATTTGTGAATTCTTAGAGAGAAAATCCTTGCGAAATAGGGTAAAAAACTATAGAATGGGGTAAAATAATCGTGAAATTACCCTGTTTAACAGACATTTACCCTATTACGGATGGTTATGCATTCTTTGGATGAAAAATTTTTAAAGTCTTTAACGTTTACAGCTGAACAGCTTACAATTTTACGGACAATTGGCAGGGGTTTTTAATTAGAAAGATTTGACGAAAAATTTTCTGATTATCTCCGTTAAATAATCTTCATTCCATCCAGCTTTTTTTCGCCTCTCTAAGAGACCTTTTCCAGAACCTAACATATTGAGCGCTAATCTTCTAAATATAGCCAAGTTTTCTGCTGCATTACCGATATTTACAACGCAGTCATCCTCAAGAAAATTGACGTCTAATTGGCGATGTAAATGGTTTTCAACTCCCCAGTGACTTTGGATTACCTTAGATAGCCTTTCTCCATTTGCATCCAAACAAGTGATATAATAACGGCGTTCAACAGAGTTTTTGCCTTTTTCCACTCTCTCAGAAACCACTTCAATTAATCCCTTTAAATTAGCCCACTCGCTATATTGTGGAAGCCATTCTACATCCTGAACACATCTGACGGTTCTTGATACCGATCGACCATGACCCGAATCATTCATAAACGAAAAAGTATGTTCTAGATATTCGTAACCAGCTTCTTCAGCCTCCTTAAAATATTCTACGACATCATCGTAGATGTATCCTGCATTACCTTTTAAGGCGAGGACGTAACTTGCTCCACGGTCGCATATTTTTTTTGCAATATTTTTTTGACAACCTGCAGCATCAATAGTGATAACTGCTCCTTGAATATCGATCTGCTCTAAAATTTTTGGAATAGCTGTGATTTCGTTAGACTTGTCCTCAACAGGTTGCTGCGCAAGAAGAATGCCACTTTCTACAGCAAATAATGAAACAAGATGTAGCTCAGGGTTTTGTGTGGAGCTACTTTGCGTTCCCCTCAGACATTTTCCATCAATTGCTAAAATTTTATCTTTAAGTCCTTCTGGAAGTGTTTCTATCCACTCTTCTATCAGGTGTCTTAAAAATTCGGGTTTAATTCGTACAAAAACCCACCAGAAAATTCCATAACTTGGGATGCTGTCAATACCGATTAACTTCTTGATCCATTGAGCTTTAGCCTTGCTGAAAAGGCTAATTTGATTGATGCTATTGGCACCTGCTATCATAGCAGCAAGGATTATAAAGAAAATATGCTCTAATTTATACTTCAGGTTGCATTTCTTACGCGGGTCAGGAATTTTGCTAAAATATTCCAAAACTGAATCTCTAAACTCCTCAATATCCATTTCTTGATCGAGGTCAGTGTACGTTCCTTTGCGTGAATTCGATGCCATTTCTTGCTCCATTGGTGATGCTACCAAAGAGCTGAACTGATACGAATTTATTTATCAAGTATTTCTAGTTAAAAACCCCTGGGACAATTGGTGAGTATCAGGGTAAGCAAGAGCTTTATTTCAAACAATCGCCTGAAATTTTAAAAGGTCTTCAGCAAGTGGCGATTATTGAATCAAGCGAGTCGTCTAATCGATTAGAAGGTATTACAGCTCCTCATCACCGCATTGCTGAACTTATCACTCAAGATACGATGCCTAAAGATCGATCGGAACAAGAAATTGCTGGGTATAGAGATGCTTTAAATCTGATTCATCAGTCAGCCGTGCATATGCCTTTTTCAATCAATGTTATCT
>Ga0105048_10001803_pt1 | contig 34614 bp, 30 predicted proteins | sample MAT05_FD_78382 | JGI IMG/M metagenome (GOLD analysis project Ga0105048, IMG submission 78382) | Freshwater microbial communities from Lake Fryxell liftoff mats and glacier meltwater in Antarctica - MAT-05 | ecosystem: Environmental > Aquatic > Freshwater > Ice > Liftoff microbial mat | place... | reverse complement strand
GAAGCCGAGGCCCACAGCGTCGAGTCCTCGCAGCAGCAGGTTGCGGCGTCCATTATTGTGGTCCGCGCGGTCGAGAGACCATCGGGTTGCCTGAATGCCGATCGACGCGGCGGGCTCAGGCGGGAACGGCAGCGGGCGGGAGCGCACCAGCGCGAGCTCGGTGAGCTCGGTCGGAACGCCCGACAGCAGGTCGAGCATGACGTCAGCGGCGAAGTGGGTGCTCGCCACGCCGAGGCCGGTGAAGCCGGCGGCATAGGCGACCCTGCCCTGCCGGGCGGTGCCGAAGAACGCGCAGAACCGTGTGCTCGTGTCGATGGGTCCCGCCCAGCGGTGCGAGAAGCGGATGCCGGCCAGCTGCGGAAACGTCGTCAGGAAGTGGCTCGCGAGCCGGCGGTAGGACTCGGGCCGGTTCTCGTAGCGCGGGTCGACCCGCTGCCCGAAGTGGTTGATTGCGTCGTACCCACCGAACAGGATGCGGTTGTCGGCGCTGAGCCGGTAGTAGTGAAACTGATTCGCGCCGTCGCCGAGCCCCTGGCGGTTGGACCAGCCGATCGCCACAAGCTGCTCCGCGGAGAGCGGCTCGGTCATGAGCACGTAGTCGTAGACGGGAACGGTCTGCAGCCGGTTGCGCCGCAGCAACGACGGAAACACGTTCGTGGCGAGGGCCGCCGAGCTCGCGAGCACCGAGCCGAAGCGCGTTGGCAGGATCACCCGTGCGGAGCTACGGGTGACCACGGCGTCGACCTTGCTGTGCTCGAAGATCTCGACCCCGAGCTCCGACGCGACCCGCGCGAGCTCGGCGGCGAGCTTGCCGGGATGGACGAGCGCTGAGGTGCGGGTATTCCAGACGCCGCCCAGATAGGTAGGGGAGCTGACCTCCCGCGCGAGTTCAGAGGCGTCGAGGAAAATCTGGTCGGGGGTGAGCTCCGACTTTCGCAGCGCCTCGAGTTGGTAGGGCTCCACGGCGAGGTCGATCGCGCCGTTGCGTTCCCAGTCGCAGTCGATGCCGAGCTCGGCGACTGTGGCCTCGATGGTGTCGAGGTTCACCAGCCCCAGCTCATTCAGCCGGTCGATCTCGGCGGGGAACCGGGAGGCGCCATTGTCATCGCCGTGGGTCAGGCTCGCCTCGACGAAGCCGCCGTTGCGACCGGATGCTGCCCAGCCGACGGTCTTCGCTTCGAGCACGACCACGCGGTGCGACGGATCGGCGCGCTTGGCCTTGATCGCCGTCCACAGGCCGCAGTAGCCAGCGCCGACCACCGCGAGGTCGCACTCGAGCCGGCCAGCGACACGCGGGTACGTGGGGGCCGCGGCATCCTCGAGCCAGAATGGCGAACGCCGCACCCCGGCGAGGGAATGGTCGATCGCGGCTGCGCTCGGAGCATTTCGCTCGAATACCGTCGTATGCATGAGTCAAAACTACTCAAAACGACTGTGGAACGCGAAGAATGCGACGATATTCGTTGCACTCCTCGCGCGGGGCCGCGGGGTCGGTAGTGTCGCAGCATGTCCCAGAATGCCATCGCTCCCTCGCCCCGTGCGCTCGTACGTCCTCCGGCCGCCACCCTCGCGCGGGGTGAGATCACCCACATCGCGCGCACCCCGGTCGACGTCGCCCTCGCGGTGGAGCAGTGGCGCGGCTACGTGGCTGCGCTCGCGCACGCCGGCTTCGAGATCGTCGAGGTGGTCGCCGACGACTCCCTCGCCGACTCCGTCTTCGTCGAGGATGCCGTGGTCATACTCGGCCGGGTCGCCGTGCTCACAAGCCCTGGCGCGCTGTCCCGGCGCGCCGAGATTGCGGGCGTCGAAGCGGTCATCGCGGGTCTCGGACTGGTCGAACGCCGGATCGGTCTCCCGGGCACACTCGACGGCGGCGACGTGCTCAAGATCGGCGACACTGTCTACGTGGGCCGCGGCGGCCGGACCAACGCGGAGGGTATTCGACAGTTCACGGCCATCGCCGCCGACGAGGGGTTCGAGGTCGTCGCGGTTCCGGTCACCCGCGTACTTCACCTCAAGAGTGCCGTTACTGCGCTGCCCGACGGCACCGCGATCGGGCACGCCCCGCTCGTCGAGCATCCGGAACTTTTCGACCGCTTCCTCGAGGTGCCGGAGGAGACGGGCGCGGCCGTGGTCGTGCTGGCTCCGGATGCCGTGCTGATGGCGGCATCCGCCCCCGTGACCGCGGCGCTGTTCGCCGACATGGGCTACCACGTCACCACGGTCGACATCAGCGAATTCGAGAAGCTTGAGGGCTGCGTCACCTGCCTGTCGGTGCGGATTCGCTGACGCCGACATCGCTGCGCCCCGAACGCCCAGAAAAGAGTTGCGCTGCCCCCTAGCGGAGGAATACGCTGGAGGGCTGCCCGGGCGTGACGCGTGACTGGTGGCCAACGGAAGAACATACGTGACCAGGAGGACGCCATGACGAGCATCGCACACGCCACCGCACCCATCGTGCCCTTCGCCGCGCGTGGACGCTCCGCTTCTAACGTGGCCCGCCGTTTGCTCTAGCCGCCTCCCGCGGCACGTGCGCCAGCTGGACCGACCGTCTGCCCCGCGCACCTCCCTCACACCGCACCACTTCGAATCCCCGGCGATCCCGGGGCCGATGACGCTAGGAACCACTGTGTCTACCCTGCCAGGGCCACCAAAAAAAGCCACGACATTCGCCTCCATCGCGAGGCTCTACCCGTACGCCAAGAGTGCGCTGCCGCGCATCTACCTCGGAATGGGGGCCGCGATGGTCGCGGGGCTCGTCGCCCTGACGATCCCGCAGGTATTGCGCGGCCTCGTCGACGGTCCGCTGCAGGACGGCGACTCCAGCCAGATCTGGTGGCCCGTCGCGATCGTCCTCGCCCTCGGCGTGCTCGAGGCCGCGATGATCTGGCTGCGCCGCTGGTTCGTGCTGCAGCCGGGCACCCATGTCGAGGCCGGTATGCGCAACAGTTTCTACTCGCAGCTGCAGGATCTCCCGGTGAGCTTCCACGACCGCTGGCCGAGCGGCCAGCTGCTTTCGCGGGCCATCAGCGATCTGAACCTCATCCGCCGTTGGGTCTCGTTCGGCCTCGTGCTGCTCGTGGTCAACGTGCTGACGATCCTCATCGGGCTCGTATTCCTGATCTCCATCAACTGGATGCTGGGCGTACTGTTCGCAGTCTGCTCGATCCCACTCTGGATCTACGGCTACGTGTTCGAGAAGAAGTACTCGATCGTGTCCCGGCGCAGCCAGGACCAGTCCGGCGATCTCGCGACGGCCGTCGAGGAGTCGGTGCATGGCATCCGCGTGCTCAAGGCGTTCGGGCGCGGCTCGCACGCGCTCAAGAACTTCTCCTCCCAGGCCGAGGACCTGCGGGGCACCGAGATCGAGAAAGCCAGGGCGATCGCGGGCATCTGGCTGTGGCTGCTGCTGGTTCCCGACGTCACGTTCGCCCTCTCGCTGCTCGGCGGGGTCTGGCTCGCCGCCGACGGACAGCTCACCGCGGGTGACCTGGTCGCGTTCTTCGCGACGGCGACCGTGCTGCGCTGGCCGGTGGAGTCGATCGGCTACCTGCTGTCGATGACCTTCGACGCGCGCACCGCGGCCGACCGATTCTTCGAGGTCATGGACGAGATCAACACCATCACCGACCCCGAGAACCCGGCGACGATCGCCTCGCCCGAGGGCCGCCTCGTCTTCGACGACGTGCACTTCCGCTACCCGGACTCGCCCGCCCAGTACGCCGACCTGCTCGACGGCATCGACCTCGAACTCGAGCCGGGGGAGACAATGGCACTGGTGGGTCTCACCGGGTCCGGTAAGTCGACGATGACGGCGCTCACCACCCGGCTGTATGACGTGACCGCCGGGCGGATCACCCTCGACGGCGTCGACATCCGCGACCTTGGGCGCACCGAACTGCGCCGCCACATCGCGATGGCCTTCGAAGACGCGACGCTGTTCTCGGCGACCGTGCGTGACAACGTGCTGCTGGGGCGGCCGGAGGGCACGGATGCCGATCTCGCCGAGGCGCTTGCGATCGCGCAGGCGGGCTTCGTCTACGACCTGCCTGAGGGCTCCGACACCATGGTCGGCGAGGAGGGGCTGAGCCTGTCTGGCGGGCAGCGGCAGCGGCTCGCTCTCGCGCGCGCCGTCGCCGCGAAACCACGGGTGCTCGTGCTCGACGATCCGCTCTCGGCGCTCGACGTTGACACCGAGGCGCTCGTCGAGGCGGCGCTGCGGCGCGTGCTCGCGTCGACGACAGCCCTCATCGTGGCGCACCGGCCATCGACGGTCATGCTCGCCGACCGTGTGGCCCTGCTCGAGCGCGGGCGGGTGACCGCGGTCGGGCGGCACTCCGAGCTGCTCGCCACCAACGACCACTACCGCTTCGTGATCTCGAGTCTCGAAGACGAACAGGCACGCGAACTGAAGGAGGCGAACGCATGAGCGTCGTCGGAGTGAACGGTGAGGAGCGGGGGGACTTCTCCGCAGCGGAGAGCCGCCACATCCGCCGCCGGTCGATCCGGCTTCTCGGATCGCTGCTCAGCCCGGTCAGGGCGAGGCTTGCGCTCACCATGGCCGTCGTTGTGGTGAGCACGGTCGCGCAGGTCGCGGGCCCCGCGCTCATCGCGATCGGCATCGACGATGGGCTCCCGGCTCTGCTCGAGGGCAACGCGACGCCCCTCGTGCTGGTCGTCGCCGCCTACCTGCTGACCGGCGTCATCGGCGCGGTGCTCATCGCCTGGTACACGGTGCTTGCGGCGCGGGTCAGCCAGGCGATCCTCATCGACCTGCGCAAGCGGGTCTTCCTGCACACCCAGAAGCTCAGCCTCGACTTCCACGAGAGTTACACCTCCGGCAAGATCATCGCGCGACAGACGAGCGACCTCGACGCGATCAGGGAGCTGCTCGACTCGGGGCTCAGCCAGCTCGTCCAGGGCACGCTGTACATGATCTTCATCGCGGCGTTCCTGTTCTCGATCGACTGGGTGAGCGGCGTCGTGCTGGTCGTGTTCCTCGTGCCTCTCGCGTTCCTCGCCCGCTGGTTCCAGGTGCAGTCGCAGCGGGTCTTCCGGCAGACTCGGGTCGCCTCGGCGCGCCTCATCGTGCACTTCGTCGAGACGATGACCGGCATCCGCGCGGTCAAGGCGTTCCGCACGGAAAAGCGCAACGAGGAGGAGTTCGCCGAACTCGTCGAGGGGTACCGGGAGCGCAACGCCCGCGTCATCCAACTGTTCGGGGTGTTCGATCCCGGACTCGTGCTCATCGGTAACGTCGCCCTCGGGATCGTGCTGCTCGCCGGCGGCCTCCGCGTGGCCGACGGGGGGCTCGAGATCGGTGTGCTGCTCGCGGCGCTGCTCTACACCCGGCAATTCTTCGCCCCGGCGCAGGAGATGGCGATGTTCTACAACTCGTACCAGTCCGCCGCCGCAGCGCTGGAGAAGATCTCCGGCGTGCTGGAGGAGACCCCGAGTGTGGCCGACCCGACCCGCCCCGTCGACCTCTGGCGGGCGAAGGGGCGCGTGCGCTTCGACGGCGTGGAGTTCGCCTACAAGGAAGGCAGCGTCGTGCTGCCCGAATTCGACCTCGAGCTGCCGGCCGGGCAGGTCGTCGCTCTCGTCGGCTCGACCGGGGCGGGCAAGTCGACCCTCGCGAAGCTCATCTCGCGCTTCTACGACCCGACCTCCGGCGCGGTGTCACTCGACGGGCTCGACCTGCGGATGCTGCACCCGAAGGACCTCCGTCGCGCGGTTGTGATGGTCACCCAGGAGGCGTATCTGTTCTCCGGCTCGGTGAGCGAGAACATCGCGCTCGGCAAGCCCGAGGCGACGAGGGAGGAGATCGTCGCGGCCGCGAAAGCGGTCGGGGCGCACGAGTTCATCGAGGCGCTACCCGACGGCTATGAGACCGACGTGAACAAGCGCGGCGGGCGGGTGTCCGCAGGCCAGCGGCAGCTGATCTCATTCGCGCGGGCGTTCATCGCCGACCCCGTCGTGCTGATTCTCGACGAGGCGACCGCGTCGCTCGATATCCCGAGCGAGCGGCTCGTTCAGGAGGGCCTCACGACCCTGCTGGCCGACCGCACGGCCGTGATCATTGCGCACCGCCTGTCGACGGTCGCGATCGCCGACCGCGTTCTGGTGATGGAGCACGGTCGCATCGTCGAGGACGGAACGCCACGCGACCTGATCGCCGGCACCGGCCGCTTCTCGCAGCTGCATGCGGCCTGGCGGGACTCGCTCGTCTGACCTTCCTCGGTGGCCGCAGCCGGGCCCCGGCTGCGGCCGATCGGTCACTGCGTCCAGGCGTACCAGGAATTGGCGACCGCAAACACCCGCCAAGTCTCGTCGCAGACGACTCCGGTCAGTGCCTCACCCGATGGCCACCAGACGGTCTCGAACGGTGCCTCCCCGTCGAGCAGGCCGGGCACGCAGCCCTGGGCGGTCACCCCTGTCTCGCTGGTGAACTTCAGCATCCGCTCTGGGCCGTCCTCGGAGTCCTTCGTGGCCAGGAGGATTGAATCCGACGGCACCCAGGCAAGCGAGGTGAAATCCTCTCCCGCGCCGCCCTGGAAGGCCGTGAAGTCCTGGAAGCGCGATTCGGTCTGCGACGGCAGGAATTGTTCCACAATGGTGCATCCGCTGAGGGCGAGAACGGCCACGGCGAGGGCGGGGGCCAGGAGGAGAGTACGCACGTGGATCGGGGCCTTCCGGTCGGGTGGCCTCAGTCAATCCGGCGGCAGACGGTTAGTCATCGGTCTAAAGTCCCACTTCTTGTCCGGGCCGACGCGTGGGTCCGGCGCGCGCCGGGATAGCCTGTCTGGGACGAGGGAGTCAACCAGATGAGTAAACGAATGGGCCAGGATGCCGGCTGTCGCCGGTCCGAGCATCGACCGGACGTGCTCTAATGCAGCGGGTCTCAGCGCTCGACCTGTTTTCGATCGGCATCGGACCGTCCAGTTCCCACACCGTCGGCCCGATGCGGGCCGCGACCGCATTCGCTCGCGAGTTGGAGTCCGCCGGCCTACTGCCGCAGACATCCGGACTGCGAATGACGCTCTATGGATCGATCGCTGCGACGGGCGTCGGCCACGGAACCCTCGGTGCGCTCGCCACGGGCCTCAGGGGAGAGGACCCGGCGCTCGTCGATCCCGCCCTCGTCGCGCGGGCGTGGGATGAGGCGCTCGCGACGGGCGGCATCGCGCTGCTCGGCGGCCCTGCCGTCGCGCTCGCCGCGACCGACATGCGCTACGAACCGTTCACCCGGATGCCGGCGCATCCCAACGGAATCCGGTTCGAGGCCATTGACGGGGCGGGCCTGGTGCTGCACGAGGTGGTGTACTACTCGGTCGGCGGCGGATTCATCGAGCGCGACGGCAGCGGCCCCGTGCCGGAGCGCGACCCCGGGCCCTACCCGTACCGCTCGGCGGCCGAGTTGCTCGCATACTGCACCGCGACCGGGCTGGAGATCGCCGACATCGCGCTCGCCAACGAGCTCGCGGTCAGCACGGAGGACGAGGTCAACGCGAGGCTGGATGCCGTGTGGCGGGCGATGAGGGACTGCGTCGAGGAGGGCATGGCCACCTCCGGTGTGCTTCCCGGCTGGCTGCGGGTGCCGCGCCGGTCTGCGGGAATCGCCGAGCACCTGCGCGAGCGGGAATCGATCGGCGACACCGACACCGCCGTCGAGTGGCTTCAGTGCTACGCCATCGCCGTCAACGAACAGAATGCGGCCGGGGCTCGCGTCGTCACGGCGCCGACGAACGGGGCGGCGGGCATCATCCCCGCCGTCGGCTACTACGCGATGAAGATGAGAGGGATGATGACCCCGCAGCAGTCCCGCCGCTACCTGCTCACGGCCGGTGCGATCGGGTCGCTCTGCAAGATGAACGCGTCGATCTCGGGTGCCGAGGCCGGCTGTCAGGGCGAGGTCGGATCCGCGTGCTCGATGGCCGCCGCGGGCATCACCGCGCACCTCGGAGGCACCCCCGCCCAGGTCGAGAACGCCGCCGAGGTGGCGATGGAGCACCACCTCGGCCTCACCTGCGACCCGATCGGCGGGTTCGTGCAGGTGCCCTGCATCGAACGGAATGCGATCGCCGCCGTGACCGCGGTCTCGGCATCCCGCCTGGCACTCATGGGCGACGGAACCCACCTCGTGTCGCTCGACACGGTCATCGAGACCATGCGGCAGACGGGCCGGGACATGTCGGAGAACTACAAGGAGACCTCGCGGGCCGGACTTGCCGTGAACGTCGTCGAGTGCTGACTCGCCCCGCCTATCCTGGCGTGTGCCGGGCGAGGTCGAGCCGCACCCGATAGCCGCCGGAGCCCGAGTGGGCAAGCGGCGTCCCCTCGGCGCGGAAGTGCTCGAGGGCCGCGGCCTCGTGGTCGAGCGCCGGATGCCCGGATGCGCGGATCACTCGCCACCACGGCAGCTCGGAGCCGTAGTGTGCCATCACGGAACCGACTCCGCGTGCGGCGCGCGACCCGATCGCAGCGGCGACGTCGCCGTAAGTCATGACGCGTCCGGGCGGGATCGACTCGACGACCTCGACCACCCGCGACACGAAATCGTCGGCGAGCACCACTAGAGCGCGAGCGCGCCGATCTTCTCGCCGTAGGGGGTCTCGCCGACGACGACGAAGCCCACGCGCAGGAAGAAATCCTCCGGGCTGTCGTCGCCCGGCTCCCACAGCACGGTGAGGCGATCGAAGCCGCGCTTGCGCGCCTCGTCGGCTGTGGCTTCGACAGCGAAGCGCCCGGCACCCTTACCCTGGGCATCCGCGTCGACGTTCATCCTCCAGATACAGCTGCGGAACTCGTCCTCGAGTGCGTCCGGGTCGAAGTTCGCCATCATGAAACCGACGACTCCATCGTCCTCATCGGTCACCACCCGTGACCATCCGGTGTGCGGGTTGAGAAACGGTCCTGCCATCGCGTACGACACGGGGGCGATGAACTGTTCCTGCCCAGGCTTGAGGGACAGGTTGTTCGCCGCGACGGCGTTTTTCGCGGACAGTTCTTCCAGCTTCAGCACACCCATGACCACAGGCTAGTGGGGCCAAGTGAATGGGGGGTAGCGGATGTTCGCCCGATGATGCCAGATCGGAGTGCCCCACACCCGCGTAACTATCTCGATGTCGAGATAATTACGCCGTCCGGTAAGCTGAACAGCGGCCCACTGCAAGACGGAACAACAGACTCAGGGAGACGCGTTTTTGTCGAGAATCAAAGTTGAAGGTACGGTCGTCGAGCTCGACGGTGACGAGATGACACGCATCATCTGGACGGCGATCAAAGACACGCTCATCCACCCCTATCTCGACATCGACCTCGAGTACTACGACCTCGGCATCGAGCACCGCGACGCGACCGATGATCAGGTCACGATCGACGCGGCCCACGCCATCCAGAAGCACGGCGTCGGCGTCAAGTGCGCGACCATCACGCCCGACGAGGCACGGGTCGAGGAGTTCGGCCTGAAGAAGATGTGGAAGAGCCCGAACGGCACGATCCGCAACATCCTCGGCGGCGTCATCTTCCGCGAGCCGATCATCATCTCCAACATCCCGCGCCTCGTGCCGGGCTGGAACAAGCCGATCATCATCGGCCGCCACGCCTTCGGCGACCAGTACAAGGCAACCGACTTCCGCTTCCACGGAAAGGGCAAGCTGACCGTCGAGTTCACCCCCGACGATGGCTCCGAGCCGCTCAAGTTCGAGGTCTACCAGTCGCCCGGAGATGGTGTCGCGCAGGTGCAGTACAACCTCGACGAGTCAATCGTCGACTTCGCCCGCGCCTCGCTCAACTACGGACTGAGCCGCAACTACCCCGTCTACCTCTCGACGAAGAACACGATCCTCAAGGCCTACGACGGTCGCTTCAAAGACATCTTCGAGGAGGTCTTCCAGGCCGAGTTCAAAGACAAATTCGCCGCGGCCGGCCTCACCTACGAGCACCGCCTCATCGACGACATGGTCGCCTCGGCCATGAAGTGGGAGGGCGGCTACGTCTGGGCCTGCAAGAACTACGACGGCGACGTGCAGTCGGACACCGTCGCACAGGGCTTCGGCTCGCTCGGTCTGATGACCTCGGTACTCTCCGTGCCCGACGGCAGCGTCGTGGAAGCCGAGGCGGCGCATGGCACCGTCACGCGCCACTACCGCGAGCACCAGGCTGGTCGTGCCACCTCGACCAACCCGATCGCGTCGATCTACGCGTGGACGCGCGCTCTCGCGCACCGCGGAAAGCTCGACGGCAACCAAGCCCTCATCGACTTCTCCGCGACCCTCGAGGACGTCGTCATCACGACGGTCGAGTCCGGCGCCATGACGAAGGACCTCGCGTTGCTCGTCGGACCGGAGCAGAAGTGGCAGACGACCGAGGAGTTCCTCGACACGCTCGACAAGAACCTCGCCGCGCGGTTGGGCTAACGCCGTGACAACAGTGACCGTTACGGGGGCTGCCGGGCAAATCGGCTACGCGTTGCTCTTCCGCATCGCGTCCGGCGCGATGCTCGGCTCCGGCACTCCCGTGCGGCTCCGTCTGCTCGAGGTTCCGCAGGCCATCCCCGCGGCGGCCGGCGTCGCCATGGAGCTGGATGACTGCGCCTTCCCGCTGTTGGAATCCATCGACGTCTTCGACGACGCGAGCCTCGCCTTCGAGGGAGCCAACGTGGCCCTGCTCGTCGGCTCCCGTCCGCGTACCGCCGACATGGCTCGCGCCGACCTGCTGGCCGCGAACGGGGCGATCTTCGGTCCGCAGGGCCGCGCGATCAACTCCGCGGCATCCGACGACATCCGCGTGCTCGTCGTCGGCAACCCCGCGAACACGAATGCGCTCATCGCCGCCTCGCACGCGCCGGATGTGCCGCGGTCGCGCTTCACCGCCATGACCAGGCTCGACCACAACCGCGCCGTGTCGCAGCTCTCTCGCAAAACCGGCGCCCCGGTTTCGGCGATCTCCCGGGTCACAATCTGGGGCAATCACTCGGCGACGCAGTACCCCGACCTGAGCCATGCGCTGATCGACGGCCGCCCTGCCGAGCTCGACCACGCGTGGGTCGAGAACGAGTTTATTCCGACGGTCGCGCGACGGGGAACCGCGATCATCGAGGCACGCGGCTCCTCCTCCGCCGCCTCTGCCGCGAATGCCGCGATCGACCACGTGCGGGACTGGACCCGCGGGACGCCCGACGGCGACTGGACCTCCGCCGCGCTGCCATCGGACGGCAGCTACGGAGTACCGGAGGGGCTGGTCAGCTCCTTCCCGGTAACGTCGGTGGGCGGCGATTGGCAGATCGTCTCCGGGCTCGCAATCGACGAGTTCTCCCGCCAGCGCATTGACGCCTCGGCCGCGGAACTCGCGGACGAGCGTGCGGCCGTCACTGACCTCGGCCTCATCTAACCGCTTTCATAATTCAGCGTCTCAGTGGCGCCGCCCAGGCGATGGCGGAGTTCCTCGAGGGCGGCGTCCAAGCAGTCGAAGTGTTCACAGACGGCCGGGGCTGTGCCAATGCGGAGCAGCTCGAAGCGGTCGTGCCTTCGCTCGACGAAACCGAGAACTCGGGTCGCGTCGGCGGGGTCGACTCGCCCGTCGCATACCCGCCATGCCTCGTCGCCCACCGCGATCACTTCGAGGAATTGGTCGTGCACTATCGACATTGATGACTCTCTCACAAGGGTGACCGCCCGATCGGGTGGTCGAAGATCACGTTAAGCCCAACCACCGACAGACGGCGCGGGGTTGACTTCCCGGAGTCGACGAATCGGCGGCAGCGCACCCGCTCAGTACCCTGTGAAGTGATCCGTCCGCACGCGACTCACACCGGCGCCACGCAGCGCCGTGCGAGCCCGTGCGATCGAGAGGGGCGAGCCGGAGACGAAGGCGGCGCGAGGGATGAGATCGGGCACCTCGGCTGCAAGCAGTTCGCTCGAGATCGGCCCGGCGCCGACCCACCGCCAGCTCGCCGGCAGCTCGTCCGGGTGGGTCGGGCTCACGAGCAGCACGCGCTCCTCCCGAAGTTGCTCGAGGAAGGCGAGTTCCTCGAGCGTGCGCACGGTGTAGACGAGCACGGAGTCGCGATCGACTCCCGCCGCCCGATCGCGGCCGAGCTGGCTCAGGAACGGGGTGATCCCGATGCCGCTGGCGATCAGGAGCACGGGTGTCGAGGAATCGTGGGGGAGTAGGAAGTCGCCGCCGACGGAGGTGCCGCGCACGCGCGCGCCCGGCTTCAGGTCGAGGAGGGCCCGTTTGAAGCTGCTACCCGGCTGCGTCATCCGCAGTGCGAAGGTGACAGGACCGTCGTGCGTCGGAGGTGAGGCAATACTGAAGACGCGCCGGCTGCCGCGCGCGTCAGCCCGCGGGTGCGGCACGGTCAGCTCCATGTACTGGCCGGCGCGGAAGGCCACCGGCCGCTCAGGCTGAAACCGGAACTCCCACGAGGTCGGCGTGAGCTGTTTCTTGCCGAGGTAGGAGAGGCGGATCGCGCGGCGCTGCCCGGCGGCGAACGCGAGGACATTGCCGATGACGAGCGCGAACTCGAACGACAGGAACACCGGGCCGATCGTGAAAGGCACTGTAAACAGCACACCGACGAGCGCCGCAATTGCGAGCTGCTGCCAGCGCCGGGGTGCCATGGTGAGAGGCTCGCTCAGCATGAAGCCGACGAAGAAGATGACTGGATACGACCCGAAGGTGGTCGACACCGCCTGGCCGACGTCCTGCCCGCTCGCGGTCAGCCGCACGATGAGGATCGATGCGGTCACGGCCACGAAGACGGTGCCCATCACCAGCCGCCTGGTGCGATAGAGAACGAGGAACGCGCCGATGAGCGTGACCGGCAACAGCGAGCTGGTGGCGACCCACCAGCCGGCCGACGGCAGCTGCAGCACGGCGACGAGGGTCGCGCCGGCCGCCGTCGGGTTGAGGATGTGGCGCCCGCGCACCGCGATCAGGTATTTGGATGCCGTCGCGAGCACCCCGGCGATGGCGAGCGTGCCGAGCTCGGCCGGTTCGAGGGAGGGCAGGAACAGGAAGAAGAGCAGGAGCCCGGTGATGATCGACGACTCCAAGTGCGGCATCGTGCGAAAGACGAGGGCAAAGACGCGATTGGCCACAACCGTGCTCGCGAGGGCGACAGCGGCGCTGACGATCAGCTCGACAGGCGTGTAGAACAGCTCGCCGACGAGCGACAGCACGAGCGCTGCTATGCCGGTGATCCCGAGCAGCAGGGTCACCAGACGGTACATCGTCACGCGCCCGGTGACGCGATCAAGCCAGGCGGTCATGCGAAAATCTCTCCGTCGAATCCGGATGAGTGCTCGAGCGACCCGCCCTGTAGCATCCGCACCCATTCGAAATCGAACTCGCGCGCGAGCCGTTCCGGCTCCCCGAAGAATAACGCGGTCGCGAGGCCGTCGGCGACGAGGCACGAGCTTGCGGTCGCCCAGGTCGCGATGACGCGCTTGGTGGGTGCCCCGGTGAGTGCGTCGATGAGGTGGTGCCCGCCGGGCCACGCGCGCCGGTTCGAGGCGGAGGCGCACAGGGCGCCGTCGCTGAGGAGGGCGACGCCGATCGCCTTGCTGGGATCCAGCGGATGCTCAAGGGCAACCCGCAGGGGCCGCCCGCCGTGGTGCAGGAGGTCACCGCTCGCGTCGATCGTGAACGCGGTGACTCCGCCGTCGACGAGAACGTGCGCAACGAGGTCGACGAGGTAGCCCTTTCCTGCCGCGCCGACGTCGAGCACCACGGGCCGCACGGTGTGCAGCGAGCGGCCGTCCCACGAGATCGCGTCCTCCCAGCGGGGGGCGGGCGTGATGCCGCGGATCGGCCGCAGCGAGTAGGCGCTGTCGTAGCCCCACTGCTCGAGCGCCCGACCGATCAGGGGCGTCACGGCACCGTCCGTGCACTCGTAGAGCGTGCGGTAGAGCTCGAGCAGCGCCGGGGCGTCGGCTGGCAGCTCGAAGCTGCCGCTGGAGACCGAGATGCGGTGCACAAGGGAGTCGTCGCGGAACCTCGACCAGGCGCGGTCGAACTCCTCGGTGCGATCGCGCACGGCGGCCTCGAGTGGTGCTCCGAGCGGATCGGCGCTGTCGATCTGCCAGCGCGTGCCGATCGCGTTGAAGCTGAGGCTAGGCGTCGGCGTCACCCTTGATCTGCGCGATGGCGTCGTTGAATCCGTCGCTCGTGAGCGAGGAGCCGGCGACCTTGTCGACCGAAAGCTCGTCGATGTTCACGCCGACGACCTCGGCCGCGATGCCATCCTCGAACTCGGTCTGGTAGCGGAGCGCGTTGCCGTCGGTGGCGTTGCCGGTGACCGTCACCTCGGTGACGACGTTGCCCTCGAGCGCCACCGTCACCTCGATCGACTCGGGTCCGCCCGGGCTCTGGTATTCGCCGGTGGCTGAATACTCGCCGTCGGTGTAGCTGCCGGTGCTCGCGGGTGCGGCGCCCGGGCTCGCGGGGGCGGATGCCGGTGTGCAGCCCACGAGCGTCGCCGCCACAGACAGCCCGCCGAGGGCGAAGGCGGTTCGGCGTCGATGGGTGATGTTCACGGGTGTCTCCTCGCGGGGGTGGTGGGGCCCCAGTCATCATCATTCCGGTGATGTGCTCGCAATTCGCTGAATGCGGAGCCGCTGAGGTAAATCTCGCATAACGAACAGGTCACGTTCTACCCGTATTCGGGGGGTGCGTGCTTATGGTGTGGACAGCGCACAGACCCGACTGTTGCTCGACATCACCGTTCGTCATTTCTAAGGACTGTTAGTGAGCACATATCCGGGCCTTGTGCCCTCCCGCGTCCGTTTCCGCCGAATTCTCGCGACTCTCGCGGCGAGCACCCTGCTCGCCGCGGGGCTCGCCTCGACGGGGACACTGTCCGCCTCGGCATCCGAGGGCCTCATCAGGAGCGACCGCCAGGTCAGCTTCGAGCCGGGCCGCTATATCGTGACGCTGGGCGACGCGCCCGCCGCGACCTACGAGGGCGGAACCGGTTCGCTCGAGCGCACCGCTCCCGGCGACGGCGACCAGCTCAACGCGGACAAGCGCTCGGTGAAGAGCTACGCCGCCTACCTGAAGGGTAAGCAGAAAGACGTCGCGGCCTCCGTCGACGCGAGCGTCGAGTACTCGTACACGCTCGCACTCAACGGCTTCTCGGCCGAGCTCACCGCCGAGCAGGCCGCGGGCCTCGCCCGGGACAAGAATGTCGTCGGGCTCGAAAAGGATGAACTCAAGAAGATCACCGCGGCCACCACCTCGACCGACTTCCTCGGCCTGTCGGGCGAGAACGGCGTCTGGAACGCGACCGGCGGCGTGGCCACCGCGGGGGAGGGCGTCGTGCTCGGCGTGCTCGATACCGGCATCGCTCCCGAGAACCCCTCGTTCGGCGGGTCGCCGCTGGGCACCACCGCGGGCACCGACCCGTTCTACACAGGCGCAGGCCTCACCTCCTTCGCGAAGGCCGACGGAGGCACCTTCGCTGGCGTCTGCCAGACCGGGCCCCAGTTCGGCACCGACGACTGCAGCACCAAGATCATCGGAGCCCGCTACTTCGTGAACGGCTTCGGCGAAGCCAACATCGGCAGCGCAGCAGCGTCGGAATATCTTTCCCCGCGCGACGGAGACGGACACGGCTCGCACACGGGATCGACCGCGGTCGGCAACGCCGACGTCGATGCGTTCGTCGCCGGCACCGCCTTCGGCCAGGTCTCGGGTGTCGCCCCCGCCGCGAAGATCGCCGCCTACAAGGTGTGCTGGTCCGGCGCCGATCCGGCCTCGAGCGACGATGACGGATGCGCGTCGAGCGACCTCCTCGCCGGAATCGACGCGGCCGTCGCCGACGGTGTCGACGTGATCAACTTCTCGATCGGCGGCGGGGCGGCAACGTCCACGGTGTCCTCGACCGACCAGGCCTTCCTCGGAGCCGCCGCAGCCGGCATCTTCGTCGCGGCCTCGGCCGGCAACTCCGGCCCGGGAGCCTCCACCCTCGACAACGCCGCGCCATGGATCACCACCGTCGCCGCCTCGACGATTCCCAGCTGGGAAGCGACGGTGCAGCTCGGCAACGGAGCGAGCTACGCAGGAGCATCCGTCACCGTCGACCGCACCGGCGCCCCGGCGCTCACCGGTTCGCTCGTGACGGCGACCGCCGTCGCCGTCGCCGGCACCGCGACCCCCGAGCTCTGCCTTCCCGGCGCACTCGACCCGGCGCTCACCGCCGGCAAGATTGTGCTCTGTGACCGCGGTGTCATTGCCAGGGTCGACAAGTCGGCCGAGGTCTCGCGCGCGGGCGGCATCGGAATGGTTCTCGTGAACGTCACGCCGAGCTCGCTCGACCTCGATGCGCACTCCGTGCCGACCGTGCACCTCAACGCGCAGTACTACTCCGCGATCTCGGCCTACGCCGCGACGGCGGGCGCGACCGCGACATTCCAGCCCGACAACCTCACCGCCGAGAGCGTTCCGACCCCGCAGGTCGCCGGATTCTCGTCCCGGGGACCGGTACTGGCCGACGGCAGCGACATTCTCAAGCCCGACATCTCCGCGCCCGGCGTGGCAATCCTCGCCTCGGGAGCCAACGCCGAGGGCGCTGCTCCGACCTGGGCGTTCCTCTCCGGCACGTCGATGTCGTCACCGCACATCGCCGGTCTCGCCGTGCTTTACCTCGGCGAGAAGCCGAACGCGACGCCCGCCGAGGTCAAGTCCGCGATGATGACCAGCGCCTACAACACGGTCGACGGGAACGGCAACGACATCACCGACCCGTTCGCCCAGGGCGCAGGCCACGTTGACCCGACGAAGTTCTTCGCGCCGGGGCTGCTCTACCTGAACGGCACGAGCGACTGGCTGTCGTACATCGAGGGCGCCGGCTACGACGTCATCGACCCGACGGTGCTGCCGATCGACCCAAGCAATTTGAACCTGTCGTCGATCGCCATCGGGGCGCTCACCGCCCCCGAGACGATCACTCGCACGGTGACCTCCACCCAGGCGGGCAGCTTCAGTGCATCCGTCTCGGGACTTGCCGGCATCTCGGCGACGGTGGAGCCTGCCATGCTCGACTTCGCCGCTGCGGGCGAGAGCAAGTCCTACACGGTGACGTTCGCGAGGATTGATGCCGCCCTCGACACGTTCGCCACTGGCGCCATCGACTGGACAAGCGGCGACACCGTCGTACACAGCCCCGTCGCGGTGCAGCCGGTAACGATCGTGGCGCCGTCGAACGCGAGCGGCGAGGGAGCGTCCGGCTCGGTCGACATCGAGGTCACCCCGGGCGGCGACGGCGACATCGCGCTCGCGACCACCGGGCTCACCCCCGGAACGCTGCAGGCCGACCCGACCCGCGTCGAGAAGGAGCACTCCGGCTCCGGCGTCACGGGAGCCGCGTTCGAATACACGGTCGCCGTTCCGGCGGGGGCATCCCTCGCCAGATTCGACCTCGACTCGATCGACGACACGGCCGACCTCGACCTGACCGTCTATCTGGTCGACAATAAGGGCACACCGATCGCCGGCTGGCAGTCAGCGACGGGCGACGCCGACGAGCGGGTCGACCTGGCCGACCCGGCCGCCGGCAACTACCTCGTCTACGTCGACGTGTACTCCGCGAGCACGGCGACCGCGTTTGACCTGACGACCTTCGCGGTCGCCCCCGGAGGCGCGCCGCTCACGCTCGCGCCGCCGGTCATCGCGGGTCAGCAGGGGGTCACCACGACCGTCACCGCATCGTGGTCGGGCCTCGCCCCGTCCACGAGCTACCTCGGCGAGATCAGCTACGGCAGCACGGGAGCATCCACCCTGCTCGAGGTCGTTACCGGTGACCCGGTCGGCCCCGCCAACACGGTGTTGCCGGTCATCTCCGGCGACCCCGTGGTCGGCGGCAAGCTCAAGGTGACCACCGGCGAGTGGGACACCGGCAAGCTGCGGTACGGCTACCAGTGGCAGCGCGACGGGGTCGACATCCCGCGCGCGACGAAGTCCTCGTACAAGGTCGTCGCGGCCGACCGTGGTGCCGCGCTCACGGTCGTCGTGACCGCGACCGCGAAGGACCTTCCGGACGGAACCGCCACCTCGGCTGCGGTGACGATCAAGTAGCAGCATGCTGAAGCGGCGGGGACTCCGGTCCCCGCCGCTTGTGCGTGCGCCGAGGCCAGTGCTGCCGGTCTCGCCAATCCCATCGACAGCTATGCCCCCCTCCATTCCCACGAGTCGCCCGAAAATGTTATTTGAAGATGATCGTGCGGTCCCCATCGAGCAGCACTCGGTTCTCGGCGAACCATTTCACGGCCTGGGTGAGGGTTCTCGACTCCTCGTCCTGGCCGATCGCCACGAGCTCGCGCGTCGAGCGCGAGTGGTCGACCCGAACGACGTTCTGCTCGATGATCGGCCCCTCGTCGAGGTCGCTCGTAACGAAGTGCGCCGTGGCCCCGATGAGCTTCACGCCGCGCTGATGCGCCTGCTTGTACGGGTTCGCGCCCTTGAACCCGGGCAGGAACGAATGGTGGATGTTGATGATCCTGCCGCCCAGGCGGGCGCACAGCTCCGGCGACAGAATCTGCATATACCGGGCGAGCACCACAAGCTCGATGTCGTGCTCCTCGACGGCGCGCAGGATCCGCGCCTCGAAGGCGGCCTTCTCTGCGGCGGTCGTGACCGGATGCCCCTCGAACGGCACGGAGTAGAACTCGGCCAAGGAGGCGAGTTCGCCATGGTTGCTGAGCACGAGCGGAAGCTTGACCGGCAGCTGGCCCGCCCGTTGCCGGAATAAGAGGTCGTTGAGGCAGTGCGCCGCGGTCGAGACGAGCACAAGCGTGCGCAGCGGGCGTCCCACGACGTCGAGCTGCCAAGTCATTGTGTAGTGCTGCGTGACCGGCAGCAGGGCCGCCTCGAATCTCTCCCGCGGCGCGGCGGACTCGACCTGCAGGCGCATGAAGAAAGTGCCGGTGCCGTCGCTCGAGAACTGCTGCGATTCGGTGATGTTGCCCCCGGCCGCAACGATCGCGCCGCTGATCGCGTGCACGATACCCGGACGGTCTTCGCAGACGAGGGTAAGGATCCAGTGGGTCGGGGAGGCAGTCACTTTCCCAGCGTATTCGCCCCTGCGGTACTCTTGGAACGATGGTGCCACACCGCTCCATCCCGCGGACGGCGTCACGCTCCACACCCACAGGAAAGTTTCTCTTCCTATGACCGCGCCCGACACTCGCCCCACCGGACTGACGGAAGCCGACACGCCGTTCCCCTGGATCGGCCTGTTCATCCTCGCCGGAGCCATCTTCGTCTGCGTGACGAGCGAGTTCCTGCCCACCGGCCTCCTGCCCGACCTCGCCAAGGGGCTCGGCGTCTCCGAGTCCCGAATCGGCCTGCTGGTGACCTTCTATGCCGGCACCGTCGTGCTGAGCGCGCCGCTCCTCACCGCGATGACCCGTCGCGTTCCACGCAAGACACTCATCGTGATCGTGCTGTGTCTGTTCGCCATCACGAACCTCGTCGTCGCAATCGCCCCGAACTACACCGTCGTGGTCGTCGCGCGTGTCGTCGGTGGACTCGCGCACGGGCTGTTCTGGTCGGTCGTCGGCGCCTACGCGGGATACCTCGTGCCCAAGAAGCAGCTCGGCCGGGCCGTCGCGATCACGAGCTCCGGCGCCACCGCGGCGTTCGTGCTGGGTGTTCCGCTCGGAACGGCGCTCGGGCAGGCGCTCGGCTGGCAGCTCGCCTTCACGGCGATGGCAGGTCTCGTCGCGATCCTGACGATTCTTGTCGTGATCTTCCTGCCGCCGGTCAGGCACGTCGAAGAACTGCACACGGGAGAGATCCGGCTGCCGGGGCGCAAGGATCCCTCGGTGTTCGGCGTCGTGGTGATCTGCGCGATCACCGCCACGCTCATGACCGGGCACTACCTCTTCTACACCTTCATCGTTCCGTACTACACGGCTGTCGCCGGGTTCAGCCCCGACAGTGTCAGTGCGCTGCTGTTCGTCTACGGCGGAGCCGGCGCCATCGGGCTCGTGCTCGTCGGCCTCGTCGCGTCGCGGTTCCCGCGCGCGAGCCTCGCAGTGAGCTTCGCCGTCGCGTCGCTGGCGGTGCTCGTGATCGGGCTGTTCCCCGAGACCACCTGGCTTGTCATCGCCGCGATCGTCGTCTGGGGGATCGCCTTCGGCGGAGGCCCGGCCCTGCTCCAGACCCGAATGCTGCAGACGGCATCCGCGCGGGTGCGGGACCTCGCATCGGCCTGGTTCACGGTGTCGTTCAACGTGGGCATCGGCGGAGGCGCGCTCATCGGCGGCTTGGTCTACGACGGCTTCGGGCTCGGCGTCCTGCCCATCATCGAGGCGGCGGTCATCGCCGCCGCCGTCGTGCTCATCATTGTGAGCGACCGCGTGCTCCATCGCCGCCGGGTGGATGCGGCGCTGCGCGCCTGATTCTCAACCGGCGTTGGCGTCGTCAGTGCCTCGCCGCACCCGCACGATCGTCTCCGCCGACGCGACTGCCACGAGAGCGAGCGTGACGACCACTCCGAGCACGAGCGGGGTCAACGCGAACGCGACAGTGAACAGGGCGAGCAGCACGGCGACGCCAATGAGGTGGAACCGCAGCAGCTCCCTGGCCACGACCCAGCGGAACAGCAGCAACCCGACGAGGTAGAGCACCGGGCTGCCGATGATGATGATCGCGGTCGCGAGTTCCATCTCGGCATTCGGATGCCCGAGCAGCTCCTTGTCGGCGACCGACGCGAGCACGACGCCCGCGATGATCAGCGTGTGCACGTAGGTGTAGGCGACGCGGGCGAGCCTTCCCGGCCGGTCGGCGTTCTCGATCGCACGGCTCCCGGCCCGTTCGCCGTGGTCGAAGTACAGCCACCACATCGCGACGGCAGTGACGAAGGCAGTGATCACTCCGACGACGCCCGCGACGGAGGCCTCCTGTTCGACGAACGCGAAGCCCGTGACGAGGAAGGCCTCGCCGAGGGCGATGATCACGAACAGAGCGCTGCGCTCGGCGATGTGCGCTCCGGACAGCCTCCCGTCGCCGAGGCGTCCAGATGTCATCCCGGGAATGTGGAAGCCCTTTGTCGCGGACAGGTACTCGATCACGAGGGCCGCGACCCAGACCGGAAGCCGATAGGCGAGTGGGAGCAGCGCCCCGGCGATCCAGAAGACGCTTGCGATGGACAGCCAGGCGAGCACCTGCACGAGTTCACGGTGCAGCTCGGCGTCGTGGCGGGCGGCCGCGAGCACCATGAACACGGTGCGCCCGAGCTGCAGCGCGACATGGGCGAGCGCGAAGGCAAGGCCTCGGTCGCCGAACGCCTCGTAGATCGAGATGCTCTGGACAAGGCCGATGAGGGCGAGGGCGATCACCACGCCGCGCACGGGCAGCCGTGCGGGGTCCAGCCAGTTGGTCACCCAGGTCGTGTAGACCCACACCCACCAGATCGAGAGGACGAGCACCGCGGATTCCGCGGCTCCCAGGATCGACTGGTTGTCGTAGAGGTGGCGGGAGAGCTGGGTGAGGGCGAAGACGAAGATGAGGTCGAAGAACAGCTCGATGTAGGTGACCTTGTCCGTGCGCTCGGAATGCTCCGGGCGCATAAGATTGCGGCGGAAGCCGATGGGCGCTCGGCTGGGGGTCGCGTTCTTCGGAGGCACCCTGACAGTCTCCGGCATAGACACTCACCCGAGGCTGTGTAACTCGCCCGAGCCAGCGCAACGCGCTAGAGTCGTCTCGTCGCAACTGGCGTTGAGATGGGCAACCATCGGGGAGCGACTGACACGGTTGGTGGCCGTACGCCTGGGCCACGACGAAGAGTATTCGAGCCTGTTCGGGCTCGATCCGTCACAAGGAGCTGCCAGTGTCCATTCCACAGTCCGCCACCATCGTGCCCGACAGTCTTCCGTCGACGTTCACCGAGCCGCTGTCGGTCGTCGATCCCGAGATTGCCGCCGTGCTGAGCCAGGAGCTCGGCCGCCAGCGCGGAACCCTTGAGATGATCGCGAGCGAGAACTTCGTCTCCCGCGCCGTACTCGAGTCGCAGGGCTCGGTGCTCACCAACAAGTACGCCGAGGGCTACCCGGGACGTCGCTACTACGGCGGATGCGAGTTCGTCGACATCGCGGAGAGCCTTGCGATTTCCCGCGCGAAGAGCCTGTTCGGCGCGGAGTTCGCCAATGTGCAGCCGCATTCCGGCGCCACCGCGAACGCGGCGGTGCTGTCGGCGATCGCGACGCCGGGCGACACTATTCTCGGTCTCGAACTCGCGCACGGCGGCCACCTCACGCACGGCATGAAGCTCAACTTCTCCGGCAAGCTCTACAACTCCGTCTCCTATGGCGTCGATCCGACCACGTTCCTCATCGACATGAACGTCGTACGCGACAAGGCGATCGAGCACAAGCCGAAGGTGATCATCGCCGGTTGGTCGGCTTACCCGCGCCAGCTCGACTTCGCCGCCTTCCGTGCGATCGCCGACGAGGTCGGCGCGATGCTCTGGGTCGACATGGCCCACTTCGCCGGTCTCGTCGCGGCGGGCTTGCACCCGTCGCCCGTTCCTTACGCGGATGTCGTGTCGTCGACGGTTCACAAGACGCTCGCGGGACCGCGCTCCGGTGTCATCCTCAGCCGCGACATGGCGCTGGCCAAGAAGCTCAATTCGAATGTGTTCCCCGGCCAGCAGGGCGGACCGCTCATGCACGTCATCGCCGCCAAGGCGACCGCATTCCTGCTCGCTGCGCAGCCGGAGTTCCGCGACCGCCAGGAGCGCACTATCGAGGGCGCGCAGCTGCTCGCAGCCCGACTGATGGCATCCGACTCCGCCGCCGCCGGAGTCGACGTGCTCACCGGGGGCACTGACGTGCACCTCGTGCTCGCCGACCTGCGCAACTCTCCGCTCGACGGCCAGCAGGCCGAGGACGTGCTGCACTCGGTCGGCATCACGGTCAACCGCAACTCGGTGCCGTTCGACCCGCGCCCGCCGATGGTCACCTCCGGGCTCCGCATCGGCACGCCCGCTCTCGCCACCCGCGGCTTCGCGGCGGCCGAGTTCACCGAGGTCGCCGACATCATCGCCCTCGCATTGCTGCCCGACCCCGACGTCGAGGCGCTGCGTGCCCGCGTGCTCACCCTCACCGACGGATTCCCGCTCTACCCCGGTCTCGAGAAGTGGTAGCGGTTCGGCTCGACGGCGTCGCCACCGCGTTCGCCGTCAAGACCGAACTCACCACTCGAATCGGCGCTCTGAAGGCCGCCGGCATCACGCCGGGCCTCGGCACCCTGCTGGTCGGCAGCGATCCCGGCTCACTCTCCTATGTCGCGGGCAAGCACCGGGACTGCGCCGAGGTCGGAATCGAGTCGATCCGCGTCGACCTGCCCGCCACGGCATCCGAGTCGGAGGTGCGCGACGCGATCACAGCGCTCAACGCCGACCCGACGGTGACCGGCTACATTATCCAGCTGCCGCTGCCCGCCGGCCTCGATGAGAACGCGATGCTTGAGCTGATGGACCCGGACAAGGATGCCGACGGACTGCACCCGACGAACCTGGGGCGGCTCGTGCTCGGCGTCGGCGGGGAGCTCGACTCCCCGCTGCCGTGCACCCCGGCGGGCATCGTCGAGATGCTGCGCCGGTACGATGTCCCGCTCGAGGGTAAACACGTCGTGGTCGTGGGCCGTGGGCTCACCGTCGGGCGTCCGCTCGGGTTGCTGCTGACCCGCAAGGGAATCGATGCGACCGTCACTCTGACTCACTCGCGCACCGTGGACCTCGAGGGCGAGGTGCGTCGCGCCGACATTGTCGTGGCGGCTGTCGGCGTCGCGGGGCTCATCCAGCGGGACTGGGTGAAGCCCGGTGCCGCGGTGCTCGACGTCGGCATCACACGCGTGGTCGACGAGAAGACCGGCAAGGCTCGGTTGCGCGGTGACGTCGACCCCGGCGTCGCGGATGTCGCGGGGTACCTCTCGCCGGTCCCCGGCGGTGTCGGGCCGATGACGCGCGCCATGCTGCTGGTCAATGTCGTTGAGGCCGCTGAGCGGTTGCGCTGAGCTCCCGACGCGCGCAATCGCACGTAACGCAGGAGATCCGGCGACTCGCCGGGCGGCGGTGCCCGCACACTCGGCGTGTCCGCCGCATCTCCTCGTTGACGTTCGCGCAACGACGCCACCCGCGCGGTCAGCGGCTGCGCGGCGTCCCGCCGAGGTACGTGGTGAGCTCGCCAGAGATGCGCGCGAGCAGAGCGCCAACCTCATCGAGGTGTGACCCCAGACGTACCTTGGGTGCACTCAGATTGATGGCCGCGACGATGTTGCCCCGAAAGTCGAAGACAGGTGCTGAGGCGCCGACGACGCCCAGCTCGAACTCCTCGTCCACCGTGGCAAACCCCCTCGCGCGAATCCGCTCGACCTCGTGGAGCAGGCTCGGAAAGTCGGTGATTACCGGGGTGCCCTCCACCGTCGGCGCGGCCGCGAACACCTCCGCTTGCCGCGCAACCGGCGAGACAGGACCGGTCACGGCGCGGTCGTGACCGTGCAGGTCATACCATCGGCGCAAATCGTCCTCGTGCCAATCGCTGATGAGCACCCGCCCCGACGAGGTTCGCCAGGCGGCCACACTCACCCCCTCCCAACCAATGCCCCTGAAGGCATATTCGCTCAGTTCGCTCGCGAGGGTGAGTACGTTGTCGCCACGCAGCACACACAGGTGGGCCGTCTCGTGCGTAGCGGTGACGACGCGGCGGAGAAATGGCGCGGCCTCCCGCACGAGCTGCGACTCGAGCGTGCGGGCCGCGAGCGCGTAGAGCTGGTAGCCCAGCCGGTAGCCGAGGCTGTGCTCGTCGCGCGCAACGAGGCCCGCGTCGGCGAGGGTCGCGAGAGTACGAGACACCTGTCCCTTGTCGCGGCCCACGAGTTCGGCGATGCGCACGACTCCGAGGCCGCCTGCGGATTGGGCCTCGGGAGACCCGAGCACTTCGAGTAGGTCGAGGTCGCGGCGCAGGCCCGCCGAGTTGCGCCGGGGACGGGCGGGTTGATCGTTCATTCCCCCACGATAAGGGTGAGTTGACATTTGCACAACGGGTGTTGCGCTTAACGTCCTCCTGCCCCTAGTCTCGCCTCATTCACGGAAATGACTCGGGGATCACACCGCCGCAGACGCCGTGCTCAATGACGAGTGAGGAGTACCACGGCTGTGACGCAATTTGATTTCGGCGCACTGCTGACCTTCTGGGGTCGCAAGTACGACGACATCCTCACCCTTGTCGGCGAGCATCTGCTCGTGGTCACGCTCGCGCTGGCCTTCGCGACGATCATCGGGGTCGGCGTCGGCCTGCTCGTCTGGGACCGCCCGATCGGGCGCTCGCTCGCGGTCACCTCCGCCGCCGTCATCCTCACCATCCCGTCGCTCGCGCTGCTCGCAGCGATGATCCCGATCTTCGGCCTCGGCTGGATCCCCACCCTCATCGGTCTCACCCTCTACTCGCTCCTGCCGATCATCCGGAACACGGTGGTGGGGCTGCGTGAGGTCGCCCCGGCGATCATGGAGTCGGCCAAGGGGATGGGAATGAGCCCGGCCAAGGTGCTGATGTCCGTGCAACTGCCGATGGCGTGGCCAGTGATCGTGACCGGTGTGCGGGTCGCCGCGCAGCTCACGATCGGAATTGCCGCGATCGGCGCCTACGTCGGTGGGCCGGGGCTGGGCCAAATGATCTTCCAGGGCCTCTCGTCGCTGGGCTCACGCAACGCCCTGAACTACGCACTCACCGGCACCGTCGCCGTCATCCTCCTCGCGCTGCTCGTCGACGCCATCTTCAACACCATCACCAAGTACACGACTTCGAAGGGGCTGCGTGCCTGACATGACCGACTCGATCCCGGGCAGCCCATTTCGCCCCCACGACGACACGCGCCCGAATAAACTCATCGGCTCGTCCTCTGCGGAAGCCACCATCGCCACCACGACATCGATCACGACCGTGAAGAACACCAGCGGCGCACACATCGAGCTGACCGGTGTCAGTAAGGTCTATCCGAACCAGGCAGCGCCGGCCGTGGAGAACTTCTCAATGGACGTCCAGCCGGGCGAGCTCATCATGTTCGTCGGTCCCTCCGGATGCGGCAAGACGACGACCATGAAGATGATCAACCGCATCATCGAGCCGACCTCCGGGTCGATCCAGATCGACGGAAAGGACGTTCTCTCGTTCGACCCCAACGAGCTGCGCCGCCACATCGGCTACGTCATCCAGCAGATCGGGCTCTTCCCGCACATGACGATCGCGGAGAACATCGGCGTCGTGCCCCGGCTGCTCGGCTGGTCCAAGACCAAGATCGCCAGTCGCGTCGACGAGCTCCTGTCGGTCGTGCAGCTCGATCCCGGCACCTTCGCCGACCGGTACCCCAAGCAGCTCTCCGGCGGGCAGCAACAGCGCATCGGTGTGGCCAGGGCTCTCGCCGCCGACCCGCCCGTCATGCTCATGGACGAGCCCTTCGGCGCGACCGACCCGATTACCCGAGAGAAGCTGCAGATCGAGTTCCTGCGCCTGCAGGAGAGCATCGGCAAGACGATCATCTTCGTCACGCACGACTTCGATGAGGCGGTGCGACTCGGTGACCGGATCGCGGTGCTGAGCGACCGGTCGCAAATCGAGCAGTTCGATACGCCGGCCAACATCCTCACCACACCCGCCAACGACTACGTTGCCTCGTTCATCGGGCACGGAGCAGCGCTCAAGCGGCTCGCGCTCATTCCCGTCACGGCGGCGAGGCTTGGGCCAGCGAGCGCCGCCGTCGGACGCATCACGGTGCCCGCCAGCGAGACCCTGCGCGACGCGCTCGACGCTCTCGTGCTCACCGGGGCGCCGGCGATCGGCGTGACCGATGAGGCGATGCGGGTGGTCGCGTCGATCTCGGTCGACCAGATCTCGGCAGTGCTCGGCGCCGACGCTGTCCCCCGCGGGGAGCGCTGACCGTGGCCGTCCGGACCGCTGTCGAGGTCGAGCTCACCGGTGCGATCCAGACGGTCGCACCGGTGCGCGAACGGTTCTGGTCCCTGCGCCGGATGCTCACGCCGATCGTCATCGTCGCCGTGCTGCTCGCACTGTACCTCTGGATCGCGTCCATTCCGCTCGACTCGATCATGCAGCGCACCCTGAACTGGGACTACATCCTGTTGCGCACCCGGGAACACCTCGTGCTCACCTTCGCGGCCTCCTTTCTCGTCGCAATCCTCGCGATCCCCACGGGGATCATCGCGAGCCGCACGACGTCGCGACTGCTGCGGGGCACGATCCTCACGGTCGCGAACATCGGGCAGGCCACTCCCGCAATCGGGTTCATCATCCTGCTCGCCATCATCTGGCAGATTGGATTCCAGACGGCCCTCATCGCCCTCGTCGCCTATTCCTTCCTGCCCGTGCTCCGCAACACCATGGTCGGGCTGGCGCAGATCGATCCGAACATCACCGAATCCGCGCGGGGAATGGGCATGACACCGGGCCAGGTGCTGACCCGAATCGAGCTGCCCCTCGCCGTCCCCGTCATCCTGGCCGGGCTCCGCACGTCGCTCGTCTTCGCGGTCGGTGTGGCCACCGTCGCGACGTTCATCAACGCGGGTGGGCTCGGCGACATGATCGTCAACGGCCTCAAGCTGCAGCGCTTTCCCGTGTTGATCGCGGGGGCCGTCATCGTCTCCTGCATCGCGCTGCTTATCGACTGGATCGCCAGCATCGCGGAAGACGTTCTGCGTCCGCGTGGCATCTGAGAAGTACCACCAATCACAGTTCCCGAAAAAACCAAGGAGAAACATATGAACAAGCGAACCATGTCATTGATCGGCGTGCTGGCCGCAGGCGCCGTCGCCCTGACGGGCTGCTCGGCCGGCTCGCCGGCCGCCGAGGAGGGCAGCGCGGAAGGCGAACTCAGCGGCCTCACCGGCGAGATCGGCGCGAAGGACTTCTCGGAGCAGTACATCCTCGCGCACATCACAAGCCAGCTGCTGAACGCCAATGGGGCTGACACCTCGGCGAACACGACGGTCGTCGGCTCGGCGAACGTGCGCTCGGCGCTCGAAAGCGACGAGTTCCTCGGCTACTGGGAGTACACCGGCACGTCGTGGATTACCTACAACGGCAACACGGCGCCGGTGGCGGGCGAAGAGGCCCAGTTCGACGCGACGAAGGAAGCGGATGCCGCAAACGGCATCGCCTGGCTCGACCCGGCACCGTTCAACAACACCTATGCGTTCGCCATCCTCTCCGACAAGGGAGAGGAGCTCGGGGTCAGCTCGCTCAGCGACATCGCCGCTCTTCCCGAGGACGAGCAGACGTTCTGCATCGAATCGGAATTCTCGACGAGGGACGACGGCTGGCCCGGGCTCAAGTCGGCCTACGGAATCGATGTGCCCGACTCCAACGTGGCACTTCTCGACACCGGCGTCATCTACGACACGACCGCGAAGGGCGACGTCTGCAACTTTGGCGAAGTCTTCGCGACCGACGGACGCATCAGCGCCCTCGGCCTCACGGTCATGGAGGACGACGAGTCCTTCTTCCCCGTCTACCAGGGTGGATTCACCCTCAAGCAGAGCACGCTCGACGAGTTCCCTGCGATTGCCGACGTGATGGCCGAGATCGCCCCGATGCTCACCACGGCGGAGATGCAGCGTCTGAACGCGCTCGCCGACGTTGATGGTGAAGACCCGGAAGACATCGCGGCCGACTGGCTCGAAGAGATGGGCCTGATCTAAATGACCCAGGCCCTTCAGCTCGGCGAGAGCTTCATTGGCGCCGGCGTCAACGCCGCCCACGTCAACACGGTTCTCGGCCACCGCGAGGGGCCGGCGGGGGTGGCCTGGGCGACTGCCCTCGCCACCCCCAGCCAGGGGCACGTGCCTTTCGTGACCGTGCTGCGCCCCTCGCTGCCGGTCAAACCCCTCACCCTGTTCGTCACGAAGGCCGCTCCGGCCACTGACGAGCACGGGCTCCTCATCTGGGGCCCCGCGCAGGCGGGGATCGCCGCCGGAGTCGCGGATGCCCTCGCCGATGGCACCATCAGCCCCGAGCAGGCCGACAGTCACGTCATCATCGCCGCGGTGTGGGTCAACCCCGCCGCCGACGACGCGGAACAGGTCTACGCGAATAACCGAGAATCTGCCCGCACGGCGATCCAGAACGGGTCACGCTCGCTCCCCGCGACCGCTGACGTCATCGCCGCCCGCAACACCCCGACCAACCCCTTCTTCACGCCCCGGGCCTGAACGCAACCAGGAGCATCGCACACACATGAGAATCACTGCCATCCGGCTCACGAGGCTGAGCCTCCCGCTGGATCCGCCATTCCACGCGGCGTGGGATCCGACGCCGCGCACGTCATTCCCCGCGACGCTCATCGAGGTCGAGACGGACGAGGGAATCATCGGCGTCGGGTCCGGCGACACAATGGACGGCTTCGAGGCGTTCGAGAGCCTCTTCCTCGGCACCGACCCGCTGCAGATCCTCAACCAGGTCCGCCGCATCGAGACCATCAACTTCCATGGCGGTCGCTACTGGCCGCTCGAGGCCGCGCTGTGGGACATCATCGGGCAGGTCACTGGGGTGCCGGTGAGCACGCTGTTCGGTGGGGCGAGGGACCGGCTGCCCGCCTACGCCTCATCGGGGGAGCTGCTGTCTCCCGGCGCCCGCGCGGAGTCGGCGCTCGCCGCCCGCGAGCTCGGCTTCAAAGCCATGAAGATCCGCATCGCCCGCAACCGCCTGACCGAGGGGATCAGCGCGGTGCGCGCCGCGCGGGAGGCGGTCGGCGACGACTTCGACCTCATGGTCGACCTCAACCAGATGTGGCGCATGTCCGGCGACATCGATGCCGCCCTCCCCCTCGCAAAAGTGCAGCGTGTCGCCGCGGAGTTACACGACCTCGGAGTGCTCTGGCTCGAGGAACCGCTCCCGCAGGTCGACGTCGCGGGAGCGCAGCGCGTGAGAGCCCAGGTCGGCATCCAGATCTCGGGTGGAGAGATGGTGCGCTCGATCGGCGAGATGATGACCCTCATCGAGAGTGACGCATTCGACATCTACCAGCCGGATGTGGTGCTCGCGGTCGGGATGTATCGCGCCCGCCAGGTCGCCGAGTGCGCCAACCTGCGCCACCGCCAGTTCACGCCGCACACCTGGAGCAATGGGCTCGGCCTGCTCGCGAACCTGCATGTCGCCGCCGGCGTGGACGCCGGACCGTATATCGAGTTCCCCTTCGACCCGCCGGGATGGACCCCGGAGCGGCGAGACTTCTTCATGGCCCCGCTCATGATCGACGAGCATGGTGACCTGCTCGTTCCCCAGCAACCGGGGCTCGGAGCCCAGATCGACTACGACGCAGTAAGGCGCTACACCGTATGAGCACACCGCAGCATCCGATCGGCCGCTGGCACGCGGCGGCCGACGCGCTCACCCCCGAGACCAGGCTGTTCATCAACGGGGAGTTCCGCGACGCGCGCGACGGGGACACATTCGAATCCATCGCCCCGCGCCACGGTGGGTTTCTCGCCCACGTGAGCGCCGCGAGCGACATCGACGTCGACGACGCCGTGCGCGCCGCGAGTGCCGCGTTCGATTCCGGCGTCTGGTCGAGGGCCGACCGCCGCGAGCGCCAGCGCGTTCTCGTGCGGCTCTCGGAGCTCATGCTCGAGAATCTCGATGAGCTTGCACTACTGGAGTCGATCGACTCCGGGCATCCGATCGGGGATGCGCGCAGTGTCGACGTGCCGAACGCCGCACGCACCATCCGCTGGTATGCCGAGGCGCTCGACAAGGTCTATGACGAGATCGCCCCGACGCCCGAGAACGCGATCGCGCTGGTGCGCCGCGAGCCGCTCGGCGTCGTCGGAGCCGTCGTGCCGTGGAACTACCCGCTCATCATCTCCGCCTGGAAGATCGGCCCGGCGCTCGCCGCCGGTAACTCCGTCGTGCTCAAGCCGGCCGAACTCACGAGCCTCTCCGCGCTCAAGCTCGCCGAACTCGGGCGGGAGGCCGGCATTCCCGCCGGCGTGTTCTCGGTGATCCCCGGACTCGGCCCCGTCGCAGGCCAAGCGCTCGGACGCCACAACCTCGTCGACAAGATCGCCTTCACCGGGTCACCCCAGGTCGGAAAGGGGTTCCTCAGCTACGCGGGGGAGTCCAACGGCAAGCAGGTGTCGCTCGAGCTCGGCGGCAAGTCCGCGCAGCTCGTGCTCGCCGACGTCGAGGACATCAAGGCATGCGCCTCCGCCGTCGCCTGGGGCATCTTCTACAACGCCGGGCAGACCTGCCACGGTGGCAGCCGGCTCATCGTCGACGAGCGCGTGCACGACGAGCTACTCGAGGAGATCCTCGCCGTCGGGCGCTCGCTCGTGCTCGGCGATCCGCTGCACGAGGCCACGCAGATCGGAACCATCGCGAGCAAGGTGCAGCTCGCCCGCGTGCTCGAGTACATCGAGGTCGCGCGGGCGGAGGGCGCCACGGTGCACGGCGGCAACCGCGTGCATCCGGATGGGCTCGCCGAGGGCTACTACGTCGAGCCGACGATCTTCGACGGCGTCGACAACGCGTCGCGCATCGGCCAGGAGGAGATCTTCGGGCCGGCGCTGTCGGTGACAACCGTGCGTGGGGTCGACGAGGGCATCCGCGTCGCGAACCACAGCGACTACGGCCTCGCCGCGAGCGTCTGGACCGCCAACGGCTCGGTGGCCCATCGCGCGGCCCGCGACCTGCGCGCCGGCACAGTCTGGGTCAACACCTACGACGTGTCCGACGTCATCACCCCCTTCGGCGGCATCAAGCAATCCGGCGCCGGTCGGGACCGCTCGCTCCACGCCCTCGACGCGTACTCCTTCCTCAAGACCACCTGGATCAACGTCGGCTGAGCCGCACGCCCGATCCGGACTGACCCCCTCGCAGAATATGAATGAGAGAAATGACTGAACCCAATTCGATGACCATCGGATTCATCGGACTCGGCAATATGGGATCGGGGATGACAAGAAACCTGCAGAAGGCAGGCTTCCGGCTCATCGTCAACGACATCCGGCGCGAATCGGCCGCGGAGCTCATCGCGGGCGGCGCCATGTGGGCGGGCAGCCCCGCCGAGGTCGCCGCAGGAAGCGACGTCGTCATTACGATGCTGCCGACCCCCCGCCACGTCGAGGCGGTCGCGTTCGGCGAGCGCGGCATCCTCGCGGGGATCGCCGACGGCGGCACCTGGGTCGACATGTCGACGTCGGTGCCGGAGGTCACGGCGCGCGTGCGTGCCGAGAATGCGCATCGCGGCCTGCGGATTCTCGACGCCCCGGTCTCGGGGATGTCGGTCGGTGCCGCGAGTGGGATGCTGCAGATTTTCATCGGCGGCGACACCGCCGACGTCGAGCGGCTCCGACCCGTTTTCGAGGCGATGGGCGACCCGGAGCGCATCCTGCACGTCGGGGCGGTCGGCACCGGCTACGCCGTGAAGCTCATGATCAACCAGCTCTGGTTCTCGCACCTCGTCGCCACCGCCGAGGTGCTCGCGATCGGTGTCAAGGCCGGTGTCGACCTCGAGGTGCTGCGCAGTTCGCTCATCGCGAGCCCGGCGAACAGCAACTTCGTGCAGAACGACGTGCTCTCGATCCTCGACCATGGCGACTACGACGAGGGGTTCGCAATCGCCTTGGCCTGCAAAGACCTCGGTCTTTCGGTCGATCTCGCCCGTTCTGTCGGAGTTCCGGCCGAGCTGTCGGGGCTCGTCGAGCAGATCTATCGCCGGGCGAAGGCGCAATACGGTGACGGCGCCGGGGAGATGACACCGTTCAAGCTCTACGAGGACCTGGCCGGCACCTCCCTGCGACGCACACAGGAGGTGGCCGCATGAGCATCCTTCCTCCCCAGGGCATCCCGCTCGGCGACATGGAACTCAACCTCGACCCCAAGCCCTTCGCCTACTTTGGTCGCGGCCGGGTCACCGAGGTCGGCCGGATCACCGCGCAGACGGGTGCCTCGAGCGCCCTCATCGTCACCGATTCGTTCCTCGCGGCCTCGCCCGTCGTTGCGGCCGTTCGCGCTTCGCTTGAGGCGGCCGGCGTCGAGGTGATGGTGTTCGATGGCGTGAGCCCGAACCCCACGACGACCTCGGTGGATGCGGGCAGCGACCTCGCTCGTGACCTCCACGTGCACGCGCTCGTCGCCGTCGGCGGCGGATCGTCGATGGATGCCGCGAAGGGCATCGCACTCGGTGCCGTAAACCCGCATCGCGGCATCGAGCTCGACTACCGCAACGAGTTCGCGAACGACGCCCTGCCCATTGTCGCGGTTCCGACGACATCGGGGACCGGTGCCGAGGTCAACGCCTTCGGCGTCATCACCGACGTTGTCGGGCACCGTAAATTCTACGTCGGCTCGACGAGCGCCCTTGCGAGGGCCGCGGTGCTCGACCCGGAGCTGACCGTCGGCCTCCCGCCGCGGGCCACTGCGGCAACCGGTATGGACGCCCTCACCCACGCCCTCGAGTCGTACATCGCGCTGCGTACCAACCCGTATAGCGACGGCATCGCCCTCCAGGTCATCTCGACCGTTGCCGAGTACCTGCCGCGTGCGGTGGCCGACGGGACCGACATCGAGGCGCGCTCGCAACTGCTGTTCGCCTCGCATATCGCCGGGGTCGGCTTCTCGCACACGGGCCTCGGCCTCGTGCACGGCATCGCACACCCGCTCGGTGGCCGGTTCGACATTCCGCACGGCCTTGCGCTGTGCATCGTGATCGAGGAGGTGCTGCGCTTCAACCTGCCCAAACGTGAGGGGCGCCTCGCCCGCGTGGCGTTCGCTCTCGGTGTCGGCACCACGGCGGCCTCGACCGCCGCCAATGCGGAGGCCGCGATCGTCGAGGTTGCCGGCCTCGCCCGGCGCGTGGGCATGAGCGCGACGCTGGGATCCTTCGGTGTCACCGGCGGCGATCTCGCCTCTCTCGCCGACGACACCCTCGCCGACTCGGTCACGGGCAACAACCCGCGCGTGCCCGTCGCATCCGACATCGTCCGCATCCTGGAGGCCGCCCTATGACGAACCCACCCACCCCCGCCGCTGAGGCCGCCCTCCTCTCGTCGCTGCCCACCGGGCTCTACATCGGCGGGGAGTGGCGCGACGCGAGTGACGGCGGCACTCTCGATGTGATCGACCCCTCGACGGGTTCCACGTTGCTCGCGATTGCCTCAGCGACCGCCGACGACGGAGCAGCGGCGCTGGACGCCGCCGTCGCCGCCCAGCACGACTGGGCAAGGACCGTGCCGCGCGAACGGGCCGAGATCCTGCGCCGCGCCTTTGAGGCGGTCACCGCACGAGCCGACGATTTCGCGCTGCTGATGACGCTCGAGATGGGCAAGCCCCTCGCCGAGTCCCGCGGGGAAGTTGCCTACGGTGCGGAGTTTCTGCGCTGGTTCTCGGAGGAGACGGCGCGCATCAGCGGGCGGTTCGCGATGGCGCCTGACGGGAAGAGCCGCCTGCTCGTCATGAAGCGTCCCGTTGGGCCGAGCCTGTTCATCACGCCGTGGAACTTTCCACTCGCGATGGCGACGCGCAAGATCGCCCCGGCGATCGCCGCGGGCTGCACGATGGTGCTCAAGCCGGCCGCGCTCACCCCGCTCACCTCCCTCCT
>Ga0105048_10001802_pt1 | contig 34635 bp, 33 predicted proteins | sample MAT05_FD_78382 | JGI IMG/M metagenome (GOLD analysis project Ga0105048, IMG submission 78382) | Freshwater microbial communities from Lake Fryxell liftoff mats and glacier meltwater in Antarctica - MAT-05 | ecosystem: Environmental > Aquatic > Freshwater > Ice > Liftoff microbial mat | place... | reverse complement strand
GCTGAGAGAGCAGAGCTGAGAGAGCAGGGCTGAGAGAGCAGGGCTGAGAGAGCAGAGCTGAGAGAGCAGGGCTGAGAGAGCAGAGCTGAGAGAGCAGGGCTGAGAGAGCAGAGCTGAGAGAGCAGGGCTGAGAGAGCAGAGCTGAGCAGACAGGCTCAGCCAAATTTCGAGCCGTTCGAGCGCGGCACCGACGGTCTCGCCCGTCGCCGCTCGAGCGCCCCGGCAGACCTCGCCCCACATTGACAGGGCAGGGTCAGCCTGGGAATGGTAACCCCACTGTGATCGCGGAATCCGCCAGCACTGTTCCTGATTACTCCCTGATTGTCTCTGAGAAGGGCGGCCAGGAGCGGCGAACGGCGTTCCGGTCGAACGAGCTGACGGTCGGTCGGGTGCAGGGCAACGACGTCGTGTTGCCCAAAGGTAATGTTTCCAAACGACATGCGCGCATCCTCTATCGTGAAGGACGCTTCATCGTTACCGATCTGAACAGCACGAACGGCACTTACGTGAATCGCCAGCGCATCGCGCAGGCCACGATCATTCGCGAAGAGGACAGCATCTTCATCGGCGACTTCGTGATCCGCGTCGAGATGGCCAGTGAAGGCCCATCCAGCCAACCCGACACGCCCCGTCGCGAGCTCCAAGCACCCATCCCGACCATGATGCCCGAGCCCGATCTGGGTGCTCAGCAGGTCCATCACCACTCGAGCGCACCTTCTTGGGACCGGCTCGCGGCCGAGGAAGTGTCCGCTCGCTCGTCGTCCGGTCCCCCTGCACGCGCGACGGAGCCGCCCGCGGCCGAGGTCAGCAACGCCAGCCAGCGCTTTGCGGATGTCTCGGCCGGACATCGTAAGGCCGTGGCGCAGGTGATCGAGCGCCTGATCGCCAAGAACGGCAAACCTGCCCTCGAACCGAGCGAACACGACAAGAAAGAAGTCGAAATCCAAGGTTCGCAGATCGTCGACCAACTGCTGGTCGATGGGCTGATCAGCGTGGGAACGTCGGGTGACGCGGTGCTCCAGCAGGTGAAGGACGAGATGCTCGACGTGGGGCCACTGCGCGAGCTGCTCCGTGATCTAGCGGTGACCGCCATCGCCATCTCGCGCTTCGACGAGTTGATCGAGACGCGTGACGGCCGCCAACAGGTGTGTCCGCCCGGGTTTTCTTCGGCGGCTTCGCTCGAACGGGCGCTGGCCCGCCTGGCGGCGCGTTCAGGCGCGCCGCTCGGTGACGAGTCGAGGGTCGAGCGGGTGCTCCAGGGTGGGTTGCGCTTGTCGGCACTGCTCGGCGCGGTCGTTCCCGACGGGCCACTCGGCGTGATCGAGAAGCCGCGTCGCATCAAGAGTTCTCTCGACGACCTGGTGCGTCGCGGCGCAATTTCGCGCGCAATGGCGACGTTCTTGGGCCAATGCGTACAGGCACGTTTGAACCTGCTCGTCGTCGGGCCGCGGGACGAAGGCCTACAGGTAGTGCTCGGTGCGCTCGCCACCGCTGCGCGCGAGCGCATCATCACCATTTCGGATTTCGACGAGTTCATCACCGAGAGCGAGTCGACGGTGCGGCTCGACTTGAGCCAGGCGCGCGGCAACGCCAAGAGCCTATTCGACGTGGCCTCGTCGTTGCCACAGGCGCGATTGCTCGTCACGCTCTCCGATCCCGAAGTCACCGTGGCTGCGCTCGACGCGCTGGGCGGGGGGGTGAGCGGCGTAATGGCTTCGCTGCGGGCCTCGAGCCTCAGTCGCGCGCTGTTGCGATTGCCTGCCGATTTGGCCGGTGCGCATGGGCGCATCTCGCTCGAAGTCGCGAGGGCTTGGGTGCAGAGTTCGTTCGACCTCGTCATCGAAGTCGCGCGTCTCCGCGACGGTCGCATCCGCGTGCTCCGCATCGCCGAGATGGGCGTCGACGAGCGCGGTGCACTCGAACCCCACGACATCTTCTGCTTCAGCGTCTCGCGCGTGGCGGCCGGCGGCGCCGTCGAAGGCAGCTTCGCTGCCTCGGGTCAGATTCCGAAAGTGCTGGGCCAACTGCAGGTCTATGGCGTGCGGCTCGAGACCTCGATGTTCAGTCGGCCGCCCAGCAAGTAGGGCGAACTGCTCTCAGCCCGCGTTGGCTTCTTGAACGGCCCGCTGCACTTGGCGCTGCATCTTCTTTTTCTTCAAGGTGCTGACCTTGTCGATCATCGTGATGCCGTTCAGATGGTCGTTCTCGTGTTGGATGGCCACGGCCAGAAGACCGTCGGTCGACAGCTCGAACGGTTGACCTTGGGCGTCGAGCGCGCGTATGACGATGTGTTCGGCGCGCTTGATCTCTTCGGACACGCCCGGCAGCGACAAGCAGCCCTCCGCGTAGACTTGCTCGCCATCGGCTTCCACGATTTCAGGGTTGATGAACACCCGGAGCTGGCTCGGCTCGTCGTCGTCGGCGATGTCGATCACGAACAGGCGGAGGAGCACGCCGACCTGATTGGCCGCCAGGCCAATGCCGGGAGCGGCGTACATGGTCTCGGCCATGTCTTCTGCCAATTTGCGGATTTCCTCGGTGACTTCGTTCACCGGTTCGGCACGGGTGCGCAGGGCTGGCGCCGGGTAGTGCAGGATCTCGAGCAGGGCCATGACACGGGAGTGCTATCACCGGGTCAGGGGTCGAGCAACGCGAACCCCGGCCCGAACCGACGCTCTCACTTGGGGTATGTCATGCGGCCGGTCACGTAGGCGTCGTCGCCGTGCAGCTGCCAGCGGGGGTACGCCAGGCGCGGGGCGTCGGAAATTCCTTCGGGGCCCGCCCAATCGACGGCCCCTGGTCGCCCGCGTGGGCCCAGGAGCAGCGGCGCGACGAAGGCGTGGAGGCGGTCGACGTGTTGAGCGGCCAGCATGCTGCCGGCCAGCTCGGCGCCGCCTTCGCACAAAACGCTGACGACTTCTCGCTTGGCCAGTTCACGCAGCGCGGCTCTCATGTCGCAGCGCCCTTCGGCAGTAGCGGGCACCATGATGATGCTGAGGCCGACTTCTTCGAGCGCGGCCATGTGTCTCGCATCGGCTTCTTCTGTGGTGACGACGCAGGTCGAGACGTCGCTGGCTGTCTTGACCAACTTCTTGTCGAGCGGCAGCCGCAACTTGCTATCGACGATCACGCGAATCGGATTTCGGCCCAAAGTGGCGCGCACAGTGAGGCGCGGGTCGTCGGTGAGCACGGTGTTGATGCCCACCATCACGGCGTCGTGGCGCGCCCTCAGTTCGTGGCTGAAAGCGCGGGACTCGCCGCCGGTGATCCACTTGGAGGCACCGGTGCGAGTGGCGATGCGCCCGTCGAGCGACAGCGCCAGCTTGAGCGAAAGAAAGGTGTGACCCGTGGTCACGTACTTCGTCCACGCTTCGATCAACTCGTGGGCGTCGCGCTCGAGCTTCGACATCTCGACCTCGATGCCGGCTTCGCGCAACCGATCGATGCCTCCGCCCGTGACGTTGGGATTGGGATCGCGGCAGCCGACGACCACGCGGCGAATGCCCGCCTGGATCAACGCGTCGACGCAGGGCGGCGTGCGCCCCTGATGATTGCAAGGCTCGAGCGAGACGTAGGCCGTGGCGCCGCGTGCGTCCTCACCTGCCAGGCGCAGCGCGGCCATCTCCGCATGATCGTGACCCGCCAGCTCGTGAAATCCTTCCGACAGGATTTCGTACCGCTCGCCGTCCTGACGGGCGATGACGCAACCCACGTGCGGGTTCGGGGACGGGTCTCCTTTGCGGGCGATGGCCAGGGCGCGGGCCATCAGTTCGGCGTCGAACGCAGTCACGGGTTGGGAAGTTAATCCTGGGGACGGGTGCGAACAAGACTTCCGACCTCGCGCATGAACTCGTCGATGTCGCGAAATGACTTGTAGACGCTGGCGAATCGGACATACGCCACTTCGTCGAGGGCCTTGAGGCGGTCCATGACCCGCTCACCGACCATCAGGGACGTGACTTCGCGCTCGCCGAGCAGCGAAAGTTCCATCTCGATGGCCTCTGCCGTCTCGTCCAATTGATCGTCGGAGATGGGCCGCTTGCTACAGGCGATGCGCAATGAGCGCAGGACTTTCTCCCGTTCGAACGGCTGGCGCTTGCCATCCTTCTTCACGACAGTAGGCAACGTGTGCTCGACGCGCTCGTAGGTGGTGAAGCGCCGTTTGCATTGATCGCATTCGCGCCTACGCCAAGTGACAGTGCCGCCACTCGCCAGCCGCGAGTCGATGACTCGGCTGTCCATCGTCTTGCAGTAGGGACACTGCATCGACCGCGCCTCAGCCCTCGAACTTCGAGAGGATCAAGGTGGCGTTGGTGCCACCGAATCCGAAAGAGTTCGTCATCACGTGCTTGAGGCTGCGCTGGCGCGCTTCGTGAGCGACGCAATCGAGCAGCACTTCTGGATCCTGGCGATCGAGGTTGATGGTCGGCGGAACAGAGCCGGAGCCGATCGCTTGGACGCAGACTGCCGATTCGACGGCTCCGGCTGCGCCGAGCAGGTGGCCCATCATCGACTTGGTCGAGCTTACCCACAGCTTCTTCTCGGTAGCATGCGCGCCGAACACCAAGGCCATGGCCTTGGCTTCGGCCACGTCGCCGGGCGGAGTCGAGGTGCCGTGGGCGTTGACGTAGTCAATCTGCTCCGGGTTCAGCTTGGCGTCCTTGAGGGCGTCGCGCATCGAACGCACGGCGCCGTGACCGCCTTCGGCCGGCTTGGTGATGTGGTGCGCATCGCTCGTCGCGGCGTAGCCCGTGATCTCGGCCAGGATCCTGGCGCCGCGGCGATGGGCACGCGTCAGTGACTCCAGAATCAAAGTGCCAGCGCCTTCACCGCAGACGAAGCCATCGCGATCGACGTCCCACGGACGGCTGGCGCGCGCGGGCTCGTGGTTGCGGCGGCTGAGTGCGAACATGGCAGCGAAACCAGCGATACCGATGGGCGCAATGGTCGCCTCGGCGCCGCCCGCGACCATGACGTCGGCGCGGCCGTACTGGATCCAACGCAGCGCCTCACCGAGAGCGTGGGCACTCGACGAACACGCGCTCGTGTGGGCGAGCGACGGACCGCGAAACCCGTGCTCGATCGAAACCTGGCCGGCCGCCATGTTGGCGATCAGCGAAGGAATGAAATAGGGGCTGATCCGGCCCGGACCCTTGTGTTCGAGGGTGAGCGTGCACTTCTCGAGATTCTCGAGGCCGCCCATGCCGACGCCGATGAAGACGCCGACGCGCTCGCGCTCCTCGTCGCTCAGACCGAGGTCGGCCTGCTCCAGAGCCATCTTGGTGGCCGCCAGCGAGAAGGGAATGAAGCGCGAGACTTCCTTCAGCTTCTTTTTTTCCATGTACAGGGAAGGATCGAAATCCTTCACTTCGGCGGCGATGCGCGTGGGGTAGCGCTCGTCGGCGTCGAACAGCGTGATCGGTCCGACCCCGCTCTTGCCGGCGATCAGGGCGTCGAACGATGGAGCCGTGCCCACCCCAACCGGGGTGACCATGCCAACGCCTGTGACTACGACGCGCTCCATTCTTCTGGCCTACGAATCAATACGAGGGAATGTCCCCCAAGGGAACTAGAGAGGGGGGCACATGCCCCCCGATCTCACGCGTGCTTGTTGATGAAGTCGACGGCGTCCTGAACGGTACGGATTTTCTCCGTCTCTTCGTCCGGGATGTCGATCTCGAAGGCTTCTTCGAATGCCAGCACCAGCTCGACCAAACCGAGGGAGTCTGCGCCGAGATCGTCGATGAACGACGACTCGGACTTGATGTCGGCTTCATCGACATCCAGCTGTTCCTTGATGATCTTCTTGACCTCGGCGAGTACGTCGCGCTCTGACATTTTTCGTTCCTCCAGCGGCCCGGGTGGGGCCGAAATCACTATGGGTTTCTTCGCATTGCCGGACTCGCGAGTTTTCTCGAGTCCGATTTTCTCGAGCGGGCCTGCACGGGGTGACGTGCCGACCGAGCTCGTAAAAGTCTCACATGTACATGCCGCCGTTGACCCTGAGGGTCTGTCCGGTGATGTAGCCGGCCTCGTCGGACGCCAAAAACGCGACGGCCGCAGCCACTTCCGAGGCCTCGCCCGGGCGAGCGAGAGGCACGCCGTTGAGCATGGCCTTGCGCTGCTCGTCGTTCAGGGCGGCTGTCATGTCGGTCGCAATGTAGCCCGGAGTGACGGCGTTCACGGTGACGTTTCTGCCCGCGTACTCTTTGGCCAGGCTCTTGGTCACGCCGAGCAGGGCGGCTTTGGAAGCCGCGTAGGCTGTCTGGCCGGCGTTGCCCGCTTCACCGACGACACTCGACAAGAACACGATACGGCCCGAGCGCTGCTTCATCATCACCTTGAGCGCGCCCTTGGCCGCGGCCAACGCGCCCTTGAGGTTCACGTTCAAGGTCGCGTCGAGGTCTTCTTCCTTGAGCCGCAGCATCAGCGCGTCGAGTGAAATGCCGGCGCTGACGACGAGGATGTCGAGCCTCCCGTTGCGCTTGGCCACATCGAGCACCGTGTTTTCCGAAGCGGCGAAGTCGCCAGCGTCGATGCGGACGATCTCGCCTTGGCCACCGGCGCTCTGAATCTCTGCCAACGTCTTTTGGGCAGCCTCTTCGCCGCGGACGTAGCCGACTACGACGTGTGCGCCTTGCGCGGCGAGCGCTTTGGCGGTGGCGCTGCCGATGCCGCGCGAGGCGCCGGTGACGAGAGCGACTTTGCCGTTGAGACTGAACATAGCGAGTGAGTTCGTGGCGTCGTCGGCCCAGAGCCGAGGAGCGCGGCGTGTTTACCGGGCGGGGGGTCAGAACGAAAGCGAAAACTTTTGCGCTGTGCGTGGTTCAACCACGGCAAATTCAGCCGGATCGGAGGGTCAAGGGCTCGAAATCCTGGGAGTTTTGCTCAACCGAGCAGCGAAATGGCACGCGGCAGGTCCTCGGGCGCGCCGACGTTTTGCATTTGCCAGCTCTTGTCGATGCGTTTGATCAGGCCGGCTAGCACCTTGCCAGGGCCGAACTCGAGGGCCTTCTGCACGCCCGCAGCGGCCATGGACACTACCGATTGCTCCCAGAGCACGGCCGAGTCGACCTGCTTCACGAGCAAATCCGCGATCTCGCCGGGGTCACTGTGCGGACGAGCGTCGACGTTGGCGACGACTGGGAAACGCGGAGTCTTGACCTGGACGTCGCCGAGCGCACGGCGCACGCGCTCGGCCGCGGGGGCCATGAGCGCGCAATGAAAGGGAGCGCTCACCTTGAGCGCGATGGCCTTGAGCGAGCGCTCCTTGGACAGAGCGACGGCGCGGTCGACGGCGCTCTGGTGGCCGGCGATCACGATCTGACCGGGAGCATTGAAGTTGGCGGGCGACAGCACCTCGCCTTCGGCCGCATCCTGGCAGAGGGCGGTCACGGCTTTGGCGTCGCCACCCATGATGGCGGCCATACCCCCTAGTCCGGGTGCGACCGCCTCCTGCATGGCCGAGCCGCGCAGGTGAACGATGCGTACGGCGTCCTCGAACTCGAGAGCACCAGCTGCGACGAGCGCGCTGTACTCACCGAGCGAGTGACCCGCAGCGAAGCGCGGCGTGGGGAGCTCGGGATAGGCCTCGAGCAAGGCGTGGAGCGCAGCCACACTCGTCGTGACGATGGCGGGCTGCGTATTCTGAGTGAGCGTTAGCTCAGCTTCCGGACCTTCGAAGCACAGGGCCGAGATCGAAAAGCCGAGCGCTTCGTCGGCGCGCTCGAATATCGAACGGGCAGCGGGACTTTGCTCGAACAGAGCTCGCCCCATCCCGACTACCTGGGCCCCTTGGCCCGGAAACAACCATGCGTAGTCCAAGAGCGAGCCCACCGCAGTCAGGGAAAAAGTCAGCTCTCTTTGGAGGTGATGACCGCGCGACCCTTGTAGAACCCGCAGGACGGGCACACGCGGCCCGGCAGCATCGCAGCCGAGCAGTTGCTGCAAGCCGAGATGTTGGGAGCCTCGATCTTGTCGTGGTTGGCGCGGCGCATGTCGCGGCGGCTGCTGGTGTGACGGCGTTTGGGTGTTGCCACGGGAACTATTCTTTCTTCTGCTCGAGTCGAGCCTTGAGCTCGGCCAAAGGGGACAATCTGGGGTCCAGGGGTTTGTCCAAGGCTGCTCGGGCGTTGCCGTCGGCCGTCGGATCCGCGCTGGGGGGCGGAGGACTAGCTTCAAAGGAATCGGAGCGCAAGTCTTCTCGCAGAGGAACCATGGGGATTTCGAGCAAAATGAACTCGCGAATGAAGCCGTCCAGGACCACTTGGTCGCCGGAGTAGGTGTCGAAGGCAGCGTCCTGTTCACCAAGCTCTGGATCGTCGTCCCAGGCGCCTTTGGGCTTTGCGTTCGCCCGGGCGGGCGGTTTGACGCCACTCGAGGAGCGGGCGGCGCCTTTCTTGCCCGCAGCTGCGCGTTTTTCCTCCACTTGCGCCAGCTTTTCGGCCGAGCGCTCAGGGCGGCCGCGCCGCTGAGGGCCTGAAGGTTTGGCGTGCTCCCCACCGGCGGGAGAAAGCAGCAGGAACACCTCCGGCTGGAGGCGGTAGACGGCAGGGTCGAGGGTGCGCGCGCACGGCACGGCCACGGTGACGTCGAGACGGCCACGCACGAGGATCTGCGGATCGGTGTTCTCGATCGTGAACGACACCTCGCCCACGCCGTCGCCGTGAGGCTCGACGTCCGTTTCGGCCAGGAGGCGGGTCAAGAACTCATGCGGAAGGGGGCCCTTGACGATCTGGGGGCCGCTGTCCAAATCGCGGACAGCCACGGTGAAAAGAGGCGTGGACACCGGCCGAAGCTAGCTCCCCGTCGCTGGCTCCGCAAATGCCACTTTCAATGCGAGCGCGCGATGGTGACCTTGTCGATGCGCGGCGGATCGACCGCGCGGTCGCCGCGTACGGCTGACTGAGCGAGCTTGTCGATGACGGCTTCCGGACTGCATTGTCCGAAGATCGTATAGCCTCCATCGAGGTGCGCTGCGGCGCCGTCCATGATGAAGAACTGCATGCCATTCGTGTTCGGCCCGCGATTGGCCATGCACAGCAGACCGCGGCGATCGTGCTTGGCGCCTTTCCAAATTTCGTCGGCGATGACGTAGCCCGGCTGCCCAGCGCCGGTGCCGCTCGGATCGCCGCCCTGGATCATGAAACCGCGCACGATGCGATGGAACGTGGTGCCATCGTAGCCGGGCTTTTTCACCCATGCGCCGCTCGGATCCTGAAACGGGCGCGTACCCCGAGCGAGGCCGATGAAATTGGCGACGGTGTTGGGAGCTTTGTCGTCCCAGAGCTCGCAGCTGAGCGACCCTTGGCTCGTTTGGATCTTCGCCGTCAGTTTGCCTTTGCCGTCGAGTCCGGCGGTCGCGTCGGCGAGGCTAAACGTGCCCTTCAGCGGATCCCCTGCGCTCACCGGCACGGCTTGCGGAGCGGGCGCCGGAATGTCGGCGAACTCTTTGGCTGCGGCAGCCGAAGCGGCAGAGGCGCGGCTCTCGGGTTCTTCGGGTCGGCTTTCGCAGGCCAAGCAGACGAAGGTCAGAACGACGAAAGAAATGCGGGTGGAGGCGTGGAGTGTGAAGTTCATGGTGTGCTCTGAATGTCGACTTTTTGGCCCGGTTTGACATCGTGGGCGCGGGTCCAGCCGGCGCGCACCTCGAGCACGTGAGCTGCTGGGCAGGCGACACGCCGCGGGGCCTCGTTCCAAGGCGGGACCTGCTCGAGTACGCTCAGCACGTAGCCTCGGTCGTCGAGGAACAGCATGTCGAGCGCCAAGCAGGTATTGCGCATCCAGAACGATCGCATGGCGTTCTCGGTCCAGCTGAACAGCATGCCTTCGGAGTCCGAGAGGGTCGGACGGAACATCAGACCGTGCGAGCGATCTGGATCGTTGTCGGCGATCTCGACGTCGAGTTCGGCGCCGCCGGGGAAGCGCAACTTGCCTCGTGGCATCGTGGGTCGGCCGTCGGGATCGCTCGGACAACGGTCGACCGAAGTCGCGCTTGGTGGTGGTTCGTTCGGCATGGCCACCTGGCACGTCGGGGCCGTCGGCTCGTCGCTGGGGCTGGGTTCGCGCTCGCTGCGATCGGAAATTTCCGGCGCCGATGCAGGCTCGGGCGGCGCCCGATCGCATGCTGCCGCCGAAGTGCCCAATAGCAGCAAGGAAGCAGCCCGCGCGATGAGAGGCCGGCAGTGCACGGCAACCGGGCGGCCGGTGGGGTCCAGAGTGACCAGCCGCCAAAAACGAAGCATGGCCGTGCCTACCACAACTCGCGGGCACGCGAGCTGCGCCGTCGGAATTTTGGTGTAGGCTCGTGAGTGCATGGTGCGGTGGCTCATTTCCAGCGGTTTGGTCGGCCTGTGCCTGGCTTGCGGCGGCTCCATCGAAGCCGGCCAAGATCAAGATACGGGTGGCGCGAACCCGTGGTCCGGCGGCTCGGGCCCGAGCGGCGGAGCGGCCAGCGGGGGTCAGCCGTCAGGGGGTCTCACTGGGACCGGGGGTACGCAGTTCGTCGAAGAGCCTTGCCCCGATTTGCCGGCGCCCGATCCGCTCGTCTCTTGCGATCCGCTGGGCCTCGAGCCCTCGCTTGCTTGTCCGGCCGAGTACGGTTGCTACGCAACCCTCAACTACCCAACCGAGCGCTGCGCTCATTCGCAGTTCGTGTCCGAGTGCCGCTACTTGGATGCGACCAGCGTGGGTGAGCAAGGCGAGCCCTGCGCTGGACCCAGCGACTGCAAGCCCGGCTTCATGTGCGTCGTTGGCGCCGGCGGTGGCGCGCGCTGCGCCACGCTGTGCCCGCTCGACGCGGCCGATGATTGCCCCGACGGCCTGATCTGCGGGGAGACGGACGTGCCCGGCTACGGGGTTTGCTACTGATGCGTCGGGGCGTGCTGCTGCTGGGCGGGCTCGGGCTCGCCGCCAGTTGGGTGGGTGGGTGCGGTTCGCGCACGGCACTCGAAATCCTCCCAGCCGATGCTCCGGCCGGTTACTGCGACGCCGACGCCGACTGCTTCCTCGAAGATCTGTGCAAGACGACGGGTTGCGTCGACGGAGCGTGCAAGGTCTTGGCCGAGACCACGTGCCCGAGCACCGACGCGTGCTCGACGTCGGCTTGTGACCCCGACAGCGGAGCGTGCGTGGCGACGCCGCTCACGCGCGATGTGGATGGAGACGGCTCGTTTGCTCCATTGCCCGGTACCCGACCGGGCGCTCAGGGTTCGTGCGGCGACGACTGCGACGACACCCGAGCGGCCGCGTTTCCCGGTGGTGCTGAGGTCTGCGACGGCGTCGACAACGATTGCGACGGCATCGTCGACAACGGCGAGTTGTTTCTCAGCCCCGGCGCACTGAGTGGCGTACCCACGGTCACTCCCGTGGCGACGCCCGATTACGAGGCGTCGGCGCGCCGCGGCATCGCCTTTGGCGACGGCAAGTTCACGATGAGCTACTCGGCTCGGAAGGTCGAGTCGCATGGTTACTTGTCGGGCGTAGACGCCTATGGCCAACCGGCGTTCGGGCAGCGCCCCGTCACTCAAGCCAACGCGCCTTCGTTTGGAGCCACGATCGAGTGGTCGGGGGAGAGCTTCGGCGCCGCTTGGTCGGACGCGCGTATCGATCAGAATTACGAGATTTTTTTCTCGCTCTTCGACACCAACGGCGAGAAGCTGAGCGCCGATGTGCGCGTGACCACGGCGCCGTCCTTCTCGCTGCATCCCGACTTGCTGTTCGACCAAGGGCGCTTCGTGATTGTGTTCGACGACAGGCGCGAGGATGACCGCGCCCGCGTCTACGGCCAATTGATCGACGCGCGAGGCGCCCTCCTTGGTGGACCGCTTGCGCTGTCGCCCGAAGGCAACGAAACCGAGTCACCTTCGGTCGCCGCCACTGCGACGCGCCTGGGCGTGGCCTACACTTCGCTGTTCGACCTCGATCGGGTCGGCCTCGAGTTTCGCACCTTCGACAAGCAACTCGGACAACCGAGTAATCCTCTGCTGTTGACCGATAAAGACGCAGGCGACCCTCGCGTCACCGCCTTCGGCGACGCATTCCTGGTCACCTGGGACCTCTACTCCCTGGAACCCAGCAACCGCGGGCCGGGGCCCGCGATTTGGGGCGCGCTCGTGAGCGACAGCGGTGCCCTCCAGCTGGGGCCGGTGCAGCTAACGTCGGGGGCGCAGTTCGCGCGCTCGCACGATGTCGTGTCGCTCGGAGATCGCGTGATTCTGGCGTGGTCCGACGATTTCGACGGCAACTACGAGATCTACGCCAAGGTGCTGGATCGCAAGTTGGCCGAACTCGAGCCGCGCCGCCGCCTGACCGACGAGCCCGCGGACAGCGTAGGACCACTGCTTGCACTCAGTGATCAGGGCAGCATCGGCATCCTGTTCGACGACCGGCGAACGAACAAGCCGGCAGCGTACTTCATGCGCTTGGGATGTTCGGCGCCGCTACCGTGAACGTGTCGAGACGCCCGAGCGCCAACGTCCTCGCTGCGCGGTCGGTGAAAGACGCCACTTGCTGCGATCTCGTAGGCAACCAGCCGTTCAGGGCTTCGGCATGCCGCCGCCGCGTTGCTCGATCATGTTGCGCAGCTCGTCCATGTCGTTGGAGCGACCCATGGCCTCTTCCAGCGTGATCAAGCGGCGCGCATAGAGCGAGAACAAGGACTGATTCAGAGTCTGCATGCCGTGGCCCGATTGGCCCACCTGCATCTGCGAGTAGATCTGGTGGACCTTGTCCTCACGGATCAGGTTGCGGATAGCGGCGTTGGGCACGAGCACTTCGAGCGCCAACACGCGACCGGGCGCGCCGGCGCGCGGCAGCAAGAGCTGGCTGACGATGCCCTCGAGCACGAACGACAACTGCGCGCGAACCTGCGCCTGCTGGTGCGGCGGAAACACGTCGATGATGCGGTTGATGCTCTGCAGCGCAGAGTTGGTATGCAGTGTGGCAAACACCAAATGGCCTGTCTCGGCGATCGTCAACGCAGCCTCGATCGTCTCCAAGTCGCGCATTTCGCCAACGAGCACGACGTCCGGATCTTGGCGCAGCACGTACTTGAGCGCCGTCTTGAAGCCGCCGGTGTCGCTGCCGATCTCGCGCTGATTCACCACCGACTTCTTGTGAGGATGCAGGTACTCGATCGGATCCTCGATCGTCATGATGTGCTGACGAGTTTCGCTGTTGATCTTGTCGATGATGCTGGCGAGGGTCGTGCTCTTGCCTGAACCCGTGGGGCCGGTGACCAGGATCAGTCCGCGTGGCTTTTTGGTCAGGTTGGCGATGACCGTCGGCAGACCCAGCTCCTCGAAGCTGAGGATCTTGAACGGGATCGAGCGGAACGCGCCGCTGACCGCGCCGCGCTGCATGAAGATATTGGCGCGAAAGCGCGACAGGTTCTTCACGCCGAAAGAAAGGTCCAGCTCCTTGTTTTTTTCGAACTCGATCTTCTGCTCTTCGGTCAAGACCGAATAGCAGAGCTGCTTGGTTTCGACGGGCCCAAGCGCATCGAGTTTGAGCGGCACGACTTGCCCATCGATGCGGAGTAGCGGCGGCGCGCCCGTCGTGATGTGCATGTCGCTCGCGCCCTTCTCGATCATGGCGCGCAGCAGTTGGTGGAGGTTGACCTTGACGCCCTGCTGTTCCATTCGATTCTTTCCAGTCTTTTCGCGCGAACCCAAAAACGGAGGTTCAGTCCGACATGGTGACGCGGCCGACTTCTTCTGGAGTCGTCACGCCTTCGAGAATTTTCAAGATGCCGCTCATGCGTAGAGAGCACATGCCGCCGCGAATGGCTGCCATTTTGAGTTCGGCGGTCGACGCACCTTCGAGCACCTTCTCCTTGAGAGTGTCCGTGAAGCGCATGACCTCGTACAGAGCCACTCGCCCGCGGTAGCCCGAGTTGTTGCAGTTGGCGCAGCCCCGGCCCTTCATGACCTTGGCGCTCTCGACCTGCTCCGGTGTGGCGCCCAAGTCGATCAGCACTTGCTTGTCCACCTCGGCTTCGGTCTTGCACTCGCCGCAGATGCGGCGCGCCAGACGTTGAGCAACCACACAGTTCACGCTGGCCGTGATCAAGAACGGTTCCACGCCCATGTTGAGCAAACGCGAGATGGTCGCGGGCGCGTCGTTGGTGTGTAGAGTCGAGAGCACCATGTGGCCGGTGAGCGCAGCCTTGACCGCGATTTCCGCGGTCTCGAAGTCGCGAATCTCGCCGACCATGATCGTGTCCGGGTCTTGACGCAAAAAGGAGCGCAGGGCGGCGGCGAAATTCAGGCCGATCTCTTCGTGCATCTGGCACTGGTTGATGCCGTGCAAGTTGTACTCGACCGGGTCTTCGGCCGTGGAGATGTTCACGCCTGGCTGGTTCAGCGAGCTGAGTGCCGAGTAGAGAGTCGTGGTCTTGCCGGAGCCCGTGGGGCCGGTGACGAGCACCATGCCCCAGGGCTGATCGATGGCCCATTGAAAGTCGGCCATCGGCTTGGGGTCGAAGCCCAGCTTGGCCATGTCGAGCTGCAAGTTGCTCTTGTCGAGCAAGCGCAGTACGACTTTTTCGCCCCACATGGTCGGCAAAACGGACACGCGAAAGTCCATTTCGCGGCCCTTGCCCAGCTTGAGCTTGATACGACCGTCTTGCGGCAACCGCCGCTCGGCGATGTCCAGCTGGCTCATGATCTTGAGGCGGCTGATCAAGGCGTTCTTCAGCTTGAGCGGCGGGCTCATCTCTTCCTGCAGCACGCCGTCGATGCGGTAACGCACCCGCAGACGCTTCTCGTAGGGCTCGACGTGGATGTCGCTCACCCGTTTCTTGATGGCGTTCAAGAGCAGCACGTTGACCAAGCGGACGACCGGCGCGTCCTCGCTGGCGCGCTCGAGTTCCATCGTGTTCGTGGCGTCCATATCGGCGCCGAAATCGATGTCGTCGTCTTCGAGCTGAAAGTCCTCGAGCACTTCCTCGTACGAGGGGCCGGCGTTGTAGTAGCGCTCGATTGCCGCCGTGATTGACGTTTCGGAGGCGACGACGGGCTCGACGTTGTAACCACTGAGGAACTTGATGTCGTCGATGGCGTGCAGGTTGGTCGGGTCGCTCATCGCCACGATCAGCGACGAGCCCGAACGCGAGACCGGCACGATGCCGTGCTTGAAGCAGACTTCTTTGCCGACGATCTTCAGGACTTCGGGATCGATCTCGTATTCGTCCAAGTTGACGGCGGGCAGCCGGTACTGGTTGGACAGAAAGTTCGTGATCTCTTCGTCATTGACGTAGCCGAGACGAGCCAAGGCGTAGCCGAGGTTCTGGCCCGTCTTCTTCTGCTCGTCCTGCGCCTGCCGCAGCTGCTGCAGGCTGATGAGTTTCTCGCGAACCAGCAGCTCGCCAAGTCGATTGGACGCCATACGTCGATTATTCCCGGGTGAGGGCGAAAGAGGGCACAGGCTAGCTTCCGCGCTCGGCGGGGGACTCTAGCAGCGCCGTCAAGTCGCCGATAGTACGCGGAAATCTTCGATCTGTAGTGGCTTGTCGGCGAAGGTCGGAGGCAGACAGCACGCCGAGCCCTTGACGGCCGGCCCCGCGGGTCAATATTAGTCGTCTCGATTGTCGCATCGGAGAACGCGACAATTGTGTGATCACCCAGACCGGCCTAAAGACCGCATTCGCATCCCCGACCGAGAGCCATGGCCAAGACCTACAGCGATCTATTCGCCGACGTTCGAAACACCGTCAGAGTCGTCGGTCTCGAAGACCTCAAGACCCGCCTCGAGGACAAGTCGCGCCCGGCGCCTCTGCTCGTCGACGTGCGCGAGAAGGACGAATACCGGGCCGGCTTCATCCCCACAGCCATCCACTTGCCGCGCGGCTTCCTCGAAATGCAGGCCGAGCAAAAGCTGCCCGAGAAGAACGCTGAGATCGTCGTCTATTGTGCCGGCGGGACGCGCAGCGCGTTCGCCGCCAAGACTCTCGCGGAGCTTGGCTACACCGACGTGACGAGCGCCAACCCCGGCTTCGTGCGCTGGAAGGATTTGAAGTACCCGGTCGATCTGCCGGCGCAGCTCACCGAGGCGCAGCTCGACCGCTATTCGCGACACATCCTCTTGCCTGAGGTGGGAGAGAAGGGGCAGGCCAAGTTGCTTTCGGCCAAGGTGCTTCTGCTGGGCGCGGGCGGTCTTGGTTCTCCGGCCGCCCTCTACTTGGCAGCGGCAGGCGTCGGCACGCTCGGCTTGGTCGATGCAGATACGGTCGACGCTTCCAACTTGCAGCGTCAGATCCTGCACGCCACCTCGCGCATTGGCATGCTCAAGGTCGACAGCGCCGAAGTCGCGATTCATGACCTGAATCCCGACGTGAAGGTGGTGAAGTACACCGAGCGCCTGAACAGCGACAACGTCGACCGTATCCTGGGCGACAAGTGGGACGTCATCGTCGATGGCTGCGACAATTTCCCGACGCGCTACCTGGTGAACGACGCCTCGCTCTTTCACAAGGTGCCGGTGGTCCACGGTTCGATCTTCCGCTTCGACGGCCAAGTCACGACCTTCGTGCCGTTCGAGGGCCCGTGCTACCGCTGTCTTTATCCGGAGCCGCCGCCGGCCCATTTGGCTCCCTCCTGCGCCGAGGCCGGCGTTCTGGGCATCCTGCCGGGCATCATCGGCGTGCTCCAAGCGACCGAGGCCATCAAGTTGATCTTGAGTCAAGGCGAGACGTTGAACGGTCGCTTGCTCACCTACGATTCGTTGAGGATGTCGTTCCGCACCCTCAAGCTGCGTCGCGACAAGACCTGCCCGGCTTGCGGCGAGCACCCGACCATCACCGAGTACATCGACTACGAAGGCTTTTGCTCGCGCTGACAATCAGCCTGGTTTTCGGCTGATCGGCGGCGCAGATTCGCGAGCGGTCGGGCGCAAGCTCGTGCCGCTCTCTATATTGGAGCGTTCGTTCACGTCCATGTCTGCCGAACGAATGAGCTTTACGGCGGTCGGGCGGCGCAAGAGCGCGTGACGGGGCCAGGTAGACAGCGCCGATGCTGCCCGCGCCGATCTCCCCCCAGGATATCGCTTTTCTGCGCCCCAATCCAAAGAGGGCCGCCAGCCGTGCGCCCGCGAGTCGAGCTGATGTAGGCTCGCCGTCATGAAGACGACGAGTTCGAAGTGCGCCACGTGGGCACCGGCGCTGGTGGCGTTACAGCTTTGGGGTTGTGGTTCTGGCTCACCCGAGCCTCGACCGGCTCCTTCCGGCAACGTCCAGTGCCCCGTCGGTCAGACGTTCGATGGTCAGTACTGCGTCGCAGATGTTTCACAGCCACCTCCGCAAAAGCAGCCGGTGGACGAGCGACCGCCTGCTCCCGCAGCCACCACCTCCGAGCTCGTTCCTGCGCCGACCGGGACGGCATCGCCCGGGCCCGCGCCGACGACCACGACCAGTACGACTCCGGTTCCGCCTCTGCCTCCGCCGGCGCCGGGCCGCGACTTTGCTGCTCCGGTAGACGTGACGATGGCCGCCGCGGCCGCGCCCCTGATCCAGTATCTGGCCGCGGCTCATCTGCCTGCTGGGGCTCGTCCGTTCGGCGCACCTTTTGCCGGCCAGTTCGCCGAAGGTCAGGTCCTGGAACAGCGTGTTCAGCTGACGCCCGGCAAATGCTACACGGTCGTTGCGGCAGGTACACCGCCCGTCGAGGAGCTCGACATCGGTCTCTATACAGTCGCTCAGGGTCCGCTCGGCCGCGAAGAGACGCCTCTCGCCACCGATGCCGATCGGGGACCGCAGGCAGTGCTCGGCCGCAAGACGGAGTGTTTTCGGCCGGTGGCAGGTAAGACCGAGCTGGTGCTCGTCCTTCGCGTCACCAAGGGGCGCGGCGTTGGCGCGGCCCAGGTCTTCGAGAAGTAGGACCGTCGAAAGGCCCGGCTCCCGACGAGCCAGGCCTTTTTTCACGAGCCAGGCCGAAGACCGAAAGCTTAGTAGTCGGGCCAGACGGGGCGCAGCCCGCTCTGAGCCCGACGCTCGAGTTCGCGGCGAATCACCGGACCGCACAGCCAGAACGCAAAGGTGCCCAAGGTGAAACCGGCGACCACGTCGATCAGGTAGTGCCAGCGCAAATACATCGTGGCCAGGATGACGTTCAGCGACACGAAGGCAACGAGCGGCCAAGTGTAGCGGTACGGCAGCTTGGCGCGGTAGCGGAACGACCAAAGCGTGATGAAGGTGGGGATGGCCGTGTGAATGGACGGAAAAATGTCCTTCAGAGCGCCGCCGGTCTCGACCGTATCGAGCACCGTGTCGAGCCAAGGTCCGCGCGGTAACGGCACTGTAAAGGCGTGCGAAAAGGCGACGCCTGGACCGAACCCCGGCACGAGCGTGTAGGTCAGGTGGCCCAAGCAGAAGATGACGAGCGCCCCAAACGTGAATTCGTTCTGGGCCTGACGGTCCTTCGAGAACAACACGATCGGCAGCATGTGCGCCGAGATCAGGAAAAAGTAGCCGAAGTAGAAGAAGGCGAACCACTCGGTGAGTGGACCCGAAACCAACCACTGGCTCGAAAGCGCCGGCTCCAGACCGAACCACCGCAAGTCCAACTGGTAGAGTTCCGTGTCGAGCGCGCCAGGGTTGATGACGGGCAGGATGCGTCGAAAAGCGAAGTAGCTCGCCTCGACCGTAGCGAGCAGCGTGATTCGATAGAGAATTGCTTGGCTGCGCGCACCGATCAGGCGTCCGCGTACGACACACATCGTGAAGACGAACCAGGCCAAGAGCGCGACGACGTCGAACAAGGCGCGTGACCAGTCGCTCGTGCGGTGCCCGACGAGAACCGCCAAGACGAGCAGCACGTGGTAGCCGAGCACCATCCAGTCCTGAGCTCCCATCTCGGCCACGGCTTCTCGCAGGCGGGCCCGCTCTCGCGCGGGGGCATCGGGGGGACTCTCGGTCCCGAGCGCGGCGCTGCTGGATGAGGCGGGTGGCACGAAGATCTCGTCTCGAAGGCGGGTCGCGCACTCTAGATCCCAGAACCCCGGCCGCAACTCGGGCGCTCAAACCGCAGTTTACTCGCCGCGAGGCACTTCGAGCAATGTGCTCAGGATGTGATGGGTGAGCCCCCAAACTATGCGGCCGCGGATGTCCCATGCGGGAAACGGGCGCGCGTCGAGCCGGAAGAGGAACGCGGCGACGGAAATGCCAGCAGCTTGCCCGCCCGAGACAGCCGAGACGCTGGGCAAAGCGCCCCGCGGGCGCTGGCCGACAACGTCGATGCCGACTTCCTCGAAGGTCTCGCGCGTGGCCGTCGCCACGAGATCGATATCGACCGGATCCCTGCGCCCTCCCGGTAGCGCTACATGGCCGGACCAGGGATCGCGGGAGGGGACCCTTGCCCAGCGCTGACGGAGCTGGGTTTCGAGGGCGGATTCGGCCACCGCGTCGATGGTGCGCGGACCGAGCGTCCTCGGCAACCGCGAGCGCTGGGGGGCACGCGGTCGCTGGGCAATGCGCACGACGTCGAGTTAGCCTGGCCCCGTCATGGCGACTCGCTCTCTCCGCTCCACCTTGCTCCGTCACGTTTCCTGCGCTGCGCTCGCGACCTCATTCGTCGCTTCGCAGGCGTCCGCTTCGCCCGTGCTCCTCGCCGGCGACGGCACGGAGAAGGTCCACTCCACGCACGTCACCCTGCTTTCCAGCGGTGGCACGAACGTGGTCACCATCTTGCCCGACTACCAAGGCGCGCTTTCGCCATTCGCCGTGATCGTACCGGTGCCCGCCGACGTCACTCCGGCGCGCGTGAACACGCTCAAGCGCGAGTTCGTCGATCGCATCGAAACGATCAGCGCTCCGCGCTTCGCCGAATTCTGGGAGATGGATGCGTGCGAGCCCGGTAAGGCAGCGCAGGAATGGGAGCGTGATCTCACGGTGGGCAGCGCGCCGGGCATCATGGGCGGCGCGCCGCCCGAAGCCACCGTCAAAGTCGCCAAGGAACTGCTACTCGACGTGAACGCCCAGACGAAACAAGGCGAGTACAAGCTCAACGTGCTCGATTCGGCGGACGCGGTGAAGAGCTGGCTCAGCGGCAAAAACCTGACGCTGCCGACCGGTGGCAGCGAATCTTTGATCGAGTACGCGGGCAAGGGCTACAAGTTCCTCGTCGCCGAGGTCGACGTGAATCGGCTCGAATTGGTCGGCGGTGACCGCGCTCAGCTCTCGCCTTTGCGCTACTGGACGAACGAGGACGCTAGCCACATCGCGGCACGCTTTGGCCTGCCTTCGATTGCCGCGGCGCACGAGCTGTTCGTCTACCCGTTGGTGCCCGAGCAGCGCATGCAGGTGACGAACTACCCGACCAAGGCCGCACCGACGAATCTCACCATCGATTTCGCCGCCAAGGAGCGCATGGGTGAGTTCTACACGGGCCTCTATGATCGCTTCGCGGAGAAGAGCCCCGGCACGTTCTTGCTCGAGTATGCGTACTCGACGGCCGACTGCGGCAAGCCCTGTCCGACGGATCCGCTGCTACCGAGCGAACTGATGAGCCTCGGTGGCGATGTCATTGACGCCAAGCTGCCCAAGAGCGAGCTGCGCCCCAAGCCGCCCGAGCCGACGGAAGACGAAAAAGCCGTCCTCGAGGCGACGCTGGCTGCTCTGTCCGGCAAAGAAAAGGCCGATGCGAAGCGCGAATGGCAAGAGCAGCGTGACGAGCTGGCCGCGCGCCGCGCTCTTTTGGCGCGCCAGATGTACGTGCTCTCCCGTCTCCATTACCGCTACGGCAAGACCCAGCTACCCCTGGATCCCCAGCTCGGACCCGGCGGACCGGTCAAGGGCGGCACCGCCTTGCCGCTCGGCAAAGACGGCGCAGCTGATCCGGCCGTCGCTGGCGGTGAGCAGAACGAGTTCCAGGTTCGCTACAACAGCCTGCACCCCAGCATCTCCAAGACCACTTGCGATAGTCCCGAGTCTTCGCGTTGGGGCCGCGCGCCCAAGACCTATCGTGGCACCAAGAAGATCTGGGCCGCGACCGATCTGAGCCGCAAGAACCGCAAACAGATCAAGCTCGAGGACACGCTGATCTCGCCGTCGGCCGATCTCGGGTTCGCCGGCAAGGCGGCGCCCGCAGCTCCTGCACCACCGGCAAAAGCCGTCCCCGAGCAGAAAAAGGACGGCTTTTGCTCGTATGCGCACGCGCCGCGAGCATCGGGTTGGCCCGCGCTCGTGGCCATCGCTCTCACGCTCGGCGCCTGGAGTCGGCGGCGCCTCGGGCGCGCCTAATCGCGGGCGGCCGTGAGTAGCGGCTCGGACGGCGCGAGTGGCGAAGTGACGCCGCTCACGCCCAGCCGCGCGAAGTAGAGGCGCAACACGTCGCGCGCGAGCTGGTGTCCCTTCTGGTGCCACAGTTCGGAGTTCTGCAGAAGAACGCTGACGACCACGCGTGGCTTGTTACTCGGCGCGAAACCCACGAACCAACTGGCCGTAGGCGCCCCCGGTGCTGGCTTTCTCGTTCCCGTCTTGCCGGCGGCCTGGACCGGACCCAGGTAGCGCCGCCCATTTTCGTCGATGAACGAATCGTGAGCGGTGCCGCTGTGCACCGTAAACTCCATCGAGCGCCTGACACGTTCGGCCGTGCGCGCGCTGAACAGCCGGGTTGGTGCAGGCTCGACCGGCGGGAGCGAGTCGGTTCGAGGCGCCATGAAGCGCAGCGGCTTGAGCCAGCCGCCATCGGCGATGGCCAGGGCCAACTGCGCGGCGCCTAGCACGGAAAGCCGAGAATTCTCGAAACCGGCAGCCGTTCGAGCATAGGCGAGTCCCCCCGAGGGCACCGTCAGAACCCCCACCTGACCTGCGGCGTCGGAGACCAATGGTCGGTTGAAGCCCAGGCGCTCACTCATCGCGCCGAGCTCCGCGGGCGCCAAGAAGCGGCTCGCAAGTTGGGCGTAAGCCGCGTTGCGACTCGTGCCCAAGGCTTGGCCGAACGGTGAGCAAACGACACCCATGCCGCGGCCGGGCAAGAGATGCTCCTCGCCAATCGAGCGAACGCCACCTTTGGAGCAAACCGAGCTGGCTGGGGTGACGGCCGTGTGTTCGTAGAGCGCGAGCGTGGTCACCAGCTTGAAGACACTGGCCGCCGGCGCGACCGCGTCGAACAACAGGCTGCCGGCCCGTTGATCACCGAGTTCGGTCGCGACCAGGACGTGACCGGTGGCCACGTCGACGACGCTGACTGCCCCACCGAGAGCGCGAGCGCGAGCAAGCAGCATGCGGACCGCTTCTTGGAGTTCCGCGTCTAAGTACAGGGCACGCTTGGTACCCGTCGTGTCGCTCGCAGTCGCCGCGCCGCCCGCCACACGCAGCGTCGACCATTGCACGCGCGCCGCAGTATCCTGAGCCAGGGCCGCCGTCGAAGCGGCGAGGCCGAGAAGGGTCGCGCTGGCGAGCACCCGCACTCGGGAGGTCCTGCGAGTGAAGGGCGGCATGCCCTGGCTCTAAGCCCGCCCGGTCGAGTTGGCCAAAATACGCGGGCCATTCGACTCTACCCGCAAGTAAGGTGATGTAGGTATTTGTGTGTCAGATTCTTGGCCCAGGCTGCACGGCCCGTCTTACGATGCGTAGGCGAAGGGGATTTCGATGGAACGACGCATAGGACTACGGGGACGAACGGACTTTTCGGTGACTGCATCGAGCGGTCTTTGGCACAGCGCGGCGCGCGGTATCGAGCTCTCTGGCTCGGGCATCGTGCTCGACCGCGGCCGAGATCTGGCGATCACCGACGCGCACTTACTGATGCGGCTCACCATCACGCTACCCGAGCGTCACCGACCGATCGTCGCCGTGGCTCGCCCCGTGCGCTGTTACGGCCGGCAGCAAGCCCTGCGCTTCGTCACCGTGTCGGACGTCGACCGCCTTTGCCTCGCCGAGCATCTCGACTTGGTCCAGCGCCGTGGCTCCGTTCTTCACTGATTCTTCCCCGACCCACCTGACGATTCGCAGCAGAACCAAGAACATGAAAACCACAGCCAAAGCCCTGTTGAAGCGCGCCACCCGTGCCCGTTGGTTTCACGCCGTCGTGCTGACTCGCGTGATCGTCGGCGCGCTCATGTTGAGCGGATGCGTATCCGCCACTGCCTATGAACAAGCCAACTCCGCGACCGATGTCGAGCGCGAAGGGCGTCACCGTGCGCTGGTGCGGCTGGAGAATGCGGAGGCTGAGCTCGTTCGACTGTCCGGCGACCGCGATGTTCTCGCGCAGCGGCTCGTCGAAGAGGAAGAGGCTGTGTCGGCCTCGCGTCTCGACAAGACCACGACCGAAAAAGACCGCGATCAACAGACCGAGCTTGTCACCCAGCTGCGCGGTGAGCTGGCACTGGTGGGCGAACACCTCAAGATCTACGCCGATGAGCGCGAAACGCTGAACGGCGAAAAGCAGGCGCTAGAGGCCGAACTCTCGCGTGCCAAGACCAATCTCGACGACCTGGCTCCCAAGGTCGAGCCGGCAGTCGACGCGGTCGAGCCAGCTGCGGCTGCGGTCGAGCCAGCTGCGGCTGCGGTCGAGCCGAGCGCAGGCGCAATCGAGAACAGCGCAGATGCAGCGGAATGATTTGCGCTGGGGCTCGAGAATCCTCGCTTGTGCGCTTCTCGTGAGTGCTTGCGACGGCGGGACCAGTGGAGCGGACGACGCTGGAGGCTCACCTTCCGGCAGCGGAGGCGCGAGCGCTTCCGGTGGCGCTCCGCAACCTGTCGGTGCGCCCTGCATTCCCGGGGTGGGGGACAGGCAAATGGCTCTGGCGGCGCGTCTCTCGGTGGCGCCGGTGGTGGTTCAGGTGGCGATTCGCCGGTACCCCCCACGCCCCAGCCCAGCAGCGGCTGCGGCAAGGCTGGTCCCATCGTCGGGGCGCGCACAGTCACCCTGCCTGTCGCCGATGGCGCCTTCATCGTGTCGCTGCCTGCTAGCTACGATCCCAATGCACCACTGCCGTTGGGCTTCGCCTTTCACGGCCATGGACGGACGCACGCCCAATGCCAAACCGGCGACTGCGCGGGTTTCCAGTCGGTCATGAAGGACGACGCCATCCTGGTCTACATGAAGTCCGTCGACGCGGGTTGGGAAGGCACAGACGGAGAAAACGGAGGCATTCGTGAGCGCAACGTCGCGTTCTTCGAGAAGGTGCTCGATTTGGTCGAGGACGAATACTGCGTCGACGAGCGGCGCGTCTTCGTGGCTGGCACCAGCTCGGGCGCCCATTTCACCAATATTCTCGCCTGTCGCTTTGGCGATCGCTTGCTGGCCGCAGCGCCGGTCGCCGGCTACCTGCCCGAGCAGGACAACTGTGTGGGGCAGGTGGCGGCGTTGCCCATTCACGGCATCGACGATGATAAAGTCGTGCTCAGCTCCGGTGAAGAAGCGCGCGACTTCTACATCGAGCAGAACGGTTGCAGCAGCACGGCCGTGCCCACGGTGGAGTCCATCCATGCGCAAATTCGTGCTTCGCGTGACGCCGCTCAGACGGACGTCGCGTGCGTCGATTATCAGGGCTGCGACCAGGGAGTGCCCGTACGCTGGTGCGAGCACAGTCAGGGCGGCTACGACAACAGCACGCACGGCTGGCCGACTGCAGGCGGTCAGCTCATCTGGGATTTCGTAAAGACGCTTTGAAAAGCCGAGTATTCTGTACTTCTGAAAAAGTTCCAGCGCTGCGCTACGCGATCGTAGACAAGGTGCGAGCATGTGCACCCGCGGCGCGCTCCATGTCGACGAGATCATTCTGCTGACGATGGTGCGAGGCAGAAAGCTGTTGCTTCCTTCGTTCACCAGTCTCAGTGTACTGGACATGCGTTGGCGGTCGCTCTCACGAACAGTTCACAACCGCGCGATGGGAATCCTTCTCGGATCCATCGGCGCGGTCAGCGTCCTGGCCTGTCAGGGTGCCTTCAGCAACGCCCCCGAAGGCTCCGAGGCTTTGGTCACTCAGGACCTGCCGTCGGCCTCGACTCACTTTCGTCGACTCACGCACGTCGAGTGGGAGAACACCGTTCAAGACCTGTTCGGCTTGTCCGCTCCAAGCTTGCTCAGTGCCGCGTTTCGCAACGATCCACGGCAAGGCGGCTTTCTGTTCGCGAGCCAGGGTGACGCGCTCGACGTCGACCAGTCCTTGGCCACCAGCTACCAACGGGCCGCGCTCGCTCTCGCGGCGAGCGTGACGGGCGACGAAGCACGACTGACCGCGATTGCGCCGGCCCGCTCCGACGACGAGGCGCGAGCGATGTCGTTCATCGCGACTTTCGGGACGCGCGTGCATCGCCATAAGCTGACGGCCGAGCAGTCGAGCGCCTACCTGACAATCTATCGACAGGGCCTCGCCGCGTACGATGACCAGACAGGGTTCGGGGCCGGCGTGCGCATGGTGCTCGAGGCGATGCTCCAATCGCCGTTCTTCCTGTACCGGGTGGAGAGCAGCACTCTAGCGGCCGAGGGCACTATTGCGCTGGACGGCTACGAGCGAGCGTCGCGCCTTTCCTACTTCTTTTGGGAGACGATGCCCGACGTAGCCCTGTTCAAAGCGGCCGAAAGCGGCGAGCTCGACGATGCGGAGGGCGTGCGAGAGCAGGCCGAGCGCCTCGTCGCCGATCCGCGAGCTCGTCGGGTCGTCGAGGGCTACTTCGCGAGCGTCCTCGACGTGGAGCGCTTTCAGCGCATCTCGCCGTCGACCACTGCGTTCCCCAACGTGCCTGACAACCTTGCGGAATTGGCCGAAGAAGAGGCACGGCAATTCATCGGCGAAGTCGTGTACGCCGAATCAGGCGGCATCGTCGATCTGCTCACTTCGAACGTCACCTACGTGAACGCCGATCTTGCCAGCATCTACGGTCTCAGCGGCACCTTCGGCGCCAAGTTCACCCGTACCGAACTCGACCCCGCCTTGCGCAGCGGATTTCTGACGCAAATCGGCTTCTTGGCCTCGCACGCCACGAGCATCGATCCAGATCCAATTCATCGCGGCGTCTTCTTGGCCAAGAACATTTCGTGCTTGAAGATCGCGGCGCCGCCCGATGCGGTGCCTGCACTGCCTGTCCCCGGTGACCGAAGCAATCGTCAGGTCGTGAGCGAGCACACCGAGAAGCCCGAAGGCAGCTGCAAGAACTGCCATCTGACGATCATCAATCCGTTCGGCTTCGTCTTCGAGGCGTACGATGCCATCGGCGGCAACCGCACGGTCGATCGCGGTCACCCCGTCGACTCCAGCGCTTCGCCGTTGGTGGACGGCAAGAACGTCGCTGTGAAGGATGGCGTCGAACTCTCCAAGAAGCTGGCAGCCAGTCGCCCCGTGCACGACTGTTTCGCCGGGAATTTGGTGCAATTCGCCCAAGGACGAGCGCTTTCCAAGCAGGACGAGGCGACGATCACAGCTGTCGGCAAGGCGTCGCTCGCCGGTGAGCTGTCCTTTCGAGACATGATGGTCGAAATCGCCACCAGCCGCGCGTTCCTCGATCGCGCACTCGACGAAGTAGAGGCTCCATGAACCAATTCGGATCCAAGAGTGGCAAGCGGTTGTCCGGTCGCGCGATATCGCGACGGGTGCTTTTGCGTGGTCTGGGCGGCGTGACCTTGGCGCTGCCTTTCTTGGAGGGTCTCGCGCCCAAACGCGCATCGGCCGCGCCCAGTGACGTCGAACCGTTTGCGATCTTCTTCCGGCAAGCCAATGGCGTGGCCTGCGCGCAGACGAACGAAGAACTCGGCGAAGAGCCGGAGCGTTTCTGGCCGAAGACACTGGGAGCGCTCGACGCGACCAACGTCGAAGGTCGCGCGTTGGACGAACTCACGAGCTACCTCTCGCGTCTGCTCGTCGTTCAAAACGTGAACATGTGCGACTACGAGTACGGCGACGGCCATGCGCGCGGCGCGCTCCAAGTGCTCACCGCCAGCGGCCCGGTCGACAAGAACGTCGGCGGCGAGTCCGAAGCCAACGGCGAATCGCTCGATCACCGCATCGGTCGGCAGCTGAACCCGAACGGCGGCGATTCGCTCTTCTTGTACGCCGGGCAGCCCTACGGCTGGCTGGGGGGGCCCTGTGTCTCCTACCGCGGGCCCAACGACCGACGGGCAGCGATTGCCGATCCGGGTCTAGCCTATCAGCAGATGATCGGCGGCACCGACGGTTTGAGCCAGGAAGCCATCGATCGGCTGGTCACGCGCAACCAGAGCGTGAACGACCTGGTGCGCGGCCAATTGTCGGCTCTGCTCAAGCGCCCCGAGCTGAGCTCGAACGACAGGAAGCGCATCGACCTGCACCTGACGAGCATTCGCGATTTGGAGAGCAACTTGAGCTGCCGCAAGGAAGTCTTCCTTCCGGCTGACCTGGGTGATCTGGAGAGCATCGATGGCGACCAGGTGTTGGCGACGGCTCGCCACCACATGGAGGTGGCTGCTCTGGCAGTCGCGTGTGGTTTCACACGCTCGGTGGCCATTCAAGTCGGCAGCGGCAACGACGGCGCCACGCGCTTTCGCGATCCGGATTCGGGCGAGATGATGGAAAATTACCACTACATCTCGCACCGGCGGCTCTCGCACGACGCCTCCGGTGGTGTCATCGCCAACGGCGACGTGTTGCACAACAAGATCGATCGGCAGTTTGGCCAAACCTTCAAGCACCTACTGGACAAGTTGAGCGAGTACGATTTGGGAGGCGAAAGCCTGCTCGATCGAGGCGTGGCCATCTGGCACAACGATCTCGGCAACGGTCCGGGCCACGGGTCGCGCAGCATTCCTTGGATCATGGCGGGCAGCGCGGGCGGGTACTTCAAGCAGGGCCAATTCATCAAGCTGGACGACGACCAGAACTACTGGGAACTGGTCAACCATGCGCGTGTGCTCAACTCCGTCGGGTCGGCAGTAGGTTGCACGTCGGAAGGCAAAGAAGAGCTTGACGACTTTGGCGCGGAATTGGACAAGGACGGTAACGCCATGAACCGTACCCCGCACCCCGCTCTTCGCGCCTGATGACTTTGAAACTTGGGATCGTTCTCGCATTCTTCGGTTTGTTCGCGACGGCCTGCCCTAGTGGCGGTCGTCTCGAGAATTCGGAATTGTTCGAGCCGGGTTTTTGCGACGCACCCAAGCTGGTGTTCGAGGCCAGTTGTGGCGGCGTGCGTTGTCACGAGGGTGAAGGCGGGGACCCGCCGGACGGGGGACTCGAGCTGTTCGGGCCCGGTTTGGGGGCGCGCGTGCTCGCGGCCGAGGCAGCCTATCCCGATCTCGAGAACGACGGCTGCCCGGCCGAACCCGAGCCCATGGTCGACGTCAACGACGTGGATCGCAGTCTCTTGCTTCGCAAGTTGAACGGCACGCAAACCTGCGGCGACGCGATGCCGCCCGTCGGCGCGGGACTGCCCGAATCCGAGATTCTCTGCGTGCGTCGCTGGCTCGTTTCGCTCATTGAAGCCGGAGCCGCTGGCGGGGCTGGCGGAGCTGGCGGCGGGGGAGTCCAGTGAAGGTCAGGCTCAGCCGCGGCTTGGCCGTGGCTGCGCTCACGGCGCTCTCGTCAGTCGCACTCGGGGCGTTCGCCGCTCCCGCGGGGGCGCAGTCGGCCCCTGCCGAAAACGCCCCAAAGAAGCGCATCTTCGTGGCTGGCTTCAAGGGGCCGAAGCCCACCAGCGCGCGCGAGACGCTGACGCGCGGCCTGAGCGACGACGCTCGCTACGAAGTCATCGCGGGCGAAGTCGCTCCGCTCGACGACACGAGCCCTTCCGGCGTCCTAGCCCTTGCCGAGAAGTACGACGCTGACGTCGTCGTCTCGGGCAAAACCGCTCTCAAGAAAAAGGGTTGGCAAGCGACGCTCGATGTGTACGACGGCGGAGACGGACGTTTGATCGAGAGCGTGACGCTTGGCGGTCGCAGCTACGACGAGTACCAAGGCGCGCTCGCGAGCGGCGACGAACTCGACGGAGCCCTGGCGCGCGCATTGGGACGACCACGCGCCACGGCCGACAACCAGGTCGCCGAGCCTGAAGCGGCCGAGGAGCCGAATGTCGTCGAGTCAGCGCCCGCGGAAGCGCCCCAGAAGCTCCGCCCCTCGCCGCTCGACCTGCGGCTGGGCGCGCGCCTGTATGCTCGAGATTTCAGCTACACCGACACGCTGGCGCAGCTGTTTCCCGGGGGCGGCTTCACCGATCTGGTGAGCTACAACCTCGCCGCCGCGCCGATGCCCTTCGGTCAGGCAACCTGGTACCCGGCCGCGCACTTTTCCGACCGTTGGTTCGCGCACGTGGGTGTGCGCGGCGGCTACGAGCAAGGCGTCGCCACGACCGTCGCGTTCCAGGGTGGCGTGCTCGAACAAGCGCATAGCCTCTGGTACGCAGGCCTCAGAGGTCGTCTGCCGATCGAATTTGCTCCGACTTCGCATGCGGAACTCGGAGCGCTAGCGACGTTCGCCAACCACAGTTTCTCGATCGGTGGCGCGCCTGGTCAGCCTGCCCAGAGCGTCTTTCCGAGCGTGGACTACAAGATGCTCGAGCTGGGTGGGGACGCCGAGTGGCGCATCGACGGCCTGATTCTCGGCGCCTACGCCAAGTACTTGCTGGTCGTCGATGTCGGGAGCGGGCCCGGGCAAATCGCCAGTGCCGAATGGTTCTCTGGGACCCAAGCCGTAGGCGTCGATTTCGGCGGCAACGTCGGTTGGGAGATTTCCCGGGTGTTCGACCTCTTGGCTGGCATCGACGTGCGCGCCTACGGGCTCGACTTTCCGGCGCCTGCTGCCGACGCTGCGCAAGATCGCGTGGCTGGTGGCGCGCGGGATCGCTACATCTCGTTCTGGGGCGGCCTTGGCATCCATTGGCCGGGCGACGCGCCGCCCGAGGCGCCTGCCGCGGACGACGACTTCTAGAGACGCCCGCCGTCGACGCGCAGCTCCTGGCCCGTCACGAACGGCGAATCGACCAGGTAGAGCACGGCGCGTGTTATGTCTTCGGGAGTGCCGATTCGATCGAGCAAGGCAGCGCGAGCGTAGCGCGCGCGTTGTTCGTCGCTCGTGTCGAGTGGCGGCAAGACAGTGCCCGGAGCAATGGCGTTCACGCGCACTTCGGGGGCGAGCTCCTGCGAAAGGGCGAGCATGAGCTGGCGGAGCGCCCCCTTGGACACCGAGTAGGCCAAGTAGCCTTTGAACGGACGCAGGCTGCTCGTGCAGGTGATGAAGATGGCGCTGCCGCGGCTCTGCTTGAGCCAGGGCGCGGCCTCATGCACGAGCGCGTACGGGCTCCGTAGGTTCAGGTCGAGTGAGCGGGCGAACGCTTCGTCGTCGGTTTCGGAAAATGGCAGGCGCTCGAAGCTGGCCGCGCTGGCGACCACCAGGTCGAGCCCCCCCATCGCGGCGTGGGCCATCTGCACGAGCGTTCGCGCTCCGCTGGGCGTCGACAGATCGGCCTGACCCACGAATGCGCGGCCTCCGTTTCGCTCGACGACCTGCTTGGCCTCGCGGACGCCCTGTTCGCTCTGGTGGTAGTGCAAGAACACGTCCGCACCACGCTCGCCGAGCGTCTCTGCAATGTGGCGGCCGAGCCGCTGTCCCGCACCTGTGACGAGGGCTTTCACGAGCGCGAGCCTAGCGAGCGCGACTCAGCGACGGAAGGTGACCTTCGCGGGCCAGCTGCCGGGCGAAGGAAACTTGATGCCTTGCACTACACCGACGATGCAGGCTGCAACGTCGTCGCCATCGTCGTCGGCATGAGCGATGCCCGCCGACATCACTTTGCCGCGCGTATTGACGTAGGCCGTGACGAAAAACGGGCCGCCACGGCCGCAGCCGCTCAGCTCGGAATCGGCCTCGGAAAGCACAGTGGCGATGTCGCTCTCGGACCACTCGACGGGCGCGCGTACGTCGGCGGGGGGATCGAAAGCGATCGATGTGCGGGCCAAACCGATCTTGCCGCCGACCGGCTTGGGCCAGCGGCTGTCCTTCAGCTTGCCCAGCATGCACTGCTCTGCTTGGAAATCCCCCAAGGTCGAGCGCTCGGCTTGAGCGGCGATGGCTTCGCCCTTGACGTTCACCTTGACCAAGAAGGCGACCTCGCCACCCAAGAACTCGACGCGCTCATAGCCCTTCATCAGGCAATCGGTCAGCGACGGATAGAGGCCTTCGATGGTCTTGCTGACCTTCTCTTCGTTCATGCCGCCGAACTCTTGCATCATCTCCATGCCGCCGTTCGAATCGTCGCGCTCGTCGTCGATCTCGTAGCCGGGCTTTTTGGTTTCTTTGGGATCACCACCGCACCCCGCAACGGTCAATGCGACGATGGGGCCGAGGGCAACGAGGAAGCCACGAACGGAAGTTTGAGCCATGACGGTTTGCGTGTAGCGAAGGTCGAGCAGTCTCACCAGTGAGACTCGGAGCAACGACCGAATCGTCTTGCACTTTACGGCGGATTCAAGCGAACGGCGTTGGGGAAACGATGAAGCCCCGCAATCAATGCGGATTTTTCGCCTATGCCGACAGCCAGCGTTGCGCGACCCAACATCTCCAGATCGAACCCGCTGTCGCCGAAAGCAGCGAGCCAGGGACGAGTCTTCGCGAGCGCCAGGCCTGCAGTGACCTTGACCGCAGCGTAGGGCAGGGGTCCGCCCATGCGTGACTCGTAAACATCCCCGGTCTGGGCCGGGACGCCGCCGGCAATGCAGTCGCTGGCGAAGCCGAGCGTACGACTGGCCTCCTCGACGACCAAGCGCGGCGAAGCCGAGACGATGTACGTCGCGTGCCCATGCAGGCGCGCCCAGTCGGCCAACTCCAGCACTTCCAAGTGGAGGCCCTGCGTGTGGTGCGCTTCTTCGAGCGCATGGCGCGTGAGCTCGCGCCACTCGAGTTCGTCGAAGCCAGCGTAGGCCCAGACCATCATCTCCGCTGCTGCCTTTTCGTCGTAGACGCCGCGCAGGTAGGCGTCGACCAACAGCAGACCAAGTTGGCTCGACGTCGCGTCCTTCGGCACTTCCATCTGGAGCTTCTGCGCTTGCCCGAGCAGCGCTTCGCGCGCGGCTTCCCGCAGCAGTCCAGCTTGGCAAGCGTGTTCGAAGACGATGTGACCCACGTCGTGGGACCACAATGTGCCGTCTGCGTCGAACAGCAGAGCGCCTTCCGGATCGGCGACCATCAGCGGCAGCAGCTGCTGCTTCAGTTCGTTCGAGCGGACGACGCGCACCACCCCCGGAGCCTAGCGCTCCTTGAAGGCGCGAGCGATCTTCTCGACCGTCGTGCTGTCTTCGAGTGTCGAAACGTCGCCCGTCACTTCGCGGCCGGCAGCGATGTCCTTGAGAATGCGCCGCATGATCTTGCCGCTGCGCGTTTTGGGCAGGCCTTCGACCAGGATGACGTCGTCGGGTCGAGCGAATTTGCCGATCTCTTTGGTAACGTGCTCGGCCAGAGCGTTCTGCAGCGCCCTGTCGTGCGCAAAGCCAGGCTTGAGGCTGACGAAAACCGCCAGTGCCTGGCCCTTGAGGTCGTGGGGCCGACCCACGGCAGCGGCTTCCGCCACCGCCGGGTGGGCGACCAAGCAGCTCTCGATTTCAGCCGTCCCCAAGCGATGGCCGGACACGTTGAGCACGTCGTCGATGCGTCCGACCACCGTGAAGTAGCCGTCGGTATCGTAGCGCGCGCCGTCCCCGGTGAAGTAACAGCCCGGAATGTCGGAGAAGTACTGCTTCTGGAAGCGCTCGTCGTCGCCCCAGACGGTGCGCAGCATGCTGGGCCATGGCTGACGGATGACCAAGAGGCCGCCTTCGCCGGGCTTGAGGCTCTCGCCTTCGCTCGAGACGATGTCGGGCTTCACGCCGAAGAACGGCACGCCGCAGCTGCCAGGCTTGACCGCGTGCACGCCGGGCAAGGTCGTCATCATGATCGAGCCGGTCTCGGTCTGCCACCAGGTGTCGACGATCGGGCAGCGGTTCTGGCCAATCTTATGGTGGAACCAGCGCCAGGCTTCCGGGTTGATCGGCTCGCCCACGGTGCCCAGCAAACGCAACGAGGACAGATCGTGCTTGTCGACCCATTCGTCGCCCGCCTTGACGAACGCACGGATGGCGGTCGGCGAAGTGTAGAGAATGCTGACTTTGTGCTTGGCGATCACTTCCCAGAAGCGACCCCAGTCCGGTTGGTTGGGTGCGCCTTCGTACAGCACGCAGGTGGCGCCGTTGGAGAGCGGACCGTAGACAATGTAGCTGTGGCCGGTGATCCAACCGACGTCGGCCGTGCACCAGTAGACGTCCTCGTCCTGCATGTCGAAGACGTACTTGGTCGTTACGTGTGTGCCCACCAAGTAGCCGGCACTCGTGTGCATGACGCCCTTGGGTTTGCCCGTGGAGCCCGAGGTGTAGAGGATGAACAGCGGGTGCTCCGCGTCGACGATCTCGGCCTCACCCTTTGCGGCATCGGCGGCGCTGGCGGCTTGGTACCAATCCAGATCGCGGCCGGCCTGCATGCTGATGGCGCAGTCCGCATCGCTGAGACGCTTGTAGACGAACACCTTCTCGACAGTCGGGCAGCCGCTGACTGCGTCGTCGACCGTTTCTTTGAGCGGTACGACTTTGCCGCGGCGCCAGGCGCCGTCTTGAGTGAGCACGGCTCGGGCTCCGCAATCGATGATGCGATCGCGCAGAGCTTCGGCCGCGAAACCACCGAACACGACGGTGTGCGGCGCGCCCACGCGAGCGCAGGCCAACATGCCGACCACGACCTCGGGCACCATGCCCATGTAGATGGCAACGCGATCGCCCTTGCCGATTCCAGCTTCGCGGAGCGCCGCCGCGAAGGCCACGACCCGCTCGTGCAACTCACCGTAGGTCCAGGTTACGGTTTCGCCCGGTTCGCTTTCCCAGATGATGGCCGTCTTGTCGCGGCGACCGTTTTCGAGGTGTTGGTCGACGCAGCTTGCGCTGACGTTCAGCTCGGCGCCGACGAACCATTTGGCGAACGGCAGCTTCCAATCGACCAAGCGATCCCACTTCTTGCGGAAAGAAAGATCCGAAGTCTCGCGCCACCAGAATGTCTCCGGGGAATCGATGCTCTCGTCGTAGAGCACATCGTAGGCTGAGCGACTCTGGATCCGGGCCTTGGCCGCAAACTCCTTGGGGGGCTCGAAGCGCTCACTCTCACCGCTGAAGCTCTCAATCGCGTCGCTCATGGATAAATTCTCCACCGACAGGATATCTGAGGTACAGCGCGACTGGAACGCTTTCCGCTCGGATACATGGCCGAAATTGAGCCAGACAGACCGCTTTCATGCGCGCAGGCGCTCCGCCAGCCCTCCTCGCTTCGCACTGGAACACGCGGCGAACGCCAAAGGGTTGGGGCGTGCGTGCATGCATGCATGCCTGGGCGAGTGTGGGGGCCTCGCGGGGCAGAGCGATCCATTCGGTGGGGACCGGCCCAATAGTCGGGGCGAGCGGCGTTTACCGGTGCCTCGAAGAGCTATCGCCAGTGGTACCACAACGCTGATGCCGATGCGTGCCGCCAGATGAGCGACGGAGAGTCGTGCCAACGTGCCATCGGGCAATGCGGCCAGTGTCCACCTTGAGAAGGGGACATCTGGCTATCGGCAGAAGGGGATCTGGCCATGTTGGCAAGTGGGCGACTGCGGAACGTGTCAACGAGTTCGAGACAGGCGGTCATGGAGTTTAGTGAGTCGTCGGCAGCGATGTCGGC
>Ga0105048_10001799_pt1 | contig 34666 bp, 26 predicted proteins | sample MAT05_FD_78382 | JGI IMG/M metagenome (GOLD analysis project Ga0105048, IMG submission 78382) | Freshwater microbial communities from Lake Fryxell liftoff mats and glacier meltwater in Antarctica - MAT-05 | ecosystem: Environmental > Aquatic > Freshwater > Ice > Liftoff microbial mat | place... | reverse complement strand
CTGGTCGGGCCCTCACCTCGCACGCAATCGACGTGCACAACGCAATCATTTATGACGTCCTAACCACCCGATTCACACCCCAGGAACAAGAAGTGCTCCTTCAAGGCCTCTCTCGCATCACTCGCTGAGCGCACCTTCTCTAGCAGACTCTCCAAGAATCTTGCGTTTCAACCCGCCGAACCTTCATCGGACAGTTATGCTCTCGTCAACGAGAATCAAACGCTACACGATAAACTGAACACCGTTCGGATAACCCGTTGACATTCAGTCCGGCAATTGCTAACCTACTGCCAGTCAGATAACCGAACAGCGTTCACTGAAACAGGGTGTGAAATGAGATCAACCGGAGCCCAGGCAAGACGAGAAAGAGCGCGAGGCGAGATGCGCGATACGATCCTCGAAACGGCTCGTCTGCTTGTTTTGAACGGCGGAATTCACGCGCTCTCAATGAGGGCAATCGCCAGAGAAATAGGCTATTCGCCGGCAGCGCTCTACGAGTATTTCCCCGCCAAGGAGGATCTCTGTTGTGCCCTGTACTTCGAGGGTGCTGGCGGCCTCGCCTCTCGCATGAGGGCCGCGCTGGAATCGCTCGCTCCTGATGACGGTGCCGAAACCCGATTGCTGGCACTCGGAAATGCGTATCGCGTCTATGCTCTTGAACAACCTGATCTCTATCTTCTTGCCTTCGGAAACAGCAGTGCTGACTTTTCACCCGACAACGAGGCCATGGACAAAGGGAATGAGGCCTTTGATCTGCTCGTAGCCGCGGCGAGATCCGGGGTGGACGGGGGCACCTTTATCAACCTCCCTGCCGAAGCAATCGCCCTGAGTTGCTGGGCAAGTGTTCACGGATTCGTAATGCTGGAAATCAGCGGTCTGATCGCCCACAAATTAGGCTCACCCAGTGATTCTGACACACGGGTCGATGATCTCTTTGCCGCATCCATGTGGGTGCTGGGCGCAGGTTTCATGCGCAGGTAGCTCGTCGTACCACTAGCCAAACTTTTCTCTGGAGCAACGCACCGCCGCGTCGTCCCTGGTTTCCTGTTGCCGAAAAACGATGAGAGGAGGGAATTGCACACTGGAAATTTTCAAACCCGAGACTCACCCGCCCATCGCCCAGATGCCGAACGGGGGAACCCTGAAAAGTCCTACCTCGGATACCAACTGCTCATACGAATCATGATCACATCCTCGTTTTCAGTTCCAAACTAAAAAAACGATTTCGTCAGATTTCACCACTGGATTGAAGTCCGTTTTCGGCGAAGCCGGAAGCGCAGGAAGGATATTGCTTTGTTGTCCTCTTGGGGTTCATTCGTCTATCGCCGCCGCCGATTGGTGGTCGCACTCTCAGGGCTGTCACTTGTCGCTGCGATCCTGCTCATGGTTTTCGCGGCCGGATCACTATCATCAAGTGGATTCGTCGATAAACAATCGGAATCGCAACAGGTCGCCGCGCAACTCGCTGATGACTTCGGCAGAGGTCGGGAACAACTCGTCTTTATCTTTGACGGGACAATTTCTGTCTCGGATCCTACCGTCCAGGCGACAATTGAGTCTGCACTTCAACCTGTCATCGCGGATCCACGGGTTACACAGGTGCTGACCACATGGAACACCGGTAACCCCGCTTTCGTCTCCCATGACGGCAAAAGCACCTTCGCCGTCGCACTTCTCAATGTGGAAGATGATGAAGCCCTTGATCTCATGGACGCACTCTCACCCCTGGTGGCGAAGAGCGTCGAACCTGCCGGGTTCACACTCTCGCTCGCCGGTTTCCCGGCCATTGGCAAAGACATCGCCCACGAGGTCGAAGAAGGGATTCTGCGGGCCGAAACCGTATCCGTGCCCTTGACGATCGTGATCCAGTTGCTGGTTTTCGGCACGCTGATTGCCGCGGGCTTGCCCCTGCTGGTGGCAGGTCTTGCGATTATTGGCTCCATCGCAGGCATCCTGGTCATGGCGAATGTCTCCGATCAGTCGATCTTCGCGGTCAACATCATTTCCATGCTTGGTCTCGCTCTCGGGGTCGACTATTCCCTCTTCATGGTTTCTCGATTCCGGGAGGAGCTCGCAAACGGGAACACCGAGTACGCACTGATACGCACCATGCGAACGACGGGCAAAGCGATTCTCTTCTCCGGTCTCACCGTGATCTTCGGATTGGCCGCGACCTTCTTCTTCCCGCTGCCCGCGCTGCAATCAATGGGTTTGTCAGGAATGATCGTGGTCGCACTCGCAGTGATCTACGGACTCTCTTTTCTCCCGGCCATGTTAGCGATCTCTGGTGAACGGATCAATCGGTACGCAGTCCGCATTCCTGGCCGAAAATCCTCAGAGAAGTCAGAGAGCCGATTCTGGGGCGTCGTTGCCAACACCGTGATGCGGCGCCCGGTTTGGGTGCTCGTTCCAGTGCTCGCAATTCTCATCCTGGCCGGGGCACCTTTTCTCCGCCTCGAATTGACTCCAGGTGGACCCGATGTGCTGCCGGATCATGCGCCCTCGAGAATTGCCAGTGAGCGACTCGAATCGGATTTCCCAACCGGTGAGGCCGATCCAATTCCGGTTATCTTCACGATTTCAGATTCAGAAGTGTTGACCCCCGTTGGGCTTTCAACACTTCAGGCGTTCATCGAACAGACCGAATCACTCCCCAACGTCACCCGGGTTGAAAGCATCCTCACGGATCCGGTTACGGCCTCTGTCAACTGGCAGGCGCTGGTTGCCGGAGAGACCGATATACCCGCCGCAGCAAAGTCACTTGTCGACCAGCTAGTCCATGCTAATACAACCCTGATCCAGATCGTGTCGGATGGTGAGAATGATGAACTTGAGAAGGTCGTCCGCGACCTCCGTGGGATCGAACCGGTCGGCGCGTCATTCCAGGTCGGAGGCAGCGCTGCAAGTTCGGTCGACACGATCGACGGCATCAAGGCCGGGCTTCCAACCGCGTTGATCTTCGTGATTCTTGGTTCGTACTTCATTCTGCTCTTCACGTTCGGTTCCGTGATCCTGCCAATCAAGGCGATTCTAATGACGCTGCTCTCCATCAGCGCCTCGCTCGGCGCTCTGGTATTGGTATTCCAGGATGGCCGGTTCGAGAACCTGCTTGGGTTCACCGCAACTGGCGAAATCATCTCCACCACCCCGATCCTGATGTTCTGCATCCTCTTTGGACTCAGCATGGATTACGAAGTGCTGATGCTCACCAGAATTCAGGAGGAGTACCAGCGAACTGGCGACAATGAAGCGTCCGTCTCATTCGGTCTCCAGCGCACCGGAAAAGTGATAACCAGCGCTGCCGCGATCATGGTTGTCGCCTTCGGCGCCTTCATGCTGGCAGACATCGTTATCATCAAGAGCTTCGGATTTGGGCTGACCCTGGCAGTCCTGATCGATGCCACCATCGTCCGAGGGCTGCTCGTACCCGCCACGATGCGGTTACTCGGCGATCTCAACTGGTGGGCACCACAACCCGTGACGCGGCTGGTCAACCGCCTCGGTCTCTCTCACGGCGAATCACCGGTCACTGATGGTGCGTTTGGCAGCGCAACCGCCGACTAAAGTCGCCAGATTGAAACAGCCAACAGCCGATTGACGCTCTGGTTCAGTCTTTCTCCGGTATGGTCACCATTGGAATCACGCTCATCTCTTTGAGAGGTATTTTTCGATGGAGACCATACCGTTTGATTCCACGGCTACCCTCAAGCGACTCGCGGGGACGAAAGCCTGTCGGCCGGAGTTAGTGGAGATTCCGGAGTTCAGCTTTCCCATGATCGACGGGCAGGGCAGTCCCGATGAAACCGAATTCGCGACTGCTATTGAAACACTTGAAGGACTCGCCTGGACGATCAGGTTCGCGCACAAGAGAGCCGGATTTGGACCGGTTTACTCCGTGCCACCGCTGGAAGGTCTGTACCACGTCGACAACTGGTCGGGAACGTTTCGACCCAAGAATCTTGACCAACTGATCTGGACGCCTATGATCGCGCAGCCACCTCCTGTCGCCACTGTACACCTCGAACCGGCCAGGGGCCAGGATGGATTTCGCCCGAAAGAAACCTGGAAAGACCCTTCAACCTGTTCGCCTGCGGAGCCTCGCGGAAGGGCTCTGTGTGCGGGAACTTCACATCGCTCCAGCGACCGAATCTGTGACCACCGAACTCATTCACGATTGTTTGGAGGCGAACGGGCTGATGATGCGAGGCCGCCATCACGAAATCTACCTCGTGGATCCACGCCGGGCGGCGCCCGAGACGCTGAGAACGTTCCTGCGATGGCCGGTCTCGCGAATCGGGTGAACGTTGCGGACCACCCGGCTATAGTGCCCCAAACAGCGCGATTCTCATAGTATCGACGATGGAGCGACAGGTTTGGAAAATCCGATTACCGCCCCAGTTTCCATGGGAATGTCCGCCGAAGGCGACATCAATTTAACTCCGAATCGAGCAGCGTGGACTGAAGCAAACATCTCCCCGGCTTCCCAACGCGTGATCGAAAGAGACTCCCGGTATTTTCTCCGTCAGTCGCTATCAACGCCCGTCATGAATGTCATCTCGCGTTCCCATGGCATCTTCCTGGAAGATGCACAGGGAAGGTTGATCATGGATTTCCATGGCAACAGCGTTCACCAGGTCGGGTACGGCCATCCTCATGTGATCGAATCGGTGAAATCAGCGCTGGATTCCCTCCCATTTTCTCCACGCCGATACACAAACAGCATTGCCACCGATTTCGCTCGCAGGTTGGTCGAGATGACACCCGAACCACTTGCCAAGGTGTTGATTGCTCCCGGTGGAGCAGAAGCGATGGGAATTGCTCTCAAAATCGCGCGACTTGCAACCGGACGTCACAAAACGATCTCGATGTGGGACGCATTCCATGGCGCTTCGCTCGACACCATCTCCATCGGGGGTGAGGCGCTCTTCCGGAAGGGAATCGGCCCACTCATGTCCGGCACCGAACATGCTCCTCCCTGCGATCCGGGGCGTTGCCTGTTCGGCTGCGGAGGGGCATGCACCAGCAAATGCGCGGATTACATCGAGTACATTCTGGCGAAGGAAGAGGATGTTGCTGCGGTTATTGTAGAAACGGTCCGCTCAACCGACGTACAGGTACCGCCACCTCTCTATTACCGGAAATTTCGAGAAGCCTGCGACCGGCACGGCGCTCTACTCATCATGGATGAGATTCCGATCTGTCTCGGCCGAACCGGCAGGATGTACGCGTTCGAGCACTATGGCATCGTCCCCGACATGGTTGTACTCGGAAAAGGACTTGGCGGCGCCGTCTTTCCGATGGCCGCAATTGTCGCCCGGCCCGAACTCGATATCGCGGCCGACCGCGCGCTCGGTCACTACACGCATGAAAAGAGTTCGGTCGGGTGCGCCGCCGCGCTGGCAACTCTTGAGGTCATCGAAGCCGAAGGTCTGTGCGAGCGGTCGACAGTTCTGGGGGAATATGCGCTGGAGCGGCTGCAGGAACTGAAATCGAGGCATCCGTTTATCGGCGAGGTACGCGGTCTTGGTCTGCTCCTGGGTGTCGAGTTGGTCAAAGATGGGGAACCCGCCCACGAAGAAGCAGAACGGGTGATGTATGCCTGTCTCTCCCGAGGTCTCTCCTTCAAAGTCGGTCAGGGCAACGTGATCGTACTCTCGCCACCCCTGATCATCCCGAAAGAAGCGCTGGACCACGCCATCAACATCCTGGACGACTCGTTGCGAGAGATAGAAGCCGATTGACCGCTAGAAGACCTTGAGATCAGAGTAGCTCGAACTCTTCGGCTGTGATCTTTGCCTGCCTCAAAACCTACCGCGGTGTGCCCACGGCGATCTCCCGATGATATGGGAACGTCGCCGTGATCATTCCTTCGTCAGAATGCTGGATGAACTTAACGTGGCTTCCTCGCTGCCCTGCCTTCTCAACACCGACAGCCCGCAACTTGCGACTGACATCCTGAAAAGGCAGTGGCTTAGGCGGCGTCAATCGTTATCTCGAACGAATGACAGGCACTCTCACCCTGGCTGGCTACATCAACTTCTAAACACTGGGCGACAAACCATTCGCCTTCTCTCGTGATGCTCGCGGAGAATTGCTGTTTTGTACAACCACCCGATGTTTCCGTGCCGACCGGCTTAACCCTGCACGTCAGGAGAGAGCAGGCGGATATACCAGGTATCACGCATCACTTGAAGTGGCCATCATTCGGCTAGGCGGACCGGGAATCCCAGCGGAAGAAGCGGATCGCGATCGTCATGCCGATGGCGAAGGTCGCGAGCAGAGCCACCAGATCCATCCAGATATCGGAGAGCCCCTTGCCACGGGTCATCGGTTCACGCAGGGCGTCCACCAAAAAACGCAGGGGCAACACTTTCGTAATCGGCTGCAGCCACCCGGGCGCGGAATCGATATCGAAAAAGACACCAGAGAGAAAGAGCATAGGGAAGGTGACCAGGTTCGCGTAGCTCGCGGCAGATTCGACATTCCGGGCAAAACCCGAGATTGCGAAACCGATCGAGAGGAATGCCAGCGCACCGACAATGATCACCAGAAGAATCAAAAAGACGTTCCCGTGTACGGTGAGTCCGAAAATCAGCCGCGCCATTCCAACCAGAATCACCGCCTGTGCGACTGCAACCACTAACTGCGTCAGCACCCGCGCGAGAACAAAGCTGGTGAGTGGGAAAGGGGTGACCTTGATCCTGCGCAAAATTCCGCGTTCGCGATAGATGACAAAAGCCGTCGAGAGACCAATCACACCGGCATTCATCAACGCCATGGCGAGAATTCCCGGCACAAAGAAATCAATGAATGTGATTTCGTTGCTGGTCACCGGTGTTTCTGAAACAGTGACCGGGTTCTCTCCCTGGGCAGCGGACAGGAGCACCTGCCGAACGACACTGATTGCGATATTCGCGTTTGGACCGGCCGTTTCATCGTAGTAGAGTTGAACTTCCGGTTGACCGCCACTCGCAGGAACGTCACCGAAGACAAGCACGATATCGCGGTCGCCATCTTCCAGCTGCTTCAGCTCGGCGTCAGAAGTGCCGTCAGTGTGGACAGAAAACGCGTCGCTCCCGCGCATCGTGGCGGTCGTCGTCGACTTGAGCTGACTCTCGGCCCCAACGATACCCACGCTGAATTCAACCGACATGTCACGGCTGAAGACTGTGCCAAAGATGAGAATAAAGATAGCGGGAAAGGCGAGGTTCCAGAAGATCGCCTGCCGATTCCGGGTCGTCATCTTCAGATTCGCTTTGATCATGGACAGCAGCGCGTTCAAACGTCTCTCCGCTAATCTATTCATAGATATTGGGACTTCGGAGATCGAGTTATCCGGCGGAGCGACGCCGGCGTCGACCTCCGGAACCGGCCGACTCACCGTTTTCCGGCTTTTCAGTCTGCTGCTCGTACGCCCGCCCGGTAAGACTCAAAAAGACATCCTCGAGCGTCGATTGCCGCGCATTCAAATCCGTCAGAACAATCCCGGCCCGATCCGCCAACCCTAACAGCGCGACCAGTGTTGCCTGAACGTCGGTGGTGCGAAGTTCGAGGCGAACGTCTTCGCCTGTGCTGGTAACAACGGCCGGAAGTCCCGATAGCTGGCCGGAGATGGGACCAATATCGCTGGCCCGGGCGGTGATCGTCGCCTGCTCGCCCAGGCGGCGAACCAGCGCGGTCGGGGTGTCGCACGCAATCACCTTGCCCCGATCCATGACCGCGACCCGGTCACATAGGACATCCGCCTCTTCCATGTAATGGGTGGTGAGGACGACCGTCGTGCCGCTGGCCCGGACATTCAGAATGGTCTGCCAGAGATCACGACGCGCACCCGGGTCGAGTCCTGTCGTCGGCTCATCGAGAAAGACCACCTTCGGCTGGTTCACGAGCGCGAGCGTGATGGAGAGGCGCTGTCGCTGGCCTCCGGATAGTTCGTCCACTCTCGACTTGCGTTTCTCTTGCAATCCAACCCGACCAAGCAATTCGTCGATCCTGGCGTCACCACCATCAACGCCATAGAGTCCGGCGAAAAGTTCGATCAATTCGGATGCATTGAGATAGTCGAAGAGGGCAGTTGTCTGTAGTTGTACGCCAATCATCTGGCGAACACGATCACTTTCGTTAACCGCATCGACCCCAGCGACCCGGATCGTACCGGCATCGGGTTTACGCAACCCCTCGATCATTTCGAGCATGGTGGTCTTTCCCGCGCCGTTCGGCCCAAGAATTCCAAAAATTTCTCCGGTCATCACAGTGAGATCAATGCAGTCGACCGCGGCGGTCGAGCCATAGCGCTTGACCAGACCGGCAATCTCAATGATCGGTTCGCCATTTTGAACATGAGGGGTGGCGCTGGTCGCGGAACGTTCAGTCACGTCGATTCTCCCTCGGAACGCGAGGTGCGGCAGCGCCCCGATATGTCGCAAATGACTATACGCCGTGCTCACGAAAAATGGGTCCAGAAGAGGAGAATTTCGGCAGCCATTCCGATCATTTCCGGATCGCATCCGCGCAATGCCCGATCCCGCCCTCCAGAGATTCCACCTGAGAGTGGATCGTTCGAGGTTGCTACATCGTTTGTTCTACGTGTTCCACGCAGCACGGCACCGGGGCGAAATACGTCGATTATCCAATGTTCAGACACTTCACCTGATGGCACCATAGCAATCGTTGGATATGAAGTGGCCAACGAACGAGGGGAGGTACCGATAGCGACGTAATGGATTGTCCAAGCTAATTTGTCTTTCTTGTTGTGTTTTATTTTGAGGAGCAAATAATTGAAATCTCACCTTTCAACGGCCGGGATTGCCCGGCTGAGTGCTCGTCATCCATGGCGGGTTCTTGGATTCTGGTTTGCTTTACTCATCATCGCCGCGTTGCTTGCACCAACGCTTGGCGACGCGCTGACAACGGAATCGACATTCACCAGCCGTCCGGAATCAATCAAGGCGGATGAACTGCTGGAATCCCGCCTGCGCGGTGAGCGACCGATGACCGAAACCATCGTCATCCGGTCCGAAACCGCCACGGTCGATGATCCTGCGTTCCGGACCACGGTCGATGGCGTGGTCGCGCAACTTGTCGCTATGCCAGACGTCGTTTCGTCAATCGCGAGTTATTACGGAACCGGCGCGGAATCGATCGTCTCAGCCGATCGCAACACGACGATCATCCCTATTACGCTCGTGGGCAATCTCGACGAAGCCACCGAGAACTTCGAGGCGATGGACGTTGTGATCAGCGGCGCCTCAACAGCTGACTTCGAAGTGCTGACCGTCGGCGACGCCAGCATGAACAAAGAGCTCACCGAAATCGCTGAGGAAGATATGGCGAAGGGTGAGCAGATCGGGGTTCCCGTCGCAATCCTGATCCTGATCGTCGTATTGGGCGCATTAGTTGCGGCTGGTCTGCCTATTCTACTCGGGCTCGTCTCCGTCTTCATTGCGGTCGGGTTGGCGGCAGTCGTCGGTCGGTTCATGGATCTCTCCTTCTTCATCGTCAACATGATCGGCATGATCGGACTTGCAGTCGGAATCGACTACGCCCTCTTCGTCATTTCACGCTACCGCGAAGAGCGATTGCGCGGTCATGACAAGTACGAAGCAATCGAAATCACCGGTGGGACTGCCAGCAAAGCTGTGCTCTTCTCCGGTTGAACGGTCATCTTTGCCCTCTGCGGAGTGTTCATCGCCCCGGGTTCGATCTTCCGAAGTGTCGGCATCGGCGCCGTTCTGGTGGTGATCGTCGCGATTCTGGCAACACTTTTCCTGATGCCGGCCCTGCACAGCCTGATCGGCGATACGATCGATTGGCCACGAAAGCGCCGATACAACAGCAAGACGATCGCAACCCAGACCGCCCGCGATCACGAAACAATACACGCCGGGTTTTGGGGGCGGGTCACACGAATCGTGATGTCACACCCGGTGATCAGCCTTGTGCTCTCAGTCACACTCCTGGTAGGACTGGCGTTGCCATACTTCGATATCAAGTCGGGTTCGATCGGCGTCTCGGGACTGCCGGAAGGCACCGAAACCCGCGCTGCCTACGAGATTCTTCAGCGCGACTTTGCGGCCGGTACGGTCGCTCCTGTTGAAATCGTAGTCGACGGCAATCTGGCCGATGCCACTGTCTCCGCTGGAATCCAGGCGCTGGTGGCGGAACTGGAAGCCGATTCCACCTTCGGGCCCGTCACTGTGACCCCGAATGGCGCCGGAGATCTCGCTCTCGTGTCAGCGCCACTGACTATCGCACCGGACGGCCCGGAGTCGTTTGACACGATTGACCGGTTGCGGGATACCGTGATCCCCGCTGGATTCGAGGGTAGCTCCGCCGAAGTCTTCGTGATCGGCCAAACTGCCTATATCACTGACTTCAACGATGCCACGGACGCTGGCACTCCGCTCGTCTTCGCTTTCGTGCTCGGGATGAGCTTCCTGTTGCTACTGATCGCATTCCGCTCGATTGTGGTTCCTGCCAAGGCGATCCTGATGAACCTGCTCTCGGTCGGTGCGGCTTACGGCGCAATCGTGCTGGTTTTCCAGAAGGGTGTCGGCGCAGATTTGCTCGGATTCCAGCAAGTCGACACGATCGAAAGCTGGCTCCCACTCTTCCTCTTCTGCGTCCTGTTTGGTCTCAGCATGGACTATCACGTCTTCCTGCTCAGCCGGGTGAAGGAGCACTATGACCTGACCAAACGCAATGGAGAATCGGTCGCCATCGGCTTGCAGTCGACCGCGAAGCTGATTACCGGCGCAGCACTTATCATGGTCGCGGTCTTCAGTGGATTCGCCGCCGGCTCACTTGTTTCGCTTCAGCAGGTCGGGTTTGGGCTCGCATTTGCGGTCCTGCTTGATGCCACCATCGTCCGCACGGTGCTCGTCCCGGCCAGTATGGCGCTGCTCGGTGACCGCAACTGGTACTTCCCGCGCTGGCTCGAGTGGCTGCCGAATTTCAATATCGAAGGCGCCCCTCGCCCCGCAACAGTTGCCGCGCCGAAACCAGAACCGGTCCCCGCACTAGACCCGGTGGCAGTCCCGGTCTTCGGAATCGCAATGAACTCCGGCGACGACTAGCAACCTGAACGTATTCCGGAAATGAAACCGGCGGACAGTGGAACTCCCCCTGTCCGCCGATTTCCGCTTTCTTTTTAGGAGCGCACGATCCAAGGCGATTCCGTAGTAAGTGGACACTAGGATTGAAAACTCACCGGAGCCGATAGCGGACGATGCCGAGGGTCAATGACGACGCAGGCCAGTGGCCATCCAATCCAGCTTTCGATGGCGAGCAATTTTGGACTCCCTTCGCGGTGAGAACTGGGCCTTGATAACGGAATCGCCTTGGAAGACCATGAGCCATGGCAATCAATACAGCAACCAGACCTCATCCGGCCAAAATGAAAAGACAAACGCCGGGCATTGCTGCCTGGCGTCTGTCCTGGGAGGGAAGAAATCGGACGAGACCGAAATTACGTGGAAGGTGTGGCCTCAGGGGTCGCCATCATGGCGCCTTCCGATGGGGAAGCGATCACGAAGACCGTCAGTGTGCCATCGCCAAGCTGGCCGATTGCGTAGACGCTGTAGACCATGCCGGCATCAAGAGCGACGCCCGGGAGATCAAGCGCAACGGTGGTTGTGCCGGCAGCGCGAACTTCGAAATCATAGGATGCAGCAGGAACTTCAAGATAGTCGCTGGCTGCCGGGAAGGCGAGATTCGGAACCAGAACGTCGCCACCCTTGAGGGCGATGTCGACCGCAGGGGCATCCGGGGATGTGTGAACGACACGGATGCGAGCATTCTCACCGGCCGCAGAGAAGTTGACCGGGTAGATCTGGGCGCCGATGTTGGCAACAAGCCCTGCTGCGGCAACTTCATAGCCATGATCGGCTTCGAGAGTGACCTTGACATCGATGACTGCCTGATCGGCGGTGCCGCCGGCCGGAGTCACGGTAATCTGATGGTCGCCGGCAGGAAGGGCAACCCATCCGGTGGCGGAACCGAAGGCGAGACCTTCAACTGCCTTGGCGCCGTCAACCCAAATGTCGACCGCGGGTGCGTCCGGCGAAGCATGAAGAATGTTCACAAAGGCATCCATTTCGGTGCCCATTCCGAGGGCGGCCGATGCACTGCCCATGTCAACCGCCTCTGGGGACGCTTCCTGAGCGGAAATCTTACCGCCGAAACTCGTCGCCACAACCATGGCGATCATAAGCGCTGCAAAACTGAGAAACCGCAATGATCGAAACTGCATTGATTCGTCTCCTCTTGTCGTAAAAAAGATTCCCTGCGGCAGAGGACGATCACGCTGCAGCAGTGACGTCCTCAACCTGTGCAAAGTATGGACGATTGGTCGGTGAGGTGCAGTAGCAAAGCGAACTCATGACCAAATCCTGTGACGTCAACTCGACACATTGGCTACAACAACATGACGTAACCACGGAGAATTTGTATTATCTCAGCCTCAAATCGCCTCGCACATCGTTTGCACATGTTTTGGTTCACGGCAGTTCGTCCCGCCACTTACTCCCGGACCATCCGTCCGTATTTTCCACGGTTGAGGTAGGACGTTCTCGTGACCCGCGGCCTATGGGTATTCGTTGACGCGTTGTCTAAACTCATGTACAGCGCCACCCCGACGGCAATACTGGCAATCCACTGAACTGAGGTTCTCCATGTGCGTTGACCGTTTCCACGGGCGCTTTCGGTTGTTGGTCTCCCTCCTTCTCGCATTGGGACTTGTCAGTGCGACAGGATTGAATCCTTTCGGAGCCCCGGTTCGACCAGTTTCGGCCGCAACACGCACGCTGTACGTTTCGCCGTCCGGTTCTGACAGCACCGGTACGGGAACACAGGCCAAACCCTGGAAGACAATCGGCAAATCGATAACCCAGGCTGTCGCCGGCGACCTGATCCTGATCAGTCCTGGAACCTATGCGGAGAGTCTGACAATCGAAAAAACCGCCACTGCCACTGATCCAATCGAGTTCCGCGCCAATGGTGGGGCGGTGATCATTGATGGAACAGCCAGCAGCCGGGACGCTGTCTTTGTCACCTATTCGAGCTACGTCATTCTCAATGGCTGGACGGTTCAAAACGCCCCTCGGGCCGGTCTTCGAATCGACGCGTCCGATCACGTTACGGTTCGCAACGGCACATTTGCCAACAACGGCCGTTGGGGCATCTTCACCGACTTCAGCGACGATCTTCTGATCGAAAACAACGAGGCGTACGGTTCCGTCCTGGAACATGGGATTTACCACAGCAACAGTGGAGACCGTCCGATCATTCGCGGCAATGTCATTCATGACAACCACGCCGCCGGACTGCACATGAACGCCGATGAATCTCAAGGTGGCGACGGCATCATCTCCGGTGCCCTGGTCGAGGGCAATACCATCTACAACAACGGCACTGGTGGTGGCGCCGCCGTCAACATGGATGGAATCACCGATTCGATCGTGCGAAACAATCTGCTCTACAACAACCACGCCAGCGGAATTGCCGTCTTTCAGCAGGATGGCGCGGTGTGCTCGAACAACAACCAATTCCTGAATAACACCATCGTGATGGCGTCGGATAGCCGCTGGGGAATTACGATTCCTGCCTCCACCTGCACAAACAACAAGCTTTTCAACAATATCTTCTACACAGGACACAGTTACCGGGGCTCGATCTCACTCGGCGCCTGGCCGATCAGTGGATTCCAGAGCGATTACAACGTCGTGATGAATCGCTTCACCACCGACGATGGCGACAGCAGGTTGACACTGGCCCAGTGGCAGGCACTCGGCAACGACACTCACTCGGTGATCGCCACTCCGGCGCAACTCTTCGTCGCACCAGGTTCGAACTTCCATCTGAAGGCTGGAAGCCCGGCAATTGATGCCGGCAGAACACTTGTGAATGTCACCGTCGATCTAGAAGGCACCGCACGCCCGCTTGGAAATGGATTTGACAGTGGAGCGTATGAGAGCGGAGGAAGCGCGGCGACTGCGACTGCAACCGCATCTCCAACCCTAACGCCGACCCGCACACCGACATCCACGCCAACCGCGACGCGAACATCCACCCCTGCGCCCAAGGCAACGCGGACACAAACAGCCGCTCCCACGGCTTCGTCTACTGCGATTTCAACCGCGACCAATACGGCCTCACCATCGTCAACGGCCACAACTCAACTTTCATCAACCCCGATGTCGACCGCGACCGCGACCGCGACATCCAGCCCCATCGCGACTCCAACTCGGCCGCGCACGCCTACGAGTACCGCAACTGCGAGCCCTACTCGTACGCCGCCCCCTATCCCGACCTCCACGGCAACAAAAACCCCGACGAGAACCGCAACTCCGACCCGCACGCCCTCTGCCACGGGGACTCCTGCCAAGACCGCGACACCGGTCGCCAGTCCGAAATGTTCAGTTACGCCGAACGGCGGACGAGTTGGATCGAAGCTGGCGATCTCTTGCTCAGGTTTCCTGACTGGTGAAACAGTTGGCGTTTACTGGGATACGACCGGTTCCACTGCACTCGCCCAGAAATCGGCCTCAGGCGGTGACATTACCTTCTCGGTTGCCATTCCGAATACGAGCGGGGGCAGCCACAAAGCAATCGTCCGCGGCGACAGCAGCCAGAAACGGGTTACCCTGAACCTAACCGTCAACCCACGGATTGCGCTCTCTCCAACAAGCGGGAACCCCCGAACACGGCTGACTGTCAATCTCACCGGATTCAAAGCGGGAGAGATTGTTACGGTCCGCTGGTACGTGACATCGAAAACGACTTCGACGATTCGTCGGTCGATCACGGTCTCGAGCAAGGGTAGCGCGGGCTTCTCGTTCAGTGTTCCATCGACCGCCACGATCGGCAAACACAAGGTCGAAGCAGCGGGCGATCAAGGCACGAACTCCTCGACGACCTTCACGGTGACAGGCGTCGAGCCGGCAATCGTGACTGAACCAACCGCCAGACCAACGAGAACGCCAAGACCTGAGCCTATACAGCAGCCGACAGAAGTACCAGCCGAACCAACACCATTGGAGACTGGGCTAGTATCGACACCAGAAGCTGAATCCTGAGCCGGCGATGTCGGGCGTCCTATGCTCAGTCAGGTTGAGCGGCCCGTTCCGGTTCGAATCAGCTCACTTGCCCCAGAACTTCCACCATGGACGGCGACCGCTCCCGACATCTGGCCACTGGGGCGATCCGCCAGAACGAAATCGACCAGAGAGGCTTTGCCACATTCCATAGCCGATTCCGGCGAAAAAGATGATTCCGAGCACCCAGGTGAGCCATTGCGGACCGTTATAGGAGAGCTCGCGACCGGTCACCATCGACCAGATAAAAACGCCCGCGACCACCGCACAGAGCGACAGCAGCAGAACTCCGATGATGTTCTCTTTGTCATCGAACACAGGGACAACTCCTTGGACCAGCGATCATACCTGAGAAGTGAACCAATTGGGCAGGGATTTAAGTCGGTTCCGTTGGGTTATCAGGTCCTGAACCTTTTGTGACTTTCGCGTGACTGTCGCTTCCCATCCGCATCCCCATACTGGTCAACATGATGTTACTGCACAATCTTTACATACAGCATTCGGATGACATCGATTTTCCTGTCGACTTGACATTGGATAGCGGTTTGAAGCGGTTCAACCGCACCTATCGCAAACACCGGGTGCATCGCTCATGAATGCGTTCGTCGTTGAGGACAATCAGGGCATCCGCGAGATTGTGACTTGTCTGTTGGAAGAGCGCGGTCACACGGTGGCGGCATTTGAAGACGCCGAGTCTGCACTGCCGGCACTTCGTTGCGGCTCCTTTCAGATCGGAATCATGGATTGGGGTTTGCCCGGAATGGACGGCCTGCAGCTGTGCAGGCAGTACCGTGGCATTTTCCCCGATACCGAAACGGTCATCATCATCCTGACCGGTCGAGCCGAACCCGACGATCTGGAAGAGGTCGTGGCAGCCGGAGCGAACGACTACATCACGAAACCCTTCAAACTTGACATCCTTGAGACCAGGGTCGCATTCGCGGAACGACTGGCGCTCCTGAAGGCCAAAGAGATTCGTGAGCGGGAATCGCGTACCCAGACCTTCGCGGATTTCCGGAGTCTGATCGAGAGCATACCGGTTATCACATACATCGAGGTTGGCGACCGTTCCCGCCAGATCCGCTATATCAGCCCACAAATTGAAGATCTGATGGGTTGGACACCGGAAGAGGTGATGGCATCGCCGGGATTTTGGATGGATATCCTTCATCCAGATGATGAATCTCTCGCGCTCGAGGAAGAATCCTCGTCGAATACCGAAATCAAGCGCTTTAGCCTCGAGTATCGCCAACGCTGCCGCAACGGCGAATACCGCTGGTTTCGCGACGAAGCGGAACCTGTTTTCGACGAAACTGGCAACAAGCTCTTCTGGCACGGCGCGATTCTCGACATCCACGCCCAAAAGGAATTCGAGATCGCCCTTCAGGACGAAGAGCGTCGTCATCGCGAACTCTCGATCGCCGCAGAACGTCAGGCAAATGAACTTCGATTGCTGGATCGGGTCCGCTCCGCCATTGCCCATGAACTCGATCTCCCGAACATCTTTCGGATCGTTGTCGAGGCGATGACCGACGTTCTCGGCTATTCCCATACCAGTCTTTATCGGAGGATCGGCGACGAACTCATCCTCCAGTATCAGGTAGGATATCAAAATCCATCGACGATTTACCACACGTTGGTTCGAGGGCAAGGTGTTATCGGCAATGTCGGTTTCACTGGAATTCCCCGTTTAATCACGGATACGGGCACTGATCCGGACTTTCTCGTCGCGGAGATCGATGTCGTCAGTGAGATATGTGTCCCGCTCTTTGACGAGCGGGCAGTGGTCGGGGCGATAAATGTTGAAACGACGGCAGATCAGCCGCTCACCGAAGATGATTTGCGAATGCTGCAAGGGGTCGCCGACTTAGTCAATTCCGCGATCAGCCGGTCTCGTCTCCTCGCCGAGGCAAGAGAGAGCGAACGTCGCCTTCGATCAGTTCTCAATGATGTCCGCGAAGTTGTCTTTACGACCGACAGCGAAGGGCGGTGGACATTCCTGAACCGGGCCTGGGAGGAGATCAGCGGATTCCCGCTGGAACAGAGTCTGGGACGGGCCGCCTTCGAGTTCACCGTTCCCGAATCCGCAGAAGCGATGCGCTCCACCGTCAATGATCTGCGTGAAGGACACATCCAGGATGTGCGGGGCGATTTCGAATTGGTGACTGCCTGCGGTAATCGCCGGTGGATCGAGGCTCACGCCACGCGCGTCGGTGATGGCGAGGATGTTTATATTTCCGGCACACTGAGCGACATAACCGACCGGCGCGTTGCCGAGACAGCATTGACTGAAAGCCAGGAGCGCTATCGACACCAGGCGCTCCACGATGCCCTCACTTCGCTTCCGAATCGAACGCTCTTCATGGAGCGATTGGATGAGGCGCTTCGCACTACCGCGGAGAACTCCAGCGCCCTCTCCGTACTCTATCTCGATTTGGATGGGTTCAAGCTTGTCAACGACACCTTCGGTCATGAAGCCGGTGATACATTGCTTGTCCAGGTGGCGGAACGTTTGAACCGCTCACTCCGAGGCAGCGATACCGTCGCGCGTCTGGGAGGAGATGAGTTCGCCCTGTTGGTGGAGGATGACGGCGATTTCACGATTTCGGCTGCGATTTCCGGGCGAATTCTCGACTCTTTTCGCCAGCCGTTCATCTTTAAGAATCAGGAGGTGTCGCTGGCGACGAGTATCGGCGTGGCAAGCCACAGGGGTGCTGATGGCCGTGCGAACCATCTGCTTCGCAATGCCGATACCGCGCTCTATGTCGCCAAGTCCAGGGGCCGGGGCGCGGTGGTGAACTACCAGCCGAAGATGTCGGCAGCAGTTGTTGCCCGGTTCCAGCAGGAAACTCAACTCCGGCAGGTGATCGAAGAGGGAGCGTTTGAGCTCTGCTATCAACCGGTGTTTGATCTCAATTCGAATCAGATCGTGAGCATCGAGGCAGTTCTGCAATGGCCGACTCGCGACCGGGGCGCTATCATCTCGGCTGATATCTATACCCTGGCGGAATCGACCGGGCTGAGTGCGCATCTCGGCGAGGTGGCGCTCCGACTCGCCTGCCGAGATCTTGCCAACTGGAAACGGTTGCTCGAATCCGATTTGCCGGTGCTCTCCATCAGATTGCTCGCAAAACAATTGCGCGATGCCGCCCTTGCTGATCGAGTCCTGACAACGCTCCAGGAACATGATCTTGCCTCAGATCGACTCGAATTTGTGATTGATGAACCCGGCTTTTCGTTTGAGGAGAGTTATGCCCGCTCGGTACTCCACGAGCTGCGCAGCGCTGGTCTGGGTTTGAGGCTCGATAGCGTCGGCAGTGGTCACGGGACGCTCAGCGCGCTCCGGGAATTGCCACTGAGCGCACTGCGGATCGATCAGTTCTATGTCCACCAACTCGGGAAGGACCGTGCCATCAAGGAGATTGTGCGGGCGATCACCAATCTTTCACAAACGCTTGGTATGACGGTGACCGCGGCCGGAATCGAGAACATCGATCAGCTCGCACATGCCCGCTCGGTAGGAATCGATCGGGGCATCGGACCGCACTTTGCAGGCCCACTGAACGCGGAAGGAGTCTTCTCGCTCTTGATGAGCAGGCGGCCAGCCGAGCCCAGTGGGGTCCTGATCAAACACTAAGTGAGGGACGCGCCATTGAATCACCAGAGTGATCGCTGTCCAGATCCACCTTCGGGCGCGTCCCGATCAGTTGTATCTACATCTGCAGCGATCAGACTCGCGTCGTTGGTTCGGACACTATTGACCGCTGCCGAGACGGGTCGCGCGGTCATAAGCTCCGAAGGGTAGGGCTTCACCAGTTGCAGCACCGCGTGGGCGTCGGTCTGGTCCGCACTCGACCACTCCTTCTCGGCGTCCCGCGGCAGAATCACCGGCATCCGATGGTGGTATTCAGAGGAAAACTCGTTCGCTTCTGTGGTGATGATCGTGTATGACGTGGTTGTCTCACCCGATGCGTCGGAAAATTCGTCAAATAATCCCGCAAAGGCGAAGAGTTCCTGATCCTTCAATTGAAAATAGTACGGCTGCTTCTTCCCATCAACCATCTTCCACTCGTAATAGCCATTTGTCGGAACCAGACAGCGCTTTTTGTCCACAAGCGAGCGAAACATCGGTTTTTCAAGGAGTGACTCTCCCCGGGCGTTAAATGGCGCAGGTGGTTTGGCTCCCCCGACCTTCGACCACCGCGGCACCAATCCCCACTTCATCATGGCGACTTCTCGTTCCCCAACCGCTCGCTCGACAATTGTCGGCAGTAGCTGGGTCGGCGCGGCATTGAAGCTCTCAAAGAGCGATAGCGGTATCCGCCGGAGTTGAAAGCGCTCTGACAACTCGTCGGGTAGCCACTGGATCACATACCGCCCACACATTGCATCTCCTCCGTTAGATTTCGCCAGTAGTGTCAGGCACTATTCGACGCAAGAGAACCTTGCTATGATCACTGCATGAGTGAGGCCAAGACAAAACCGACCAATGTCTCTTTCGATGATTTCATCGCTGCCGTCCCCGACGAGCGAAAGCGAGAAGACGCCATCGTCCTGGCTCGGATGATGCAGGAGATCACTGGCGAATCACCGACGATGTGGGGACCAAGTATCGTCGGATTCGGGAGCTATCACTATAAATACGAGAGCGGCCGCGAGGGAGATATGCCAATTGTCAGCTTCTCACCACGCAAAGCCGCGCTTACGGTCTACCTGATGGGCGAGATCGAACGTCGGGAAGAGCTGATTGCAACTCTGGGCAAACACACCATCGGCAAGGGTTGTCTCTATATCAAGACGCTCTCCGATGTCGACCAGGAGGTCCTGCGTCAGCTCATCACCAGTACGTTTCAGTACATGAGACAGCAGCATTCTTAACGCTTCCTACGTACCTCCGCGTCACCTTCACACCAGTTCTCGAACCATCAAAGAGACTTTTCGTGGTGCGGACTCCAGCTGGTCTCAAGATCCAGCGGGAAAATTGGTCGCCGAATCGCGTGGTATGTGAACCTGCTCAAGTCGACACTCCCGAGTCCTGGCGTATCAACATGGATCGCATGTTTCGCGATCGGTCCAAACCCACCGCGCCAGCGCACTGCCGCCTTCACCACGATGATCTTCTGCGAGAGGGGATCGATCCCAACAGACTTCAACTGCTGTTGATCACCGGGCATGGCCTTGACCGAGGTCAGGACAAGATTCACACCCTCACACACGACGACCGCGGTCGGGCCCATGTTGACCGGCACGCCGGCATTCTCCGGCCCCTCGTGCACCCAGTGTCCATCGCAGATGAATTTGACATAACCCGAGACATTGATAGGGTCACCGTGCAGTCGATCCGTTTTTCCGCCAACACGAAGATCAACGGTATTGCGAACACCGGCTGCGAATGCTGCCTGCACCGACTCCGGATCGTTGACGATCACGGTGGCATTCATTGCGCCTTTCCGGATAAGCTCCGCGAGCAAGACGGTGCCATCGCCGGGGGTGCCACCACCTATGTTGTCGCCCACATCAACAAGCATTACCGGGCCTTCAGGATAGGCAATCGCCTCCGCCACTGCATCCGCCGGGGGCGTATTGCGAATGATCATTTGATCGCGCAACGACCATGCGAGTTCGGCCAATTCCGTGGCCAATAGATGAGCCCTGGCCGAGTCTCCATCGGTCGTTACAAGGAACGAGACCCCGGCATCGGGCACATCGGCATACGGGAAACCAGCGGCGATCGTCACCGTCAATGCCTCACCATTCTCCTCCATTTCGAACGCACGATCAAAAAGCGTTTTGAAGGGTGGTTTGGCAGTGAATTGCGCCTGCGGCACCGGAAGAAGCGGCGGTTTGACCAACTCCATGGTCGGCCGGATCTCACCTGAGATTGTCCGAACCAGCAGACTGACCGCTTCCCTCGCACGTGCACCGGCATCGATGTGGGGATAGGTGTCGTATGTCGTCACAATATCGGCAGCATCGACCATGCCCTGTCCGATATTGCCGTGAAAATCGAGTGTGACCGCGATTGGGATTTGCTCACCAACCAAAACCCGCACCCTTCGCACGATCTCCCCCTCGGCATCCGGGAACCCCTCCGCCACCATGGCGCCGTGAAGGTTCAGCACGACTCCATCGGCCGGTAGTGCCGCCCCGATTCGCCTGATCAATTCGCCGACTATCTCTTCGAACGATCCACGATCCGCGGTACCCGTGGAAACGACATCGACGAGCATCGTCGGAACCAGGTCGATCCCGCGCGCCCGGCACTCGTCGATGGTGCCTCCCAGCGAGTGGTTCGTTCCGGCATAGCGCCAGCACTCATCCCCGCGCACGATCGGCAGAGTTGCTGCATTGGTCGGCTCGACCGAGAAGGTGTGCGTTTCATGCATGATCCCGCCGGCAATCAGTCGCATGTCGGAATTCTCCTGAATTCGTTAACAGCTAGCACCCCGAAGGGTCTTCGCAACTGACTCGACAACGTTCAGAATCTCAGCGAAATCCTCGTTCGCGTGCGCTAACGAGAACCCGGCGTGACCCGGAGGGCCCTGCTTGGTGTAGCCGTGAATGTAGATGCCCTTGTCGACACAAGCGGCAGTGAACCGGCGGTTGAGATCATGATCGTGATTCATCGCATCAGTCCAGGTCCGCACGGGTTCGGTGCGACCGAAATAGATGCCGAATCGTGCTCCTTTGCCCTGGACACGAGCTGGAACGCTCTCGCGATCGAAGATACTTTGGAGATCGGCATAGAAGCGTTCGCCGGTCTCATTGATGTCTTCAAAAACACCCGGTTGTCGCAGCTCCTGAAGCGTCGCGATCGCCGCCAATACGCTGAGGAGATGGCCGGAATAGGTGCCACTGTGGGCCACTGGACCGCTCGGTGCCAGCTGCATCATCAGATCCATCCGGCCTGAAACCGACGCCAGCGGCATTCCATTGGCGAGGGCTTTGGCATGAGTCGTCAGATCGGGCGTAATTCCGGTCTGGGCCTGGACCCCTCCGAGGTGGGTTCGAAAACCGGAAAGCACTTCATCCATGATGAAGATAATGCCGAGTTCGGTAGTGCGCCGTCGGAGGAGATCGAGAAAACCAGGTTCCGCCGGAATGCATCCGGCGTTGTAGTGAATCGGCTCGCAGATGACCGCGGCAAGCTGTTCACCATGTTGACTCATCTCCGCTTCAAAGGCGTCGACATCGTTCCAGGGCACTATCACCACGTCACCATCGGTGGGTGGTACTCCACCGGAAGAGGGGACGATCGCGCTGGTTGAATCGAGCGGATCCTCGTGTTTATAGAGCCAGGTTTCGGTCAACCCGTGAAAGTGGCCATCGAATTTCAGGTACTTCGTGCGACCAGTGGCATTGCGCGCTATCCTGAGCGCGACGAGCGTGACCTCACTGCCAACACTGGAAAAGCGCACCCGCTCTGCCGCGGGAATGATCTCGACAAGCGTGGAGGCAAGTTGTTCGTGGTAATGCGTTTCGGCGGAGCAGATGATGCCGAGATTTGCCCCATGGAGCACCGCGGCTTTCACCTCGGGATGATCGTGACCGAGCAGTGCCGCGCCATTCGACATGTTCAGGTCGATGTAGCGTTTTCCATCCGACCCATAAAGGTACGGCCCCTCGCCATGGCTGACATAGAGCGGCCGTCCGAGATAGGGATTCAGCCGCATCGAAGCCGACACGCCGCCCGCAAGCACATCGCCAGCCTTTTCAAACGTGTCACGTGAGTCTCTGGTATCTACCGCTGTCACGACCATGATGTACTCCCTCGATCCTTGTTAGCGCGAACTCGCGGATCGACCGCCGTTACTGCCATTCGGGTCGCTTCCCGGTCGCGCGAACCCAAGTGCGGCTGAAATCTCGCCGGCCGCGGCTCGCACGCGCCGCCCCAGCGTCTCCATCTGATCCGGCGTGATGCGACTTACCGACCCTGAGACACTGATTGCGCCGATACACAACCTGCGGTGATCGAAGATCGGCGCGCCAACGCAGCGTGCGCCAGTTTCATTCTCTTCGTCATCGACGGCGTACCCGTTTCGCCGAACCGCCAGCAGATTATCTCGAAACTCCTCAGGGGTAATCAGCGTACGCGAGGTCTTTTTCTCGAGCACTCCGCGGCCGATCTCGCGCTGGATCCGCCCATCACTCCAGTTCGCCATCATTGCCTTACCAAGCGCAGATGAGTGGTAGTGATCGCCCATTCCAACTCTCGCCGCCATCCGCAAACCGCGTGAACTTTGCAGGATATCGATGTAGATAATCCCGTCATCACCCGGCACCGCCAAATTGACCGTCTCGTCGTACTCGGCATGAAGGTCTTTCATCAACGGTCTGGCAACCGTGCGGATATCGAGCGCAGCGGATTTCCGGGCGCCGAGTTGCAGCAGCCGGAGTCCGAGTCGGTATTCACCATGCGAATCTCGTTCCACATAATCGCGGTCATGCAAATTAGCGAGTACCCTCAACGTGGTCGCCTTTGGCACTCCGATTCGGACACTGATTTCGGTGAGAGAGAGTGCTTCTTCGGAATCGAGTGCATCCAGTACGTCGAGTGCTTTACCAAGCACCGCGATGTTGTAGCGCCCGCCGCTTTTCCCATCGGAATCTTCGATTGTTCCTTTACTGGTCCGCTCCGGCAATTTCGCTTCCTCATTCACCCGTGTTACGTCGCTGATCAGATCTCAAACGTACGCAGATCGATTGTGCCGCCCTTTGATGCAGCGATCTCCATCGCCAGCGAGAGGCGGAGCGCCTCGATAGCATCCTCAATCGTGATCGCCGGCTCGCGCTTGCCGCGAACGACATCACCAAAATGTCGAATTTCGAGACCAAGCGCACCCGCGGCCAATCCATACGACTCAAGCCAGAAGATGGTGTCTAACGAACGATCCAGACCGGAATCGCTCCAGCATTCGAACCCGGTTTCACCTTGTTCGATCCGAATGGCACCTTTTGTGCCGACGATCGCGACACCGCTGGTACGTGATGCGACGGCATTGGCCGGGACATGCCAACCGAGTTCCGCCGTACCGTGTGCACCGTTCGCAAAGGTCAGCATGGCGGTGTAGAAGTCATCCGTTTCGAATCCCGCCGCGCGCAAAATTCCGCTGTGCTTCTGAGCGGAAATCGTGACTGCGTCTGCTCCGGCATACCAGTGCATGATGTCGAGATCGTGCACCCCATAATAGAGCGGAATCGAGGTCCGTCCACGCAAGACGTCCTGATCCAGCATGTTGCCAATGCGACGTGTGGTGATGCTCACCACGTCACCGATGACTCCAGCATCGATCCGCTGTCGAGCGGCAATCCAGCGCGATTCAAAACGCAACAAATGCCCGATCAGAATCGGAACATCTGCGCTTCGTCCCGCCGCTGCGATCTCGCGAGCACTCGCCAGCGAATGCGCAATCGGCTTCTCAATCATTGTGGCTTTACCGGCTCGAATTGCCGCCAGAGCCGGATCGAGATGGAGATGCTCCGGGGTGCAGACAATAACGCCAACGACCTCCGGATCGGCCGCCATCGCCGCGGGATCGGCGAAAACGCGACCTCCGGATTCGGCGGCAACCTCCTGCGCCAATCTCGCATCGATGTCACAAACGCCGGCCACCCGCATCCCTTCAATTTGATGGATAAAGCGGGCGTACCGTCTGCCCATGAACCCGAGACCGACGATACCGATTCCAATCGTCGACTGAACCTGACTCACGAAGTTGTCCTTTCAGTTCGTATATCTTCTCTGGCGATCCGATTCGTTTCGAGCATTGACAATGCGTTCCGTTCATCGAACAGATCCTTCGCAAAGTGACAGGCGGACAACCGGCCCGGTCGCCATTCGAACAGCTGCGGCGTCGATTCCGCACACGTGTTCCGGGCAATAGGACACCGCGGATGAAACGGGCATCCGGAGGGCGGATTGGTCGGTTTTGGAGGTTCTCCCAGCAGCCGGATGCGGGTCGATCGTTTCCGACTCAGAGACGGGATCGCCGAGAGCAGCGCCAGGGTGTAGGGGTGGAGCGGTCGCTCCATGATCTCAGCGGCCGGGCCGAGTTCGACCACCTTGCCCAGATACATCACCGCGATCCGATCGCTCATATGACTCACGATTCCGAGATCATGCGAAATGAAGATGTACGTCAGGTTGTGCCGATCCTGTAAATCCTTCAAGAGATTCAGCACCTGTGCCTGAACCGAAACATCGAGAGCCGAGACTGATTCGTCCAGGAGTAGGAGTGACGGACGAACAGCGAGTGCCCGGGCAATGCCGATCCGTTGTCGCTGCCCACCACTGAACTGAAACGGGTACTGACCGGCCCGTTCCGGGTTCAGACCCACTTCGTGCATGAGTTGGTGGACCCGGGCCTCTATTGCTGACTTGTCGCCGAGCTTATGAATTCGCAGTGGATCGCCGATGATGTCTCCCACATTCATACGGGGAGGCAGCGATTGGTAGGGGTCCTGGAAAACAATCTGGATATCGCGCCGGATCTTGTGTGCATCGGCCGGAATCAGACGCGAGCCCCGAAATCGAATTTCTCCGCCGGTCGGTTCTTCAAGCTGGAGAATTGCCTTCACCAGGGTCGATTTGCCGCAGCCGCTTTCGCCAACGAGCCCGAGTGTCTCCCCCTCGTTGACGGTCAAGGAGACGCCGTCGACCGCTCGCACGGTTGCTCGGCGCTGTCCAAGAATTCCGCTTCGGACGGGAAAATGCTTGACCAGATCCCGGACTTCGAGAATCGGCTGCTCGCTCATGCCACGACCTCCATGCCTACCAGGTGACAGGCGACCCGGTGTGAGGGTTCGAGCGTGACCAGCGGTGGCATCGTTTCACGACACGATGCCATGACATGCGGGCATCGATCGGCAAAGGGACAGCCAGGTGCAACACTTGTGGGATCAGGTGGATCACCAGGAATAGAGGTAAGTCGACCACCACCGGTGCCGCGCCGTTCGATCGCTCCGAGCAGCGCCTTGGTATACGGGTGCAGAGGGGCGGCGATCATCCGGTCGCGCGGGCCGACTTCGCAGACACGCCCGGCATACATCACCATGATCACGTCGGCGAAATCGCCAAGCAGCGCGATGTCATGCGTGATGAAGATCATGCTCGTCTGTCGCTCGGCCCGGAGGGCATCGAGTTCATCGAGCAATTGCGCCTGTGTTGTCACATCCAGCGCAGAAGTCGGTTCATCCAGAATCAGCAAATCGGGATTACTGGACATCGCCAGGGCGATCATCACCCGCTGCGCCATGCCGCCGCTCAATTGAAACGGGTAGGCGCGGAGCACGCGATCCGGATCGGCGATATGCACGGTTGCCAATGCCTTCCTGGCCGCCTCCATCGTCTCAGCTGGCGGGAGTGACCGGTGACGCCGGATCGTTTCTGTCATCTGCTGTCCGACCGTGAGGACGGGGTTCAGTGATGCGGAGGGGTCCTGGAATATCATCCCGACTTTCGCTCCACGAATCGTGCCCATCTCCTTGTTACTCACGCGAGTGAGATCACGCTCTCCAAAGAGCACTTCTCCGTCAAGCACTCGCCCCGGCGAATCGAGCAACTGGATGATCGAGAGCCCAAGGGTGGACTTGCCCGATCCACTCTCTCCCACGATTGCGAACATGTCACCCTTTTTCAGATCGAAACTTACATCGGTCACAGCTCGAATCGTGGCCGCGCGGGTTTCGAAAACCGTGGTCAAATTGCGCACCTGAAGTATCACCTGATCGTTCTTCCAGTCACCAAGGGTGACTTTCTTGGTCAGAGGCACACGCAGGAAATGACCGGTCGCGAGTTTCGGATCGAACCGCTCCGCCAATCCGTCAGCGACCAGATTGATGCTCAACACGGTCAGGATGATCGCAACTCCCGGGAAGATCGCCATCCACGGCGCGATCAGCATGTATTGACGACCATCGGTCAGCATCGCACCCCAGGAGGGCGCCGGCGGTGAGAGCCCCATCGCCAGAAAACTGAGCAGCGATTCCACGATCACGAAAAACCCGAGATTCAGCATCCCGATCAACGGAACCGGTTGCCAGACATTCGGCACGATATAACGGAAGAGCACCCGCCACCGCGATGCGCCCAGCGCCCGCGCCGCCCAGGCATAATCCTTTTGCCGCTCGCTCAATACCCGGCTCCGCACGACCCGGGCATAAATGATCCAGCTCGATATGCCGAGCACCAGAATCAACCGTCCAACTGTGCGCTCGGTCGAAACCGCCAGAATCGCGATCGCGAAGAGCACGAAGGGAAAGGCGAGTTGCACATCACCGATCCGCATCAACACGGTATCGGTCCAACCGCCGAAATACCCGGAGATGATCCCGATCAGGAAACCAAGGACCCCACCAAAGATCACGGCTCCCGCGCTGACCAAGAGCGAGTTCTGCGCGCCATAGATCAGACGACTGAGGAGATCCCTGCCGAGTGGGTCGGCTCCGAGGGGATACTCCCAGCTTCCAGCATTCCACACGGGCGGTTTGAAGTTGTTGCCAAGACTCTGTTTGAGCGGATCGTGCGGCGCGATCACCGGCGCGAAGATCGCCGCCAAGACGATCGCGAGGAACACGAAGAGACCCGCGCGGGCCACTGGCTTGCCATCGAAACTATGCCAGAGTGAACCAAGTCCAGCGAAGCGGCGTGTCGGCCGTTTGACTGCCACCGCGGCGGAGACTGGAAGCTCGATCCGATCGGCCATCATCGTCCTGCTTGATCGAAGGTCAGGGTGATGCGCTCGACTCGTGCCAGAATCCGGTCAGTCGTCATCATGGCTAGAACTTGATCCGGGGATCGAGCGCGTTGTAGGTCAGATCAACAAGAAAATTGATAAAGGTAAATACAACGGCAATCGCAAGCACAGTCCCCTGCACCATCGGGAAGTCGCGCTGCTGAATCGAAAGCAGGGCCATATTTCCTATACCCGGCCAGTTGAAGATCGATTCGATGACAACTGCTCCACCCAGCACATACCCCGCCTGCAATCCGACAAGGGTGATCAGTGGGATGGCCGCGACCTTCATCACATGCACCCCGACAATTCGCTCTTCAGAGAGCCCGCGAGCGCGGGCAGCGCGGACGAACCCCTCGCCCATTGTCTCCATGAAACTTTGCCGCACCGCCCGGATGAGGAGCGGCATCAAACTGATCGTCAATGTCAGTGATGGCAAAACGAAACTCTTCCAACTCGTCATATCGATCGCCGGCAACCAGCGCAATCGAATCGAAAAGACCAGCACGAGAATCACCCCGAGCCAGAAGCTGGGCGTCGATTGAGCAATAGCCACGAAAATTAATGAAATTCGGTCGAATAGACTGTTTGGTTTCAACGCCGCCAGAATTCCAATCCCAAAAGAGAGCACTGTCGTGAAGAACATCGAGACCAGTCCCAAGGCGAAGGTGTTCGGCAATCCCGTCAGCACTCGATCGGCCACCGGTTGGCTACCGCGAAAAGAGGTGCCGAGATCCCCCTGCGGCAGCCCCTTGAGGAAACTCCAGTATTGCTCCGAGAGGGGTTTGTCCGTGCCGAGCCGCTCCCGCGTTTGCTTCAGCACCTCTTCCGAGGTTCCCGGCGGTTCCATCAAACGCGCAGGATCGCCGGGGACGAGTCGCACAGCGAAAAAGGTCACCGTCACCACGCCAAAGATGACGACAAGCATCTGCAGGGTACGTTGCAGGACATAAGAAGACACCGCGTTCGTTGCTCCACGAGGGGGAACTGGCGACCGTGCAAGCACGGTCGCCAAACCAGCGTCCGATTAAGCCAGCGTGGCCTTGTCGAAGAAGGTCATGAAGTTGGGCAGAGCTTCCACACCCTGCAACTCATTGACATGGGCGATGGTGAAGTCGCTGTTGTAAAGCGGCACATGGACGACGTTCTGCCACAAATACGCCTGCAACTCCTCATAGATCGCTGCCCGTTTTACCGGATCGACTGTCGCCGCACCGGTATCGATCAGTTCGTCGATTTGCGGGTCGGCAGCACCCCAGGCACTCGGAGAGTGGTAGAGGGTGCTCAGCGCACCATGCGGATCGCCATTCGAGCTCCAGCTCAAGTGGAAAAAGACACCCGGTTTCTCCTCATTGAAAAGACCATCGACCATGGCAGCGATATCGGTCACCTGAAGCTTCACGTCGAATCCCGTTTGCATCAGGCTATCGGCGACGGCCTCGGCGACTTCCTTGCCGCGCGGAAGGAATCCAGTAACACCCCACAGCGGTAGTTCCGGCCCCTTGCCGTCGGCGTATCCCGCTTCCACCAGCGCTGCCTTTGCCTTGTCACGATCCAACCCGTAGGCTGGTTCCTGCGCCTTGGCGAAGGTGGCGTGATTGGGAATGTGCGAGATCGAGACCTCACTTGCCCCGCCGATGAGGCTGGTCACGATCGCCTGCCGATCGATCGACCACATCACCGCTTCGCGAAGTTTGATTGCCGCGGCATCCCACGGCGCGGCTGCGTCCTGACGCATCCAGAGATTGACATTCTCGAAACCGGTTTTGGAGATCAGCGTGATGCTGTCATCCGCCTCCAGGGCTGCCAGGTGTTCGGGCGGTACGCGGTCGATCGCGTGCGCCTGTTTCGCCAGGAGTGCATTCAGTCGCGTCTGGCTATCGGCAATGTACTCCCAGATCAGTGATCCGATCGCCGGAGCACCACCCCAGTAACTCGCGTTCGCGGCCAGCGTTTTGATGTTCGGATCGTTGCCTGACAAAGAGAAGGGACCGGTGCCATTCGCGGCGGCAGCCAGGGTCTCTTCCCCCGCGGTCAGATCTGCCGCGGAGACGATCGGCAGGTACGAGAGCTCGTTGTACAACGGCGCGAGCGGAGTCGCGGTTTTCAATCGAACTGTGAAGTCATCCACCACTTCGACGGTCGTTTTGACGAACCGCGCCGCGGAAACGACCGTCGCTCCCGTCTGACCAGTTGCGAACTCGATGGTGGCCTTGACGTCGGCACCGGTGAACGGGGCTCCGTTGTGGAAAGTGACGCCCTTGCGGAGTTTGAACTCGGTCGTGAGATCGTCGATCGAACTCCAGCTCTCGGCTAATGCCGGAGAGTAGGTGGAGAAATCGTCGCCTGTAATCCGGATAAGCGGGTCGAACACAAGATTCTCAATGCGGCGCTGAATCTGGATCTGATGTTGATAAGGATTCCATCCCTCCGGGAATGCTTCAGCGACGAGGAAACGAACCGGATCGGTCGATTGCTGCTTCGCACCGGGGCGTGTTCTGCCGGACAAGGGCGCAGCCGATGCGAGTGCCGGGGCTACCGCCGCGCCAACTCCGACGACTGTCGCCGTTTTCAGCAAATTTCGCCGGGATAGACCGTTCATTTCGTGAATTGGAACTCCGTTGACTGACCCGTCGATGTCGTCGCGAACCATTGTTGCCTGCACCTCCCTGAGTGACCGCTTAAGCACACGGCAGCCCGTGTCGCCGAACCTGTGGGAAGACCCCGGGACAAAATGTTTCATCTATTGAAACCGAGTTGTGAATATGCACCGATTATAGAGGGTTCGAGAGTTAAGTCAACGAGGGCGGCTGTCAGAATTCACAAATGTCATCGGACGCGGTTATCAGTATGCGGCTTCCGTGGAACGTGGCCAGAAGTGAAGGTTGCAACCCCGCAGAGTCGTTCATACGAGCGGAATTAGGATAATTTCAGTATCATTTCCTTGGGTTCATGTTGACCAAAATTGATTGCCTGGCGAGGCCATCGGATCCAGCTTGAATTGGCACCACCTCTGTTGATAGTGGCAAATCACGTCGTCAACAAGAAAGGATCTGCGTTGGCATCTCAGCTTCATTCCAAATGGAAACGCACATTTTCACTGATCGCAGTCGCACCTTTTTGCGTGATGATGATCGGCGGGTTGACCTCCACCAATTGGGCGGTAGCTCTGGATTCGACGGTGACGTTTGCCTTCTGGGGAGATCCGGCCGAGCAGGCGGCGTACGAACGAGTCGTTACTGAGTTTGAAACGGCAAATCCCGGGATCGACATCAAAACGGATTACACGCCGGGACAGGGAGACTATCTCAAAAAACTCGCCACCTCGTTTGCGGGCGGCAATGCACCCGATCTCTTCCTGATCAACTACCGCACTTTCGGCCAGTATGCGGCCACCGACGCACTGCAGCCGATCGACTCGTACTTGCAGGGTAGTACGACGATCAAAGACGACGACTACTACGAGGTCGCGCTGGATGCGTTTCGGTTCGATGACATCGAGCAGACCTGCATGCCCCAGAACATCTCCAGTCTCGTCGTTTACTACAACGAGGATCTCTTCAACGCGAATGGGGTGACCCTGCCAACCGACGATTGGACATTCTCCGATTTCGAGGCGGCCGCGAAAGCACTGACGCGTGACACCGATGGTGACGGCGCGATCGATACGTATGGTCTCGGTGTTGAGCAATCTCTCTACCGCGCTTCCGCTTTTGTCTGGGCGAATGACGGGGAACTCGTCGATAACGTCGCCAACCCAACCACATTGACGCTCGATCGCCCGGAGGCAGTTGAAGCCCTGACCTGGTTCCAGCATCTTGGCGCCAGCGGAATCCAGGTCGTGCCTTCGGAAGTTGAGGCCCAGGCCGAAGATGACGAAGCGCGCTTCATGCGCGGCGGTTCTGGCATGTTCCTGCAGAGTCGACGGGCTGTCCCAACACTCCGTGAGATCGACGGCTTCGCCTGGAATGTCGCTCCACTTCCAACAGGCAAGGAGCGCGCGACGGTGTTGCACAGCGATGCGTTCTGCATGTCTGCTTCGGCGCAAGAAAAGGACGCGGCCTGGGCATTCACCGAGTTCGCCGTTGGCGAAGCCGGTCAGACGATTCTTGTAGAAACCGGTCGGGTAGTGCCTTCGCTGATGCGTATCGCGGAATCGGACGCCTTCCTGAACCCGGTGGTCGATGAGGTGGCTTTGCTTCCCGCAAACAATCAGGTCTTCCTGGACAACATCCAGTACCTGCACCGGTTGCCCAACATTTCAACGTGGCTCGAAGTCGAAGACATCTTCAATGCCAAATTCGAGCGGATTTTCTACGACAAAATCGATATCCTGTCACTCGTCGCGGAAACGACCGAAGCCACGCTCCCAATCTTCGAACGCGCCGCGACCGACTGATCATAATCCGGGGCAAATCCCCATTCTGAGTGGTCTTTCCAGTCAACTATGTCATCTTGGAGCGCCTCGATTTCCCTTGTCATTCTGCGGCGACACCGGAGAATCTCTTGTTTGATTTGGCCGGACTTCCGCCAGAAAACGCCCTACCGGGGAGCACCTAAAAGAGAGTGATGCCCGGAGTTGTTGCCCCAGGCATCGCGTTTCGTCCATCAATTCGGTGGAGTTACAGTTGTTTTGTCCTCGAAGTAATCCATCACTAGTTCAGGACTCGCCCCAATAATCAGCAATCCGGCAATCAGTACCACCGCCACGATCACAACAATTGCGACCACCGCGACCACGTCATGTTCCTGCTCGACTCTGCTCATTCTCGTCTCAATTCCGCTCCCTCATTGGCCTTGCATTCGTATGAGAGGGAGACGGAATCAGCTGCTCCTCCTTACCGATCGCTGCGAGCGACCGTCTCAACAGCCGAAGAAGCTACCGACCCAGACGCCCCGGTCCAAGTCGGTCATCGAGAAAAGTCCGCTGCGCGAAGAGAAAAACGATGATCACCGGCGCGGTGACCATCACGGCGCCTGCCATCAGCAGCGGCCAGTTTGTGCGATCGAGCTGGAGAAGTGCCTGCAATCCGAGCGGAAGTGTCATCTTCGAAACCGACTGAATGTAGAGTAACGGTTCAACAAAACTGCTCCAGTACCGGACAAAAGAGAGCACTGCGACTGCCATCACAGTCGGTCCAGACAACGGCAGTGCGATACCGGCCCAGGTGCGAAAGACACCGGCGCCATCGAGTCGCGCCGCTTCAAAAATATCGCCCGGAACGCGGGTAAAGGTCCACAGAAATAACAGGACATAAAATGGTGAAGTGCCGAAAAATGCCGGTAGAATGAGCGACCATCGGCTATCGATCAGTCCCAACTCCTTCATCATAATGAAACGTGGGAGCCAGACTGCGGTGAGCGGGATCATGAGCGCGACGAATGAAACCGCAGTCAGGCGAAGACGCCATTGCCGGGAGATCTGCGCCATCGCGAAGCCCGCCATCGATGCCACGATGAGAGTGATCGGCACCGCGATCACCGTGACGAAGAGCGAATTTCCCGCGAATCGGGCGAACTCGACGACATCGAACACATCCCGGTAGTTGCTGAGCGTTGACGGGTCCGGAATCCATTCCAATTGTCTCGGCAACAGTTGCCCGACCGGTCGGATGGACATCGAAAGCGTCCACACCAGCGGCAACAGAAAGAGCACCGCGACCAGCAGCGAACACGTGTGGATCACAGCGCTTCGCAAAAGTCGCCGGGAGCGAACGGAAGCTGATGTGACATTCTCCAGATCAGTCTGCATCGGAGAAACCCATTCGCCAGCTTCTAGCCACACGGTAGAGCAGGAGAAGCACGAGCCCGGTTAACAGAAACATCATCCAGGTCATCGCGGCGGCATAGCCGAACCGGAGATATGAAAAGGCCTCGCGGTAGATGTAATAGGGGAGGTACGTCGTCGCGTAGTTCGGGCCTCCGTTGCGACCGATGATCAGCGCCGGTACAAAGTTCGATTGCAGGCTGACGATGACGTCTCTCAGAAGAAGCACGATCAGTGTCGGCGCGAGGAGTGGGAGCGTGATCCGCCAAAAAGTCTGCCGACCGGTACTCCCATCGACGGCCGCCTGATCCCGCAGATCCCGCGGCATGTCGCTAAGCGCCGCCAGACAAACAACGAATCCTTCCCCGAGCTGGAATGCGAGCACGACGATGATCGCGAACCTCGGCGGCCACTCGCCGATGGTCAACGCCGGCGACGGCAATCCCAGCCACGCTAAGGTGAGGTTCAGTGGACCGTACAGCGGGTTGAGAATCCATAACCAAGCGAGTGCCCAGGCGATATCCGGCACAACGGTCGGCAGGTAGATTGCTGCCCGGTAGAAGGCGGTTCCGCGCCGGCGCTCGAGCAGTAGCAACGAAAGCAGCATCGCGCCGCCAATTCGCAACGGAACCGCAACGACGATAAAGAGGAGTGAGTTCCCAGCCGCGATCCAGAAGACGCGATCATGAATCAACTCGCGAAAGTTGTCGAGTCCGATGAAATCGGGCGATTCGAGTGCGTTGTACGAGGTGAAAGCGAGTGGGAGATGCGCAATCGCCGGAATGAATTCGAGCAGGAGCATCCCGATCAGAAACGGCGCCAGCATGATGCCAAGCTGAAGGCGATACCCGGGTCTCCACGACCAGATTCGTTTCCGAGATCGCTGAATGACCCTGCTCCCATCATGCACATGGGAAAGATACGGGCGAGTAGCTGCAAGGTACAAGCTTCACGCTTCACGCTTCACGCTTCACGGATCACGGATCACGCTTCACCAATGTGAGCTCTCTGTTGCTTGGCTGTCAATGTTGGTTCGCCCTCAGCCTGGACCTTGAGGCTCGGTTCCCGAAGCT